>Ga0310810_10003407_pt1 | contig 17320 bp, 13 predicted proteins | sample NCmetagenome_FD_207641 | JGI IMG/M metagenome (GOLD analysis project Ga0310810, IMG submission 207641) | Soil microbial communities from experimental microcosm in Duke University, North Carolina, United States - NC | ecosystem: Engineered > Artificial ecosystem > Soil microcosm > Unclassified ... | reverse complement strand
CGTCGAGGCGGCACGTCCGCGTGCCGTTCGCGGGCCGGCCGTACGGCGGGTCGCTGCCGGTGCTCGCATCCCGCAGTTGCCCGGAGTTCTGCACGTACTGTCCGCATCGCATCCAGGCGACCTATCGCGCGCGGTCGGTCGCGAACATCCTGGATGAGCTCTCGTATCTCGAGGACGTGCGCGGACCGCTTCATATCGTGTTCCGCGATCCGCTGTTCTCGCAGGAACGCGACCGGGTGCTTGCCCTCTGCGAGGGGATCCGCTCGCGGCAGCTCTCCCATACCTTCGAGTGCGAGACGAGGCTCGATCGCCTCGACGCCGAGCTGCTGAGAGCGATGCATGGGGCCGGTCTTCGCGCCATGAGCTTCGGTGTCGAATCGGTCGCGCCGGCGACGCTGAGGAAGGTCGGTCGGCGTCCGATTCCCGAGCTGCATCAGCGCGAGATGCTTCGTCGCTGCCGCGAGCTCGGCATCGTCACCGCCGCGTTCTACGTAATCGGGTTCGCGGAGGACACGTGGGAATCGATCAGCGCGACGATCGAATACTCGATCGACCTCGGGTCAACCGTTGCGCAGTTCAAGATCCTGACGCCGTACCCGGGGACACCGCTCTTCAAGCGCATGCAGCCCTCGATCACGGAGTCCGACTGGGAACGCTTCGACGGATTCACGCCGACATTTGCGCACCCGACGTTGAAGCACGACGAGCTGACGTTCCTGCTCGGCAGCGCCTACACGCAGTACTACATGCGGCCGTCGTTTCTCACCAACTACCTGCGCATTCGCGCACCGCGCGTGCGCGCGCTCGTCGCGTCGCTCGACGCGCACGTTCGCAGGCGACATGCGCGCGAGCTGGCGGTGATGGGGCGGTCGTGTTGAGGACGCGGCGGTGGGACTGACCATGTTGCCCAGTGTCGCCGCGTTGGCGCCTTATGCCGGCATCCTGCTGGCGGCGATCGTCGAAGGGGAGATTGCGTATCTCGGCGCCGCGGCGATGGTCGCGGAGGGGCGGCTGCAGCCGGCGGCGGTGATCGTCGCCGGCGCTCTCGGCGCGGCTCTCGGCGACCAGGCCTATTTCTACGTGTTTCGTGGGCGCGTGCCGTGTTGGCTCGCGCGCTATCCGTCGCTGCAGCAGAAGGCGGAGCCGTTGATGGATCGCGTGCGGCGCCGCCACGCCTTCATGGTGCTGCTGATCCGGTTCGCGCCCGGCCTGCGGATCGCGCTCGCTGCGGCGTGCGCCGCCGTGGATGTTCCTCCGGTGAAGTTCTCGTCGTTGAACCTGTTGTCGGCGTTCGTGTGGGCGACGGCGTTGCTTGCACTCGCCGGCTGGCTTGGTCCCGTGTACTTGTCGCAGTACGGCCTCGCCGGCTGGAGGGGCGCGCTCGCAGCAGGACTGGTGATTCTCCTCCTGTTCAAGGTGCTGGGCTCGTACGAACGTCGCGCAATGGAGCGCTGATCAGGAATCGACTATGGCCGCGATTGGAAGATTTGGCACCCGCGTCGTCCCGGAGTTGTCGCAGATCATCGCGCAGTGTCGCACACGGAAGCAGCTCGTGCAGGGACCGCACATCGAGGCGTTCGAGCACGAGTTCGCGCGGTTCCTCGGATCCGGCCACGTACGCACCTGTTCGACGGAGTACGGCCGGATGGCGCTGTACTTCATCCTCAAGGCGCTCGACCTCCCGCCGGACAGCGAAGTCATCGTCCCGGCATTCACTTTCTGGGTGGTGCCGGAGATGGTGCGCGTCGCCGGGCTGAAGCCGGTGTTTGCCGACGTCGACCCCGCGACGTTCACGTTGAGCCCCCGCGCATTCGAGCGGGCGATTACCCCGAACACGCGAGCAGTGTTGCCGACGCATCTCTACGGCATGTCGTGCGAGATGGACGCGATCGTCGAGATCGCGCGGCGCCACCACCTGAAGGTCATCGAGGATTGCGCGCACTCGCTTGGCGCCACCTACAACGGGCGAATGGTGGGCACGCTGGGCGATGCGAGCTTCTTCAGTTTCCAGGCGTTCAAGCCGCTCAATACCTACGGCGGCGGATTGGCGTGGATGCGCGACGCCGAGGTCGCGCGGCGTGTCGGCGAGTTGGCCGATGCCGAAGCGTGGCCGGCCGAGACGCGGGTGGACGAGATCCTGCGGTCGGGCAAGTGGCAGCACACGTTCATCCGACCGAAGGTGTTCACGTATTCGCTGTTCCCGGTGTGGTACGTCGCCTCGTTCACCGGCCACAAGCCGGAGCAGCGATTGTGGGAGAACGTACGGCCGCTGAATCCGATTCCGGAAAAATATCGCGGTCGGTTCACGAACGTGCAGGCCGCGATCGGGCTGGCGGGGCTCGAGCACCTGCCCGAGTTCATCGAACGGACCCGGCGTCACGCCAGAATCCTGGACCAGCTCCTCGGCGATGTCCCCGGAATCACCATTCCGCAGGTTCCAGCGGGCCGGACGCACGTGTACTACCAGTACTGTCCGTACGTCCAGGACAGCGAGACGATCGTCAAGCGTTGTATCCGGCGCGGCGTTGATGTGGCCCCGATGCACGTGGATGTCTGTACGCGAATGGAGCTGTTCAACTGGCACGGCGCGCCGGCACCGGGTGCCGACATGGCGTCGACGGCCGTGCAGGTGCCGGTGTACGAGTCGCTGCAGGACCGCGAGGTGGAGCGTGTCGGTCGGCTGCTGCGCGATCAGGTGTTGCGGCTGGGGGATGGTGCCGCCCCCGAACTGTCGGAGCCGTAACGACCGCCCGCCACGCTATACTTGAAGGCCGCGCGGGTCCCGCGAGCCCGACGGTGAGGTGGCCGAGCGGCTGAAGGCGGCGGTTTGCTAAACCGTTGTAGGGCCTTAAAGCTCTACCCAGGGTTCGAATCCCTGCCTCACCGCCAACCTTCGTTCACGCGAACAACAAGCCCCAGGCTACGGCCGGCAATTCGCGTTGCTCGCCGAAGTGTCAGACGCGAGGTGGACGGCATCCACCGACCATCACTCCGCCACATCAGAGCCAGTCACAGCGGACGCTTGCGGGTATTTCCCGCCGCCATGCCCATCTGACTGGAATTGCGACGCGCTCCTGAGACCTGACAGAATGCGGGCGGTGTCAGAGACCGAACAGCCGCGCCGGTGGTTCAACTGGCGGACGTGGATCGACCTGGGACAGAGCGCCACGATCGTTGCCCTGGCCCTCTCGCTATTCAGCTTCTACCGCAGCTACGTGTACGTGAACCAGAAGCTCGACGTGATGGTGACGGAGGTGTCGTACGGCACCAACTCCGGCGAGCTGTACATGACCGTTGCCCTGTCGAACGCCGGCAATCGCGACGCCGCCGTCCTGCGTATCGAGCCGACGTTCTGGGCGCGGGGCGCCGACAAGACCGCTCAGTGGATGGCGGTCGTCCGACAGATATCACCCGACCTGCCGGTGGTGTCGCCGCGCGTACCGATGGTCGTGAGGTCCGGCGGCGTCGAGGTGCTGAAGATCTCGACGTTGCTGAACGCCCGTGAGGCGGAGGAGCAGCTCGTGCCGTTCCAGGACGGCGCGTTTCTCGGACTTCGCGTGGCGACGATGGCGTCGGACGGGAATCTCTACAGAATCGAGCGGCCGGTGGCTCGTCTCAGCATCGATGGATCCGGTCGCATCATGGGAGCCACGCCGGCCATTCACAAGAGCATGCCGGGCTTCGCTGATCTCCAGCAGAATCCTCCAGGTGATGAACGTCCAACCAACTCGGTGACACAGAACAAGCAGACGCCGTTCGTCTGGGCGGAAGAACATTACCAGTGACGTTCGATTCGGTGCTCCTGATCTCGTTCGGCGGTCCCCAGGGCCCCGACGATGTCCGGCCGTTTCTCGCCAACGTCCTGCGTGGCCGCCGCGTGCCGCCCGCCCGCATCGAGGAAGTCGCGCATCACTACGAGCTCTTCGGCGGCGTGTCGCCGATTACCGAGCTGACCGAGCGCCAGGCAGATGGACTGCACGATCGGCTGGTTGCGGCCGGCCATCCGCTGCCGGTCTACGTGGGCATGCGGAACTGGCATCCGTTCCTCGCGGACACGCTGCACGAGATGTACACCGACGGGCGGCGTCACGCGATCGGATTCATCGCCGCGGCGCAGCACTCCTATTCGAGCTGTCAGCAGTACCGCGAGAATGTCATGGCCGCCCGCGCCGAGCTGCGCGGACGCGACAACGGCGACATCGACGTGACCTACGTCGGCAGTTGGTTCGATCATCCGCTGTTCATCGAGGCCAACGCGCGCCACGTCCGTGCGGCCGTCGAGCGACTGCCTGCAGAGGTTCGTGGCGCGGCACGATTGATCTGCACGGCGCACAGCATTCCACTGTCGATGGCGGCGCGCTCGCGCTATCGCGAGCAGTTACGCGAATCGGCACGGCGCGTCGCCGAAGCCGCGCGTCTGCCCGACTGGGCGCTCGTCTATCAGAGCCGCAGCGGCCGTCCGGAAGATCCATGGCTCGAGCCGGACATCCGTGACTATCTGCGGGAACAGCACGCTGCGGGGCTCGCCGCTGCGGTACTCTGCCCGATCGGCTTCGTCTGCGATCACATCGAGGTGCTGTACGACCTCGATCGTGACGCCGCCGATCTCTGCAGGGCGATCGGCTTGCCGATGACGCGCGCCGCCGCGGTCAATGACGATCCGATATTCCTCGACATGATGGCGGACGTCGTGCTCGACACCATTCGACGATTCGGCACGCGCAAGCCGCTGTCGTTTGCGCTGACGACGGCCGACGCGCGGCGAACCTGACGAGGCTCGCACCACCACGTCTCACGCTGCCTTCACCGGACCCAGTCCCCACGTGCGCAGTTTCGTGATGCAGCTGCAGAAGCGTCCGAGCCGACACAGCACGATCGTTCCAGCCGTGAAAGATGTCCGCGCGACGATCGGCAGTTGCGACGCGTGACCGACGGTGATGTGCGGTCGAAAGCGACCGTAGGCGGCCGACCGGCGGAAGCCACTGACCCATGCGACATCACCTGGTCGTGCGTCTCCTCCCTCGAATGCCGCGATCGATCCGCCGGTCCGCTCGAACGGCTGCAGCGCGTCCATCAACGCCGTGTGCAGATGATCCAGTTCCGGCGTACGTTGGATCGACATCCAGATCGAGCGGCTGCCGCGGCCGGCGCCTGTAACGTCGAGGGCGAGTGGCCGGTGGCTGGAGAGGGTCGCGGTGAGCGCGGCTTCGATTCGCGGCACTTCGCCGGCGTCGATGAACTGCTGTGTCAGCGTGACGTGGGGAACGTGCGTGGCGTCGAATCGGAGTCCCTGCGACTCCGCCGTGGGCAGCGCCGCATTGATCGCGACTGCCTGCCGGCAGACCGGCTCCGGCGGCAGCAGCGCGACATCGACGGCGATCAGTGGCGGCACGTCACGATCGTAACGGACCCGCCGGCTGCCGATCGTACGCCATTCGATTTGCGCTAGCATCGCGGACGTGACTCGATTTCTTCGTGCCGCCGTATGTCTTGCGACTCTGTTTGCCGGCGTTGCCGATGCGCTCGCGCAGGCTCCCATCGCCTACGCGCTGTCGTTCCCGGATCGCGACCACCGGCTGATGGACGTCGACATGACGTTGGGCGATTTGCCGGCCATGCCGCTGCAGTTGTTGATGAGCCGAGCCTCGCCCGGACGCTACGCGCTGCACGACTTCGCGAAGAACGTCTTCGACCTCCGGGTCATGGATGCTGAGGGCCGATCGCTTGCGGTGGCGCACGTGAACCCGCACGAATGGGACGTGGCGCAACATGGACCGCAGGTACGCGTGCACTATCGCATCTTCGGCGATCGCATCGACGGAACGTATCTGGCCGTCGACGCCACCCACGCCCACATCAACATGCCGTCGGCCTTGATGTGGGTCCGTGGACTCGAACAACGTCCAGCGACCGTTCATTTCGAGCCTCCTCCCGGATCCGGCTGGCGTGTCGCCACACAGCTCATGCCGGGCACGGATGCCTTCACGTTCACGGCGCCGTCGCTGCAATACCTGATGGACAGTCCCTCGGAGTTCAGCGCCTTTTCCCTGCGGACGTTCCCGGTCGCCGACGGCGGCCGCACGCCGACCTTCCGGCTCGCGGTGCATCACACCGGCACCGACGCCGAACTCGATTCACTGACACGCGATGTCGAGCGAATGGTCCGCGAAGCGCGCAACGTATTCGGCGAGTTCCCCGCCTATGAGGGCAACACCTACACCTTCATCGCCGACTGGCTGCCGTGGGCGAGTGGCGATGGCATGGAGCATCGCAACAGCACCATCATCACCAGCACATCATCGATCCGCGGCAATCGCGCGGACCTGCTGGACGCGATGTCCCACGAATTCTTTCATTCATGGAACGTCGAACGGATCCGGCCGAAGTCGCTCGAGCCGTTCAACTTCGAAGACCAGAACATGTCGGGCGAACTGTGGCTGGCCGAAGGCTTCACCAACTACTACGGGCCGCTGGTGCTCGAGCGCGCCGGGCTCACGACGCTGGAGGATTTCGCGTTCGCCATGGGAAGCGCGATCAACACGGTCCTGAACAGCCCGGCCCGGCAGTTTCGCACGGCCGAAGAAATCAGTCAGATGGCGCCGTTCGTCGACGCGGCCACGTCGATCGATCGCACGGATTTCGAGAACACTTACATTTCGTACTACACGTGGGGAAGCGCCATTGCGCTCGGTCTCGACCTGTCGCTGCGGGAGCAGACCGATCAGCGCGTGACGCTCGACGACTTCATGCGCGCCCTCTGGCGCAAGTACGGGAAGCCCGGCGGCCTGATTCCTGGTTACGTCGATCATCCCTACACGATTGACGATGTGCGGCGGACGCTTGGCGAGGTTGCGGGGAACACCGCGTTCGCGGACGACTTCTTCCGCCACTACATCGAAGGTCACGAAGTCGTCGACTATGAACGGCTGCTCGATCGCGCCGGCCTCGTGCTGCGGCGGACCGACGCCAGCCGTCCATGGATCGGCGTGCGGTTCCAGGACGCTCAGGGCGCGCGCATCGCCGCCGCGGCTCCGTTCGGCTCTCCCGCCTATCGCGCCGGCCTCGATCGCGACGATGTCATCGTCGCGCTTGGAAACGCCGCCGTGCCCGACTCGGCAACGTTGACGCGCGTGCTCGGTGCGTATCGACCCGGTCAACAGGTAAGCGTCACGTTCGACCGACGTGGGCAGCGGGCCACCACTCTCATGACCGTCGGCAGCGACCCGCATGTCGACGTCGTTCCGGTCGAGGCGATCGGACGGCAACTGGCCGATGCCCAACGCCGTTTTCGGGAGGCGTGGCTGAGCTCAGCGGCGCGGAACACGTTTTGAAGTCGACTGGCCGATGAGGCTCGACTCGGTGTTTCGCGCGTTCGACGCCGCGATGGCGCTTCGCGACGCGGCTCGGCGTTTCAGGGGTGAATCGCCACCTCCGCCGGATCCGGGCACGCAACTGGCCCAGCCGCCCGGCTCGGCGCTCGTCGGCCAGATTGAAACACGTCTCACCAACGTCGTCGTTGCGGCGCTCAAGGAAGCGTTCGATCGCGATCACGCCAGGCTCGAACTGGAGCGAGCGCAGCTCGAAGAGCAGCGTCGTCGCGCCGAGGAAGCGATGCGGCTCGAGTTGCGACGACAGGCGGCGGAGCGCGAGCTCGCGCGGCTGCGTCTGATCGGCGGGGCGGCGCTCGTCGGCTGGATTGCCGCAATCGTGCTTGCGGTCGCGCGGCTCGGAACGATGTCCATTGCCGCCCGCGGAACGTCCGCGGCCGGATGGCTGCTGCTGTTAGGCGCGCTGGGTGCTGCGTTTTCGGCGCAGGGCCGACTTGGATCGAGTGTGGTCGACAGCAGCGCTTCGCTCGACGCCGGAAGCGGTGGAACCGCAGCGCTGTGGTTGCTGGTTGGCGGGCTTGCGGTCGTGGCGATCGCGCTGCTGCTGTAACGCCGTTCGTGCCGGCGAGCCGGCGTCGATAGTCCGGCCCGATCGCCCGTTCATATCTCCTGCGCCCGCCGACCATCTGCAGGCGCAGGAGCGTAGTTCGTGAGGTCCTTTAACGCGTCTTGCGTGGCGAGACCTTCTTCGGCGTGCCAGCCGATTTTGCCGCACGCTTCGACGTTGCCGCCCTGCGTCCGGACTTGCCATTCTTCGGCACGCCGTTGCCATCACCGGTCCCCCAATCCTTGATGACGTCGTCGGCGGTACTCGCTCGTCGCTTCGTCGCGCTATTGAGCTGCCGTTGCAGCGCCCCGATTACGCGGCCGAGCGATTCCGCTGAACGAAGAAGGACCGACGCTTCGTCGCGGGACCGGTCACGCGCCTTCCGCGCTGGAAGCGGCTTTCCGTGCCTGGCCATTCCAAGCTCCTCCTCGTGGGCCGGTTGCCCTCGAAGACGAGATTCATCAATCGGCGTGCCAGCGACATCGCAATGAAAGCGAAAACGTCGGATGGACGCGTTTAACGCGCGTCGCTGATCCACGCGAATGCGGCGGCCATCGTCGCATCGAAGCCAGCCTCGTTGTCCGAAAAACGATGGTCGCTCGCGGTGACGGTCCATGCATGCGACGGTGACGCGGCAGCGGCGATCAGACGATCACTCTCAAGACGCGGCACGAACTCGTCGTGCGTCGCGCGGATGATCGCCAGCGGGATGGGCGTGACCAATGGCATCAGTGCCGTGGCGCTGAACAGCGGCTCATTCGGCACGCCTTTGGTGACGTAAATGATCGAATCCTTCCATCGCCAGCCAAGTTCGTTGCGATCGCCAAGGCTGACGGCGACGACGCCGGCGACATGTGGTTTGTTCGCGGCTGCGGCCGCAGCCATCACCGACAGGCCGGCACCTTCGGATACTCCGGCCAGTACTGCCCGGCGTGCGGACGCGAAGGTGCCGAGCAGCGTGCCGTAGTCGCGCTCGATGTCGGCTGGCGTCAACGTCGTACTCGCCGTGGTGCCGGCGGCCAGATAGGCCTTCGCGTCGAAGCCGATCACGAAGTAGCCGTGAACCGCCAGCGCTTCTGCCATGTGCGGCGCGAGATGCATCCACCCGCCGTCGCCGCTCGACACGATCACGGGCGTACCGTCCGGCGGGCCGTACAGGTGCAGCTTCTGCGCGTGACCGGCGAGCACGATGGCGGTCTGCCCGGCGGTCGCTGCAGGCGCGCGCGTGCCGCTCGAAGGCGCCAACGGCAGCAACATCGCCAAAATGATCGGCCCTGTCGCGCGCATGTCAGGCGGCCCGCCTCGACCCGCCGAGGAGAACGCGCCGGTAACCGCCGGCGACCAGGGCGGTCACGTCCGCGAGCACGCGCGCCAGCGCCAGGCCGCCCGGATAGGCCAGGTAACGCGGCTGCCAGGCTGGATGAAATTTCTCCTTGTAGCAGCGCAATCCCTGGAAGTTGTAGAGCGGCGCGCCGTGCCGGTATACGAACTGGCTGACGCGCGACCACGTGTCGGCGCGGCGCACGCCCTCGATTCCCGAAAGCGGCGCCATGCCCAGGTTGAAGCGTTGATAACCCCTGGCGCGGCCCCACAGCATGGCGTGACCGAATAAGGCGTCCATCACGCCGGAAGGCGCGTCGGCGCGATGGCGCATCAAGTCGGCCGAGAGTTCGACGCCACCGGGCCCCGGCCATAGAGTGGCGAATGCTTCGATGACATCGCCACGCTGGATGACGGCCGCTGGGAATCGCGTCACGTACCGCTGGTCGAACGACCCCATCGAGAAGCCCTTCTCGCCCACGTTCTTCGTCGCCAGCCAGTCGTCCGACACCTCCTGGAGTTGATCGACGCGCGCGGTGACGGCGTCGGGCGTGATGACCTCGAAGCGGTAACCTTCGCGTTCCAGCCGGTTCATCGCCGTACGAATGTCCTTGAAGCGCGCGCCCGCAAACGTCAGCTCCGGCAAAGCCACCACCGCTTCCTCGCCCAGTTTGACCGCCGTCAATCCCAGATCCGCGCACGCAGGCAGCAGGTCCGGCGAGATCTGATAGAAGGCCGGAGTGCGTGCGAGCGACTCGCAGAGATCGATGAACCCGCGCACGAGTTCGCGACGAGCGGCCGGTGGTCCGACCGGATCGCCAAGGGCAACACACGTTGTGTGCGAGGTTGCATACATTAGAAAGGCGGTGCGGTCCGGATTCCAGAGCACGGCCTTGTCACCGACATAGACGAGATACGGCAGCGTCCGCGGCTGCAGCGCGATGACGCGATCGAGATCCGGCGTTGCCAGGCTGACATCTACCGCCGGCGTCCGGGGCCGCACGGCGCCGAGCAGGCGTTTCAACGCGAGCGCGAGCGCGGCGATCACAACTCCCACGGTCGCGCGCAGAAAGCGTGGCGCGTTCGCGTTCTCGGCAAAGCGCCACCACAAGTCCGACGAGTACGCGACATGACGGTAGGCGAACAGCCCGAGCCACACCGATGCCGCGACCACCGTCGCGATCGCAATCACCCACCGCCTCGACACCGGTTCGGCCAGGATTCGTGCCCGCCGCGTGAAATGACGCCGCGACGCGAGCAAGGCGACCAGGACGACAGCGAGCACCGTGGCCTCTTCATAGTCCGCGCCCTTCAACAGCGACGCAGCGCTGCCGACCGCCAACGCGCCGGTCGTGATGTAGAACGCTGCGTCGACGCGTCGCGCGATCGCCTGCGCCAAGACCAGGAGCAACAGCCCGACGATGCTGGCGGTGAAGTGAGAGGCTTCGACCAGCGGCAACGGCATCACGCCGGTCAGCCACTGCAATCGTCCGGGTGCGCCCGGTATCGCACCCGAAAACAGCAGCAGTGCGCCGCTCGCGAACGTGAACGTCGCCAGGATGCGTGGTGTTGCCCATGACGCCATCGCATGACATGTCCGCCGGAATCGCGACCATCGCAGGTTGCGCTGCAGGGTCTCGTCCAGCAGCAGAAGCACGAGAGCGGCCGCCAGCGGCAGGAGGTAATAGACGATCCGGTACGCGACGAGCGCCGTGGCCAGATCGGCGACGTCCATCGGGCCACGCAGGAACACGATCATCAGCCCCTCGAACACGCCGAGGCCCCCGGGCACGTGGCTGATGAGGCCGGCCAACTGGGCGGCCGCGAAAGCGCCGGCAAAAGGCAGGAACGCGGGACGTGACTCCGGTGGCAGCAGAACGAAGAGAACGCCCGCCGCGAAGAGCCAGTCGATCACCGACACCGCAACCTGCGCGCTCATCAGGCGCACTGACGGCAACGGCACAGTGAACCGCCAGGCGCGGATCGCACCGGGACCGACGGCACAGGTGAGTCCGTACACAACGATCGCCATGACCAACACGACGCCGGCTGCGGTCATCAGCCACGACGGCAACAGCATGTCGAGTCCCGGAGGTGGCGCAATCAGCAGACTGGCCGCGGCCACCAGTCCGAGACCGATCCAGAAACTCGACGTGTAGAAGAGCACGATGCGCGAGAGTTGACCTGGTCCGACGTCCCAGCGCGAATAGAACCGATAGCGGGCGGAGGTGCCAGACAGGATCGCGAAGCCGACGCTGTTACTGACGGCGTAGGCGATGAACGACGCGAAGGCGACATGCGTCGGCGGAACGGGCGCGGCGGCGTATTTGACCGCGAGCTGATCCTGCAGCATCAACACCGTGTAGTTGAGCGCCGTGAACAGCAGCGCCGCGCCGAGCGCCATTTCCGGAATCGCCGCGAGCGCGTGCGTCAACCGCTCGAACCCGATTTGCTCGAGTTCACGGGCGAGAACGACAAGAGAGGCGCAGAAGAGGACCGCGCCGACGAGAGGCGCCAGGCGTCGCCACATGATGATTCGTGGTCCGCCGCCGGGCGGACACACGATCAAGCGGCAACGGCCGTACCGGTGAAAGCGGTGATTAGCGGCGGAAAAGACGTGGCGGTTCTGTGGCAGAACGCCACAAACGAACGAAACGCCTCACTGTGGAGCTTCGTCCTTGAGATCGATCCCGAACCGCTCCGCCATGCGATAGAGCGTCCGGCGGTCGATGCCGAGCGCCTCCGCCGCCCGGGACCGATTGCCGCCCACTGCCTGCAGCACGTGCAAAAGATAGCGCCGCTCCAGTTCGTCAAGCGTCGGCAGATCCCGGAACAACTGCTCGTCGAGCCGCGGCTTCGCCGCCAGCGTCGTGGGGAGATCATCGACGGTGATGTGCCCGCGCGTGAAGACCACGAGCCGCTCGATCGTGTTTTCGAGCTCGCGAACGTTGCCGGGCCACCGGTAGTCGGCGAGCATCGCCAGCGCGTCGGGCGCGATCGTGGTCGGCTTGCCCGTACGGGACGACGCGTTCCGCAAAAACTGTTCAACCAGCAGCGGAATGTCTTCACGCCGGTCGCGGAGCGGTGGCAGCTGAATCACGATGACACTCAGTCGATAGAACAGGTCCTGCCGGAAGCGTCCTTCGGCTACGGCCTGTTCGAGGTCGACATTCGTCGCCGCGATCACGCGCGCGTCGGTGTGAATAGTCCGCGTTGCGCCGACCGGCCGCACGTCGCCGTCCTGCAGGACGCGGAGCAGCCGCACCTGCATCGCGGGTGACGTCTCGCCGATCTCGTCCAGGAATACCGTTCCGCCGGTGGCCTGCTCGAACACGCCCTTGCGATCGGCGATCGCCCCGGTGAACGAGCCGCGTGTATGGCCGAACAGTTCAGATTCGAGCAGCGTTTCCGGCACGGCACCGCAGTTCAAGGCGACGAACGGTCGTGAGGCGCGACGCGCGTGCGTATGAATGGCCCGGGCGACCAGTTCCTTGCCGGTGCCGCTCTCACCCTCGATCAATACCGGGACGAGCGAATCAGCGGCGTAGGCAATCTGCTTGTACACCGCGAGCATGCCCGCGGTGCGTCCGACGATCCCGGCCTGGACCGGTTCCACCGCGACGGGTTGCAGTGCCGGCGATCGCCGCGTCAACGCCCGATTGACGGTGTTGCGGACCTCGCCGATGTTGAACGGCTTGCTGATGTAGTCGAACGCGCCGGCGCGGACCGCTTCAACCGCGGTCTCGAGCGTGCCGAAGCCGCTGATGAGCACGACCTCTCCGTCCGGATTTGCGCGCTTGAACGCCTTCAGCACGTCGAGACCGGAGTCGGGCCCGTTCAGGTTGATGTCGGAGATGACCAGGTCGAACCGTTCGTGACGCGCCCGCTCGATCGCCGCGTCGCCGGTGTGCGCTTCTTCGAGATCGCGTCCAGGCTCGGCGATCAGCTCGGCGATCAGGCGGCAGGTTTCGGGGTCGTCATCGACGATCAGGACGCGGACGTCGGGTAGGTTGGCCATCATGCCTCGGCGGCGATCGGCAGTTCCATCGTGAAGCTGGCGCCGCCTTCAGGTGCGTTGGCGGCGCAGACCGTTCCGCCCAGCCGGGCGACGACGTCACGCGTGATGCTCAGGCCAAGGCCAGTTCCCTGTCCCGCGGACTTGGTGCTGACCCACGGATCGAAGATGCGCGGAAGCAAATCAACCGGGATGCCCGTGCCGGTGTCGCTGACGACGATGTGCAGCCAGTCGCGATCGGCGCTGGCCGCGAGCGTCAATGTCCCGCCCTCGGGCATGGCGTCGATCGCGTTGGTGATCAGGTTGAGGATCGCGAGTTCGAGCTGCGTCTCCTCGGCCATGATCGGCGGCAGCGACGACGGCAGCGTGGTCACGAGCTGGACGCGGGCCGCGGAGAGCCGCAGCCGTGTCGCTTCGGCGAGGCGCTCCAGCATCTCGCTCGGATCGATTCGTCGGGCCGCTGGACGAGGCCGCGCGCGCTGTAGCAGGTCGCGCACCGCCGCGGTGACGCGGTCCACCTGCTCCTGCACGATCGTCAAGCGGCGCTGCAGCGCCGGATCCGTGACTTCCCGCTGCAGCAGTTGCACATGCCCCGACACCAGGTTGAGAGGCGTTCCAATCTGGTGCGCCACGTTCGCCATCGTCTGACCAACGGCGGCGAGCTCCTGGGTGCGCGCGGCGGTCTCGCGCAGGTGAACGAGACTTTGGTACGAGCGTACGAGCTGGGCGTTGCGCTCGCGCAGCTCCTCGGTCTTCATCGCCACGCGCTCGGTGAGCGTGCGGTGCAGATCCTCGAGCTCCGCGAGCATCGCATTCAGGCCGCCGGCGACTTCCCGCAGCTCGTCGTCGTACGGCACTTCGGCGCGGGCGGAGAGATTGCCCCGGCGCGCCTGTGACATGACGTGGCGAATGGTCTTGAGCGGCTCGAGGATCAGCCGGCGCGCGCGCAGGTGAATCAGCAGCGTGATCGCGCCGATGGACAGGATCGCCCCGATCGCGGCGGTGATGCCGGCGTTTCGCTGCAGTTGCGAAATACCCCGCAGCGAGACCGACACAGCCACGGCGCCGAGGACCTTGTTCTCCGGCCCAAACGGGGCAGCGACCGTCGCGATGTTCTGATCCCCCGTGAACCACTCGACCTCATTTCTCGCGATCGCCTTCCGCACGATCTCGTCCGGCACCGCCGTGGTGTCGGACCTCTGCATCCGCGAGTCGATCCGGATGACCAGCCGTGGACGCTGCGGAGTCGCCTCGTAGACCGAAATGCCATTCAGGTCAGCGGCGACGTCGGTGAAGTTGCGCAGCACCGGCAGCAGCAGTTCGGCGGTGCGCGGCTCGTTTCGCAGCTCGAGCTCGTCGCCGACGGCCACGGCGATGACCCGTGCGGTCTCACGCAGGTCCGCTTTGAGCTGCGTGCTGGCGATGATGGCGCCGACCATCGCAACCAGTGACACGACTGCCGCAACCGAGACGGCAACGCTCAGCGCCAGCCGCGACCCGAGACGTGACGGGCGGGGCGTTTCTGCAGCAGTGGGGCGATGTTGCGCCGCCGCGGTCGGCATGGTGCGAGTATCGCTGTTCACCGAAGTCATCGAATTATCGGCACTTACCAGCATCGCACTCTTGCCTTCCGGGCTGGCACCTCCCTTGAGATACACATGGCACATGCCACGCCGAGGTGGCTAGGTGGCCGCGGTCCACGGTCGTAACCTCCACGCGGCCGCGGGGGGCGGGACGTCTCTACCGGGGGGCGTTCCGCTCTTTTTATTAGAATGCGGCGATGGAAGCCCCCCTCGCCGTACTGCTGGCGGCTGCCGCCCTGATCACCGTCGTCGGCTCTCCAGCCGCAGCCCAGTCGCAGGCCGAGAGCGCCAGCGGCCGCCAGGCGATTCACTACACCGTCAGCTTTCCTGCACCCCAGACCCATTACGTCGAAGTCGTTGCGACCATCCCGAGCGAGGGCAGGCCCGAGGTCGAGCTGATGATGGCGGTGTGGACGCCGGGTTCCTATCTCGTCCGCGAATACGAACGCAACGTCGAGGCGCTCGCCGCGAGCGCCGGCGGCCGCGCTCTGCCGGTCGTGAAAGCCGACAAGAATCGCTGGAAGGTGACGACAGGCGGTGCACCCGCGATCGAGATCCGGTATCGGGTTTACGGGCACGAGATGTCGGTGCGCACCAACTGGATCGAGGCGGACTTCGCGCTGCTCAACGGGGCGCCCACGTTCATCACGCGTGCCGACGCCCTCAACGTGCCTCACGAAGTGACGATCGTTCCCGCCGCGGGATGGAAGCGGTCGCTGACGGGCTTGCCGGAGGCCGGCGGGGAACATCATTATCGCGCGCCGGATTTCGATACGCTCGTCGACTCGCCAATCGTCATCGGCAATCCGGCCGTCTATGAATTCACGGTCGGCGGCAAGAAGCACTACCTGGTGAATCAGGGCGAAGCCGGCGTGTTCGACGGTGCGCAGGCCGCGCGCGATCTCGAGGCGGTGGTGAAAGAGAACCTTCGTCTGTGGGGTTCGCTCCCGTACGACAAGTACCTGTTCCTCAACCTCCTCACCGAGTCGGGCGGTGGTCTCGAACACAAGAATTCCACCGTCATCATGGGAACGCGCTGGGCGACGCGGACCCGCCGCGCGTACATCGCGTGGATCGAGACCGCCAGTCACGAGTTCTTTCACGCCTGGAACGTCAAGCGGCTGCGGCCGGTGGAACTGGGTCCGTTCAATTACGACCGTGAAAACGAGACGCGCAGCCTCTGGATTGCCGAAGGCGTCACGGAGTACTACGGTGCGCTCAACCTGCAGCGCGCCGGCGTCTCGACCCGCGACGAGCTGCTCGACGAGATCTCGAGCAACATCGACGAGCTCCAGACCACGCCCGGGCGTCTCGTCCAGTCGGCGGCGCAGGCGTCGTACGACGCGTGGATCAAGTACTACCGGCCTGACGAGAACTCGGCGAACACGTCGATTAGCTACTACACGAAGGGCGCCGTGCTTGGCTTCCTGCTCGATGCAAAGATCCGCCGGGCAACCAGGGGCGCGAGGAGTCTGGACGACGTGATGAAGCTGGCGTTCCAGCGGTATTCGGGGACCAGCGGATACACACCGGAGCAGTTCCGCGCCGCTGCCGAGGAGATCGCGGGCATCAGCCTCCAGCCGTTCTGGGAAGATGCGGTGAACGGTACCGCCGAACTGCAGTACGACGAAGCGCTCGACACGTTTGGTTTGCGGTTCGGACCATCGGCGCGCGTCTCGACTCGGCCGTGGCTCGGCATCACCACGAGCAACGACGGCGGCCGGCTCATGATCACCCAGGTGCGGCGCGACGGCCCGGCATCGAAAGGCGGTCTCAACGTCGGCGACGAGATCCTGGCGATCGATGATTTCCGCGTGCGCGCGGATCGCCTCGATGATCGCCTGCAGCAATACAAGCCGGGCGACAAGGTCAGCGTGCTGGTCGCACGGCGCGAGCTGTTGACGCGGGTGGACGTGACGTTCGATCGCGAACCGGCTCGCAACTGGAAGCTCGAAGTCGCGCCCTTTGCGACGAGCCAGCAAACGGAATTGATGAATCACTGGCTGCGGCCGTAACGGAGAACCAGGCCGACCTGACGGTCGGCCTCGGCGAGGGTAGTCCCGCCTATACTCACATCCGTGACGTTCGATCCGGAGTACGTCTCGCAGGTCCTCAGCGAGAATTTCGAGGACGCCAAGAGGCTCTTCCTCGATCCGCTGATCCGGATTCATTACGCCCACCTGGTGATGCTGGCGAACTGCGGCATCGTCTCGCGAAGCGATGCCCGCGCCTTGCGTGCGGCTCTAGATTCGATCTCGGTTGCCGACGTTCGCCGCGCCGTTTACGACGGCCGGTCCGAGGATCTCTTCTTCCACGTCGAGCGCCTGCTCACGGCTGCCTGCGGTGAGGATATCGCCGGCCGGCTGCACACCGCGCGCAGCCGCAACGACATCGACATGACGATGTACCGGATGCGGCAGCGGGAATTCGTCACGACGCTCGTGAGTGCGGTTCTCGACCTGCGCGC
>Ga0310810_10003406_pt1 | contig 17323 bp, 16 predicted proteins | sample NCmetagenome_FD_207641 | JGI IMG/M metagenome (GOLD analysis project Ga0310810, IMG submission 207641) | Soil microbial communities from experimental microcosm in Duke University, North Carolina, United States - NC | ecosystem: Engineered > Artificial ecosystem > Soil microcosm > Unclassified ... | reverse complement strand
CGTAACGTGCACGTACGCACCTCATGCTTTACTGCCTAACGTTCGGTTGGAACAGGGTAAGCCGCAAGGAATGCCGTTACTTCAGCGCGGAGCGTATCAAGCACCGATTCGTCGTCGCGCGCATCAATCGCCTGGCGCATCCAGTGCGCAATCTTTGGCATATCACCTTCTGTCATGCCGCGAGTAGTGAGCGCAGGGGTACCAAGCCGGATACCACTTGGACGAAATGGCGGGTTTGGGTCGTCAGGAACGGCATTCTTGTTGAGAGTCAGACCGATTTTGTCGAGCGCTTCTTCGGCAACCTTGCCGTTAATACCGAAGCTTTTCTCGACGTCTGCCAAAATCAGGTGGTTGCTTGTACCACCAGTTACAAGGTTGAAGCCTTGCTTGAGCATAGCGTCTGCAAGGGCTGCGGCATTCTTGACGACCTGCTGGGCATAGGTTTTGAACTCCGGCTTGAGTGCCTCGCCGAACGCAACCGCTTTTGCCGCCGTATTGTTCATGTGTGGACCGCCCTGCGTACCAGGGAAGATTGCCCGATCGATAAGCGTCGGAATATTTTCGAGCGTCTTCTCTGGTGCACGCAGTGGTGTCGATACTGTACCCTTCGATAAGATCATGCCACCACGAGGACCGCGGAGCGTCTTGTGCGTCGTGGTCGTCATGACGTGAAAGCCGTGGTCAAGTGGGTTCTCGGCGACGCCACCAGCAATCAAGCCTGCGACGTGCGCCATATCTGCCATCAATAGACAGTTTGGAATTGCACGACCGATTTCGGCGAACTTTTCATAGTCGAGCTCACGCGGATACGCGCTGAACCCTGCAAGAATAAGCTTCGGTTGATGCTCTTCGGCGAGGCGTCGGATTTCATCATAGTCAATCTCACCTGTTTCGATATTCTTCATCTTGTACGGTATGAAGTTGTATAGATGCGCCGAACGCGTCATTGGGTTACCGTGCGTTAGGTGACCACCGTGGCCAAGATCCATCGCGAGTACCGTGTCGCCTGGTTCAAGCCACGCATAGTACACCGCTTCGTTCGCTGGCGCACCCGAATGTGGCTGAACGTTCGCATGGTCAGCGTGGAACAATTCCTTTGCACGGTCGATAGCCAGCTGTTCTACCTGATCGGTAAATTCCTGGCCGCCGTAGTACCGCTTACCTGGGTACCCTTCGGAATATTTATTCGTAAAAATACTGCCGAGCGCTTCAAGCACATCAGCCGATACATAGTTTTCGCTTGGAATCAGCTCCAGGCCTTCACGCTGGCGCTTCGCTTCTTCGTCTATAAGATTTGCAACTGTAACATCCTTCATGGAATTCCCTCCGTTATTCAATTTTTCCCACTCAAGTTGTCACATGTTATACCATGCAGCTAGTATAAATTCTCAACGAATATTTTGCAAATATATCATCTATGATATAATCATAGAATGAAATCTGAGACATATCTAGAAAAAATCGGCGCCCTTATTCAAAAAACTAGGCAAGATCGCGGTATGACCCAGACCGAACTTGCCGAGGCAATCGGCACCAGCCAGTCTGCGGTGAACCGTATCGAACGTGGCGGTCAGAACCTAAGCATGGAAATGGTCGCACGCATCAGTGACGTACTTGCGAGCCCAATCGTCAGGCTAAACCGATCTGGCAAAACGAACTTTATTATCAATGGTGGTAATCAACTTGCTGGCTCTATCGAGGTAAAGACCAGTAAGAATGCTGCTGTCGGCCTTCTGTGTGCCAGCCTGCTCAACAAAGGCAAGACGACCCTTCGCCGTGTCGCACGCATCGAAGAAGTCAACCGTATCATCGAGGTGCTCGAGAGTATCGATGTCAAATGTAAGTGGCTACCTGGAAATGATCTCGAGATTACGCCGCCTAAACGCCTGAAACTTGAAAACATGGACGTTGACGCTGCAAAGCGTACTCGTACGATTATCATGTTCCTCGGCCCACTGTTGCATGAATACGACGATTTCAAGCTACCGTTCGCTGGCGGATGTAACCTCGGTACGCGCACCGTTGAACCGCATATGGTCGGCTTGCACGAATTTGGCCTCAAGGTTGAAGCCGCACCGAACACTGACTACTATCACGCGATTTCTCATCCGAAAGGTCCGTCACGCACGATTATTCTGACCGAGCGGGGTGACACGGTGACTGAAAACGTTATCATGGCGGCTGCTGGATACGAAGGCGAAACGACCATTCGTAACGCCAGTCCGAATTATATGGTGCAAGACGTCTGTTTTTATCTTGAAAAACTCGGCGTACAAATTGACGGTATTGGTACGACCGTACTCAAAATCCGTGGTGTGAAGTCGATTAACAAGAATGTCGAATATTCGCCGAGCGAAGACCCGATTGAAGCTATGAGCCTGATTGCCGCCGGCGTGGTTACGAAGTCCCCTATTTCAATCAAGCGCGTGCCAATTGAGTTTACCGAACTCGAGCTCGCTATTCTCTCAGAAATGGGCCTGAAGTACGAACAGTCCGATGAATACCTCGCCGACAACGGCCGTACACGACTGGTTGATATTACTCTTGGCGTATCGCACCTGAAAGCGCCTAAAGACAAGCTGCATTGTATGCCCTTTCCAGGCGTGAACATGGATAACTTGCCGTTTCTTGGCTTGATCGCGACAGTAGCAAACGGCCGCACCTTGCTACACGACTGGAGCTATGAGAACCGCGCGATTTACTTTACCGAGCTGACTAAACTCGGCGCATCGATCGAGATGGTTGACCCACATCGTGTCTATATAAATGGCCCAACCAAATGGAAGGCCGCTGATGTGGTCGCGCCAAGCGCGCTTCGCCCGTCGGTCGTTATTCTACTTGCCATGCTTGCTGCGCCCGGTAAATCGATACTACGCGATGTCTACAGTATCAATCGCGGCTACGAAGATTTCGCCAATCGCCTCAATAGTCTTGGCGCAGAAATCGAGACCGTAACCGAGTAGCGATGAGCGACCAGAACTTCATTTCGGTCCTCATTGTCACGATCGGTATCGCCCTTGTCGTGTATGCACTCGACTCGCTCTACGCGCGTCGGTGGCTCACGATAGAACGTCGAGCAGTTGCCTATATCAGTGCGGCTATTTTGATCGGTATCTTCGGGGAGGTATTGGTTGAATCTGTGTACGGCTTGCTACTCGGTGAACCACTCTGGTATTACAAATACTTACCGGTTCACGATAGCTTTACATCGCAGTTTTCTGTCGTGCTCTGGGGTATGTTCGGACTTCATATCTATTGGGCGAATCTAACGCTGCGTGAACGATATCCTGCATTAAACCGGCTGCAACGGGCGGTTATATTCTCGGTAGAATCACTGCTGCTCGAAAGTTTTGTGAATCTCGTCTGGCTCGGCGTGTTTGGGTATTTGATTTACTACTACACGCCAGCAGATTTCGCACACGTCACCGCCTGGCAAAACATTCCCTGCTACTTCGGCGCTTCGTGGGCCATACTTGTCAGCGCAAAGCGGTTTTCTCGCGAACCTTGGTTCTTCGCATCGATGGCGGGTTTGATTGCGTTTGTATTTTTATTTCTCAAATAAAACACCGAGGAAGAATCCTCGGTACATTATATGGGGCGAATGATGGGGTTCGAACCCACGGCCTCCGGTGCCACAAACCAGCGCTCTAACCTGCTGAGCTACATCCGCCATACGCGTATTTAACCAGAGATAGTATACCAAAATCCTCAACCTCTGTCACCTCTATTCAGAAATAGCCGAAGCTGGTACAATACTATTCGAGCGCGGGCGTCGTATAATGGCTAATATACCTGCCTTCCAAGCAAGTGATGTGAGTTCGATTCTCACCGCCCGCACCATACATAAACACAACTAAAGGTTCGTATGCACAGCAAAGCACTTCATTTCATCGTAAAAATCGAATATCTTATCTTGGCCCTTTTTGTGGCTATTTTTTATGTAAAAGTTGGGCGATTCGACATCGGCTGGTACTGGCTCCCGGTTGTCTTCTTTGCGTTCGACCTCAGTATGGTCGGCTATCTGATAAATACTCGCATAGGCGCGCTTACGTACAACGCCGGACATAGCCTTGTTGGCCCGGGCCTGCTCGCTATTGCCTACATTTTGACACTCAATGAAGTCGTCTTATTCATCACGACCGTGTGGTTGTTTCATATATTCGTGGACCGAACCTTCGGATTCGGACTCAAGCATGCGACGAGTTTTCAGCACACGCATCTGACACCACCTGCCAAAGCGCGAAAAAAATAGTATAATACCCCTTGCATGCCCCGGTAGCTCAGCTGGATAGAGCAGAGGACTTCTAAGCCTAAGGTCGCAGGTTCGAACCCTGCCCGGGGTACCATAGCATGCAGCATAGGGCTATGCAGTTTAGCACCGCACACTAGAACGCGTCACAACGGCGCGTTCTTTTATTGATTTTGCGTAGGTCGCGAAGCCAGGCTCTGTTCAATATGCTCGCGACGTAGTACAAGTTTGCCCCCGCTTTCGAGAATACCCGCGAGCATGGCTTTTGCAATGGTGTTTTCGACCGTTTTCTGCACTACACGGCGCATCGGGCGGGCACCAAGGCGAGGATCGTACCCGGCATCGACGAGCAACAGCTTCGCATCATCATCTACTTCAACCGTGATATGCTGCGGCGCCAGCGTTTTGTTAACACCTTGAATCATCAGGTCGATGACTTTGAGTAAGTCTTGCTTCGTGAGTGGCGTAAACACGACGATTTCATCGAAACGGTTCAGGAATTCAGGTCTAAATTGCCCCGAGCTTATGAGCTCATCGGTGAATTGAGCTTCAAACTGCGTTACGTCATAGCCTCTATCGATATATTCACGAATCCTATCGGCACCTGCATTACTGGTCGCGACGATAATCGCATCACGAAAACTGACTTCACGGTTCTTTTCGTCGCGCAAGATACCCTCGTCGAGCATCTGAAGCAAGGTCGCCAAAACTTCTGGCGCGGCTTTCTCAATTTCATCGAGCAGCACGACGCTAAATGGCTGCTTCATGACTTGAGCTGTCAGGCTACCGCTATTACGAACACCGTCTGCGATCAGTCGACTCACGTCGTCGGGACGCACGAACTCGTTTAAATCAAGCCGGATGAGTTTGCCCTCGCCGCCGAAGTATACATCGGCAAGTGCCTTCGAAAGCTCGGTCTTACCGACACCTGTCGGTCCCAGGAAAAGGAACGTGCCGATAGGCCGGTTTTCGTTTCGCACGCCCGTTCGAGCCCGCCTCAGGGCGTCACTGACGACCTGAACGGCGCGCTTTTGATTGATCATGCGCTCATGAATAAGTTGTTCGAGATTTAGTAAGCGCTCACGATCATTCTGATCGCTTGCCACCGAGACTTTGACGTCCATGGTCTTTTCGATTGCCGTTTGCACCGAGTTCATAGTGACAAGACCGCTTTCATGATAGTTCGCCGACGATTCGAGCAGCTTGATTGCGCGGCCTGGCTGGCCAAGATCATGCAGGTAGCGCTCGCTCAAGCGAAACGCTTCTTTCAGTGCCTGGTATGTATACAGTACGCTTCGCTGAGGTTCAAACTGTAATAACTTTTCTTGCATGACTAACATAGACTCAGCCTGAGTGGCCGGCGTGACGGATATGCGGTTCAGTGCGTTGATAAGGGCAGGATTTTTGTCTGCGATCTGTAGGTACCGTTGCTCGTCCATGCTTAAAATCATCCGCAGGTTTCCTGCCTCAATGATCGGCTGAAGTACGTTCGATAAGTTAACTGACCCGATACCTTCTTCGAAAAATAGCTGTGCATTATCGAGACACAAAATAATGTTTTTGGCGCTGTAGGCTTCGGACAAGATACGCATAATCAAGTTTTCGAGCTCACCTCTACCTGGTGCGGCAGCGATAAGTGCCGAAGAATCGAGGATGAACACCTGGCGAAACTTTAGGCTGTCCGGTACCGACGAATCACCATCGAGTAGCTGCTGGGCGAAGGCATGGATAATTGTCGTCTTGCCTGCTCCGGCTTGACCGACGAGAGCGGCATTTTGTCGGCCGCGAGCACCGAACGTTTGCGTTAGCTGGGCGACCGCCTCCACATGGGAACCGACGTCAACGGCTAAAACATCGCCGCCTTGGATTTGCTGAGAAATATTTTGACCGAACCGACTAAGTAACGGAATATACCCGAAGGCCCAGTCTCGTGCGATACCTCCCGTTCGTTTCTTGCGCGAAAAGCTCGTTACAAGATCACGAATATGCTGCTGCCAGCGGACGCCAGCCAGCAGGTCGTCATCGTCAAGGTGAATCTGCGCAATTAGATGCTGGTAATCGTGAAACGAGCGCACCAATGCGACGGCCATGACGCTCCCGGAATAGTGAGGAACATGGGCGGCTGAGCGAACATGCTCTGCTTCTTGCCATACCCTGGCCGTATCGCTCGGCTCGCTCGAAGCGATATGGCTCAGCAAACTTGGTGTCAGTCCGAATCGAACCCCCATGAACTGCCCGCTGACAACGCTTCCCACCGCAGATGCGATATCCTGCGGAGTCGGACGAGCTGGTAACTGGCCCAGGATGTCGCCCGATAAGAGTGAGTCGACCGAATTTCCGGGTCCACTTTTCAGATGGTGCAGCTCACCAAAGTACCATTTGATAACCATCCACGGCAACACCGCGAGTGTAAGCACCAGCCAGCCGAATGCGACGCCCAGAACCAGTAGTGCTACGCCGAATACTAAAAGCATCCATGCCAATACACGCAGCAATCGTATAGGAGTGCCGCGAAGGCGAACGCTCACCCGAGCTTTTTGCGCACGTACGCTATGGTAATTCCACTCTATAGAATCGTCCATGGCACCCATCCTAGAAGACTAAGTATCAGACCGACAATCGGCGACAATGGAAGAACCGCCCACAGGAATATGTAGCCAAGACCAACTACGCTCGCGACGACAATCGACACGATACCGATGCCAAGCACCAGCAACCGAACGATGCCACCGACAAAACGCGACACGAGGCGATCGACGAACGCGCGGAACTTTACAGGCAGCGGACCGTCCACGGTGCCTGCAGATATCTGACGAAACGGAGAAAATAACGTTTTCAGTAATATATCGAGAGAAAAATAGTCAAAAAGCCCCGCAAGACGCAGTCGTACAGACCGCACGGTTTGGATCCACCCATCGGTGTACCACCACAGCAAGATGCCCACAATAGCCATGAGCATATTGTAGCGGATTATCTCTGTTTACGCTACAAAGTCAGCTATAATAAAACCTATGCGAACACGAAGTACAGTCGCCGTCGGCAAGACGATTAAACAGCTCATGCGCCTCCGTGGTGGCGGAAGTGCACTTCCGGGCCTCGTCGCTGAGCGCATAGACCCAGATTTTATGCGTCGTTGCTTAGCGCAATTGCCTCATGGCGTGGTGCTTATCAGCGGCACCAACGGCAAGACGACGACAACAAAAATGGTGGTCGAACTACTCGAATCACAAAACCTGAAAGTGTTCACGAATCGTACCGGCTCGAACTTCACGCGAGGCGTCACGGCCGCGTTACTTGGCGAAGTAAATAGCCGAGGTGAACTCGACGCAGATATCGCCGTATTGGAGCTCGACGAGGCCCACGCAGTCCACTTCGTACGTCGCGTCAAGCCGACATATAGTCTTTTTCTGAATGTCCTGCGCGATCAGCTTGATCGTTTTGGCGAAATCGACCACACGGCTCAGTTGCTGCGAAAAATCGCGGAAGCAACGACTGATGGCATTGTCCTGAATCGTGACGACCCTCGCCTGGGTGCACCTGCATTTATAAAAGATTTGACCGTCAAGTCTGTGCGCACATATGGCGTGTCAACAAAACTATTGCAGCAATTCCCTTCAGACGAGCAGATGCGCGATGCCGACGCCGTCGTCGTGACATCGCACCATCCAACGCTTCGAGATGATACGTCGCTTGAAGCAATACGCGACACGACGGCTGCTATTCAATTCGGTTCAACCACCCATGAAGTCACCCTTAAACTCAAAGGCATTTATAATATTCAAAATGCCGTTGGTGCGATCGCGTTGGTACGAATGATCATGGGTAAAGCGTTGCAGGTTCCTGCGATGCTCAGTTCGCTTGCGGCGGTAGAGCCAGCGTTTGGTCGCGGCGAGACGATTATGGTTGACGGTACGCCCCTCGAACTGGTGCTCGTCAAAAATCCTTCAGGATTTCGCCTAAGCTTATCATCATTTAACCCAGAGCACACTGCGACCATGGTTGCGATAAATGACAATTACGCCGATGGCCGTGACATGAGCTGGCTATGGGATGTCGACTTCGATCGGCTCAAAGCTGGCGTCGATGTGATCGGAGGTATTCGAGCCTACGACATGGCACTGCGACTACAATACGACGAGATCGAGGTGCGCCATGTCGAAGTGTCACTACCGCGTGCGCTGCGTGAGTTCCTGGCTCACAATACCGACCAAGCGAAACGTATTTACTGTACGTACACCGCCATGCTCCAGCTACGCCGAGAATTAAGTAAGATTGCCGACGTAAAGGTTGTTTCATGAAAAAGACGCTGCGCATACTGCAACTGTACCCTCGTGATATGAATATCTACGGTGACTGGGGAAATACGCTTACCTTACTGCGACGTGCCGAGTGGCACGGATACGACGTCGAGTTACTGGACTATAATCCCGGCGACGTATTTCCTGACGACATCGATTTGCTCGTCGGCGGTGGTGGGCAAGATAGCGGCCAGACAACCATCCATAGCGACCTGCTTACCATCGGCGACAAACTTAAACGCCTTGCCGATGACGACGTACCTATGCTCGTCATTTGCGGCATGTATCAACTGTTCGGACACTTTTTCAAAACAAAAGAAGGCGCCATGCTGACAGGAATCGGACTTTTGGATATTGAGACCTACGGGTCGGCCAAACGGCTTATTGGTAATATCGTGACGCATTCCGACGCACTCGGCGATATCGTGGGATACGAGAATCATTCCGGCCTGACGTATCTTGGCAAAGCAGTCCGGCCATTCGGGCAAATCCTAAAAGGTGCAGGCAATAACGGCGAAGACCATACCGAAGGCGCCGTGTACCGGAATGTGATCGGCACGTACCTCCATGGCTCATTGCTGCCAAAAAATCCAGCCGTAGCCGACTGGTTGCTGGAGCAGGCAGCAAAACGACGATATGGCGAATTCACACCGACGGTTATCGAGGATCGATTTGCGCACGAAGCGCGCGCGATTGCGCTAAAGCGCCCGCGCTAGCCGTTCGCTTGAAGTAATGTTATCCCTTCAAGCAGCTGCGCGCCATGACCAGCTGGTGTGACGCGGCCATACACTTTGACGACCATACCGTTTGGATCGATAACAAAGGTCTTCCGTTGTATGCCATAGACGCCGAACATTTTCTTTCCCCATGCGCCGTACGCTTCAATCACCTTGCCTGATTCATCAGAAAGCAACTCGAAGTTCAGCTCGTGCTTGCGCATAAAAGCCGCATGGCTATCGGGCGCATCTTTGCTGATACCGACGACCTGAATACCGGCATGTGTCAGTTCTTCGTGCACATCGCAGATACTGCACGCTTCAACCGTGCAGCCCGGCGTGTCATCTTTTGGGTAAAAATATACGACAAGCCACTGACCACGAAAATCTTGCAAGGAGACCGTGCGCTGTTCGGCATTTGGTAAGCTAAAATCCGGTGCAACGTATGGAGGTGTTTTCATATATTCAGTATAGCAAGCTACTTTGCCTGGGTGTCATAAAGACCGGCACGATATTTCGTATTCTTGTCGATGTAGTCATAGGCAGCGACGCTTTTTACTCGACGCCATGAGGCTACCGGCGGCGGCACTTCTCCGGCAACGTTGCTGCCAAGATACCAGACGTATCTATGGCGCTCGGCGAATGCTGTGAGATCTTTAATCTTGCCGATGTCATTTTCCTTGAGCATTTTCTCGGACCCGTATTTATATGAGGTCGTTTGATCGAGGAAATAAACGTGATGATCACGCGTGTCATAGAATGCCGCTTCATAATACAACCATTGGGTCGCCGCAATGATCGGCTCGCCAGGCTTAGCGGTGGCGTCAATTTGCCGCACGACGTCCCGGACACGTATCGACGTCATGGAATTCTTATTGTAATTGCCATAGTAGTACACGTTATATATGCCAAGCACCGATGTCACGATAAGCGTAGTACCCAGGACAGCGCCGAGTAATGGCCGCTTCGCCCAGACACGCAACAGACCAAGTGCAGCGATGACCGCAAAAAATACTTGCGCATACAGCACATAACGATCGATAAAACTTGATTTCAACGGCGGTATCGAGCCAAGCATTAGAAGCACTGGCGGAACGACAGCCATGATAGATACCAACGCGACTGCTGATCGTTCGGCAGTTTTCGCACGAGACCATATTTGCCACGCTAGCCACACTGCGACGCTTGCAAACACATAAAAACCAATTGCCCACCAGCCACGAACCGCGCCATACTCGCGGTACAGAAGTGTGTTTGAAAGATAATCTATTGGTGTATAGGCGCTTAATGGTGGTATCCAGAAACCGGCCTGTACGGTTGCGAATTGTTTGAGCAGAATCGCCGACCACGGTAAATATAGCCCGATTGCCAGCGCGAATGTCCAGACCCACTCGGCCGTCCAGAACTGTTTGATTCGACCGCGTTTTGCCTCGTATGCCCTCCACACCCAGTGCGATATCCAGGCAAGTGCGACGAAATAGTGGGTATACATACCGAGTGCGACGAGCAAAGCATAGAGTACCCACCAGCGCCGGGCATTTGATTCTGTCGCACGAACCAATGCGTAGGTTCCCCAGGCTACGATCGCAAACACCAGCGTATACATACGAACCTCGGCACTGAAACGCACCAGCATCGGCGATGCACAGACTGCTAGCGCAGCGGCGAGTGCCCACGTTTCAGAACGAAACAATCGTTTTATAATGGCGTATACTCCCACCAAACCGATGACCGCAAACAGCAGACTGAGCGAGCGAAATGCTAGCTCGCTCGTGCCAAACATGATCGTCCAGATTTTGAGTAGCCAATAGTATAGCGGTGGGTGCACATCTGCAGCTGTGTAGCGTACGATGTCACCGAAGCCGAACCGTACCAGATACGCGCTGAACGCTTCATCGAACCAAATTGACCACCGTGTGATGTTTCCCAGTACGACGCCAGAAAATAGCACGATGATGGCAGCTAGAGATAGCGTAGGGTGAGCTTCAGGCCAGGACAGTAAACGGTGTGCTCGCTTCATGGGTGTATTGTAGCGCGAGCACCACTGAAATGCTACACAATCTAGAAATTATACGCTGAGGAGCATATAGTAATCAGAAGGGTAATAGCCTGCGTCGGGGTGTGGCGCAGCCTGGTAGCGCGCACCGTTCGGGACGGTGAGGTCGCTGGTTCAATTCCAGTCACCCCGACCATATTCCATTTTGGCTGTAACTCTGTTACAATATCCCCTGTTGTACACACATCTATCGGGGTGTGGCGCAGTTGATAGCGCGCTCGGTTTGGGACCGAGAGGTCGAAGGTTTGAGTCCTTTCACCCCGACCATATAAAAAAGAAGCTTGTCGTAGCTTCCTTTTTTATTGCCCGCCGCTCGTCCTGCGAAGCATCGGTGTAGATATAGTTGGTGCTATCATAGAACTGTGAAACGTACACTGACAAATACACTCGGAACCTTCGGCTATCTGTCGTTGACGATGCAATGGCTATGGCTGTGCGTCACGCTCGGCATGCCGCTGATAAAAAGCGGCTGGTTTCATACGTTGTTTCTGCCGAATCATAGTAGTCAAACTCTTCCGACCTATACCGTTGATATTCCGCAGCCACTTGCCATTCTGTTCATGGTGCTTGCGGTCATATTTGCAGTCGGCATGAGTATCTATGCAGTAATAGCCGTTCCAAAAACGATTGCCAAGACAGGCAAAAAAGTCACGACTTCGACCGCTCGAGTCGTCATACCGCGCATCACTCACCGCCAGCCCATCTCGAAAAAACGCGAAAAAACGCTTATCGAACGAATCTCATGGTCTGCTAAGTTTATAGCCGCAACCATACCGCTTATTGCGGCATTCATACCTATTTCAAGCCAGTTAAGCCTAGACCAATCTATCGTCAGCAGCGTCGCGATTGTCTGCGGCGTCTGTACCTTTGCCTGGTTTGCGGGACAGTTTGTGTTAGCACGGCTATTCGCACTCGACCAACGCGTCGTTTGGTAACGCGAGTATCGCTAGTGTTTTTCATACGCGTCTAGTATAATCACCACAAGAGCTACTATGAAAACAAACACAAAAGTACACTTGGCTCGCGGCTTTCTCGTTAGTGCGATTCTTGCAAGCGCAACGCTTGCGTATGTCGCGCCGAGTTTCGTGACGACTATGCCGCAAGATAGCGCCGACACACTTGTCCCGACGCGTCCGATTACCAAAAATCACTCGACCGGCGGCACGAGTACTCAATCGAGTAGTGATACCTCAGAGACTGCAGCTTCAGACTCGACATCTACTTCAAGCACCAGCGCGCCGTCTGCGCAGCAGCTACCGAAGTCAACTGCAAACGAATCGACGACCAATGCGCCGAAACAGTCGGAGATTAAACGCGGTATTACGAAGGAACGTGTGTACCGGGCATTTCTTGTACCAAACGACCCATACGCCCAGAGCTCGTCGGTCTTGACCCAAACGAACGTACCGTCAGCGTGGGATATTTCAACTGGATCAACGGTTGTTGTAGCTGATATCGACAGCGGCTTCGCGCTCAACCACGAAGATTTGTCGGCAGCATGGTATACGAACGCAGGCGAACAAGGCATGACCTCAAGTAGCGACAGCTGCTGGACGGGAACACCTGAGGACAAATCAGCAAACAACTGCGATGATGATGCCAACGGCTACGTTGACGACTGGCGAGGTTGGAATTTCGTCGCTGTCGATAACAATCCGCAAGCAGGCCGGGGCAATCCAACAGGAAGCGGTGTGTCGCATGGCACCGAAACGGCCGGGTTAATCGGTGCGGTTAGCAACAACGGCATTGGTACCGCTTCGTTTAACTGGCACACAAAACTTATGCCGCTACAGGCGCTCGACGATAACGGCTCGGGCTACACGAGCGATGTAGTCGCCGCGATATATTACGCCGTCGACAATGGTGCGTCGGTTATCAATATGAGTCTTGGTTCGTACCAAAGCGACCCGTATCTCGATCAGGCTGTGCAGTACGCATACGATCATAATGTTGTTGTCGTGGCGGCCGCCGGAAACTGTGGGACTGGTCAGGAATACGGCTGCGACCCTGCCAATCCTGGTGCAATCGCTTTCCCTGCACTCGATCCGCATGTGATTGCGGTCGGTGCGGTCGATGGGTCGAATCAGCGTGCGACTTTCTCGAGTTATGGCCCGGCGCTTGATGTCGTTGCGCCAGGTAGCGGCTCTATTATTTCTACGATGTGGCTAGAGTCGAATCAAACCTCGGCATACTCATCAACACTATACGGGACATCATTTGCCACCCCAATTGTCAGCAGCTTGGTCTCGTTACTCCGCTCGGAGCGCCCCGATTCGTCGGTCGATGACATTACGGCACTTGTTGATGCGAGTGCTCAAAAAGTTTCTGGCTTGGCAGGTCGCGACTACAATGCATCGTATGGCCATGGTCTTATCGACTCCGCTCAGTCCCTATCGGTCGCCCGAGCATTGCAGACAAATAGCGCCACTCCTGTACTCAGTCAAACCGGGAGTAACGTATCTGAGCATTCGTTCGCATCAAATTCGGTTCTGACGAGCGGCTGCAGTGTCAGTACATCGGTATATTGCACGGTCTGGGCACAGGACACTCATGGCTATGACCGCTATTTGCCGTACAAGCTCTCCACCGATGGTTCATGGCAATGGTATGGTTCGGTATTAGGAAACGGTGAATGGCGCCTTCGTACACGAAGTGGCGACAGTGTCTCCGCCGAAACCTATTTCTTGTTTGCGAAATAGTTATTACAGCCCTTCGAAGCGCTTATGTGTTTTGATATACTATAAAAAGTAATGTTGTATATGCCAAAAAAGCGTCGTGCGGGTATCGCGAACGCAGTATTAATTATCATTTCGAGTGTTTTATTTGGTGGCGGGCTATATTTGCTTAGCCTGGTTGCGGCGCCGACGATTCTGCCATATATCGAGAAAAATACCGTCGACGTATCGAAGCTTGACGGCCCGAAAGTCGGCTCGAACCGTGTGATTATTCCAAAGATAAACGTTGATATTGCCTATGGAGAAGGTACCGCAGCGCTCGACAGGGGTGCACAGTGGCGCTACCCCGAGCGAGGCAACCCTGAAAAAGGTGGCAACTTTATCATTGCGGCGCATAGGTTTAGCCTGGCTGCAACACCTCAGGCCACCCTCGTTCAGTCGCCGTTTTATCATATTGATAAGCTCGCCAAAGACGACGAAATCATCGTTGATTACAATGGCAAACGCTACGGCTACAAGGTCGATAAGATCTACGACGTGAAACCAACCCAAGTCGAAATAGAGGCACCGAGCAGTACGTCAAAAATGACTCTCTATACCTGTTCGCTCGGTGGCGCAAGTGATGGCCGCGTCGTTATCGAAGCCCGGCCACTCGGCGAGGTGACTATCCAGACCCAGCCCGACTCGACGACGAGCTAGTATTTTTTATCGTAGCGTTCGCGCAGACGCATTGCAACGTATCCGGCGGTATACCGACTCGTTTCTTCGCTGCGCTTGGCGCGGATACGAATGTCATCAATCGACAGCTGCAACTGTGAAAGTAGCCCTGAAAGCTTCGTAAGGTTTTTGGTCTGGGCTAAGAGCTGCTCCATATCGCGGACTGCTCGCTGCACGTCAGCCTGAATGACGCGCAAATCTTGAATATGATTATCGATTCTCGAGAGTTCGCGCCGCACATCACCAACCGCACTATGCACTTCTGAGCGAATAATATCGCGGACACTTGCATCGGTTAGTTGACCCATACGGACCTCCTCTCGTTGGTACCTTCAGTATACCACGAGACGAGCCGAAGCTATAGTGGTCGCCTATTTGGCGTATTCGGTCGCGCGTGTTTCGCGTATGACGTTGACCTTGATCGTGCCAGGATACTGCATGGTACTTTCGATCTTTGTCGCAATGTCGCGGGCAAGCTTGATGCTTGAGAGGTCGTCAATTTTTTCAGGTCGTACGATAACACGGACTTCTCGACCAGCACTAATCGCATATGCCTTATCGATACCCTGGAAACTTGTGGCGACGTTTTCGAGATCGCGCATACGCTCGGCAAAGTTTTCAGCACTGATATTTCGCGCACCTGGGCGAGCGGCACTTGCGGCGTCGACGACGCGGACAACCAATGCCTCTGGTGTCGTCGCTTCTATATCATCGTGGTGAGCTTCGATAGCGTGTACGATGTCATCTTTCATACCGTATTTACGTGCAAGTTCTGCACCGATGTGGTGATGCTTGCCTTCGACCTTATGCGTGACGGCTTTGCCCACGTCGTGTAGTAGTGTCGCGATCTTAACAGTGCGTACATCGGCACCGATTTCTTCTGCAATCATGCCGGCGATATGCGCCATTTCTGTGGAGTGAAGTAATACGTTCTGGCCATAGCTGGTACGGAACTTCAGCTCACCCAGCAAACGAAGCATCTCTTTTGGAATACCGACGACGCCGACTTCACGAGCCGCATCTTCACCTGCTCGTACGACTTCTTTTTCAATTTGCTTTTCGGCTTTTGCGAATACTTCCTCGATGCGGCCTGGGTGAATTCGACCGTCTTTCATGAGCATCTCTAGACCGATACGGGCAACTTGTCGTCGAATCGGGTCAAAGCTTGAGAGCACCACCATGCCTGGGGTGTCGTCGACCAAGAAGTCGACGCCGGTGGCTCGTTGCATGGCCTGAATGTTACGGCCTTCTTTGCCGATAATGCGACCCTTCATCTCGTCGTCGGTCAATTTGACTGCCGTCACGGTTCGCTCGGCAGTTACTTCACTGCTCATGCGCTCCATCGCCGTTAGCAAAATCGTCTGCGCCTGCTCTTCGGCATCTTCCATGGCGTCTCTTTGCAGCTTCGAAACAAGTCCTGTCAAATCGTGTTTGATGTCCCGCTCGGTCATCTGCATCAATTTATCGGCCGCATCGGTCTTCTTCAGGCCAGCGATCTTTTCAAGTTTCTCTTGCTGACGCGCTCGGATGTCACGGATTTCGTCTTTTAGTTTTTCGACTTCGTCTTCACCACTTCGCAGCCGTTCAGCACGTTTGTCGAGTTCATCAAGCTTTTTATCAAGCGATGCTTCTCGGTCAAGCAGACGATCTTCGGTCTTTTTGATTTCTCGACGTCGCTCACGCTCGAGCGTGTCGGCGTCCTCTTTGGCTTTTCGAACGATATCGGCAGCTTTTTTCTCTGCTTTTTCTACTTCATGATCAGCTTTGCGCTTACCTTGGATGCGCTGTTGGTGGTCGTAGCCAACTTTTCCTCCCACGCCTAATACTGCTCCGGCAATCGCGGCGATAATCGCTAGTTCCATGGTGGTTCCTTTCTCGCTTTACCCCCGCGCTGTATACGGCAACGCGAACATGGTATCAAAGGGCAAATCGATGTATCAAATTTGTTTAATCAGTCTCAGAATAGTCAGACTTACTCTATTGTATCGCGCAGATTAGCTGGTGTGCAATGCTAAAACGTGCTATTTGCGTGGTTTCGTGATATTTGCATCGCCGCCATATTCAGGTAGCAACATCGTGTCATTTTCACCGTCAGAAAGTCGCTGCAGGGCCTTACTCTGCCACTCCGAGCTGACCTCGCCCACAATTGGTACCTGAAGGCTGTCAGCAAGTGTATTCGCCACAGTCATACCGATACGTAAACCCGTAAAGCTACCAGGTCCCTTCAATACGCCGATTCCACTGATGTCAGAAAAGGTCGCGTTCTGATCTGCCAGACAATCACGGATGAATCCTAGGAGTCCTGTCGCGAGCTCACGATCAGCCTGCCAGGTAAAATCCTTAGACTCATTCCCGTGTACGAGCGTGAGACGACATTCAGGCGTCGACGTATCAAGAAGTATAATCATTGCAGAAGCTCCACGAGTCGACGAGACTGATCACCGCCTGCCGAAAGACTGAGCACTCGGGCATGTTGTGTTGACGGTTCGATTCGTATAGTTAGGCGGTCTTTAGGAAGGACACCTTCAACGATATCGCCCCATTCGATAACCACGATGCTGCTTGTATCTGCCACTGACTCTTGTATCTCAAGCTGAAGAATTCCCGGCTCG
>Ga0310810_10003404_pt1 | contig 17326 bp, 10 predicted proteins | sample NCmetagenome_FD_207641 | JGI IMG/M metagenome (GOLD analysis project Ga0310810, IMG submission 207641) | Soil microbial communities from experimental microcosm in Duke University, North Carolina, United States - NC | ecosystem: Engineered > Artificial ecosystem > Soil microcosm > Unclassified ... | reverse complement strand
ACGCTCGATTGAGCGGCGCGGGACCGTCGCCCTCTTCGTCTTCGTTCCGATCGACGTCGAATCGTTCCTTCACCTGACGGACGTGGTGCTGGCCGGGCCTGTAGATCGCCTGCACTTCGGCCATCGCAGCGCCAACGGCGCCCCAGCTGCCGTGCCGCCGCCGGTAGTAGATCCAACCGCGGCGCTCTGCCATGTCGGCTGCAACGTGCACAGCCGCGAGTACTGCGCCGACCAGGGCCGCGGCTGTGACAATGCCAAGTGGCGGAAGAAATGGCGAGGCGACCGCCCACACGATCCAGGCGACCCCAAGCCCGGTGATCGAGGCCATCACGATCCGCGACAGGCGGCGCATCGGCCGCGCTATGGAACGATCCGGAAGCCGTAGCTGACGCTCTGCCGTCCGGCCTGGATCTCGAGGATGAAATCGCCCTGGGCGAGCGGTGCAAGCACGACTTCGCCGACAAGGAAGCGGGCCGAGCTCTTTTCGTCCGTGCGCTCGCTCATCGCTACTTGCAGCGGCAGCGCCTGGCCCTCCACGTTCAGCACGCGGCCGGCGCCGGTGACCTGGCCTTCGGCAAGAATCGGGACCTCGGCACGGAGCCTCTCGGTTCGCCGGAATCTCGGGTCCGCTGTCGGCTGGTAGGCCAGGCCGGTCGTGGGACCACGACGATAGGCGACCAGCGAACTGCCAATCGAAGCCCCGGCGGCGCCGACCGTCGCGTCGGTCGCGGCCCGCACACTTGCCGCGCCGCGTTGCGCTCGACCCTCGACGCGCACGTAGTAGCGGCCGGGCGGCAGGTCCCCCGGCGGACCCTCGACGACGACGGTACGCTGACCGGCCGGCAGCGGAGCGCTGATCACCGTCGCCGCGCCGCCCTTTTCGGGCTCGAGCGTGATCTGCAGCGTCCCGCCCATCTGCCATTCCGGCAGCTTCGCGGTAACGGGGTCGAGCTCGATGAAGGTGCGGACGCGTGTCTCCAACCCCGTAGCCTGTACGCGCAGCGAGATGTTGCCGCGGCCAGGGGTGATCGATTCGAGCGCCCGCGAGACCGCTGGTGGCAGCGAGGTCTTCAACCCGAGCGTGCCAGCGACGCGGGACATCGCATTGGCCGCGGCAGACCCCGCAGCGCGGGCTTCGCTCTCAGTCGGCGCCAGATATCCCATGCGGTGGCGCACTTCCATGTTCTCGCCTTTCACCTTCACGGTGATGCGCCGGAAGCGGCCATCGAGCTTGGGATTACTGGAGTAGTAGCTGAGCAGGTAATACGAGCTCGTGTCGGCGAGGATCCGCGCGATTGCGCCTGCCGTATCGTTCGTATTCAGGATCCAGGCGCCGTCGGTCTGCTCGGCCAGCGTCTTGAGCCCATCCTGACGACTCGCCAGCCTCGCGCGATCCTGCTCCGGCGAAAAGTTCCTCGTCGCCACGGGCGAGGCGTCGGTCGCGACCAGGCCCCGCGGATCGAGCGGATAGAACGACACGTTGGCGCGATTGGCGCGCTGCGCCATCTGCCGCACTTCGAGCTCGTGATCGATGTAGGACAGCATCACGCGCTCGCGGTCGCAGCTTTCGATGCCGCCGTCCTGCTCGCGTGTGGCGGTCGAGAGGCGCCCGTCAGCGCCGACGCCCACGGGTTCGGGCCCGCCAGGGATACGGCGGGCCCCAGGCTGACCCAGTGGCCGGCCGAGCTGGTCGCTTCTGCGAAACTGCACCCAACCCTCGGAGAACAGCACGACGAACTTACGTTCTTCGCGAATCCCGTCGAGATAGCCGATCAGGCCGTCGATCGATTTGAGCGTCTGCTGTTCGCGCCGCCGCTCGATCATCTCTTTGGCGATGCCGGCCGTGTCGGCGGCATCGGGGTAGCACGACTTGATTTCCTCCTCGCGCGGATCCGATGAGTTGAGCTTGTCGCGGTCGCCCCAATACCAGAAGTCCCGCAGCGAACGATCCAGGCCGGCGCCCTTGCGGATGAGCGTGATGTTCTGCGGCGTGATGTCCGGCGTCATCACCCCGATCAGATCGTTCGGCCCGACCACCTTGTCGAGGAACGCTTCAATCGGAGCGGCCGAGCGCGCGGAGCCGTCCAGGCTCACGTGATACCGGTCCAGGAAGATGACGAACAATCGCGCGTTTGGATCCTGCGCCGCGGCGCGCTGTTCGCGCGTCGAGGAGGGCGTTGCCGACCCGGCGGCGGTGTCCGGGGACGCCTCCCGCGGGCGGATCAACTCGAAGTTCTCGATCTTCTGCGGCGTGTCGTCCTCGAGGACTTCGAAGTCGTCGGCGGTGAGGCTCGTGACCGCTTGCCCGTTGGCGCTGACATACGCATCGACGCGGACAAGGTTCGCACCGGCCCTGAACCGGGGCAGCACGATCTGCCCCTCCTGGGTCGGCGCGGCGCCCTGCTGTGCGCCAACGCCTACGCCACAAGCGATTGCCAGCAGCGCCACGCCGAGTCGCATCTTCATCGCGCCACCTGGTCGGGAACCGCCGCAAAGGGCCATGAGGTCACTGTACTTCAGACGGGCGCAGCAGCAAGATGGTCCGCCTGGTCACGCAGGCGAAGCCTGGGACGTCCGGCGCACCCACCGCCAGATCCAGCGGGCGGTCACCATCATCGTCAGGAGCACCAAAGCGCTGATCGCGAGCGCCAGCAGCGGGTACTTCAGGGTCACGAATCCGAGGGCGACAACGAACGCATCCTCGGCGAGGCTCAGCGCCCAGTTCGAGAACGGCTCGGGGCTGGCGTTCGCGGCTACGCGCGTACCCGCCTTGGTCAGATGACTGCCCGCGGCCACAGTGCCGCCCAGCAGGGCCACTAGCCCTTCAGTCGCAGGCGAGGCGTCGCCAAGCGCCGCGACCGCGATCAACGCGCCGCCGACCGGCCGCACGAAGGTGTGGACGGTGTCCCACATCGTGTCCACCCACGGGATCTTGTCGGCGAAGAACTCGACGGCGTACAGGAAGCCGGCGAACCCGATCACCCAGGGGTTGTTGAATACCTGGAACTGCTCCGGCAGGCTCACCCACCCGTAGCGCGACGCGAGCCCGAGCAGCGCGACCGTGGCGTAGAGGTTGACCCCCGCCGCCAACGAGAAGCCGAGCGTCCGGCCAAGCGTGACGAGGAGATCCATGTAACTCCTACCTCCTAGCTCCTACCTCCTGGCTCCTGGCTCCTGGCTCCTGATCCTGACGGAGCAGCGCTTCGATCCGCTCGCGCACCACCTGGATGAGCGCGTCGCGTTCGTCCAGTGTATAGCCGGCGGTTTCCACCGGCTCCCCGATTCTCACCTCGACGCGAACCGGCCGGATGATGGCGCTTCCCTTCCGCATGGCGTCACGGCCGCCGGAGATAGCCACCGGGACGATCGGGGCCTGCGCTTTGATCGACATGATGAAGCCGCCCTTCTTGAACGGCAGCAGCTGGTCGGTTCGGCTTCGCGTTCCTTCGGGAAAGATGAGGAACGAATTGCCGCTCCGGATCGAATCGGCCGCCTTGTCGATGGCCTCCATCGCCGCTTCCTTCTGCTCCCGCGGCACCGGAATGAACCCGCCCACCTGAATGACCGTGCCGAACACGGGGAGTTTACTCAACTCGGCCTTGTAGAGGATGTGCAGGCGGCGGTGCAGCGCACGGAAGAGCACCGGCGGATCGACGTTGCTCTGATGATTCGAGCAGAACACCATCGCGCGCCCTTTCGGGATTCGCTCGCGTCCGCTCACGTGGTAGCGAATGCCGGCAAGCCCGAGCGCCAGCCCCACGCCGATGTGCCCCAGGTCGTACAGGAGACCCACCCACTTGAGCGGCACGGCCACCGCCATGCCCAGCAGGCCTGCGAGCAGGACGTAGATGGAAACGACGACGTACGTGACGGCGGAACGGATTGCAGCGATCAGGGTGGACACGACTGGGACGATTCTGCCCTTTTGCCTTCTGCCTTCTGCCTTCTGCCTTCTGCCTTTTGCCTTTTGCCTTTTCAGGGTATTTCCGTCGGAGGCCGCAGTTCGTACCCCTGGGGCGGAATCGCACCCATCAGATTGGTCACGAAGTAGTCCCACCGGCGCCGGGTCATGTACGGCTCGTTTCCGAAGCCGTGGCCACGATTGGGAAACAGGATCAGATCGAAATCCTTGTTTGCCTTGATGAGCTCGTTGACGACGAGCAGCGTGTTGTAAGGCGGAACGTTGCTGTCCATCGTGCCGTGCGCCAGGAGCAGCTTGCCTTTCAACTGGTGAGCCACCAGCTGGTTAGCCTGGCCGTCGTAGTTCGTCTTGCCGCCGGCCTGGTTTTCGAGCAGCCCCTGCCACTTCTCACCCCAGTCGTCCTCGTAGTTGCGGTTGTCGTGGTTCCCCGCCTGCGACACGCCGACCTTGAAGAAGTCCGGGTAACGGAACATGGCGCCGGCGGTGGCGAAGCCGCCACCCGAGTGCCCGTAGATTCCGGCCCGCTCGAGGTCGATCCACGGGAAGCGGGATGCCAGCTCCTTCATGGCGGCGACCTGATCGGGCAGCGTGTTGTCTCCCATGTCGCCGTAGTACGCCTCGTGGAAGCGTTTCGATCGCCACGGCGTTCCCATCCCGTCGATCTGCACGACGACGAAGCCGAGCTCGGCGAGCGCCTGCGTGTCGCCGCGCGCCGCCGCGAACTGGCGGCTGCCGACGCTGCCGGTCTGCGGGCCGGGATAGATGTTGTTGACAATCGGGTACTTCTTCGCCGGATCGAGCGTCGTCGGCTTGAACAGCAGGCCGTATAGATCCGTGACGCCGTCCCGGGCCTTCACGGTGATCCGAGTCGGCGGCTGCCAGCCGGCGGCGATGAGGCGGCTGATGTCAGCGCTCTCGAGCGGAAGGACCTCTGCTCCGGTCGCGTCGCGCAGCACGGACACCGGCGGCGTGTCGGGAGTGGACCAGGCGTCCACGAAGTAGCTGCCCGACGCGTCCAGGAACGTCTCGTGATCGGCATCGGCCGGCGACAGCAGCTCGATGCTCTCGCCATCCATGTTCGCGCGGTAGAAGTGGCGGAAGTAGGGATCCCGCCCTCCTTCACGTCCGACACCCGCGAAATAGATCGTCCGGCTGCGCTCGTCCACGTGAAGCAGCTGCGTGACGTTCCAGTTCCCGCTGGTGATCTGGCGCTTCTGCTGGCCCGTAGCCAGATCGTAGAGGTATAGATGTCCCCAGTCGCTGCGCTGCGAGAACCAGATGACTTCGTTCGACGCCGGCAGGTAGCGCCAGTTGGCGCGCCCATTGCCCGACTCGAAGAACGTTCCAACGAGCTCGTGAAGGCCGTCGCGAACCGCGCCGGTCTGCGCGTCGGCGACCTTGAGCTCGGCCAGCTTGTGATCGCGCGACGACGAGACGAACGCGAGGCTCGCGCTGTCCGGCGACCACTGCACGTCCACCCAGTCGTTCCCGCAGATGACGTCGTCACAGAGCGTCGAGCGATGCTGGTCGGGCGGGACCTTGAGGCGGACGACGCGCTTGCGCTCCACGTCGATGACGACGCGCTCGATCATCGTGATGACTTTGTCGCCCGGCAGCGGATACTTCCACGACTCGAGCTTCGGGTGGCCGACCCGCGTGTCCACCAGGTACATCTCGCCGACGTTGCGCTGGTCCTGCTGGAACGTGGCGATTCGGCGCGAATCGGGCGACCATTTGACGACCGGCCGATCGCTGTAGCGCCAGCCGGCGTTGTCCGTGGCATAGCCGTAGTCCTTGGCGCCGTCGGTCGTGAGCGCGCTTTCCTGCCCGGTCGCAACATCGCGCACCCACAGGTTCCAGTCGCGCAGGAACGCCGCGCGCTTGCCGTCTGGCGACAGGACCTCCATTCGCGGCGCAGGCCGGTCGGCCGCGGTACAGGCGGTCCCCGCGACGTCACACGTGAAGCGCCGCTGGCCGATATTGAAAAGCACCTGTCGTCCGTCGGGAGCGAGATCGATGCCCAGCATCGGCAGTTTGGCCCGCTCGTAGGTGCGCCCCGCAGCGGTCGAGAGCGCCGCGGCGAGCTTCTCGTGATCGAACGCGGGCCCCTTGGTGCGCTTGACCGGATCGACGAGTACGAACTCCGGCCCCTCCGCGCGCACGGTCCGGTACCAGAACCGTCCATCGGGCAGCCAGTTGGGGCGAACGCCGGAGTTCAGCACCAGCGGATTCACGTTGTAGCCGAGAAACTTCTCCGCGCGCGCGTAGTCGTCGGCGGTGACTTGGCGGCGCGGCTGCTCTTGGGCCAGCGCCGGCGCGACGATCTGCAGCAGCAGCCACGCGACCAGCGCGGGGCGATGGGGACGCATTCTCAACGTTCGGCCTCCAGCGGTTCGATGATACTGCCGGGCGTACAGAGAACGGGCCGGTGAACGCTCTCGCGCACCGGCCCTGGCTTCTCACTTCTGACTTCTAACTTCTCACTTCTAGCTGGCCCGAGCCCTCGGGGCCTTGGCCGCCGCGCGGGCGGCGGGTTTGGCGGACTTCACCGAGACGGCCTTGGCCGGCACCGGCTTTGCCGCGACCGGCTTGGCGACAGCCTTGGCAGCAACCGGCTTCGCGGCGACGGCTTTGGGGGTCGGCAGCGGCTTGGCAGCGGCGACCGGCTTCGGTGCGGCGATTGGCTTCGGTGCGGCCACGGCCTTCGGCGCCGGAGCAGGCGCCACCGCCTTCGGTGCGGGAGCGGGCGGCTTGGTCGCGGCACGGGCCGCGGCGCGCTGCGCGATCTTGGCCTTGTTGACGAAGCACTGCTCGAGCGCCTGATTGACGCGCTCCTCGACGCTGGCCGCAGTCAGGCGCATGACCTCGGAGATCTCCGAGACGATGAGCGCCTTCGCGCGATCGAGCATACGCTTCTCACGGAACGACAGGCTCTTGGACTTGGCCAGGAACGTGAGGCTCTTGAGCACGTCGGCCATGTCGTAGATCGAGCCGGTGCGCATCTTGTCGGAGTTGTCCTTGAACCGGCCTTTCCAGTTCTGGTGATTGTCGATCTTGCCGTCCGAAAGCAGGTAGAAGAGACGCTCCACCTCTTCGTCGGTGATCGCGCGACGCAGTCCGACGTTGTCGACGTTCGAGACCGGAACGAGTACCGTGGTCTCGTTCGCGATGATTCGGAGGTGGAAGAATCCGGTGGTCATGCCGAGAATGGTCTTCTCTTCGACCTTTTCGACAACACCAAGACCGTGATTCGGGTAGATGACCTTGTCGCCGATCTGAAATGACACGTGAGCCCTCGTTTCGACGCGTGAATTAGGTGGGAACGGCGTGCCCCAAAAGGTGTTCCAAGTATAGCCCAGCCACCCCCGAAAATCAACGGAAATGCTCAGAAAAACAAGGGTTTCTGGCTCTTCCCCGTACCTTTGGACTAACCCTTGAATTGACCTGCGGTTAGCGTCCTGGCACCGCTGTAAACTGCACGAGATGACCCGCCGCGCCACGCTCCTGCTGATGCTCTCCTTGATACTGTCTGGCTCAGATCCACGGGCTGACTCAGCCGCAAGCTACACAAGTGCCGCGCTGCAAGCCCAGCCGGGAGCGCTACCGCCGGGCCAGAAGCGTCCGGACGCGCCGCAACTGGCGCCGTACGTCCCGACGCCGCAGGATGTCGTGGATCGGATGCTCAAGCTCGGCGGCGTGACGAAGTCCGATGTGGTGCTGGACCTCGGCTGCGGTGACGGCCGAATCCCAATAACCGCGGCAAAGACTTACGGTGCCAAGGGAATCGGCGTCGACATCGACCCGCAGCGCATTGCCGAGGCAAACGCGAACGCCAAGGCCGCCGGCGTCACCAACCTGGTCACGTTCAAGCTCGAGGATGCGATGACCACCGACCTGAGCCAGGCGACGGTCGTGACGTTGTACTTACTCTCTTCCTCGAACCTCAAACTGCGGCCGATTCTGACCCGCCAGTTGAAACCTGGCACCCGCATCGTCGCCCACAACTTCGCGATGGGCGATTGGGAGGCCGAGAAGATCGACACGTTCCAGGACAAGGAAGGCCGCACCCGCACGCTCTACCGTTGGACCGCCGACGGGAGGGTCCGACAGTAGCGGTTCGAAGCTGGGATTGGGCTTGCGCTCGCGCGGCGCCGGCGAGACGATGAGCCAAATCCTGCCTCCTAGTCCTAGTTCCTATCTCCTTTCTCCTATCTTCTATCCCCTGCCCTGTATGGACTACGAAAAGCTCGGCCTCTTCTATCTCGGACAGCCAATCGACCCGGCCACCAAAGCCCGCTCCGGATCACCTCTTCTATACGACTCGTCCGACCTGGTCACGCATGCCGTGATCGTCGGCATGACCGGCAGCGGCAAGACCGGCCTGGGCATCGGGCTGATCGAGGAGGCCGCGATCGACGCCATCCCGGTGCTCGCAGTGGATCCGAAAGGCGACCTCGCGAACCTGCTGCTGACGTTTCCCAATCTCTCCGCGGACGAGTTCACGCCGTGGGTCAACGAGGACGAGGCCAGGAGCGCCGGGCAGACGGCCGCGCAGTTCGGTGCCGCCGAGGCGGCGCGCTGGAGCAAGGGCCTCCAGGACTGGGGACAGGATGGCGCTCGCATCGCCCGACTCAAAGCGGCGGCCGATTTCATGCTCTACACGCCGGGCAGTACGACCGGCCGGCCGATCTCGATTCTGAATTCGTTTGCCGCCCCGCCGCGCGAGGTCCGCGAAGATCCGGACCTGCTCGGCGATCGCGTCAGCGCCGCGGCGACCAGCGTGCTGGCGCTGGCCGGCGTGGACGCCGAGCCCCTGCGCAGCCGCGAGCACATCCTCGTCTCGACGCTCTTCGCCGAGGCCTGGCGCCAAGCCCGCGATCTCGATCTCGCCGGCCTCATCGCGGCGGTGCAGCAGCCGCCGATCGCGAAAGTCGGCGTGATGGAGCTCGAGACCTTCTTCCCATCAAAGGATCGCTTCGCGCTGGCGATGCAACTCAACCAGATTCTGGCCGCGCCGAGCTTCGGCGCGTGGCTCCAGGGCGATCCCCTCGATATCGGCTCCCTGCTCTACACCGCCAGCGGAAAGCCTCGCGTGGCGGTGATTTCCATTGCTCATCTCGACGACAACGAGCGCATGTTCTTCGTGTCGCTGCTGCTCAACCAGCTGGTGACGTGGATGCGGGCGCAGCGCGGCACGTCGAGCCTCCGGGCGCTGGTCTACTTCGACGAGATCTTCGGCTACCTCCCGCCGGTCGCGAATCCGCCGTCAAAGGCGCCGCTCTTGAAGCTGCTCAAGCAGGCGCGGGCGTTCGGGATCGGCCTGACCCTGGCGACGCAGAACCCGGTCGACCTGGATTACAAAGCGCTCTCCAACTGCGGCACGTGGATGCTCGGCCGGCTCCAGACCGAACGCGACAAGGCGCGCGTGCTCGACGGGCTGGAGGGCGTTGCCGCAAGCTCCGGCGAGGGTTTCGACCGGGGAGCGCTCGACCAGCTGCTCTCGTCACTCGGCAAGCGGATCTTCCTGCTCCACAACGTGCACGAGAAGCATCCGGCGATCTTCGAGACCCGGTGGACGCTGTCGTACCTCCGCGGCCCGATGGGCCGCGACGAGATCAGGCGCTTGTGCGGGTCGGCAGGCTCAACGGCCGCATCCGCCTCGGCTCCCGGTAGTGGCGATGGGCTTCGGCGCGACAAGTCCGCACCTGCCGCACCGGCCGCACCCGTCGCACCGGCCGCACCCGCGCCTGTCGCACAGATGGCACCTGCCGGACAAGCCGCACCGGTCTTGGATCCTGCGATCCACCAGTTCTTCGCGCCCGCGCAGAACGGTGACCAGCTATCGCCGACGCTGATGGGGGTGGCGCGCATCACTTATAGCGACACGAAGCTGGGGATCGACGAGACCCGCACCGTCACGCTGGTGACGCCGATCAACGATAGCGCGGTCGCCGTGGACTGGGACCATGCCGAACCCGCTGATTTCCAGGTGGACGATCTCGCAACCAGGCCGCCGGCCGGGACCGGATTTTCACCGCTGCCGGCCGCGGCCACCCGGCCGCGCAGCTACGCGACGTGGGAAAAGGACTTCGCGCGGTGGAGCGCGCAGTCGCAGTCGATCGAAGTGCTCCGCAGCGCGCGGGCCGGTCTCGGCTCCGCCCCTGACGAATCCGAGCGCGACTTCCGGATCCGGCTGCAACAGACGATGCGCGAGGGGCGTGACGCGGCGCTTGCGCGGGTGCGCGAGAAGCACGCGGCGAAGATCAGGACGGCCGAAGACAAGCTGCGCCGCGCGCAGCAGGCCGTGGATCGGGAGTCTCAGCAGGCGACGGAGTCGAAGATGACCGCCGCCGTGTCCTTCGGCACCTCAGTGCTGGGCGCGCTGCTCGGACGGAAGACGATCAGCGCGGCGAACATCGGCCGCGTCGCGACGGCGGCGCGCAGCATGGGACGCGTGACCCGCGAGTCGGCCGACGTCACGCGGGCAACGTCAACGGTCGGCGTGCTGGAACAGCAGCTCGCCGACCTGCAAGGGGCGCTCGAGTCGGAACTCGCTTCGGTGCAGGCAGAATGGGACCCCGCTGCAGAGGACCTTCAGCGTGTCGTCGTCAAACCGAAACGCGGCGGCGTGTCGGTGCAGATGGTCGGGCTTCTGTGGCGGCCCTAGCCGCCGGCGCGAACCCCGTATAATCGAGAGGACACTTCGGGCCGGAGTGGCGGAACTGGCAGACGCGCGGGACTCAAAATCCCGTACTCCTTGCGAGTGTGTGGGTTCGACCCCCTCCTCCGGCACCAGATTCCCGAACTAGACCACGCTCGGCATCAATTCAGAGCGGCGCGGACCCCACCCCGGGCGACGCCGCCGGTGCGATCGGCTGCCGGCGGCGCTGACCGGATCTGCCGTCGCGGCACGGCTGACGGCGTTCGGACTGGGGCCGCCCGCCGGCTGAGGGCAGGCGGCCCGTCATCGCGATTAGAACAGGAACTTCGCGGCGAATTGAACCTGCCGTGCCGAGCCGGAGTCGCCGGTCGGGAACCGCGTGCTCGTGATCACGCCGTACGCCGTGCTGCCGACGGTGGCCACGCGGCCCGGCAACCCGAGGTTGGCGGCGTTGAACAGGTTGAACACCTCGACGCGCAGCTGCGCCCTGGTGCCGTGGGTGGTATCGATGTTCTTGATGACCGAGAAATCGGTGTTGTAGAAGGCCGGTCCGATGAGCGCGTTGCGCCCCATCGAGCCGAAATGGAACACGCCGGCGGCGGAGACCGGCAGCGCGAACACCGAGCTCTGATCGCAGGCGCCGGCGCCGCTGGCCGTGCGCGGATCGCAGACCGTGTTGTCGAACCACTGCTCCGGCTTGCCGACGATGGTCGGCGTGCGCAGCTGGTCGAGCCGCAGGTTGCCGAGCCCGGTGAACGTGTTGATGTTGCTGGTCACGTTGAATGGGCTGCCCGACTGCGCCTGCACCACCGCCACCACCTGCCAGCCGTCGAGGAAGCGGTTGCCGTGGAACGGAAGCTCGTAGGCGGTGTTGATGCTGAAGCGGTGGCGCACGTCGAAGTCCGACGGGCCCTCGCTGTCGCCGATATCGAGGCTGTTCTGCAGCGAGCCGTTTGCGTTCGCGCCGGTGGCGTCGAACGAGTTGGTATCGGTGGACTTCGAGAGCGTGTAGGAGGCCGAGAACTGCAGGCCGCGCGTCATGCGCTGGTTGGCCGTGATCCACAGGCCGTTATAGTGCGACCAGCCGGCGCTCTGCACCTCGATGATGTTGCCGAGTGTCGCGTTCGGCTGGATCGGGCTCGAGGCCGAGAGCCGCGGGTACGGCCGCACCAGCTGTCCGGCGGCGTTATAGGCGAGCTGGTTGATGTTGACCGGAATGCGCAGGCGGTCGCCGTAGGAGCCGAAGTAGCCCACCATCACGCCCATCGTCCCGAACTGCCGCTCGGCGTTCACATTCCAGGTCTGCATGCGGGCCGGCTCGAAGTTCGGGTTGGTGGTGCTCGGGGCCAGGCCCGAGGACTGCGCCGCCGCCAAGGCACCGGCCAGGGTGACGTTGCTGGCGGCCGTGCCCGCGGCGGTGACCTGCAGCGGCGTCGCCAGCGGGGGATTGGCGGTGGCGCCGGCCACGATGCCGGTGTTGCCCTGGTTCACCATCACCGCGTAAGCGCCGCGCACGACCAGCTTGCTGCTGCCGGTAGGATTCCAGATGACCCCGAGCCGCGGCTGCAGGTCGTTGCCATTCTTGTGGATGCGGTCGAGGCCGGAGCCGAGCTGCAGCAGCGACACACTCGCCGCATCGAACACCACCGCCTTGTTGGACTTCTCGTCGGGCACGCCGAGGAAATCGTAGCGCAGGCCTAGATCGAGCTTGAGCGTGTCGCCCAACGAGATGCTGTCCTGCAGGAACGCCCCGACCGCCGGCACGATCAGGTCGGAGGCCCGATCGCCCAGCGTGATCGAGAAGCCGTTGCCCCAGCCGGCCTGGAACGCGGCGACGCTCGGGAACGTGAAGGTGCCGGGGTCCAAGGTGAACGGCGACACCACCGCACGGCGGTATTCCCCGCCGAACTTGATCACGTGGCGGCCGCGCAAGTACGTGGCGGTGTCCGAGAACACCGACGTCGTCACGGTGCGGCCCGAGGGGAAGCCGGCCGGGCCGCCCATGTTGAGGCCGAGACTTTGAATCGTGATCTGCGGCATGGCGATCGGGAAGTCGATGCCGACGTTCATCCCGAGGTCCGTCGGGTTGACCACCACGTTGGGATCGAAGGTGATGTTGATGCGGTTGAAGCCGGCCCGCGCCTCGTTGACCAGCGACGAGCCGAAGGCGTGCGTCTCGTTGACAGTGAGGATCTGCCGCTTGCCGCCGCGGGTGTCGCCGAAGTCGGGCAGCGTATTGCCCTGCGCGTTGGGCTCCTGCCGCTTGTCCTTCTGGTAGGCGTAGTAGACGTGCAGGTCGTCGTTGCCTGCGAGATTGTGGCGGATGTCGACGGTGTACTGGTCGATGTTCACCGGCGCCAGCCCTGAGGCCAGCAGACGCGCCTGGCCGCCGGCATCCACGGTGTTGCCCTCCGGAATGTACTGCAGCAGCGTCCGCGATACCGGATCGGTGACCGCGTCGCGCTGCGCCTGCGTGAGCACGCCCGAGTTGAGGTCCACCGCCTGCAGATGCCGCAGGCCCTCGTAGCTCAGGAAGTAGAACGTCTTGTTCTTCATGATCGGCCCGCCGAGGTTGAGACCGAACTGCTTGCGGTTGAAGACCGATTGCGGGTTGGGCGACGGGTTGAAGAAGTTGCGTGAGTCGAAGCGATCGTCGCGGTAATAGTCGAACACCTCGCCGTGCAGCTGGTTGGCGCCCGAGCGGGTGGCGACGTTGACGATGGCGCCGGAGTTGCGGCCGTACTCGGCGCTGAAGGTGGAGTTGTCGACCTTGAACTCCGACACCGTGTTGATGGTGGGCTGGAACGTGACCTGGCTGTTCGACAGGTCGTTGAGGTTGATGCCGTTCAGCATGAAGTTGACCGACGTCTCGCGGTTGCCGGCCGAGATGAAGGAGAACGAGCCCTGGCCGCGCAGCGGCGCGCTGAGCCCTGCGTTCTGCGGCGGCGTCACCCCGCCCGGCAGCAGCGGCCCGAGGTCCACGAAGTGGCGGCCGTTCAGCGGAATCTCCTGCACGGTGCGTTCCGCCATCGAGGCGCCTACCGACACGGTGGACGTCTCGATCACCGGAGACACCCCGGTGACGGTGATGCTCTCGGCGATGGCCGCGACGGTGAGCTTGAAGGTCATCGCCACGGTCTGCGCCGGGCCGGCGTCCACCTCTACTTTCTGATCCTGGAACCCGTCGAGGTGCGCTGTCACCTCGAAGTGTCCGGTCGGCAGCGACGCGGCGAGGAACCCGCCCGTCCCGCTCGAGACCACCGTGCGCTCGGAGCCGGTGGCCGTGTGGCGCACCGTGACCGTGGCACCGGGCAGCACCGCGCCTTGCGCGTCGGTGACCGTGCCCTGGATGGTCGCCGTAGATTGCGCCGTCGCTGGCGGCGTGAAAATGAAGGTCGCCAGAACAAACGGCAGGACGCCGAAGGCAAATCGTGCACGCATTGAGACCACCTCCTGGGGCGCATTCTCCTGATGCACGTCTCGGATTGCAATCGGCAATGCTGCACGCGCCTGTTCCGGCTCGTGGCCGCGCCGGCCGGACACGTTGCCCTCGCGTAGAATGCCTCGTGTCCGTCGGCTTCAGCGGCCTTCGGGCCGATCCGCATCGTGGGATTCGAGTGCAGCGTGCAAGCATGCCGCTCGCCGCATCCATCGTCGACAGGAGGTCGCAAATGCCGGCCGTAGCCTGGTTCCTGGCCACTCAAATGGTCGTCGGCGTCGATCCGACAACGCGCCCGAGAGTCACGGCGCAGGAGATTGACCGCGGGCGCGCGCTCTTCCAGGCCCAGTGCGCCTACTGTCACGGCGAGGATGGCGCGGGCGGCCGCGGCGCCAACCTCGCGCGTCCGGTGCTGCGTCGCGCGTCCACCGACGAAATGCTGTTTCGCGTCGTCAACCGAGGTGTCCCGGGGACGGGCATGCCTGGCAACGCGATGAGCGCGCGTGAAGTCTGGCAGGTGGTCGCCTACGTGCGCAGCCTGGGACGCCTCCGCCGCGAACCGCTGCCGGGCGACGCGGCCCGAGGCGCGGAGGTCTACAAAGCCCAGGGCTGTGCCGCGTGTCATACGATCGGCGGCCGCGGCGGCCCGTCGGGGCCGGATCTGACGGACGTCGGTGCGCGCTCGAGTCCCGCGTTTCTCCGAAGGTCGCTCACCGATCCGGCGGCCGACCTTCCTGCGGGATTCATGCAGGTGCGTGCCGTTACGAAGACCGGCCAGCGTCTCTCGGGTGTGCGCGTGAACGAGGATCCCTTCTCCGTTCAGTTCAGGGACGCGACCGGCATGCTGCACTCCTATTTCAAGGATCAACTGCAAGAGTTCGCGCGCGACGGCACAGGGACGCCGATGCCCAGCTATCGTGAGCGCCTGGAGCCCGGAGAACTCGACGATCTGGTGGCCTACCTCGTCTCGCTGGAGGGCATGCGATGAAGTCCGTGGTGGCCGTCTCCGTCGGGTTGCTGCTGACCGCGCACGTGTCGGCGCAACTGAGCTACGACCGCATCCGCCAGGCTGACCGTGAGCCGGGCCACTGGTTGACCTACCACGGCACCTACGATGGCAAGCGCTTCTCCACGCTCGACGAGATCGACCGGACCAATGTCCAGCGCCTCCGCCCGGTGTGGATGTACCAGGTGCAGGGACGCCATCACTTCGAGGCCACGCCCCTCGTGTTCGACGGTGTGATGTACCTCACCGATCCCCCGAGCGACGTGGTCGCGCTCGACGTCAAGACCGGGCGGCCGATCTGGACCTATCGGCGCACGCTTCCGGACGATGTACGAGCGTGCTGCGGTCAGGTGAATCGGGGCGTTGCCGCCCTCGGCGATCAGATCTTCATCGCGACCATCGATGCCCACCTGGTCGCGCTCGACATGCGCACCGGCCGGGTCCGGTGGGACATCGAAGTCGCCGACTACAAGACGGGGCACTCGATGACGGGTGCGCCACTGGCGGTGAAGGACAAGATCATCATCGGCATCGCGGGTGCGGAGTACGGGGTCCGCGGCTTTCTCGACGCCTACGACGCCAGCACGGGAAAGCGGGCGTGGCGCCTCTGGACCGTTCCGGGACCGGGCGAGGCCGGTCACGAGACCTGGACGGGTGACAGTTGGAAGTACGGCGGCGCGACAACATGGGTGACGGGCGCGTACGACCCCGACACCAACCTCACCTACTGGGGAACGGGCAACCCGGGTCCCGACTTCGTCGGAGACGTCCGCACCGGCGACAACCTGTACTCCGATTCTCTGATTGCCGTCGACGTCGACACCGGTCGGCTCAAGTGGCATTTCCAATTCATTCCGCACGACGTCAACGACATCGACTCGACAGAGATTCCCGTCCTGATCGACGCCGAGTTCCGCGGACGGCTGCGCAAGCTCCTGCTCTTTGCGAACCGCAACGGGTTCTACTACGTGTTCGACCGCGTCACGGGCGAGTACCTTCATGCCCAGACATTCGCACGTCAGACGTGGGCGAAGGGGCTCGACGGGAAGGGGCGGCCGACTCCCAATCCGGACACTGTGCCGAGCCCGCAAGGCGCGCTCGTCTACCCCGACGATGACGGATACACGAACTGGTTCAGCCCGTCCTACAGTCCGCAGACGAAGACGTTCTACCAGAACGTGCGCGAGAAGGGCGGCATCTACTACCGCAACGAAGCGGTCTACCAGCCTGGACGGATGTACCTCGGCGCGAGCAAGCGTGCCGTTCCCGGCGAGGAGCCGTGGGGGGCGCTGCGTGCGCTCGACCCGCTGTCTGGCGAGGTGAGATGGGAATTCAGGGTCACCACACCGCCCTGGTGCGGCCTGCTTTCGACGGCCGGCCGACTCGTGTTCTCAGGCACGATGGAAGGGATGTTCTTCGCGCTCGACGCCGAGTCGGGCGCACCGGTGTGGCGATTCCAGACCGGGGGCGAGATCTGGTCGAACCCGATCAGCTACCAGGTCGACGGACACCAGTACATCGCTATTGCGGCGGGAAATGCGCTGATCGTATTCGGACTCGATGGGGCGTAAGACGCGTGAGCCTAGCGTGCCGTCCCCGGTTTCTTGCTGACCGTCCGCAGACGGAGCATGGCCGCTTCGGCCGCTCGACGCACCGTCGGGTCGCCATCGGTTGTCAGCCGGGTAAGCTCGGATTCCGCGAGCTGACCGCCGACGAGCCCGGTCGCGGTCGCGACGCGTGCGCGGATGACCGGATCGCGATCCTGCAGGTGCGGCACCAGCGCATCAGGCTGGATGCGGCCGAGTTCGACGAGGTAGCCCATCGCCTGATCTGCGAGTGGCGGCTCGGCGACGGCCTGGACCACACGCTCGACGTACGGACGGCCCGCCGCGGCAAGCGCAAATGCCATCGCCAGGCGCACTTCGTTGTCCCGTTCTTCGGTGAGCTTCTGCTCGACCGACGATGCATCGGCGTCGCGGACGCCGCCGAGCCGAGCGATCCCCTCATAGGCAATGCGGCGGTTTTCTCCGTTGTGGGAGAACCGCTCCTGCTCGATCAATCCCGCGGTTGAAGGATGCGCGATGCGGGCCAGGGCATCGAGTGCCGCCCGGCCGGCAGTGGCCGACCCGTAGTAGTCGATCTGCTGACGCAGCGCGACCAGCGCACGCGCCTCGCGGAGCTCGCCGACCGCTCGCATCGCCGCCAGCCTCACGGCGAGGTCCGAATCGACGATGCGGCCAATCAGCTGGTCGCCGGCCCTCGCCGCCTGCAGGCGCCCGAGCACGCGAACCGCGGCCA
>Ga0310810_10003403_pt1 | contig 17328 bp, 18 predicted proteins | sample NCmetagenome_FD_207641 | JGI IMG/M metagenome (GOLD analysis project Ga0310810, IMG submission 207641) | Soil microbial communities from experimental microcosm in Duke University, North Carolina, United States - NC | ecosystem: Engineered > Artificial ecosystem > Soil microcosm > Unclassified ... | reverse complement strand
ATCCGAGGAGCGCGACGGTGTTGGCAAAGCTGGTCCTGGCCGTTGGAGTGAAGAAGGGAGCGGCCAAGCCCGACGTGTCCTCGGCGGAAGCCCTCAAACGGACGCTACGTGCGGCCAAGACCATCGCCTACGTGGACCCAAACATAGGCAGCGACGGCGCGGCGACGCGCGCTGCATTGCAGAAACTCGGCGTGCTCGACCAGATCAGCGGAACGACCAAGATAGTCGGAACCGCTGGCGCCGCCGCGGAACTGGTCGGTAAGGACGAAGCCGAGATTTGCATTTTTTACCGCAACGAAATGAGCGCGAACCCCAACGTGGATGTCGTGGGAACGCTGCCTGCGGAGTTTGCGCCGCCGACGAACATCGTGGCCTTTATTTCGACGCACGCGAGGGATGCCAAGGCGGCGAAGGCGTTAGTGGATTATCTAGCGTCGCTGCAATCCGAGGCGGTGTACGAGAAAGATGGGCTAGTGCCCGGGCCGTAGCGCCAGATGACCGTTCGACGTCAGTATGTCGTGCCGTCTGCCTTCGCACCGCACGACTGCTCGATCGTCTTGCGTGGCGCCAGCGCACACGACAAGCCGCCAATGCGCACCGCGGTCGACGAGGTCAGCGTGAACTGTTACCCATGTGTCCGGAATGGACCTGAAACGAGTGGCGCGCCCTGCAGGACTCGAACCTGCGACCTCCTGGTTCGTAGCTTAACGCCGGTACAACATCTTGTTGGTTCTTCAGTGGCTTAGCTCGGGTTGGATCACGCTGTTACCCAGTGGTCGGGAACAAATTGTTCAGGGATTGTTCACGGTTGAACGTGATCGGCGAATGGCTCAGCCGAGATAAGCACTGACAATCCTTCCCGCCGAAACCTAAGACTCAGGGGCTTTGGTTAGAATTCGCGGCACGTGAGTATCTGCGCAGCCTGCGGCGAAGGCCTGGACATCGGCGCGACAATATGTCGCTTCTGCGCGGAGCCGACGACAATTCCGGATGACGACACGCGCATCGAGATTGACGTACGGCTCCTTGATCGCCTTGGGGACTGGTCGCAAATCAAACACGAGATTGTCGAGAGGTACGCGGCTGCCTACACGACGATCGTGTCCCGACAATCCGTGATCAAGCGAATGCTCTACGTCGATGCCTTTGCTGGCGCGGGGATCGCGGAAGACAGGGAAACAGGCGAACTGCTCCGCGGAAGCGCGATACGGCTGCTGGAAGTCGAACCGAGGTTTCAGGAATTGCACTTCGTCGAGCAGAACGAGAACAAAGCTGCCGTCCTTGAGCAGCTCACATCGTTTGATCGGCGGGTGCAGGTCCATCGCGGTGACGCAAACGAAGTCCTCACTCGGGACATTCTCCCCAAGTGTCGATGGGAGGACTACCATCGCGCTCTCTGTCTGCTGGACCCGTACGGGTTGGCCGTCGACTGGAAGGTCGTTCACACCATTGGGCAAATGGGGTCGGTTGAGATTTTTTACAACTTCATGGTCATGGACGCGAACCGGAACATTCTGTGGCGAAATCCGGAGAAACTTCCACAAGAACGTCTACGAAAGATGGATTTCGTCTGGGGGGATCGTACGTGGACAGATCAGTTGTACGAGCAGACTGAAGACCTGTTCGGGCCTCGCGCAGAAAAACTTCCAAATGCAGCGGTCGCCGAAGCCTTTCGAACGCGGCTCCAGAAGGTTGCCGGGTTCCAGTACGTTCCTGCTCCGATTCCGATGAAGAATACACGCGGCGCGACTGTCTACTACCTGCTCTTTGCCTCACCGAACAAGACCGGTGCAGCGATAGTCGAAGATATTTTCAACAAGTACAGGCAGTAGTCACCGGCAGGTCGACCCACTGTCGCCCGTCAAGCACTGCGCCATCGCCGCCTCGTTTCGAGGGATGTCCACCAAGTTGCTTGAGAAAAAAGGCAACCCCCGTACGAGTGCACTGGTCACGTAGATCACGGAACCAGTCCAATTGTGCCGGTCTGCACCCTGGCTGGCTCTCTCCGCCTGCGATGAGCCAGTGAATGCCGTCCAGCGGCAGTGACGAGAGCGGCTCGAGCAGCGGCTCCGCGGAGACAAAACGAATAGCTGCAGGCACACGACGCAGATAGTCAATCCGCCAGACGTACGCTGGTCCCTCAACTGATACACCCATCCAGACGTTAGCGGGCCAGTGGAGGCGCGGCGCAACGCGTACCAGGCGCTCTGCGCGTTTGGTCAGAACTTGGTAGGTGTGTTGCGGTGTCCTACGCATGACATCGAAAACTAGCTGAAGGTACTCTTCGGGGACGTCCACATGGAACAAGTCGGACATGCTGTTGACGAAGATCGTGCGGGGCCGTTTCCAGCGAAACGGGATGTCGAGCGAATCTGGACGAAGTGTGAGCGCGAACGCGTTCGGGAACGAGCGCGGAAATCGTCGTGTGATGCGTTCAGCGTAGCAATTGTCGCATCCCGGTGAAACCTTGGTGCAGCCGCTCGTTGGATTCCATGTCGCCTCGGTCCATTCAATTCCGGAGTGATCTGCAGCCATCTCGTACGAAGAATCGCATGATCAAGATCCGCCGTCCATTGAAAACGGGCTCATGCGCGAGATCGATCGAGCACTGCTGATCAATGCATTCTGGTGATCTAGGGGAGCCTGACGGCACGTCGATCGGTGGCAAGACTAAACTCGTCATCTGACGTGTGTAGCACTCCATCGTAAACATAAGCGTCACGATGGCAACGCGTGCTGATCCAGTTTCAGCAGCCTGCCCGGGCGTTGGCAGGACGACGATCGCCGTGGACTTGCCGCACAGATCTTCGACCGCGGGACTCAAAATCCCTCCCGCAGCGCCGCACCAGAATGCAGCAACACGCAACGCGTTGATGTTCTTTGGCTTAGCGAATTCACCTGCTGTGTGATGCTGCATCAGGAAGCAGCAAAATGAGGAAGATCCGGCACTGGATCCGGCACCTCGAGCGAGCGACGCTGATCTGATCCGTCGCGCGCGAGAGTGAACCAGAGAGTTCCGGCCTTCTCTAAACATCGCAAGGGCGCAAGAGTTCCTGTCCGTCAGTGGTTTGAATCCGGCACAGTACATGTCTGCTCAAGTGGCGTCAGGATGTCCCGGGCCTGAGATTTGGTAAAAGTTTCGGCCGATCGAAATCGCAGTTCGACGATGGGCCGCATGATCCCGTCGACGGAGTGTCCGCGCGAGGACAGCATGAGGTGGCCAAGTTCATGAGCCATGGCGTCTCCCAGCACGATACCTAGAGACATAGCCCGGGAATTGAGCGCGTCGATCCGATCCCAAAAGATCCATGCGCGGTGCAACTGTGGCTCCGCGTAGCCCAATACGTCCTGCACATCTGAGTACGGCCCGGGGTTCTGATGTGCGTTCACCAATGCGAGCGTGCACATCGCGGGCGTCGGCATATCGACCCACGTCAGTCGTACGCCGATTTGGCTGAACACGTCTGTCGCCCGGACCTCGGCGAACCGCAGAAGGCCCGGCTCTATCCCCACGACGTTGTTCACTCGAATCACGACCGTCACTTTCTGCGGGTCGATGATCGGGGACTTCTCGCCGCCGGCGTCGACGATAAACGCCGATTTCCGTATCGGGTCGGCCGCCGCCGGCCGCGCCAGCCCGGTCAACCCCACGACTACTGCCAGGCTTCCTATGCAGACGCGAAACGGTTTGTTCATGACGTCCACCTCTGCCCCTAACGCGGAAGTGGCTGTCGAACAGGCTCAGGGCGACACCGGGGCGCCTTTGTTGATTCGATGCCGGGCGCATACTCATGGCCTCGACCTCACAGATTTGAGTGGAAATGTCGTGTCTTCGCATCACGGGGACGTGACGCGAGTTGCTGCTCGCCGGGAGCGCCGGCGAGCGCGACGCGCTCGAGGATCTGCTTCCCCTCCTCGTAGTGACGAATTGACGAGTCTGCGAATTTCTCAGCGACAATTCGTCAATTCGTCACTACGTGGATTCGTAAATTGGTCTAGCGGGCGGCCCGAGTCAGGAGCCCGCCTCGGATCAGTTCCGCCTGCTCGCTCGTGAAGTTCAGGCGTCCGTCCGCGGCGAGGCGCAGGTCCTTCGCATTCCAATCGGCGCGCATGAGACCGGTGGCCGAGTGGCCGTAGGGGAGCAACAGGTGGCCTATCTCGTGGGCCATCGCATGCGCGAGCACAACCAGGGTATAGATGTCGTCCCTTTCAACCTGACGTGACATGTTCAGACGCGTCCGCGCAATGCGCTCGACGCGGTTGTAGAAGACGTACGCCAGTCGACCCCGGTGCTCTCGAGTACCGACCGCAAGGCCCAAGGCGTCTCCCGCAACGGCTTCTCCTTCAACGGTCAGTTTGCCGGACATCTCACCGGGAACTACGACCAGCGCGAATCCCGGATCGCCGGTTCCGGACGATTGCCTTGGGTCGATCCAGATGATATTGACGCCCGCTTCGCGGTAGATGCGCACCACCTCATCCGCTGCGCGGGTGACGATGTTGAGCGGGACATGCCTGTGATCGGGAATTTGCAGGACGATCCGCAGCGTTGGAATCGGGTCGGCCGCTGCAGGCTGCGCGAGCCCGGTCAGCCCCACGACCATTACCAGGCCGCCTATCTGGGTGCGAAATGGTCTGCGCATGACGTCCACCTCCGCCCCTAACGCGGAAGTGGTCGGCGAACCGGCTCACACCGATTGATGAGTCGCCTTTCTTGGGTCGGTGCCGGGCGTATACTCGCGGCGTCGACCTAAAGATTTGGGTGGAAATGTGGTGTCTTCGCACCCCGGGGACGTGACGCAACTACTCCTCGCCTGGAGTAACGGCGACCGCGACGCGCTCGAGGATCTGCTTCCCGTTGTCTATGGGGAGTTGCGTCACATCGCCGCCCGTTACTTCCTTCACGAGCGGCCAGGGCACACGCTGCAGGCCACGGGTCTCGTGCACGAAGCCTATTTCAAGCTCGTCGATCAACAGCGCGTCCGCTGGCAGAACCGCGCGCAGTTCTTCGGCGTCGCGGCGCAGGTGATGCGGCGCATCCTGGTCGACCATGCGCGGACGCGCGGCGCCGCCAAACGCGGCGGCGGCGTGACGCCTGTGACCCTGCTGGACGCCGCGGGTGGGTCGCCGCCTCGAGGCGTCGATGTCATTGCGCTGGACGCCGCGCTGACGCGCCTCACGAGCCTCTACCCGGAACAGGGCCGGCTCGTCGAGCTACGGTTCTTCGGCGGATTAACGATTGAAGAAACCGCCGAGGCGATGGGCATCTCGCCGGCTACCGTGAAGCGGCAGTGGACGGTCGCGAGAGCGTGGCTGCTCCGCGACCTCGAGGGTGAGGCTCAATTGTGAGCGCTCCCTCATGGGCGGATCTCGAGGATCTTTTTTGCGAGGCACTCACGCGGGAGCCCGCCGAACGGGCGGCCTTCTTGGCGGAGCGCTGCGCGGGTCGGCGCGATCTGCAGGCGGAGGTCGAGGCCTTGCTTCGCGCACATGACGGTGCGGCGGGTGCCCTGGAGGCGCCATCGGTGGCCGCGCAGTCGCGTCTGAATCCGGGGGAGCGCCTGGGGCCCTATACCGTGGTGGCCGTGCTCGGCGCTGGCGGTATGGGTGAAGTCTATCGCGCGCGCGACACGAAGCTGGGACGCGACGTTGCGATCAAGATCCTGCCGCGCATCTTCAACTCCGACCCGGAGCGGCTCGCACGCTTCGAGCGCGAAGCGCGTGTACTTGCGTCGCTCAATCACTCCCACATCGGCGCGATCTACGGGCTCGAGGACGTGGATGGCATCCCCGCGTTGGTGCTCGAGCTCATCGACGGCGTGACGCTCGCCGATCGCCTCGCGACAGGGCCGCTGCCCGTGCGCGAGGCGCTGACCATCGCGGTGCAGATTGCCGACGCGCTCGACGCCGCCCACGAGAAGGGGATCGTCCATCGGGATCTCAAGCCGGCCAATGTGAAGATCACGCCCGAGGGCATGGTCAAAGTGCTCGACTTCGGACTGGCGAAGGCGGCGGCGGGCGACTCGGGGGCCGGTGTGACGCAGTCGCCGACCGTCACCGTCGGCGCGACGCGCGAAGGCGCCATTTTCGGTACGGCCGCGTACATGAGTCCCGAACAAGCGGCAGGGAAGCCCGCCGACAAGCGGAGCGACCTCTGGGCCTTTGGCATCGTGCTGTTCGAGATGTTGACCGCTCGTCCGGTATTTGCCGGCGAGACGATGTCGCACGTGCTGGCGGCGGTGCTCACGACCGAGCCGGACTGGACGACGCTGCCCGCCGAGACGCCCGCGCCGATCCGCAGATTGCTGCGGCGGTGTCTGGAGAAAGATCGCAAGCGACGGCTCGAGTCGGCCGCCGACGCGCGATTGGACATTGACGACGCGCTCGCAGCGCCGCCCGCTGGGGGACGCGTCGTCGCACGCCCTCGACCGACATGGCAGCACTGGTCGATCGCCGCGACGGTGTTGATGGTCGCTGTTGTCGCCGGTGCCTCGGTGTGGATAGCCATGCGCCCGGCTGACCCGGTACCGCCTCGTGTCTCGCGTCTGCCGCTCACGCCGTCGGCCGCTGCCGCGCTGAGCATCGACCGTGTTGAGCGCGACCTCGCCATCACGCCCGACGGTTCCCGCATCGTCTACGTCGGCAACCGTGGCACGCAGCTCTTCGTCCGCGCGCTCGACGCCCTCGCGCCGGTGGCGCTGTTCACCGGCGCCCCGCGCGGGCCGTTCGTCTCCCCCGATGGGCAGTGGATCGGGTTCGTGGACGGCCCCAGCGTGTTGAAGAAAGTGGCGGTGACCGGCGGGCCGGCAGTCACTGTAGCGACGCTCGACGGCAATTCCCGCGGCGCTGCCTGGGGACCGGATGACACGATCATTTTCGCGACCATTGCCGGAGCCACCGGCCTGCTGCGCGTTGATGCGGCGGGCGGACCGGTGACGGTCCTCACACGACCCGACCGCGCGCAGGGCGAACGGGATCACATCTTGCCCGAGGTGCTGCCGGACGGCCGCGCCGTGCTGTTCACGATCATGCCGCTCACGGGTGGCCTCGATGCCGCGCAAGTGGCGGTCCTGGACCTACAGACCGGAACGCGCACGATCCTCGTGCGAGGCACTCACGCCCACTACGTGCCGACCGGCCATCTCGTCTACGCGGCGGCGGGCACGCTGCGGGCGGTGCCGTTCGACCTGGCCAGCTTGAAGACGCGCGGCACGCCGGTGCCGGTCATCCCTGACGTGGTGACGACAGGTGACGGCGCCGTGGACGCCGTGGTGGCGCGCGACGGCACGCTGGCCTACGTGTCGGGGGCCGGTGGGCCGGCGAGGCTGAACACGCTCGTGTGGGTAGACCGCCAGGGCCGCGAGACGCCGATCCCGGCGCCGCCGCACGCGTACTTCCATCCTCGCCTGTCACCCGATGGCACGCGCGCTGCGGTGTTCGCAGGCGATCAGGAAAGCGACATCTGGCTCTGGGATCTGGGACGCACGACGCTCATTCGCGTCACGTTCGACCCTGGTCAAGACCCCTACCCGGTGTGGACGCCAGACGGTCACCGGTTAATCTTCAGTTCAGAGCGCGCCGGCACACGGAATCTCTACTGGCAGGCGGCCGACGGCACCGGCGCGGTCGAGCGGCTGACCGACAGTCCCAACGCGCAGGTCCCTACGGCCGTGTCGCCCGACGGCAGCCGGCTGATCTTCACCGAGACCGGCCCGAAGACGGGCGACGACGTGATGGAGATTCAGTTGGACGGGACCCATCGCGTGAGGCCGCTCATGCAGTCGTCGTTCATCGAGCGAAACGGCATCGTGTCGCCCGACGGCCGCTGGCTCGCCTACGAGGCGAATGACTCAGGCCGCGTCGAGATCTCCGTGCGACCATTTCCCGACGTGAACAGCGGGCACTGGCAGGTGTCCACGGCCGGCGGCACGCGGCCGCTCTGGGCGCGGAGCGGGCAGGAGTTGTTCTATGTCTCGCCGACGGGCGCGCTCATGCGCGTCGGCGTGGAGCGCAGCGCGTCGTGGTCGGCCACGACGCCGACGCTGCTGGTCAAACAACCTCACGACTCCGCCCTTGTTGGCCGCAGCTACGACGTGTCACCTGATGGCCAGCGGTTCCTCATGATCAACGAGGGCGGCGGCACGGACCAGACCGCCGCGCCGCTCCAGATCATCGTCGTGCAGCACTGGATCGAGGAGCTGAAGCGGCTCGTGCCACGCTGAATCGAAGGAGCCACGTCACCGAGGCGATCGCGGACGAGCGTCAGGGGCCACCCGCGCAAAACCCAAATCACCACGTCCGCCAGGCGGTCCAGCACATGAGCGGCGGTGACTTTCGATCCTGGACCGAGGACCTGAAGCGCTTCGTGCCGACCAAGCCATCGCCTAACCGGCGAAGCGTGCGACGCTCAATAAACACTTGTTTTCCGCACGCGCGGAATTCACAAGTCCAGCCCAAGCCAGTCAGTCAGATACGCGTGGCGATTCCGACAGGTTTTCCGCACGGCCCTCTGAGGGGTTCTGATCCCGACGCTGATCGGCGGCAATCCGCGTCTGAGGCTTCGTAGGTGGCCGGTATGCGCGCCGACGGCTTGAGCGAATTGCTTACGGTCGACGAGCTGGCGGCCGTGCTCAAGGTCAGCGCGAGCTGGGTGTACGAGCACACGCGAACGCGCAGACGCGCCGCGCGGCTGCCCTACATCAAGATCGGGAAGTACATCCGCTTCGACCCCCAAGCCGTGCGCGCGTTTCTAGCCAGACAGTCGCGATCGACGGACAGCCCAATCCGATAGAATGCCGCCCCAGCTAAACCACGAAGGGCCGACGAGAGGAAAGGATGTCTCTCGAATGGCTCATGGGAAACGACAGTATGGGAGTGGATGTCTCCTCAAAAACGGAAAGGGGTGGGTGATTCGCTGGCGGGAGTTGGAGATCGCTCCCGACGGCACATCGAGGCGGGTGCTGCGGTACGAAAGGCTCGAACCGATGTCGCGGCGCGAGGCAGCCGCGGCTCTCGCTCGAAAGATCGCTGCAATGTCCGGCAGGACAGCACCGATGCGATCGCGTGTCACGTTCAGGACAATCGCGACCGAATGGGAAACGACGGTGCTGCCCATGTACAAGCACTCGACGCAGAAGCATCGGCGCTTCATGCTCAACAAGCACCTGTCGCCACGATTTGGTGACAAGGCGGTTTGTGAGATTACGCGACAGGAGATCCAGGTGTACGTCGCTCAACTCATTCAGCGAGGGTACGCACCCAAGTCCATCGATCACGTTCACGATGTACTGAGTGCCGTGCTTCGAACTGCGGTGAAGTGGGGACACATCGCGGAGAATCCCGCTAGCGGCGTCGATCTGCCAAAGCTCAGAGCGGTGCGCCCAAAGTGGGCGCTCACGCCTCCGCAAGCGGCCGCCCTGCTCAACAAGCTGCCGCCGATGGAGCGAGCAATGGTCGGACTGGCGATTCTCTCGGGCCTGCGTCGCGGCGAGTTGTTCGCGCTGCGGTGGCAGGACATCGATCAGGAGTCGCGGGTGCTCAAGGTGCGCGAAGCGGTGTACGACGGCGTCTTCGATTCGCCGAAAACGTCGGCGGGGCTTCGTCAGATTCCCCTGTCGGAAGTAGCGATGCGATTTGTCGATGAGTGGAGAGAGCGAGGGAACACGGTCGATCCTTCCGCGCTCGTATTCTCCACGCGGACTAGCAAGGCGATCTCTCCGAACAACGTCCTCAGGCGGGCGATCTTTCCTGCCTGCGAGGCGTTGAACCTGCCGCGCGCGACGTGGCTCACGTTTCGTCGCACGTACTCATCGTGGTCGCACGACAAGGGTGTCCCCGGCAAGGTCATCGCTCAGTTGATGGGACACGCGAACGTTGACACGACGCTGAACGTCTACACGCAAGTGCTCGACGGTGCGCTTCGAACAGCTGTCGAGAAGATCGGGACCGAATTGTTCACGATTGTTCACGAATCGGAAGGGGCTGATGCCGCTGGCGCGGCAAATCGTTGATGTGAATTCTCCAGAGCCGGGTGACACATTCAGCTCTCCTCTTTAGGCTTATGAGCCTTGGCGGAGAGGCGATGACGATAGGTGAGCAGGCCCGTCTGACGGCGTGGCGGTTGAAGGTATTACGGCAGGCGAGCGACGAGGGAAACGTCGCCCGGATCTGCCGCCGGTTCGGCATTTCCCGGAAGTCGTTCTACAAATGGAAGCGGCGTCACCCCGACTACGGTGACGCCGGCCTGTGCGACCGCCCGCGGACGGCGCAGCGGTCGCCGCGAGCCACGGCGCGGGCGGTGGTCAGCAAGATCCTCTACCTGCGCCAGCACTACCACTTCGGGGCCGGCCGGATCGCGGCCTACTTGCAGCGGTTCCACCAGATCGCCATCGCGGTCTCGTCGGTGCATCGCATCCTGACGCGGCACGGCATGCCGCGACTGCCGGCGAATCAGAAGCACCGGCCGCACGGCAAGCGCTGGCAGCGCTACGAGAAGCCGCAGCCCGGGCATCGGTTGCAGCTGGACGTGAAGTTCCTGGAGCGAATCCCCGGGACGCAGAAGCGCTTGTACCAGTTCGCCGCCATCGACGATTGCACGCGGATTCGCGTCCTCAAGATCTACGATGCCTGCAATCAGCGCACGGCCAGGCTGTTCATCGACGAAGTCCTCCGCCGCCTGCCATTCCGCGTCCACGTCGTGCAAACCGACAACGGCGCCGAATTCCAGTCCGAGTTCCACTGGCACCTCGAGCAACGAGACATCCGCACGTCTACATCCGGCCGCGCACGCCGCGGCTCAACGGCAAGGTCGAGCGCTCACACCGCGTCGATGATCAGGAGTTCTACCAGCTCCTCGACCAGGACGGCATCAGCGACGACATCCATCTGTTCAACGAGAAGCTGCGCGAATGGGAGGACTACTACAATTACCATCGCCCACACGGGGCACTCGATGGCCAAACCCCGTACGAGCGACTGCTAGCGAAAACGAGGGCTGAAGCGTTACCCAAGGCTTGAGAACTTACAAGGAAATTTTGGCGCGCCCTGCAGGACTCGAACCTGCGACCTCCTGGTTCGTAGCCAGACGCTCTATCCAGCTGAGCTAAGGGCGCACGCGCGAAGTTGATGGAGTGACGCTCTCTTTGAATCGTTCGAGAGCGCACAAACGGCAACTATAACATACGGGTTTGAGATGGCTGGATCCATCGGATCACGCATCGAGCGCGAAGTCGGATCGTGGGCAGGCGTGACGGTCGCGCCGCATCGATTCGGCGGCGTCGAGTTCCGCGTCGGTCGTCGCGAGCTTGGACATCTGCACGGCAGTCGCCTCGCCGACCTGCCGTTTCCTGTTTCGATTCGCAAAGAGCTGATCGCGGCCCGACGCGCCGATCCACATCACATTCTGCCGGAGTCCGGGTGGGTCAGCTTCCGCATTCGTGGTGACGCTGACGCCGATGCTGCCATCGAGCTATTCCGCTTGAACTACGAACGCCCGTGGCTGCGGCGCTAATACTGCACACGAGGAGGCGGCGGATGCCCGTTGGAGTAGAGACCGTTGTAGCGGACGCGCACGCCGTTCTTGTCGATGAATCCCACCGACTGCTGGAACAGCTCCGGTGAGGGCGCGCCCTTCGGCACCGTCGCCTCGAAAATATAGAGACGGTTCTCGTGCATGTGAATCTCACCGAACGTGCGCGAGCCGTCCCTGTTGGTGAGCTGCAGCCGGCGCCCCTCGATACGCTCGGTGTTTCCGTACGCGTAGTAGGTCACCTTCGCGTCGCGCTTCAGGAACTGCCACGCGGCGTATTCCATCGCGCCACGCAGTTCACCCTCGGACGGGTTGTTGCACTGGTCGGGATACAGCGTGCAGCCCCTGACGCGATCGGCGTGAAGCTTCTGCACGTTGGAATAGTCAACTGCGGTCACCAGGTAGTGACTATCCGCGGTGTCGTACCGGTGGACGTGGCCCGGAATCGTGAGGCCATATTCTGTCTTCCACTGAATTTCCTCCACCTTCGGCTGCCCGGGAAAGTTGACGGTGAATAAATCGTCGCGGCTGGCGTATTCGATCCACTCCTGCGCGCCGACCGCGGCTGGCACAAGCAGCAGGACTACCGGAATCAGGGCGCGGAGGATTCTCATAAGGCAGCCTCCTGGAGGTGGGGGAAGAGTAATATAACCGCGCCCAAAGGCGGAGGACGGTTTATGGATCGAGGCGTCCGGCTGATCCCCGTTGCAGTTCTCGCGTTGACGGCGCTGTCGCTGGCGCAGGCCCCCCCGGCATCGAACCCGTCGCCCGGTGGCTGGCGCACGCCCGACTGGAATAAACCGCCGGTCACGGCAGCGAATCGCAAACCGGCGCCACGCAGGAGCCTGACGGGCATGTGGGGACCCGCCGATGGTGCGGGTGGCGGCACGCAGGCGCAAGGCATCCCGCTGAAGCCGAACAACGGCAAGCCCGAGAACGCGCTTCCGTACACGCCGTACGGCCTTCAACTCTACAAGTCGCATCGTGCGCTCGAGGGCTTCGACGCGGTGCTGCCCACCGAGGACAACGATCCACGCAATCGCTGCGAGCCGCTCGGCGTGCCGCGCTCCAACCACTACAACGTCCGGCTGACGCAGATTTTTCAGGACGACTATAAGGTCCTGATCGCCTACGAGTACGACAACAGGTGGCGCGTGATCTGGACCGACGGCCGGCAGCTGCCCAAGGTGGTGGACGGCGGCGTCGATATCGGCGGCGAGATTCGCGAGCCGCGATTCTTCGGCTACTCGGTGGGGCGATGGCTGGACGACTCCACGTTCCAGGCGGAAACGGTTGGCACCATGCCGGACGACCGCGTATGGCTTGACTCAACCGGCCGGCCGATCTCCGACAAGGTGCATGTGACGGAGACCTTCCGCCGCGTGGACGCCGACACGCTGACGTGGTCGGAGACGATCGACGATCCGAAGATCTACACCCAGCCGGTTGAAACGATGCGGATGTCAATGCGCCTGCACGATCCGCGCACCGACATCCAGGAGTATTACTGCTCACCGATCGAGCAGGAGAACTACAACAAACTGTTCGGCAGTGGCGCGAGCAGCAAGGGGGCACCATGAGCACCGCACGTCTGACGATTTCGATGATCGCCGTTGCACTGTGGCTATCCGCTTCGCTCGCCGCGCATCATGGGGCCGCGGCGTTCGACGTCGGTAAGAAAGTCGTGCTGAAAGGAACCGTCGCCGGCTGGATCTATTCCAACCCGCATTGCCTCCTCAGCCTTGACGTCACGGGTGAGGACGGCAAAGTCGTGCGATGGGTTGCCGAAGGGCAGGCGCCGAACGTCGTCTACCCTGCCGGCTACCGCAAGGACTCGTTCAATTTCGGTGATCAGGTCACGATCACCGTGGAGCCGGTGAAGAACGGTCGGCCGATGGGCCGCATCCTCGCCGCGGTACTCGCCGATGGCACGGTGCTCGGAGTGGCCAATTCGTCCGGCGGTCCGCCGCAGCCGGCGAACTAGCGCCGCTGTTTGTCTTCCGACGCTTCTTCGGGACTCTTCTCGTGTGGCTTCACCGTCGAGCGGACGACCATCACTTTGTTGAGCAGATCGAACCAGAAGGGCGCGCCCAGAGTCGTCGCAAATGCGGTGATGAGTAGACCGGCAACGATCTGCAGCCAGTCTGTCGTGGGCTGTCCATTCCTGTCGCGACGCTGAGGCAGCGGCCGGTCCCATCCGATCGGCAGCTTCAGGGATTGGAGCTCCGCCTGGATGCTTTGGTAGGTCGCGCGATCGGCGAATTGCGCGTTGGCGGCGGCAACCTGCGCACGCGCCACCATCGCCTCTCGCGCCGCCTTGTCGCGATACAGATAGTCCGCAATCGTGAGCGTGTTGACGTTGAGCACGACCGCGACGAGCACCCCGAGAACGAAGAGCACCGCCTGCGTGGTGCGCTTGTACCAACCCGACACCCGATCCATCGCCGCGTCGTACCACGCCTCGACGTTCTTCTGCGCCCGCGCCAGGTCGCCTTCTGCCGTATCAATCGCCGTCAGCAGCACGCGCTGCACGGGGGGAGAACCCAGCGCCGCGATGTTCTTGCGAATCTGCTCGATGGACAGCACGTTCGCCGCTGGATCGCTCGTCGAGGCGTTCACGGAGGGACCCCGAGCGGCCATGTCCATCAGCGCCAGCGCAAAGTTGCGGCTCGGGATGTACGACGGCAGCGTCTTGTTCCGCGTCAGCGCGGTCGTCCACCCTTTGATGGTGTCGATCGGTTTGTAGGTGCCCCTGTAGAGCACCGACACCATCGGATGGTCGTACAAGGCTCGCGCCAAGCCGGTCGCGCCCGGGTCATGCAGCAGCTCGCGGATGCCTTGCTCGAGATGCGTGGCGCGCGATCGCATCCACGCTTCGATCCCTTCGCGCATCGCGCTGCAGATCAAGCTCGTTAACAGGAAGACGAAGATGACGCCGATGGCGACGTCGAGAACTTCGGAGCCGAACATCGCGGCGAATGCTAGCACGCATCATGTTCGGCTCCGACTACAACACCTAAGGCGTATCCGTACTGTCGCCATGCCGCATTCCCTGCAGCAGGCTGGCGAGCATCGGCCTGCCGTTTGGCACCGCGTCGGTGAATCGGATGCGGCGAAGTGCGCCTTCACCCCAGAGCCGGGCGACGGCGAGCAGCAGATCCAGATCAGGCCGGATCGCCGCCAGCGTTGACGTTTTCGCCAGCTCCTGCAGGTCCGCGTAGCTCATCTCGCTGAGCGGCACGTTTTGGCGTCCGCGCCGTACCTGGTGATTTGGCACGACGACACCGTCGGCGAGTGCATCGATCACGCGCGCGCGCCACGCTTCCGACAACCGCGGAACGACGCCGCGAAACCAGATCGTCCCCAGCAGCTTTCGTACCTCCGCAGAGTCGATGGCGAACGGACACGACGCGTCGCTGCGTGCAAGCGCGAGCGCGACAGGATCGGAGCGGTTGATCGCAACGGCGAACTCGGACAAGTTGGAAAACGCCATGCGATCGTCGGTGTTCTCCAGTACTGGTTCGACTCTGTTGTGCGGTACGGGTTCGACTGCGGGCGTTGCCGCGATCGGGACCGTGACCACGATCGGGACCGTGACCAGTGGCGCCTCGCCGTCGGTCGCCACCGACCAGTCGATCTCCAGCGGCTGATGCGAACCGGTGTGCTCGCTGAGCAATGCGGTCACGCCCCACGGCCGCGGTGCGTGAGCCGCACGCATATATAAAGGGGTGTACGGGCTGTCCGTCCGTTCGCTCATCGCCGCCGCCGCGAGCTGACCTTTGATTCGGGCGTCAACCACATTCGACCATTCGCCCTGGATGCATATGAGCGACGTGCCGGCCGGCTTGCTGAAGGCGCAGTACGCGTTCTCGCAGCAGCCGCGCACAGCCAGGTCCACCTCGGCGGCGCTCGGATCCTGACCAGCAGGCGGATCCATCTCCGCGAAGGCGATGCGGAATCGGCCGTCGCCCGCGAACAGGGTCGAGAGATCGGAAGGATCGACTTGAGACAGATCCCAGAGCACGTAAATCAGTCCGCGAAGACTCCTTGCGATCGGCAGGTTCATGCGCTCCCAGACCACGGACTGCGCCTGCGGGTTCTCATCCGTGTAGCCGCGGTCGTTCAAGATTTCCATGAGACGGATCTTTGCGGCGTCGAATTGCGCGACGACGTTCAGCGCGTGGTCGTAGCGGCGTTTGTCCACCTCGTGCCGCTCGAACGAGGGACGCACGAAGATCGGCAGCACGAGTTTTCTCTGCCGCCGCGCGATGTGGGCGAGCGGAAAGATAGTGCCCGCACCGGTCCCTTTTCCGCCCGTGCCAATCACGACGATGACGGAGTGTTGTGCGATCAGCGCTTCCACCTCGCTCCTGGATTCCTCTAGCGCCTCCTTCGCCACATCCGGACTGTGGCGCGCTCCAAGGCGGCCTGTCGTGCGCGGCCCAATCAGCAGCCGTTCCGCGGCCGGAAGATCTATCAGCGAGAACTCGTTCGTGTCGAGGAACCGCGTCGTCACCGCGGTGCGCAGTCGCTCCGCGTACTCTGGATCTGCCTGTTCAGTAGCCGCGACGTCGCGTTGAAACAGCGCCTTCACGGATCGAAGGATGTTGCCGCCGCCGCCGCCGGCGCTCAAAAGGAGAAGCTTCACTTTCCACCTGCCTGTGCGATTTGGGGTTTCCACTGAAACGGGAGCACCACCCATCGTCCGCGCATGTACGGAGGGCCGTTGACGAATGGTTGATCCCGCAGGACCTTCAACACACGCTTCAAGTCGTACTCGACGTTCTTCCTGTGATCCGCCAGATTCGGATAGCAACGTCCCGTCCCTGGCGCAATCAGGATTTCCAGTCGCTCAGCGAGAGGCATAGCGCGAACGCGCGACTGAATGGGTGGAGCAGGAATGTCAGGGCGAATCAGGGGCCGTTCGAACTCCTGCACGAACCGCCGGCCAAACTGCTGCATGCCGTCGACAACCTTGCGGCGACTTCTGAAATAGTGGTCGGCTCCGTACGTCATCAGTGCGATCGACCCGAACAGCAAGGTCCACAGCCCCAGATCGGATTCAGCAGATTGAGGTGCTCGAGCGCGCGTCAGCCCCGTCACGACGCAGGCATTCCATCCCGTGCGCACGTAGTCGTAGCTCGCTTTCGGTACGACACGCGACGTGACGGGGTCCACAATCTGAAACCATGGTTCGTGCCTGCGTCTCGCCTCGCCGGTCATTCGCTGCGCAACCAGCGATGCCGTCTCGCCCGGCTGAATGACGGTGCAGAGGCGGGGCTGCGCCGCGGCCGCCTGGGTGCCGGCGAGCGCCAGTGCGATGGCGGCCAGCGCTCGTGCAGACAACTTCACCGAGAGTGCAGAGCTCATCCGTTTTGATTCGTTGATTCGGGTTGCGACGCGTCGCCACCAGCACAAGGGATGTGCCAGCGAACCGATTGCACTTGACGCGGCTTTTTGCGGGGGCGGCCTTGCGACGGATGCCTCCTGCCCGGACGGCTGTCCGGGCAAGAGGTCAACTTCTACTAGAGCACCGGCTATCTAATTGGTTGCCGCGCTCGTCACGTACCTCGCGAAATCCGCCCAGGGATACGTCCGTCCTCCGTGGATCGGCGCGATCGTCTGCGGATCGAGCTTCAAGCGCTGCACATTGTTGTAGAACGTCCGTGCTGATGGCGCCACCATTGTCGGCAGCGACGCGCCCTGCGCCGGCGGCGTGAACAGATCTGCTTCGACGATGATCCGTTCCTTCGGCATGTAGACCATCAGCATCCCCTGTGCGTGCTGGAGGCCCTGAACGT
>Ga0310810_10003402_pt1 | contig 17330 bp, 16 predicted proteins | sample NCmetagenome_FD_207641 | JGI IMG/M metagenome (GOLD analysis project Ga0310810, IMG submission 207641) | Soil microbial communities from experimental microcosm in Duke University, North Carolina, United States - NC | ecosystem: Engineered > Artificial ecosystem > Soil microcosm > Unclassified ... | reverse complement strand
CGCAGGTCGCCGCCCGTTCGAGGGCCCCACCGATCTACACGTGCTGGAACAGATTCAGCAGCGCGAGCCGGCAGCTCTCGATGACTCGGTGCCCGCCAGTCTGCGATCGCTGATTGCAAAAGCAATCACGAAAGATCCCGCCCGTCGCTACCAGTCGATGAACGATCTCGCGGCGGATCTCAAGCGCGTGCGCCAGGAGACGCCACGCGAGGGCGTCGTTCCGGTCAGGGCGACGTCACCTCGTCGAAGACGAATGATGTTGGCGGGCATCGCCGCCGTGATCATCGTCGGCGCCGCCGCAGTGGCCTGGCGCCTCTGGCAACAGGACTACTTCTGGACGAATCCGCTCGATGGTGTGAAAGTGCAGCGGCTGACCGACTTCCCTGGTGACGAGATCGACGCGGCGATTTCTCCAGATGGCAACGTCACGGCATTTCTCTCGAATCGTGACGGACCGTTCGATGCCTGGATCTCGCCCACGGGCAGCGGCAGATTCGTCAACATGACGAAGGGGCGATTTCCTGCGTTCTACCCTGGACCGATTCGCTACGTCGGGTTCTCGGACGACAACTCGCAGCTCTGGTTCCTCGAGCAGGTGTCACTACGACCGCAACGCCTCCGCGTGTGGCTCACTCCGGTCCTTCCGGCGGAACATCACGTGTTCCTGGAGAGCGGCCTGCATCCGGCATGGTCGCCGGATCGCGCGCGTCTCGTATACCACACCACTGATCAAGGCGATCCGATCTTCCTTGCCGATCGGAACGGCAACAACCGGCGCCAGATTCACGTGGACAAACCCGGTATCCACAACCATTACCTGACGTGGTCGCCGGATGGACGCTACATCTACTTCGTGAAAGGTGTGGTCACGACGGACGAAACGGACATCTGGCGCTTCGCGGTGCCCGCGGACGGCGCCACCGTCGTGCCCGAACAGATCACGCACCACAACTCGCGTGTCGCGTATCCGACGTGGCTCGATCCGAACACTCTGGTCTATTCGGCGACCGCCACCGACGGCTCGGCGCAGTGGCTCTACGCGATCGACGTTCGGCACCGGATCCCGCATCGCGTCAGTACTGGCATCGCCGAGCAGTATCTGTCCGTCTCGGCCACGACTGATGCGCGGCGGCTCGTCGTAACCGTAGCCATGCCGCTCGCCACGATGTGGAGCGTGCCGCTGTCGAACGAGATGCAGCCCGAGTCCTCGGTCCGGAGCTTCGCGGCACCGAACGCTCGTGCACTCAGTCCTCGCTTCGGCCCGGACTACGTGCTGATGCTGTCGAGTAAGGGCGGTGCGGACGGGCTCTGGAAGATGAGTGGGGAGACCGCTCAGGAACTGTGGAAGGGATCCGACGGCGGGCTGGTCTCGCCACCGGCCATCTCTCCCGACGGAACGCGAATCGCGTTCGCTTACCGCTCGCAAGGTCGTGCCGTGCTCGCGACGATGAGTGCCAACGGCACCGACATCAGTACGTTGACCGACGCCGTCGATGTCCGCGGATCCTTCTCGTGGTCACCAGATGGTCAGTGGATCGTGTTTGCAGGCGCGTCGGCAGGGAAGGCCACACGCATGTTCAAGGTCGCGGCGTCCGGTGGTGCGCCGATGGCCTTGACCGACGGCCTCTCCACACATCCGCTGTGGTCGCCCGACGGCCGGTTCATCCTCTACGGGGAGCCGGTGCAGGGTGCCGGGATGCGGGTGAAAGGGATGACACCAGACGGGAAGCCGTATCCACTCCCGGAACTCTGGGTCAACTATCAAACGACGACGCCCTATCGATTCGTGCCTGGGACGAATGTTCTTGTCTACCTGAAGGAAGGGGACGTTCGTCATCAGAACTTCTTCCGTGTCGATCTCTCCACGAGCGACCAACGGCAAATCAGCGACTTCGCCGCAGGCTTCGAGATTCGTGACTTCGATATCGCTCCCGACGGCAGCCGGATTCTGTTCGATCGCCTGCGCACGAACTCGGACGTCGTGCTCATGGAACGCGATTAAGATACGGGCGCAATGGCTCGTCACCTCCGCATCGGACTGGCCATCGCGTTGCTGGGTCTCGCCCCGGCGGCACAGCCGCGAGATCCGTCGGCACGCGAGTGGATTCAGCTGTTCAACGGGCGCGACCTCGCCGACTGGGTCATCAAATTCGCGAAGCACGACCTGGGCGAGAACGTGCGCAACACCTTCCGCGTCGAAGATGGGCTGCTGAAGGTCCGCTACGACCAGTGGCAGACGTTCAGTGGTGAGTTCGGCCACATCTTCTACAAGGACCCTTTCTCGTACTACCTGCTCGCGGCCGAGTACCGCTTCGTCGGCGAACAGGTCGCCGGCGCCCCGGGATGGGCCAATCGCAACAACGGCCTGATGCTCCACAGCCAGCATCCGCGAACGATGCTGAAGGATCAGGACTTTCCGATCTCGCTGGAAGTGCAGCTGCTCGGCGGGCTCGGCAGCGGGCCGCGGACGACGGCCAACCTCTGCACGCCGGGATCGAATGTCGTTTACCAAGGAAAGCTGCACACCGCGCATTGCACGAACTCGACGTCGAAGACCTATGACGGCGACCAGTGGGTGCGTGTAGAAATCCTCGTGCACGGCGATGAGCTTGTCCGTCACAGCATCGACGGACAGACCGTGCTCGAGTACTCGAAGCCGCAAATCGGTGGTGGCAACGTCAACCCCGTCGATCCGGCGGTCAAGGTGGACGGCACGCCGATGACTGCCGGCTACATCGCGCTGCAGGCGGAGACAGCGCCGATCGATTTCCGCAAGGTGGAGTTGCTGAACCTCGAGGGATGCACGGACCCGAAGGCATCCAACTACAAGTCGTACCTGGTCAAATCCAACCCCGCGATGTGCCGATGACGAGACCTCGAGTCGTGACGCATGTGTCGTGGGTCGTTCGCCTTGCGATGTGGTGGTTAGTGCTCGGGATTTCTGTCGCCACCCAAGGCGGCCCCACCGACCGACAGCAGGTCGACCCCGCCGCTGCGCTGCGCGGACGCAGTGTCTACGCCGCGCAGTGCATCAACTGCCACGGCAGCACGGCCAAGGGCGGGCCGAACGGGCCCGACCTGATTCGGTCCGTTGCCGTGCTTCGCGATCGGCTCGGTAGCCACCTCGCTCCAGCGATGCGTGCGGCGTCGGCCTCGCACCAGGCATCCCTCACCGACGCGCAGGTCGTCGACCTCTCGCATTTTCTGCACGAACGTATCGAGGCCGTCACGCGGAACCGCACGCCTTCCGCGCCGATCGACGTGCTGACGGGCGATCCGGAAGCCGGACGACGCTATTTCAATGGGGCCGGGCGCTGCAGCAGCTGCCATTCGCCCACTCGTGATTTCGCGGACCTTCGCTCGCGGACTCCGGATGCGTTGACGCTGCAGCAACGCATCCTATTTCCAGCCCTGGTGCGCAGCACCAAGCGCGTCGAGGTCACGGTGACGCCGCTGTCGGGTCCGCCGGTCTCGGGGACCCTCGTGCGCATCGACAACTTCAGTGTCTCGCTGATGGACGCGTCGGGAGACCACCGTGCGTTTTCCCGAGTGCCCGGCGTGCAGGTCGACGTTCGCGATCCGTTGGCCGTCCACCACGAGTTGCTCGACCAGTACACCGACGAGGCCATCCACGACCTCGTCACCTATCTCTGGACGCTCAAATGAGACTCTCGACGCTGCTGTTGGTCGTCCTCGCCGCCGCGCGAGCATCGGCGCAAGGTGTGGTGTCACCAGAGGTGTTGACGACACCATCTGCCGATTCGTGGCCAATGCACAACGGTGACTACTCGGGACGACGATTCAGTGCACTGACGACTGTCAACAGCGGCAACGTCGGGTCGCTGTCCCTCGGCTGGACGCACCGCGTCGCGGCAACAGGTCCGGCCGGAGGCGGAGGGACGACGGCCGCGGTGATCAAGGGAACTCCGGTCGTTGCCAACGGAGTGCTCTACGTCACGATTCCCGATCACGTCTGGGCACTCGACGCCCGCAGCGGGCGTGAGCTGTGGCATGCGACGTGGCCCTCCAAGGGCGGATGGCATATCGGCAACCGCGGTGTCGCGGTGCTGGGCTCCACCGTCTACGTGTCGACGCCGGATTGCTATCTGCTGTCGCTTGATAACCGCACCGGCAAGGAGAAATGGCGCACACCGATCTGCGATCTCGATCAGTTCTACTACGCGTCCGCCGCGCCGCTCATCGTCAAGAACCACATCATCGTCGGCGTGAGCGGAGACGATCTCGATATCCCCGGCTACATCGAATCGCACGATCCAGACACCGGCGCGCTGCAGTGGCGCTGGTACACACATCCCGAACCGGGGACGCCCGAGGCGAAGACCTGGCCCAGCGTCGAAGCGATGCTGCATGGCGGCGGCATGACCTGGGGCTCGACCACCTACGACCCGGAATTGAATCTGATTTATTTCGGCACGGGCAACCCGCAGCCGGTGATCAACGGTCGCAAACGCCAGGGCGACAATCTCTACACCGAATCGATCGTTGCGCTGAATCCCGACACCGGAAAGCTGGCGTGGTACTTTCAGTCGTCGCCCCACGATACTCACGACTGGGACGCGACGCAGACGCCGGTGTTGTTAGACGGGTCGATCAACGGGCAGCCGAGAAAGCTCCTGGCGCAGGCGGCGCGCAACGGCTGGTTCTTCGTGCTCGACCGCGCGACCGGCCGCAACATCTCCAGCACTGAGTACGTGAAGACCAATTGGACCAGCGGCCTCGATAAGAGCGGCCAGCCGATTCCGAACCCACGCAAGGAGCCGCAGGTCGACGGGGCGCTGGTGTCGCCGAACCAAGGTGGCGGGCAGAACTGGCCGCCCCCGAGTTTCAGCCCGCAGACGGGATTGTTCTACGTCAACGCCACACGTGCATTCAGCGTGTATTACCTCTACGAGAACGAGAACGACGACAAGCCGCAGGGCTGGGCCGGTAACGACCGCGGCGGCTGGTCGGAGGCGATGCTCCTTGGCCTCGACTATCAGACCGGCAAGCCGCGCTGGCGTTTCAACTGGGAGGGGAGTGCCAGCACACGGTCTGGTCTGCTCTCGACGGCGGGCAACCTGCTGTTTGCCGGTGACTCGGTCGGCAACTTCGTCGCGTTCGACGCAGCGAAGGGGGTTCCCCTCTGGCGTGCTGGCCTGCATGCGTCGATCACCAACGGGCCGATCACCTATCAGCTCGATGGCGTCCAGTACGTCGTCGTTGCCGCCAACGACACGTTGTACGCGTTCGCAGGAAGCGGCCGCTAACGGCCCACGCTCAGATCACCGTTGCCCTCTAGAAGACCGCCAGAGGATTGAGCGGCGATCCCGTGCCTTTCTCGACGCGGAGCGGCGCCGCCATGAACAGGAATTCGTAGCGATTCAGGCGTCGCGCTTCCTCGACAGCCTTTTCGAAGTCGAGGTTGTCGAAGATGCTGACGCCCATGGCGACGAGGGCGAGCTGATGAAGCCCGACGCCTGGCGGCAGGCCTGACGGCGAGACGTCGTTCGGCCCATCGGCGCCGATGAACGAGACGCCGCGCTCCTTGAGGAAATAGGCGACGTCGATGTGATAGCCGGCGAACCCGGTGGCGTTGGGCCACGGGCCCAGCGCCGCGCGACGCTTCCATCGACCCGTGTAGAGCAGGATGACGTCGCCGGGCGAGACCTTCACGCGCTGCATTCGTTCGAGCGTCTCGAGATCCTCGCGGTGGATGGCGGTTCCCGGTTCCAGCCAGCCTTGCGGGGTGGCCTTGCCAGGCAGTCGCGTGGCGTCGAACAGGACGGCGCGCGTGACGATGCCGTCTTTCAAGGCGTTGATGCTGCCGCGCGGGCAGCCGCCGGCCGCCTTGATGTCCTCCACGGACACGCCGTTGTAGCCCTTGCCGTCCACCATGATGTGGCAGTCCACGGCGTCGAGATGGCTGTGAACGACGCCATGGTACGTGCCCGTGTACTGATACCGGTCCAGTGCGACGTTCGGGGCAACCGTGACGAGCGCGCGATCCAGGAACGTCGGCGTGTCGGCCGCTTTCTCTTGCGGGATATCGTGCGCCAGCGAGATCGATCGACCTTCTCGTGCGAGCGCCAGCGCCTGCTTCCGCTTCGCAGGCGTAATCAGGTTGGCGGCGCCGAGTTCATCCATCTCTCCCCAACGGCCCCAGTTGGAGAGCTCCTTCATCGCTCGACGGAAGTCGGCGTCGCTCGCGATCGCCGGCCGGGCGTTCTGCCCGGACACGAGCGAACCCGCCGCTGCGCCGAACAGGATCACGGTGACAGTGCCACTGAACAGCCGAAGAGCGGTTCTCATGAGGTCATATCCTCTCGCGTAGACGAGACTATTTGCCACGTCCAGCCGGCGGTAACGGCTTCCCACTCTCGTCCACCTGCACGGTCTTCACCGGTCCCACGCCCGTGAGCAGGATGATCGCCGGCTCCTTCTCTCCCGTGCGCGCGCCGTCCCAGTGCACGGTGTTGGCGACGTCGGTCGAGAACGTGCCGGCGTGAAACGGATACGTCGTCTTTTCGTCGTAGACGTTGCTCGAGCTCACCCACCATGTGCCGGACACAACGTAGATCCAGCGCGTCTGATCGTGGAAGTGAGGCCGCGAGAACGCACCGGGCGCCCACTTGATGAGCACACCGTACGGGCCCTCTTTACTCTGATCCCCGTAGAGCACCGCCGTCTGCTGCCGTGCCGGATCCCCGGTCCACTTGATGTCCTTCGGAAGGGTGAACGGGATGTGAGATTGATCGGGCGGCGGACCCTGCGGATCCGACAGCGTCGCGCGGGTCGCCGGATTCGGCGGCGTGTTCTGCGCGTGAGCGAAGGTCGTCACAGCAATCACGACGCCGGCAGCTACGATGACCCTGAGAACTGTCTGCATACGATCCTCCTCATCACAACGCGAAACCCAGGCCAGGCTGGGGAGTCAGATTCTGGTGCCATGCGCGGCGCCGGGTCAATCGGCGCCCATCTAGAATCAACCTTATGAATCCCAACCGTCTCGTTCGTTTAAAGAGCCGCCCGCGCGGCATGGCCACGCGCGAGAACTTCATCATCGACACCGAGCCCGTTCCTCCGCTGCGAGACGGCGAGATCGAGATCGACACGAAGTTCGTGTCTCTCGATCCGGCCATGCGCGGGTGGATGAGCGAAGCGAAGTCCTATGCCGCGCCAGTCGGCCTGGGTGACGTGATGCGCGCCTACGCCGCGGGCCACGTGGTCGCGTCGCGACATGCGGACTTCCGTGAGGGCGATGCGGTCGTAGGTGTCTTCGGCGTGCAGAGCCACCCGGTTGTCGACGGCGCGCGGGCGCTCAAGGTCGACACGCGCCAGGCGCCGCTCGAGCGGTGGATTGGCGGACTCGGCATGCCGGGTTGGACGGCGTATTTCGGACTCCTCGAAGTCGGCCAGCCGAAAGCCGGCGAGACGCTCGTCGTGTCCGCGGCCTCGGGCGCCGTCGGCTCGGTTGTCGGACAGATCGGCAAGATCAAGAACCTTCGCGTTGTCGGGATCGCCGGCGGCGCGGAGAAGTGCCAGTATCTGACCGAGAAGCTCGGATTCGATGCCGCCGTTGACTACAAGGCGGGCAACCTGGTCGGCGATCTCAAGGCTGCATGTCCGGCCGGCATCGACGTCTACTTCGAGAACGTCGGCGGAGAGATCCTCGACGCCGTGCTGGCGCAGATGAATGTCTTCGGCCGCATCGCTGTGTGCGGACTGATTTCAAGCTACAACGCGACGGAGCCGTCGTCGGGTCCGAAGAACCTGCGCGCGGTTCTCGTCAATCGTCTGCGCATGCAGGGACTCATCGTGTTCGACTGGGCGGCGCGTTATCCGGAGGCGATCGCTGCGCTCGGTGCATGGCACGCCGAAGGCAGGTTGAAACTGCGCGAGGACGTGCGCGACGGTGGCATCGACGCCTATCCCGACGTGCTCAACCTCCTCTACACCGGCGGCAACTTCGGCAAGCTGCTGCTGCGGGTTTGATACCGGCACGTGCCACTAGATTCCCGCCCACCACGAGTAGCCCGCTTCCGGGCTGGCGCCTCCGAGGCCTTTGCCGAAGCCGGCCATTGACTCGGTGACGAGGATGCGCGAGAGGTACTTGATGCTCTTGTAACCAAGCTGGCGCGCCACACGCAGACGCAGCGGTGCACCGTGTTCGAGCGGCAGTTCTTGTCCGTTCATGCCGTAGGCGAGGAACGTCTGCGGATGGAGTGCATCGGCCATGTCGATGCTCTCCCAAAACTGATCGAAGGGAAAGAACACGACGTAGCGCGCTCGGGCATCGACACCGACCAGTTCGAGCACGTGCGACAGCCGGACGCCGGTCCATTCCGCGATGAACGACCATCCTTCCTCGCACGCCTGGTGAGTGATCTGCGTGTGCGCGGGATACCCTTTCAGATCGGGAAGAGAGAACGACCGTGGCCGCGCCACGAGACCATCGACTTGCAACCGCCAGTCGCGGAACTCGGTGTCCAGCAGGCGCTGGTAGGTGTCCGTCTCTGGCGGCGGACCGTTCACCGGAATCACGCTCGAGATGTCGTTGCGGCTGAACTCGCGCGCCAGCGCCAGGTCGCCGGCAACGACGCGTTGAGCGGCGTAGGTCAACGTTTCGCCGACGCCGAAGAGGCCGGTGTGATCCGGCGGAATGAGGCCGTTTCGGCCGGCAACGTGAATCATCGCACCCACGCCGCTGACGCTGGCCGCCGCCCACAGTCCATTGACGATGAGTCTGCGCCGTGAGAGTCCGCTCATAGTCGCTCCGCGACAGAACCTGGGTCGCCGACGATCATCGACCGCATGCGCGCCGTGAACCCTGTTGCCGCCACCATCACCACGTGCACGATCAGGAACGCAACGATCGCCGCAGCGGCGAAGAAGTGAATCGTTCGCGCCGATTGCTGACCACCGAAGACGCCGACCAGCCACGGGGCCGCAGATGCCAGCATCGGTGAGAAGGCGAGGCCCGATATGAGCACCAGCGGTCCGAGCACGAAGATGACGAACACGTACGTGAGTCGTTGCAAGACGTTGTACGCCTGAAACGACGCGTGACCGAAACGACGGGTCACGACACCGGCGGACACGTAGACGACTCCGGTGATCGCGCCAACCCACGCGGCCAGGAAGTGCAGGTATCGGCCCCACCCCGAGTGCCCGAAGATGAACGGAATCGGGAGGTCGATCAGTGACGGTGCGCCGACCGCACCGGTCTCACCCCAGTAGAGACGAGGATGGGCGAGCAGGATCGCGGCGCCGCTGACGATGAGTGCGAACGAGGCGATGGCGTTGATCCAGTGCGTCAGGCGAACCACGAGGCTGTGGCGAGGCATCAGTGTTTCGTGTGCTCGAATCATTATCCAGTCTCCGCGCGTCGCGAGCGCAGCAATCTGGTCGGCGATACAATGCACGCGCTCTAGTGCTGGGAGGTGATGTCATGGCCGTTCGACTCTGCGTACTCGCACTCGTGCTTTTCTCTCTGCCTGTGATCGCGCCGGCGCAAACCGCGCTGCCGCCTGATATCAATCCGGTGACGCTCTCGCGGCTGCCATGGGTGACGCCAGAGGATCTCGACGAAGAGGGAAAGCAGCTCCTGGCCAAGAGCCCTGAGGCCAAGCCGGGGCCGGGGCCGACGCACGTCACGAGATACAGCCCGAGGGATCGCAGCCTCGGGATCCCATCGGGGGTCAACAGCCCGGTTGGCGCGCGTTACTTTCAGCTCGCAGTGCTGATCATGGCGAGAGAGATCGACCAGCAGTACGAATGGTCCGCGCACGAGCCCGCCGGCCTGCGTCAGGGTCTCGAGCAGTCAGTGATCGACGTCGTCAAGTACAACCGGGACGTGTCGGGTCTCTCGGACAAGGACGCCACGTTCATCACCTTCGGACGCACGCTGTATCGGGAGCACAAGGTGAGCAGCGAGTTGTGGCAGAAAATGATCGGGCACTTCGGGAAGCAGCACACCGTGCAGCTCATGATGATCATGGGCGACTACTTCAGGGTGGGGTTCATGATGAACGCGGTCGATCAACACCTGCCGCCGGAGCGGAAGCCGCTGCTGCCCACGTTGAGTCGATGATTGGACGGTCGAAGGGGTGAACGCTCATGTGGAGAATCGCACTCGCGGCGTCGTTCCTGCTGACGGTGTCCCTGAGCGCGCAGTGGCTCGACTGGCGGACGCCGGGGATTCCGCGAACAGCTGACGGCAAACCGGACCTGACGGCACCGGCGCCGAAGACGTACGATGGCCGGCCTGACCTCTCGGGCCTCTGGGCAACCGAACCCAATCCGTATCGCTTCGACCTCATTCAGGATCTGCAGGACGAGGCGATCTTCCGCCCGGCCGCACAGGCCGTCTTCCAGCGGCGTGTTGTGGACTTCCGGCGCGATGATCCCGTGACCAACTGCCTGCCCGGCGGTCCATCGGACATGCTGGCCGCGACCTATCGAATCATGCAGTCGCCCACGATTGTTGCCTTGTTGTACGAGAACACCACGGGGCGATTCCGGCAGATCCACACGGACGGAAGGAAGTTGCCGGCGGATCCGAACCCGACGTGGCTAGGCTATTCCGTGGGCCGCTGGGAGGGCGACACGCTGGTGGTCGACTCTGCCGGCTTCAACGATCGGACGTGGCTCGACCGGGCGGGTCATCCGCATTCGGAGAAGTTGCGCGTGACCGAACGATTCCGGCGCGTGGACTTCGGACACGTGCAGTATCAGATCACGTTCGACGATCCGGAGACCTTGACGAAGCCGCTGACGCTGTCGCTCCCGGTGAGCTACCGGGCGGACACCGACATGCTGGAGAACGTCTGCAACGAGAACAACCGATCTCGTCTCGTGGGCGTCCAGCAGGCAGGGGTCGCAGTCGATACGGCCGTTCTCGCCAGATATCAGGGTCAGTATGTCTTCAGCGCCGGGTCGCGGATCGTGGCGGGGTTCATGGGGATGAACCACAAGGTCACACTGGTCAACGGCCGGCTCTATTTGAACGCGCTTCCGCTGATTCCACTGTCGCCGACATTGTTCGAGTCGACCGGTGCCACTGCGGAGTTCTTCCTGGATGCCAGCGGCAGCGTGACACGTCTCGTCCTGGGCCAGACCGAAGGCGAGGCTGTCTACACCCCTCGCAAGTGAATTCCGGGCTCTCGCCCGTGACTGCCATTGCGTCGGCTCCAGCCATTTGCTCACAGGCTTCAACTTAGCCGCCGCAATCCCTTTCGCCGCTGGACAACGACATGGCGCCGGCCGATAACCCGTAGAGTGCCCGGTCCGACCTTTTACACGCTGGCGCGATTGACCGCCGCACTGACTCTCTGGTCGACCACCACTTTAGTGGTGTCTGGCACGGCGTGGGCTGCGACGGACAAAACGCCCGCGCCGAAAACGGCCCAACTCAAGGCGGTCGATCTCAACGAGCCCAACGGACAGATCCTGAGTTATCGACATCTCGCGGGCTCCATCGAGGTGCAGATGCGTGGCACCCGATTGGCGCCGGATGCGCGGATCAAGCTGAAGATCGGAAGCCGTCCTGGCTTTGTCGAACTGGATATCAATCGCGGCGGAATCTCGGGTCTGAAGCCCGCGCATCGGCTGGGCAACGATTTTCTGACCTACGTGTTGTGGGCCGTCTCGATCGACGGCAGGGCGTCGAATCTCGGCGAGATCACATTCGAAGGCGAGCATCCTGTCCCCGTCAACCTGACAACGCCATATCAGACGTTCTGGTTGATGGTGACCGCGGAGCCGAATTACGCGGTGGTCGATCCAAGTTCCCACGTCGTTCTGTACAGCGCGAAAGAGGGATCCGCGAACGATAGCAAAGCGCTGACGATTCGCGGCACGCTCTTCTACTTCACGCACTACTCAACCTACGAATCAGCCGGCACTGACGCAGACGATCGTGCACCGAATCAACTGCTGCAAGCGCGCAAAGCGGTGGAGCTGGCATCGAATTCGAGCATCTCTGTCACGAAGGGCGGAAAAGGCGCGCGCCTGAAGGAAGAGGAGTACACGCGAGAGGCACTCGATCAGGCGAAGACATTCCTGGCTCGAGCCGAGGCTGCCTACGCAGCCGATCCAAAAGGACAGGACGTGATCCAGTTCGCTCGAACGGCGGCGCAGAGCGCAGAGAACGCTCGGGCGCTGGCGATGGGAGCCGTAGGCGGTGTCCTGGTTCGTCAACTGGAGGGCGAGCTCGACAAACTTCGCGGTGAGCTTGCGACGCTGCGCGCGGAAGAAGCCCCGACAGTAGTCGCTGATCCCGTTCAGCCCGTTCAGCCCGTGCAGGTCGTCAGCCCACCTGTCCCGGTTCCCGTCGCCACTCCGGTTGCGTCCGCGCCTCCGCTCGTCAAGCAGCCGGCGCTGTGGTTTGCGGTTGCCGGATGGGGGGTGGCCATCGTGCTGCTGTTTCGCCGGAAGACGATCTAGTCAGGCGACGTCTCAGTCATGACCCGCGAATCCAAGCTTCGTCTCCTGAACGGCCTGCTCGCGCCAGGCGGCGTGCTGCTCCTCGCAGCGTGGTCGTTGAATCACGAGCCTGTGGTTCGCGATGCTGTGTTGCCGTATGCCGCCTACTTCTGTTTCGGTACTCTCGCGGCCGCAGTACTCCTCAGTTGGTATCACGACCAGGCAAGGCTGCTCGGTGTCGCATCGGCGGTTGCCCTGACGGTGTGGACACTGGAACGATGGCCAGACAATCTCAATGGCGCGGCGCCCGCCGCAACGTTCCTCCTGCCATTGAATTTCGTGTTCTTTGCATCGTCCAGAGAACGTGGCGTCCTGTCGCTCGACGGCGGATTCAAGGTCGGAATCGTGGCCGCCCAAGCCGCAGTGGTTGCATGGATGGTCCAAGCCGATCGCGCGATCGGATCGGTCCTGCGCCTGGGCTCACCGCTTGGCGAATGGTCCTCGCTCCCGCTATTGAGTCTGCTCTCATTTGCGGTCGCAGCGGTGACGCTGCTGACGCTGATCAGTCTGCGTCGCACGAAAGTGGAGCAAGGACTGTTCTTGGCTCTGATCGCGATATTCCTCGGCGTCCAACACGCGAACGCGGAGACGCTGCTGTTGTATGCCGGCACGGCAGGTCTCGTGCTGGTGTTTGCCGTGCTCGAGCACGGCTACGACATCGCCTATCGCGACGAGCTGACCGGACTGCTTGGCCGGCGGGCGTTCACCAGCATGATGGAGAATCTGGGACGCACGTATACGTTCGCGATGTGCGATGTCGATCATTTCAAGAAGTTCAACGACACGTACGGGCATGACGTCGGGGATGACGTCCTCAAAATGGTCGCGGCGAAACTGTCACACGTCGAGGGTGGTGGCCGCGTGTTTCGATACGGGGGCGAGGAATTCCTGGTCGTGTTTCGAGGCCGTTCGGCGATCGAGGCGCAGCCGTTCATGGAATCCGTGCGCCAAACTATTGCCGAGACTGACTTTGTTGTCGGCAGAGAGCGTCGTTCGCGGAGACACAGGAACGCAGGCGGCGGCGAGAAGCGGCAGACCGTGACTGTGACGATCAGCATCGGCATCGCCGACAAATCGGTGCGACACTCAACGCCCGATCTCGTCCTCGACGCCGCGGATGCTGCGCTCTACGACGCGAAGGCCGCTGGTCGCAACTGCGTACGGCTCGACGACACGACTCTGGCGCAAAAGGCACAACGGTCGGCGTAGAGTCTCGTCACTTCAGTCGCAACACGCGCGCGGTCGCGCACTCCTTCGCGACTTCCAGATACCTGCGAACCGCCGGCGTCCCGACGACGTACGGATTCGGCGTGTCGGGCTCACGCTTGGTCAGCTGCGGGAGATTGACCTTCGAGCCGTCCCAATCGGTGTGGTTCGACAGGATGATGTCGGCGCCAGCCTTCTGTACGATCTCATCGAATCGTTGCGCCGATCGTATGTACGCCTCGAGCGAGGCTCGATCCGCGTTGAGACCGGTGCCACCCCACAGCGCTGCAAGGTGTCGCGTGCCGTTCTCGCGCACCGGGATGAAGACAGAAAGCGTGCCAGGCGTGTGGCCGGGTGTGATGTAGAGCGTGATCGTCGTGTCGCCGAGTGTCAGCGTCTGGCCATCGGTCGCGACCATATCGCGTGTGGGCTTTGTTCCACTGAGTCGATCGATGACGTCCCAGTCGGCGCCCGACATCACGACCCGAGGCTTGTAATGATCCTGCAGGAACTTCGCGCCGCCGTGGTGATCGGGATGCGGATGCGTGACGATGACGTAACGGATCATCGCGGGGTCGAGTGCCAGCTTCTTCAACCCGCCGACGACCTCCTCTTCGACGGAGTAGTCGAAGAGCGTATCGATCAGAATCATGCCCTCCGTCGTCGTCACCACCCAGGCGGAGTATTCGGTTTGACCGACGAAGTAGAGGTTATCGAACACCTTCACAGGTTCTGCGTACCAAGTTGAGCGATCTGGCGGCCCTCCTCCCCGCCGAGGTCCGGGGAGTGGGCCAGGGAGAGGGCTCGGCCCAGGGCTCGGCCCAGGGCTCGGCCCAGGGCTCGGCCCAGGGCTCGGCCTAGGGCTCGGCCTAGGGCTGGGCGCAGGGCTGGGCGCAGGGCAGAGAAAGTTGAACAGGTTTTGATAGTCGTTGCCCGCGGCCGTCTTTGCACGCGCCACATGTGCCTCAGGGGAATCGTTGGTGTTCTGTCCAGCGATGATGGCGACGCTCATCAGCAGGCCGAGCGCGATCGTCGTGATGGATTTCATCGCGATGCTATTATCGCCGCGGTGATCGCCCAACGGATTCTGATCGCGCTGATGGTTTGCGGTTCAGGCGTGCCCTTCGACTCGCTTGCGCTTGCTCAGGGCAAGCCCGCGATCGCTGAGCGGGCTTGGAAACAGCCGATGACGCCGTGGGGCGAGCCCGACCTGCGCGGCACTTGGCCGCTCAACCATCTGATCAGCACGCCGTTTCAGCGTCCCGAAAAGTTCGGCGACCGACGTCTCATGACCGATGAGGAATTTGCCGCGGCGCAGAAGAGCGCGGAAGCCCGCAACGAGCGCTTCCTGTCTGGCGCGATCCCGCAGGCCGATGCCGGCGCGGCGACGCGGCTGACGTCGTTGCTCGTCGATCCGCCGAACGGGCGTTTCCCCGAGCTCACACCGAAGGGGAAAGAGCTGTACGCGCAGATGCGCGGCAGCTACAAGCCCGGCCAGACGGTGTTCGATAGCCCGGAAGACTTCGACACATGGGATCGCTGCATCACTCGTGGGCTTCCTGTCTCGATGCTGCCGCGCAACTACAACAACGGCATCCGCATCATGCAGTATCCCGGCTACGTCGTCATCGTTCTCGAGATGGCGCACGAGACTCGCATCATCCCGACGACGAAGCGCCCGCCACTCGACGGAAAGATTCGACAGTATCTGGGAGAGTCACGCGGGCACTGGGAGGGCAATACGCTGGTCGTCGAGACGACGAACTTCAACGGGAAGCCGGCGATGACCAATCTCGGCGTACCGGGATCTCCTCCGCTCACGCCGGCATCAGCGAACCTTCGATTCACGGAACGCTTCACGCGCACCGCCAACGACACGATCGAGTATCAGATGACCGTCGAGGACCCCGAGATCCTGACGACGGGGAAGTGGTCGGCGGCGTTTCCGATGAAGCTCGATAACGACTACAAGATGTACGAATACGCCTGTCACGAAGGCAATACGGCGATCCGCAACTACATCGAGACATCGCGCTTCGAGCGCTCCAACAAGAAACCCTAGCTACCGCGTCATCGGTCCTGGTCTGGTCGTGAGCGAGTCGGTCGTTGCGAGTGCGCGGGTGCCGCCGGCGCACGGCGCGCCGAACTCCGGTGTCGTCTCCGGGTTGTTTTTGTACTTCGCGATAAATGCGGGCAGTCCCGGGTCATCGGCGCGCTCGAAGTTCAACTGGTGATTCCATGCGCTTGCGACAAGCGGATGGGGAAGGCCGGGATAGGGGCTGAGCAGCAGATAATCGTCCGCGGCCAGCGCCTTCAGCTTCTGGACCTGGTCGGCCGCGAGGTCCGGGCGATATGTGATCCAGATTGCGCCGTGTTCCAGCGAGTGCACCGCGTGCTCGTTGTGAATCGGCGCGTCATAGATGCCGCAGTTCTGCCAGACGACGTTGTGCTGTCCGCCGATCGGCGGGTTCTCAGCGTAGACAATCGGACCGGCGACGTGCTGACCGGCGGGGTAGCTCGCGGTCTTCACTGCCTGGAGCAATTGACGCTTTGCGTACAGAGAATACGCGACCGCCGCTACGGCCACCACGAGAACGATTCCGGTGCCGCGCCAGATGAGCGCTCTGCGACGCGCCCTCTGTTCGGCGGCTGCGCGCTCGGCGGCTTTTCTTCGCTGTCTCTCCTCGTACTGTGCTTTCGCCATTACATGTCATGACCGATCACCCAGCGCGAGATCGAGACCAGCGCTGCGCCCAGTGGCAGTTCAGAAGCGAATAGTATAGGTCGTCATGGCGGCGCCTCTGTCCGATCTTGCGCGACGGCCGGCGGTGCTTGTTGCCGGCGTGCTGACTGTCGCGCTGTGTGTCGCCGCAGGGATGCTGATCGGATCGCGGCGTGCCACACCTCGTGACGATTCGGCGGAGGCGGGATTTGCCCGGGACATGGCGACCCACCACGCGCAGGCGGTGGACATGTCGTTCGTCGTGCGCGACAAGTCGACTGATCAAGACCTTCGAACGCTTGCGTCCGACATCATCGTGACGCAAAGTGCGCAGCGCGGCATGTTCATGGGATGGCTGCAGCAATGGGGACTGCCGCAGGCCTCAGCGCGGCCACGGATGGCGTGGATGCCTGGCCACGTTCACAGCGCGCCAGCGACAGATGGCGCGGTGCTGATGCACGGGATGGCGAGCAATGGCGAACTTCGAAGCCTGGAAGACGCGAGTGGCGTGGACGCCGAGATCCGTTTTCTGCAATTGATGATCAGACACCACGAAGGCGGCGTCATTATGGCCCGCGCATTGATGGCACTCTCGGACCGTCGTGAGCTCGTGCAGATGGCAAAGAGCATCGACGAGGGCCAGCGCGCGGAGATTGCCCTGATGCGGAGCATGCTGGCGGCGCGCGGCGCGCAGCCATTGGCGTCGATTCTCGAGCAGCCGTAGAAACGCCCGATGTCACTAGGGGAGGCGTTTCACGAGCAAGTCGCCCTCCACCAGAGTGATGACGAAGTGCGTCACGCGCCCGCTCTGGTCCTTGAAGAACCGCAGTCGATTGCCAGCGGCCCATGAGAACTCCGTTTCTGACAGCGGCGTGAGCGGTGCGCCCTGGAGGAACAACTGCCCCTCTTCCATGGTGAC
>Ga0310810_10003398_pt1 | contig 17346 bp, 10 predicted proteins | sample NCmetagenome_FD_207641 | JGI IMG/M metagenome (GOLD analysis project Ga0310810, IMG submission 207641) | Soil microbial communities from experimental microcosm in Duke University, North Carolina, United States - NC | ecosystem: Engineered > Artificial ecosystem > Soil microcosm > Unclassified ... | reverse complement strand
CGACAAGAACGGCGCCGACATCAACCTGGCCCTCGACGCGCTCGAGATGGCCTTCACCCACGACCACATCAACGCGTTCGTCATCGTCGGTGGCGACTCCGACTTCATGACGCTGGTCGAGAAACTCAAGCAGTACGACAAGAAGGTCTTCGTCGTCGGCGGCCGGCAGTTCACCAGCGTCGTGATGCAGCGCAACTGCCACGAGTTCATCGCGTATGAGAACCTCGTAGGCACGCGGCGCAGCGCGAGTAGCGGGACGGGCCGGACCCGAACGGGCGCGGGCAGCGCGGCGGTCGATCTCGACAAGGCCCTGCCTCTCGTGAAGCGCGCGCTGAAGGTGCTCTCGGACCGCGAAGTCACGCCGCAGCTGGGTCTGCTGAAGAGCACACTGCTCCAGCTCGACTCGACCTTCTCGGAGCGCGACTACGGCGCCAGCACCTTCCGTGACTTCATCGAGAAGGTCGCCGAGCGCGGGCTCGTGTCACTCAAGCAGGCAGGACGGAGCGTGCTGGTGGAGCTCTCCGATTCGGCGCTGACCTCCGCGATTCCCGAGGCGGCCGCCGAGACCCGGCCTCTGCACGGCGAGGTCGTCGAAGGTGCGGTCGTGCCTGCCGAGTCCACGGACACGCCGGCCGGAGAAGGGCGCCAGGCCGAAGACCAGGCGCGTCCGCAGGCTGTGTCGCCCGAGCGGCAGAGCGAAGCGGTCCAGCGGGCCGCGCGGTTGTTCGCCGGCGCGAAGCAGGTACCGCGATGGCCGATGTACATCCGGCAGATCCGGCAGTACCTCCGCAACGCGGACGAGACGTTCGACGAGCGCAAGCTTGGCTTCACGGGCATCGTCGAGTTCCTGCGCGCCTGCCAGCGAGAAGGCCTGCTCCGGCTGGAGCGCGACCGTCAGGGCGTGATGCGCGTGTTCGCCGGCCCGTCCTTCGGACGTCCCGCGGAGCAAGCGCGCGTCGAGACCGATGGCGCGGAGGCACTGGAGCTGCCGCCGGACGAGGCGCCGGAGTTCGCGGCTGCCGAGCGTGTCATTGACATCTCGGAGGCGGCATCGAACGTGGACGCCAGGCCGATTCCGGTGGCGCTCGACACGATCGAGCCGCCAGTCGCCGTCGAGGAAGACCTCAGCGTCGGCCCGGGCAACGTGGCCGGCGCCGGAGAGGCGCCGATCGCGCGCAAGCGGACGCGGCCGACCGGAGCGCGTGCTCCGCGGAAGGCCGTCGCTCCCCGCGCGCCACGGATGCCCCGCGCCCGCAAGGCTGCGCCGAAGCCATAGCCGCCACGGAGACCGCGGCTACGCTCCCTCCGCGGCCTCCGCTGCAGGCTCAGCGGCCTCCGTTGCGGGCCGCGAGCCCATCAGCTCGCGCCCCGCTGAAATCTCCGTGACGGTCACCACGCGCAAGCGCCAGATCAACGCCGCGTAGCCGCCGATCGAAAACCCGAGCAATGCCGCGTTCACCGGCCACGTCGATCGAAACCACGCGAGCGGCAGGAACGCGACGGCCAGCGAGACGGCCAACACGGCCGGACGCGCCGAGAACGGGAGCGTTCGTCGCATACGCCATGTGATGTAGATGGCGTAGCCCACGGTGCCAACGAGCGCGGCGACCGTTGCCCCGAAGCTGCCGTATCGCATCGTCAACACGGATCCCACCGTCCAGAACGTGCACAGCTCGACGGCCGCCGCCACGGCGGAATCGCCCGGCCGATCGACGACCAACGAGATCAGCCGGCCGACGCTGCACAACCCGAACGCGATGAGCGCCACGGTCAGAGGCGCCAGATTCCACGACACGGGGCGGTACGCCTGTCCGAGCACGAGCGGCACGATGTCCGCGCCGATGAACACCCAGGCCAGCGCGCTCACCGACGCGACGATGGTCATGCCCTTCAGCAGCCGCTCGAGCCAGAGGGACACTGACGTCGTGTCTCCCTGGTGCACGCGCGCGATGAGGAACGGCGCGAAGGACACGGCCAGCTGCCAGAGCGCCTGGGCGCCCGTGAGGTAGATGCTGTAGGCCGCGCCGAAGAAGCCCACCTGCACGTAGTCGTCGGTCGACAGGCGCACGACGGTTTCGCCGCTGCGGTGCACCAGCGCGAGCAGCAGGTTCCCCGCAGCGAAGAACGTCCCCAGCCGGACGAACGGGCCGAGAAACTGCTTGCTCAAGTCGATCTGCGACCAGTGCAGGTAGTCCCAGGCACCGGCCAGCCCGAAGCCGAGGACGACGAGATTGGCGACGAAGAAGGCGGCGCACGCGCCTTGAAGACCGGCGAGCGGGAATCCCACCAGCACCAGCACCAATGTGAGCCACCGCCGGACAAGGTCGCCGAGGCCCCAGCGCGCAGCCTGATTGAGTCCAAGGAAGAACGAGAAGCAGACGTTGGCCACGGTGCGGCAGAACACACCGCCTGCGATGAAGGAGGCGGCCATCAGGTCCGGCTCGTCGAGCAGGAAGACGATGATGGCGAAGTAGAGTGACGCGGCGGCGACGGCAGTGAAGGTGCGCAGCGCGAGCAGGCTGCTCATCAACCGGCCGAGCCCGGCCATGTCGTCGGCCATCACCAGCGGCGGAACGGCGCGCGTCATCACCGATACCGCGCCAAGGCCGCTCAGCATCGCAAACCACATCGAGACCGACGTCAGCAGCGCGTAGCGGCCGAACACTGCCGGCCCCATCAGGCGCGGCACCATCAGCGCGAACAGCGCGGCCGCCACGATGTGCAGCAGCCGCTGGGCCATCAGCGCAGCGGCATTGCGGAGAGTGGGTCTCGCGTCCATCAGTAGAGGGGAATTCGAAGGAGCCGGTCGAGGCCTGCGTACATCACGAGCAGCAAGCCTCCGGCGAGCCCGAGCGCCACGGTCCAGCGCTGGCGAGCTCGCAGGCGCAGATAAAGGAGGAGATAGAGAGGCAATCCACCCAGCATGCCCAGTGTCAACACGGCGGCGATCGCCAACGCCAGCCAGATCAGCGCCTGCCGCTCATCCTTCCGTCGTCCGTCATCGGACGAATCCCGGCGGCCACGATTGGCGCCCTCAACGATCCGGCTGAGGCCGCGCGTGTTCACGACGGCGACTCGCGACATTCCACCGGCGCGCGCGGCATCAGCCACCACCTCAAGGCACAGCAGCCCGAGCGTCGGCAATGCGACGACGAGCGGCATCCAGCGAGCAACCGGGCTCAGGCCCGCGCTCATCGCGACGACGACCACGACGAGCGCCAGCAGGAGGGCGGTGACAATCAGGCGCTCGATCCAGTCGGTCATGATGTGCCTTCCGCCCCTGCCCGCTTCGAAGCCTGCCGCCAGGGCAGCGCGAGGTTCACGGCGATCAGCAGCGCAAGCACGAAGAGGATCGGGCGCGCGGCCAGATCGAGGCGGCCCAGCTCGAACAATCGCGCGGTGATGTGGAGGTTGCGTTCCACTCCGGCGCCGAGCAGCAGCGCCACGACGAGCGGAATGCGTGGCCAGCCGTGCTTCTTCATGTAGTAGCCCGCCACCCCGAATACGAATGCGAGGACGACGTCTCCGATGCGCTGCGCGTGCGTGTAGGCGCCCATCACGGCGAGGCTGAGGATCACCGGCACCAGTGTCTGGACTCGAAGCGTGGTCAATCGCGCCAGCGGCTTCACGAGCAGCAGCCCGACGATGGACGTCATCCAGTTCGACAGGAACAGCGACCAGATCAGCACGAACACGAGCGGCAGGCGCTCGGTCATCAGCTCGCGGCCCGGTGCGAGTCCGTGCAGCACCAGCGCCGCCATCAGCACCGCGGTCCCTTCACTGCCAGGGATGCCGAAAGCCAGCACCGGCACCAGCGCACCCCCATCCTTGGCGTCGTGCGCCGCCTCGGGCGCGATCACGCCGCGGATGTCGCCGTGACCGAACTTCTCGCGATCCCGAGAGGTCTGCACGGCCTGCCCATACGCAAGAAAGCTCGCCACGGTGCCGCCGACGCCCGGAATGATGCCGATCACGGTGCCGACCAGCGCGCTGCGAAGGAAGAGCCCGAAGTGCGTGAACACGGCGCGGACACCTTCCCACACGCTGCCCGCAAGCTGCTCGACATGATGCCGACCCGAGATGGTCTCGCGGCCGGAGACGCTGAGCGACAGCGTCTCGGCGATCGAAAACAACCCGAGCATGGCCGGTACCAGGCCAATGCCGTCCCAGAGATACAGGGCGCCGAAGGTAAAGCGCTCCTCCGCCGTTCGCGCGTCGTGGCCCACCAGCGCCAGCAGCAACCCGATGCCAGTGGCAATGGCTGCCCGGGTGACGGCGCCGCGCGTGATAACCGCGATCGTCGTCAGGCCCCAGAGCAGGAGAAGCAGCAGCTCGGGCGGCCCGAACGCGAGGATCGCAACGGTCATCAGCGGCACCAGCGCTATCAGCACGAAGATCCCGACGCTCGATCCCATCGCCGACGCCATGGCCGCGCAGCCGATGGCGGTGCGCGCACGGCCCTCTTCGGCCATGGGATGTCCGTCGATCAGCGTGGCCGCGCTCGGACCCGTGCCTGGAACGTTGAACAGGATGGCGGTGATCGACCCCATGAACGTGGCGCCGCCGACCATCCCGCCGAAGGTCAGCATCACCGGCAGCGGCTCCCACGTCAGCGTGAAGGGCACGGCGAGCGCCATCAGCGTCACACCGCTGATGCCTGGCAGGAACGCCACGACCATCGCCAGCAGCGTGCCGGCGATCGGGTAGACGATGTTCGGCCACGAGAGGACGAGGAGCAGCCCCTCCCAGGCGGCGTGAAGCGTGGGGCCCGGCATCATCTATTGCCGCAGCGCGCGCATGGCCTCGCGCACGGCGGGCACGAGCTGCGGGGCATCGAGGGCTGCCGCCTGAACTTCTGCCGCGGCGGCAGGGCCCGTCGCGGCATCGAAGTCGCGGCCCGCTGGCCCCAGTTCCGCGCTGGTGAGCGTGGCGTATAGCGCGCTGGAGAGGCACTGGGCGACCGCCGGCGGCAGATGCGCGGGCGCGACGACGATGCGGCCGCTACCGATTACGTGGATCAGGGCGTTTGCAGCCGCCCGCGCGCGCTCGGCGTCCGTGTTTCTGGCCTTCGCCCGCGCCGTCGCGAGGCCACGCGCGCCGCCGAGGACCGGGACGCCCTCGAGCACTTTGTCCGGAGCAACCGGCGCCGTGCTGACCTGCAGGAGCGGGAGGAGATCGCCGGACGCGATCAGGTCGCGAATCGTGTCGTAGTTGAAGCAGACCAGGTCCACGTCGCCGCGGATGGCTGCGAGGCACGCGCTGCGGGTGCCGGTGAATCCGGCGACCAGATCGACGCCGATGCCGAGCAGCGCCGCCGTTTCGGCGATGCCGACGAGGCTGGCGCTGCCGGCTTCGTTGATCGCAAACGCCACCGGACGTGTTGCCGACCGCGCGATCACATCGTCGATGGAGCGGAGCGGCGACTTCAGCCCAACCGCCCAGACATGCCAGCTGCGCGAGATCCGGCCCAGCACAGTGAAGTCGCGCGAGGGGTCAGGCGCGTCGGTGTTGCCCAGCATCGTCGCGACCAGCAGGCCAGGAACGCCGATCGTGCCAAGAGTTCGACCATCCGGGCGCGCCGAGGCGATCGCGCGGGCGCCAGTGATCCCGCCTGCGCCGGGCTGATTGTCGATGACGATCTCGGCGCCGAGCCGGCGCTCGAGATACGGTTCCAGCAGCCGCGTCTCTGCGTCGTAGCCGCCACCGGGCGCGTTCGGCACGACCCATCGGATGCGCGCGCCCGCGAGATCCGCGCACTCGCCCGTCACAAGACGAGCGCAGGCGCCGACGCCGGTCACGGCCCCCGCACCAGCCGCGACGAGCCGGCCGAGCATCTGCCTCCGCGAGAGCGTCACTTCCCCACCTGCTTCCAGGAGCCTGCGAGCCACGTCGAGAACTGGAGCCACCACAGCGCTGATGCGACCGGGTCCTGGAAGAAGTAACGGAAGTACGGATCCCAGACCTTTTGCTTCGCGGAGGCATATGTCCGCGCGAAGCTTCGAGTCTGCGCGCCGGGACCAGGCGGAGCGGTGGACGGGTCGAACGTCCGTGCGCCACCGAACACGCGCCGGCTGGTGTAGGCCAGGAAGTCAGCGAGCTGCAACGTGAACAGCTGCATGTCCTCGATCGGGCTCACGAACAGGACGCCCTCAGGGTAACTTTCAACCGGCATCACGGGCTCGCCGCGCGCGAGCTGCACGCACATCAGCGGCTCGTTGATGCCGAGCTCCGTGCGGTTCCAGAGCTGCCGCGGAAATCGCGCGTTGACTTCCATCAGCTTGTCCACGCCGTCGCGCGGGTCACGAATCGTCTCGATCCCCATCGCGCCCCACCAACCGAGCTGTTTCACGAACTCGGCAGTGTGCGCAAGGCGTGCCGCGGGCGATGCCGATTCCGACACCGTGCCGAACCGAGCCGTCCGGCGGAACGTCCTCGTCCGGTGCTTGTGAAAGGCGAACAGCAGCGAGCTGTCACGGCCGATTACGAACTGCACCGAGTCGCGATCGCCGCCGGGGATGTATTCCTGCACCAACGGCGGTCCGTGTTTCTGCAAGATTGCCGGCAGTGCCGCTTCCGCCTCTTTCTTGTTGCGGACAATCGCCATGCCGTGACCGCCGGAGGTGAAACGCGGCTTCAACACCAGCGGATAGCCCCACCGATCGGCGAGCCTCTCGAGCTGTTCCGGTGATTCATAGAGGCACGAGCCGGGGCACGGAAATCCGGCGGCTCGCGCGGCCTGGATGGTGCGGTGCTTGTCGAGCGCAGTGAGAACCGTCGAGAACGCGGGGACGGGTATCGTCACGCCACGCTCGGTGAAGAAGCCGAGATTCTTCGAGAGCACGTAGACGTACGGATCCCATGACGGGTAGATGACGTCGATCCGTTCCCGCTCGCAGACCCGGGCGACCTCGTCGATGAACGCCTGCTCGGCGGGGCTGTTCGCTTCGGCGATGCGGCCGGCGGACCAGTCGTCGATTGGAAGCGGCACCCGGCATCGCGCATCGACCAGCCGCGAGTGCGCAGCATGCGACAGCCGCGCCGCCAGCCCGTCACCCTCGATTGTGGCTACCACGCGCGAGGCGTACGGCCTGAGCGCGCGGATGATCGCGTAGGCCTGCGGCGTTCGCGTGTTGGTGACGAGCAGCCTCATCGGCGCGCAGTGTACCGCAGGAGGTCGCTCATCGGCCGCCTGGTCCCGCGAGCGCCCCGCGGGCCCGGCGCGCGAGCCTGCGGGCACCGGCGTACGGGCCGAGCCACGGCGTCTTCAGCAATCCCAGCCGCATGGCCACCCGGAGATCGTGCGCATCGAAGCGCGGCAGGTCGAACGGATCAGACTTTCGCTCGACGAGCCCGCACGATGCGCTGACGGCCGTGCGGTATCGCCGGCGAGCGGCGGCGATCTCTCGTGACCCTCGGACGCCGTATGGATACGCGAAGTGACGCACAGCCACCTGCGCCAGGTGCTCCAGGCGATCAGCGGCCTCTCCGATTTCCGCCGCGGCCGCCGCGTCATCGAGTGACGTCAGGCGCGGATGCGTGAGCGAGTGGCAGCCGAGCGTCACGCCCGCCGCCGTCAACTCGCGAAGGGCGCCGGCATCGAGGAGCGGCACGCGGCCGATCGAGGGCCACTGGCCCGGCCACTGGTTGTCGCCGCCGATCCTGCCCGCGACCACGAAGACCGTCGCCGGCACGCGAAGCCGTTGCAATACCGGCAGCGCCGCCGAAGCCACGCTCGCATACCCGTCGTCGAACGTGACGATGGCACTCCGCGGCGGGAGCGTGATTGTACCCGCCAGCCAATCGGCGCAGTCATCAAGAGACGCCCAGCTGAAGCCGGCCGCCGCCAGCGCTTCCAGATCGTTTGTGAGCTGGCGCGGCGTCGCGGTAACGGGTGACGCCGACTCGGCGATGTCGTGGTAGGTGACGATCAGCACCGCGCTCACTCGCTCCACGGGACTCGGCCGAGCGCCCGCCGGGACGTCACCTCGAGCAAATCGTAGTAGCGGCGCATGTGTGCCTCGCGCGACCAGTACCTGACGAAGGCGTCGTATCCCTGCTCGCCGAGCCTGTCCCGCTCACCCCGGGACCGGGCCATGGCCTCGATGGCCTGCAGCAGCTCGGCGTCGCAGCTGAACAGCGTGCCGCCGCCACTTTGGTCGACGATCTCGGTCAACGCGCCGAGCTTGCGCGCAATCACGGGCGTCTTCCGCATGAACGCTTCAATCACGATGATCCCGAACGTCTCGTACGTGATCGACGGGACGATGCAGGCTTCGGCGTGGAAGTAGAGGGCCCCGAGTTGCTGCTGCGGTACGAAGCCAAGAAATCGGACACGCGGGTTCGACGCGGCCAGCGCGCGTAGAGGTGCCTCGTACTCCCCGGCTCCCGCGATCAGCAGATCGTGTGTGGTCACGCGCGTCCATAGCGGAATCAGCGTCTGCAGACCCTTGATCTCTTCGAGCCGCCCCACGAATAGAAAATACGGCCGTGGATGCGGACGCGGCTGGGGATGTTGCCAGTCGCTGTCGAGGCGATCCACGAAATACGGAAGGCACGTCATCGGCGGCGCAAAGCCGCGTTCCGCGTGGAGGGCTATCGAGAACGCGCTCGGCGCGATGAACTGATGCACGTGCCGGCTCATGCGATCGAGCTGCCCGCTGTATCGCCAGAGCTGCGGCGGCCGGCGTGCCCTGATCGTGCAGCGCAGGCAGTCCGGGCGATCGCACACCCGCCGTCCGTACTTCCACAACACGTGCGTCGGACAGATCAGCCAGTGCTCGTGCGCCGTGTAGAGCTTGAGCGGTGGCGAACCGGGTGCCGCGAGTGCGAGCACATGCGGCCCGAGCAGCGAGATGTTGTGGAAGTGGATCACGTCGTGCTGGCGCTCCGCCAGCAGCGTTTTCAGCGTCGAGGTCTTGAGCAGCGGCCGGCCTGTCTGCTGCGTCAGCAGCGGCGACAGCCAGCCGAGCCTGCTGCGCAGCCCGTGCACGTGGACGTTCGGATGACCCGCCGCCGTCGAGGGGGGCTCGGCCGGGTGCAGCAGATGGTAGCTGTCGAGGCAGTGCACCACGTCTACGTGGTGCCCGTCGTCTCCTAATGCATGAGCTAGCCGGTGAAGGTAAACCGCGTCACCGCCGAAGCTCCATGGCGGGTAGAACGTGGACACGTGCAGGACGTTGAGGGGGCGCGTCATGAAAGCTGGGCGGCGCGCCGTTATACCGCGAAGCGGCGCTGCTGGACAAAAAGACCGGTGGAAAGGCACACTCCGACCGCCATATGCGCGTTCTGCTCCCCTGCGCGAACCACACTCGCGCCCTCGTTGTGGTGGTCCTGTTGTCCACAGCGAGCCTGGCGCGGGCCCAGTCGACGACCGGAAGCATCTCGGGTGGCGTGACCGACACCTCGAGCGCATCACTGACCGGCGCCAAGGTTACGGTGACGAGCGAGGACACGGGCGCCACGCGAACGTCGGCCACCAACGCGCGCGGCCGATACCACGTTTTCGATCTGCCGCCAGGCACTTATCGCGTCGTCGTCGAGCAGTCAGGCTTCTCGCCGGCGTCACGGCCGCACGTGCTGGTCAACATGGGCACAGACGTCAGCGTCGATCTGACACTGGTGCTCGCCACAGTGACCGAGCAGGTTACTGTGGCCGGCACGACGCTTGACGTGCGGACCAGCGCGCAGGGCGGCATCGTCACGCAGCAGCAGATCGAGTCGTTGCCGCTGAACGGGCGCAACTTTCTCCAGCTCGGCGCGCTTCAGCCCGGCGTCGTCGTCAGCCGCGCCTCGGGCCGCGAGTTCACGGGCGGGTTCGGCAACACGCAGCTGTCGATGGCCGGCGCGCGTCCCGAGCACACGGGCTATCTGCTCGACGGCACCAACATCGCGGACATCTCCGACAAGGCGCCATCCAGCGTGGGCGGCGTGATGCTCGGCGTGGACGCGGTCCGCGAGTTCAGCGTGCAGACGCATGGCTACAGCGCGGAGTTCGGGCGCGCGGCCGGCGGAATCGTCAGCGCTGTCACGCGCTCGGGGACCAACCAGTTTCACGGCTCGGTCTTCGAGTTCCACCGTGACGATGCGCTGGACTCCCGCGGCGCGTTCGATCCGCCCGACGCGCCGGAGTTCCTGAGAAACCAGTTCGGCGGCTCGATCGGCGGCCCGATCCGCCGGAACAGCCTGTTCTTCTTTGGCAGCTACGAAGGGCTGCGCGATCGCAGCGTCGTGACGCACTCCGCCCGGTTGCCGAATCAAGCCGCGCACGACGGCTTGCTGCCCGACTCCTCCGGGGCTCTGCAGCCCGTGAAGATCGACTCGGATGTGCGGCCCTATCTTGACCTTCTCTTCCCCATCCCCACCGGCGAGGATTTCGGAGACGGAACGGCGGAGCTGCGCCACTCGCACCAGGATCCCACCGACGAGAACTTCTTCGTGGTGAAGGCCGACTGGAACGCCACCCCTCGCGACATCTTCATGGTGCGGTTTTCCCGCGACGCCTCGGACGCCGTCGTCAGCCAGGAGCACCCGCTGTTTCTGGAGTACACCGGGACGAACACCATGTACTTCACGGCCCAGCACGAGCGCATGTTCGGCTCGAGCGCGGTGAACTCGCTGCGCGTGGCCGTCAACAACCCGACGCGCACCGACGACGTCAGGCCGACGGTGGATATTCCGCAGTCGCTGTATTTCACCGAGGACCCGCACTTCGGCGCGATCACGGTGATCGGCCTGACTCAGGTGGGCTCGACCGCAACGATTCCGGCCGACTACGACCAGCACATCTACCAGGTCGCCGACACGTTCACGTGGAACCGCGGGAACCACGTGTGGAAGTCCGGCCTCGACTGGCAGCGCTACCACTTCGACGGCAGTTCGTACTCGCGGTTCGGCGGCGAGTTCCGATTCCGCAACCTGCCGGAGTTCCTCACGCTGCACCGGAGCTCGAAAGCCGAGGCGGATCGATTCACTGGCAACATGCCGGGCACCGACACGCTGCGGCACATGCGGCAGGACTACCTGGCGTTTTTCGCACAGGACGACTGGCACGTCCGCAACGATCTGACACTGAGCCTCGGATTGCGCTACGAGTTCGTGACGACGCCGGCCGAACGCGACGGCCTGGTGGCGGGCCTCCTCAGCTTCGACGATCTGGAATCGGGCCCGCACGGCGTCACCCCGGGATCGCCACTGTTCGACAACCCGTCGAAGAAGAGCTTCGCGCCGCGACTCGGGCTCAACTGGGCGTTGGGGCGCGATCACAGGACCGTCGTGCGAGCGGGGTATGGCCTCTTCTACCAGCCACTGACCGTCTCGTACTACCGGGGCACGGTCTTCCGGATCTATCCGTTCTTCGCCGGCGTCGATATCCGTCAGCCGGCGGTCTTCGGCCCCGGCATCCAGGACGTGCTGAACAACGGCGCCGACGCGCAGCGGCGGTCCGAGTTCATCGGCTACGACGCGAAGCAGCCGTTCATCCAGCAGTGGCATGCGAGCGCCGAGCGAGATCTCGGCGCAGGAATCACGGCCGAGATCGGCTATCTCGGCTCGAACGGACATCATCTGCCCTTCTACGGCGACCCGAACGCGGTGCCCTCCGAGCGTCTCCCCGACGGCAGCAAGCGCGTCGTTCCCGGCGCGTCGCTCCGCTATCCCAGCTGGGGACGCATCCGCACGCGGATCAACGTGGCTCATTCCGACGGCAACGCGCTGATCCTGGGCCTGCGTCGACGCCTCACCGGCGGGCTGGCGTTGCAGGGTGCTTACACATACGCTCACTCGAACGACACATGGTCCGGCGGGCAGATGGGCACGTCGGACTTCGACAACGGCGCGGGGAGCGCGACGGACTGGTGGGATCCTGAGGCCGAGTACGGCCCGTCGAACTTCGACGTCCGGCACACGTTCATCGTCAACGCCACCTACGACCTGCCGTGGGGCCGCAGTCTCGCGGGCGTTGCCGGCGCGCTGGCGCGCGGGTGGTCGGTCAGCGGAGTGGCTCAACTGGCCAGCGGGCTTCCCTTCACCCCATTCATCGGATTCGACCAGGCGCACGATCAGCAGAGTGATGCCGACACGATTCAGAAACCGGATCTCGCTGGGACGATCGCCTATCCGCACACCCGCGACGAGTGGTTCGACGTGAACGCCTTCGCGTTGCCACAGCCCGGGTATTACGGCAGCGCCAGCCGCAACCTTCTGCGTGGGCCCGGCCTGAAGCTGGTCGATCTGGCCGTGATGAAGACCATCACTGCCGGCGCCACGAAGCTCCAACTGCGGCTGGAAGCGTTCAACGTCTGCAACTGGGTGAACCTGGGCCTGCCCAACGCGTCGGTCCTCTTCAACGAGGACGGCACGTATCGCGCGGGCGCCGCCCGCATCACCACGACCGCCACGTCGGCACGCCAGCTGCAGCTCGGCGTGAAGTGGCTGTTCTAGGGGGCTGAAGATCTGAGCGCGGGAAGAACCGATGATGAAACATTTGGCGTTGGTGGCCCTGACGGCCCTGGCTGTCGCCGCGCAAGAGGCGCAGCAGCGGGACCCCGAGCAATACGCGCGGTTTCTCGAGAGCAGCGAGCGCGTCGCCCACATGGAGGTGGACCGCGTCGTCACCGCGCTTCACCTTCAGCCCGGGCAGACGGTTGCCGATCTGGGTTCGGGATCGGGGCTGTTCACGCGTGCGCTGGCCCGCGCTGTGGCGCCGAACGGCACGGCGTTCGCCGTCGACATCGATCAGGCGCTGCTCGACATCGTGATGCGCTCGGCGGAGCGGTCGAAGCTGACCAACATCCGCACGGTGCAGGCGGCCGCTGATGATCCGAAGCTGCCGTCCCCCGTCGACCTGATCTTCATCTGCGACACTTTCCATCATTTGCCGGACAAGCCCGTCTATGCGCGCACGCTCGCGCGCTACACGAAGCCCGGTGGCCGCGTCGCTGTGATCGATTTCACCAACGAGTGGCCGTCGGGACACGCCCAGATGCGCTACACGCTGCAGGATCTCGAAGGATGGATGACAGCGGCCGGCTTCACCCGTCAGCAGACGTTCGACTTCCCCGAGAACAGCTTCTACGTCATCTACCAGAAGAATTGACGATTGACGAGTGAGCGCGACGCGCGCCAGCCGCGAAGTTGTGTGAGAATGTTCGCGGCCAATGTCTTCATATTCCGCGAAAGACATCACCGTCCTTGAAGGGCTCGAGCCGGTCCGCAAGCGCCCCGGCATGTTCATCGGCGGCGTCGGCAGCGCCGGGCTTCATCACCTCGTCTGGGAAATCCTGGACAACGCCGTCGACGAAGCAATGAATGGCTTCGCCTCGGCGATCTCGCTGACGCTCCACGAGGACGGCTCCTCGATCACGGTGACCGACGATGGCCGCGGGATCCCCGTGGACAAGCACCCGAAGACGAACCACAGCGCGCTCGAGGTGATCTTCACGGTGCTCCACGCCGGCGGCAAATTCGAGGGCACCAACTACAAGACGGCAGGCGGCCTGCACGGCGTCGGCGCATCGGTCGTCAATGCCCTCTCGCGCGACCTGACGGCGACGGTCAAGCGTGACGGCTTCCAGTGGGAAATGCGCTTCAGGCAGGGCAAGCCCGCGGGGCCCCTGAAGAAGCTGGGAGCGGCGCGAGGCACCGGCACGACCATCTACTTTCACCCGGACTCGACGATCTTCCCCAAGGTGGAGTTCGATCCCGCGCTCATCCGCGAGCGGTTGGAGGTCATCAGTTACCTGCACAAGGGCGTCAAGGTCACATTCGAGCAGGAAGCCACAGGCGAGAAGGAGGTCTTCACCCACGACGACGGTGTCGCCGAATACCTGCGGACGATCATCGCGCAGCGCGGCGCGAAGCCCGTTCACGAGGTGGCCTTTGCCGTCAGCCGTGAGAACGGCCTCAGGCTGGACTGCGTCCTGCAATGGACCGAGGCCACCGACGAGCACCTGCGGAGCTACGTCAACGGCATCCCGACGGGCTCGGGCGGGACGCACGAGAACGGCCTGCGCGCGGGCCTCGGCAAGGCCGTGCGCAATTTCATCGAGACGCACAACCTCACGCCCAAGGGCGTCACGCTCACGTCCGACGACATCCGCGAGGGGCTGACCGGTGTCCTCAGCCTCTTCATCGCCGAGCCGCAGTTCCAGGGGCAGACCAAGGACCGGCTGAACAACCCGGAGCTGGTGTCGGCGCTCGACGGCGCCATCCGTCCCCCGCTCGAGCACTGGCTCAATCACAACATCAGCGTCGCCGAGGCCATCGTCGCGCGGATCATCCTGGCCGCACGCGCCCGCGAGGCGAGCCGCGCTGCGCAGCAGGAGGTTACGCGGAAGTCGGCGATCTCGTCGCGCCTGGCACTGCCCGGCAAGCTGAGCGACTGCTCGCATGCCGGCCGCGAAGATACGGAGCTGTTCATCGTCGAGGGTGATTCGGCAGGCGGGTCGGCCAAGCAGGGTCGCGACCGCACGCGACAGGCGGTGCTGCCGCTGCGCGGCAAAGTGCTCAACACCGAGAGCGCGTCGCTTGCAAAGGTCCTCGAGAACAAGGAGCTCTCGGATCTGGTCACCGCGCTCGGCTGCGGCCTCGGCAAGACATTCGATGCCTCGCGTCTGCGCTATGGGCGCGTCATCATCCTGGCCGACGCCGATTCAGACGGCAACCACATCGCCACGCTGCTGCTCACGTTCATCTACCGGCACATGCCGCAGCTCATCTCGACAGGCCGCGTCTTCCTCGCGCAGCCGCCGCTCTACCGCATCGACATCGGCAAACAGACCCACTGGGCGCTCGACGAAGCGCAGAAAGCTCAAATCCTGAAGGACGCGGGGCGCGGTCCCAACGGCCGCGCGACGCCGGAGATCACCCGCTTCAAGGGCCTGGGCGAGATGATGCCGAAGGTACTGTGGGAGACGACGCTCAACCCCAAGACACGGCGCATGCTGCGCGTCGAGATCGCCGACCAGCTCGCCACCGATCGCGTCATCAACGAGCTGATGGGCAAAGACGCGTCGGCGCGCTTCCGCTTCATCATGGACCGGGCCGAGGAAGCCGTAGAACTGGACGTTTGAAACGTAGTTCGGGATCGTTGGGGGAGATCGGTGGGGATCGTTCGGGATCGTTCGGGATCGTTCGGGATCGTTGGGGATCGTTGGGGATCGTTCCGGTCGTTGGGGATCGTTGGTTGGCGCGAAACATGCTCCTTCGTGGAGCATGACAATCAAGTCCTACCGGGATCTCGAGTGCTGGCAGCTTTGCGTGCAGCTTCGGAATGAGACGTTGGCATTTGTTGCACGGCGAGAGGTGGCGCGGGATCTCAAGTTCTGCGATCAGCTGACCGACGCTGCCCGTTCTGCGCCAGCGAATATCGCTGAGGGATTCGGCCGATCGAGTCGCCAGTTCCATCGATATCTCGACATCGCCATCGGCTCACTCCAGGAATTCGAAACCCACATCGACGAGGCGCTCGCGCGGCGAATGCTCACGCCGGGGGAGCATGAACGTTTCCGGTGCCTCGCGAAGCGAGCCCGCCTGACAAGCATCCGCCTCGCGGCCTACCTTCGACGTAACGGCAAGTGAGCCAACGTCCCGGCGATCTCAACAACCGCGCAACGATCCCAACGACCACGTAACGACATCCAACGTTCCCCCAACTGCCTCCCAACGTTTCCCCAACGCCTCCCAACGTTTCCCCAACGCCTCCCAACGATCTCCAAACGATCCCCCCAACGATCCCCGAACGATCCCCAAACGATCCCCAAACGATCCCCAAACGATCCCCAAACAATCGCTGCGAGTGTAGTGGCGTCCCTACAATTCCACCTGCATGCCGAGCTCGACGACGCGTTCCGGCGGAATCCTGAAGAATGCCGTGGCGCGCATCGCGTTGCGGGACATCAACGCGAACAGCTTTTCCCGCCATGGCGCCATGCCGGGATGGTTCGCCGGAAGCAGCGTCTCGCGGCCAAGGAAGTAAGTGATGTCGTCCTTGTCGATCGGCAGGCCGCGCGCGCGGGCGTCCGACATCGCCTCGGGCACGCCCGGCTCCTCCATGAACCCGTAGCGCAGCGTCACGCGGAAGAAGCCGGCGCTGAGCGGCTCCAGTTCGATGGCGCGTTCCCTCGACACGTGCGGCACGTCTTCGGTCGTGACGGTCAGCAGCACGATGTTCGCGTGCAGCACTTTGTTGTGGCGGAGATTGTGGATGAGAGTGGGCGGCACCCCGGCGCCGCTGCCAGTCATGAAGATCGCCGTGCCCGGCACGCGATGCGGCCGCGTCCGATTGAGATCCTTGAGGAACAGATCGAACGGGTACGCGCGCTCCCGGAGCCGCTTGCCGAGCACCATGCGCCCCGTCTTCCATGTCGAGAGCAGAGAGAACACAAGCGTCGCGATGACGAGCGGCACCCAGCCGCCGTGCAGGACCTTGAGCAGGTTCGCGCCGAAGAACGCCAGATCGATGGTGATGAACACCGCGGTGACCGCGCCCGCCGTCCAGCGGCTCCAGTGCCACACCTGCCGCGCGACGACGTAGGCCAGGATCGTCGTGATCCCCATCGTCGCCGTGACCGCGATGCCGTAGGCCGCCGCCAGCGCGCTCGACGACCGGAAGCCGATGACGAGCGCGATGGTCGCGATCGCAAGCGCCCGGTTGACGCTCGGCACGTAGATCTGGCCGATGGTCGTCGCCGACGTGTGCCGGATCTCGACGCGGGGGCTGTAGCCGAGCTGCACGGCCTGTCTCGTCAGCGAGAACACCGCGGAGATGAGGGCCTGCGACGCGATCACCGCGGCAACCGTCGCCAGCGCGACGAACGGCACGACCATGCTCAACGGCACGAGGCGATAGAACGGCGACTCGGCCGCCGACGGATCGGCCAGCAGCAGCGCACCCTGGCCGAAGTAGTTCAACAGCAGGCCCGGCATCACCATGCTGAACCACGCCACGCGGATCGGTCCGGCGCCGAAATGGCCCATGTCGGCATACAGCGCCTCGCCGCCGGTCACCGCCAGGAACACCGCGCCGAGCACGACGAAGCCGTGGTAGCGGTTCTGCACGAAGAACTGCACCGCATATTCGGGATTGGCCGCGACGAGCACGTGCGGCGCATCGAGCACCCACTTGAGGCCGATGGCGCCGATAGTGATGAACCAGAGCACCATGACCGGCCCGAACATCGCGCCGACCGCCGCGGTGCCGCGCTTCTGCACCAGGAACAACCCGGTCAGAATCACGACGGACAGTGGCACGACGAACGGCGTCAGCTTCGGCGTCGCCTGGCTCAGGCCCTCCACGGCGGACAGCACCGACACGGCCGGCGTGATTACGCCGTCGCCGTACAGCAGCGC
>Ga0310810_10003397_pt1 | contig 17347 bp, 14 predicted proteins | sample NCmetagenome_FD_207641 | JGI IMG/M metagenome (GOLD analysis project Ga0310810, IMG submission 207641) | Soil microbial communities from experimental microcosm in Duke University, North Carolina, United States - NC | ecosystem: Engineered > Artificial ecosystem > Soil microcosm > Unclassified ... | reverse complement strand
AACGAGTCCGACGGCGAAGCCGCCAAACAGGTTCACCTCGATGTCGACCTGCGCGAGGCCCCGCCGTTCCACATGCGATACGGCGCGTCGTACGACACGGAACGCGGTATCGGGGTGATCCTGGATGCGACCAATCGCAACTCATTGGGCCGTGCGCGCGAGCTTGGTATTCGCTCGCGCTATGACGGCCAACTCCGTGACGTCCGCCTGTACATCAATCAGCCAGCCCTGGCTCAGAGCCGCGAGACGACGCTGAGCCTGTACTTCCGTGAGGAGCTCAATCCGCCGACCGAGTTGACCGACCCCTTCGATATCAGCCGCAAAGGCGTGTCGATTCAGCAGCAGCGGAGGCTGCGGAACAATTACCTCTGGACCTACGGCTACAAATACGAACGCGCGCATACGCTGACGCCGACGCCGACGGGTGTCATCGACGATGACACCACGGTCTCACCGTTGACCAGCACTGTGACGCGCGAAACCCGCGATGTCGCGCTCGATGCCTCGAGAGGCGCATTCACGTCGCACGCGCTCTCGTTTTCACCGAGCTGGCTGGGATCGGAGCAGCCGTTCATGAAGTACTTCGGACAGTACTTCCACTATTTCCCTCTGCAGACCGAGCGGCAGAATTCGTTCACCGGCCGGATCATCCGCCCGCGGCTGGTCTTTGCATCGGGCATCCGCCTTGGACTGGCGTGGGGCCTCGACGGCCCTGTGCCGAGGTCGGAGAGTTTCTTCGCCGGCGGCAGCGCGACGCTCCGCGGATTCGAGCAGAACACCGTCGGCCCGATCACGCCCGAGCGCTTTGCGCTCGGCGGTGAGGCACTGCTCGTGTTCAACAACGAGCTGCGCATGCCGCTCATCGGCAAACTGGATGGCGTGTTCTTCACCGACATCGGCAACGTCTTCGCTCAGGTGCGCGACGTGTCGCTCGGAGACCTTCGCCAATCGGTGGGGTTCGGTCTGCGCGTTCGGACCACCTGGCTGCTGCTGCGCGGCGACTACGGCGTCGTCGTCAATCCCCGGCCCGGCGAACAGCGCGGGCAGTTCTACATCAGCGTCGGACAGGCCTTCTAGTGAGACGAGGGACTGTGCAGCGTGCCCTCAGGTTTGTAGCGGTGCGGACCGGGTCGCGACGACCTTGCAGATCTCGGCTCCGTAGAACAGGACCTGACTCACGAACTTCATCCAGACCATCACCACGAGCAGTCCGCCGATGGCGCCGTACGCGCTGTTGTCGCCGAACGACGCATACAGCGCCAGCAGGTCGGCGCCAATGATCCAGGCGATGGCGCACAGCACCGCCGCCAGCCAGACCTCACGCCACGCGAGAGGAACCGGCGGCAGGAACTTGAACAACAGCGCGAAGGTTACTGTCGCGAGGGCCAATGGAATCGGCAACGCCAGCAGCCAGCCGATCGTGTCGCTGAAATGCGGAAGCTCGCTGAACAGTCCACTCAACCAGTTGACGATGGCGATGAACACCAGCGTCAGGAGCAGCAGAGCGCCTGCGCTGAGGACCATAAGAAACGACATGGCCTGTTCGAGCAGCGTTTCACGAACAGCACCGCGCACCGATCCCGACACCAGCGGAGGCTGGTGCTTCCACAATGCCCTGAACGTCAGTCGCAGATGGCGAAAGAGCGCCGAGGCCGTGATGAGCATGCCGATGACGCTGACGACAATCGCGACGATCGAGCCCTCCCGCAGCCGATCGAGCAGCCCATCGATGGCGACCTGCATCTCAGGACCGAGGCTGTTCTGAACCGTCTGGAGAACCTGCTGCTCCGCCCGGGAGGCGGCGTCTGAAAACCGCAGGAGTAGTCCAAGCGTCGCCAGCACGAGCAGGAGCAACGGCACGATGGACACGAGCGCGTAGTACACCATCGCCCCGGCGAAGTACTTGGCGAAGTCACGCTCGTATTCGCTCCACGCGGCGCGCAGCAGTCTCATCAACGCGCGGCCATGCTGCGCGATCAACGAAGGTCACTCCTGAAGGAGCCTGGTCTTCGCCGCGGTGAACTCTTTGTCGGTGAGCGCGCCCATCGCCTTCAGGTCGGCCAGCTGATGGAGCCGGCTGACGAGGTCCGTACCGTCGGCAGTCGGGCCGTGAAACGCACCCGGCGCCGCCTGCGCGGATTCAGCCTCTTGTCGGCGCGCGAGAGCCTCGCGTTGCCGGTTGGCGACTCGTCCTGACACCGCGGTCGCCGTGCCGGCGATCAGAGCTGTCCGTCCGGCGGTTCTCACCGCGGACCGGATGAGTCCTCGTCTTCGCGCCATGATGCCTGTCTCCTTGTGGGGATGGCGCAGCAAGTTCTGCACCGCGCATCACTCGCGACGGCTGGGCGCTCCGCCCATCTGAAGCAGATTCGTGACGACAGATCGCACATATCGATCGATCCGCGCCCCCGCGCCGATTGATCACGGGATGTCGTGAGAGACGCGTGCGATCGGGATCGTGACGCGATTCGAGTTTGGAGACCATCTGGCAGAACCAGATGTCTACGCATCGTTGGACTTCCAAACGTGAACGCCGCACTGGATCGTACGAACGCGTTCGCGTGGAACGTCTCTTGATGATCCTTCCGCATCGATGATCCCTCCACATCGAACCGCACAGCTATGGCACGAACACTCGACGTTGAGGGTCATCAATAGGCGACGCGCGTACACCACATCGCCACCCGGTGAAGGGAGCTGACACATGAGCAATCTTGTTGCGGTCGTGTTCGACGACGAGGCCACGGCGTTTGAGATGCGAGCCGCGCTCGTGAAGATGCAGAAGGAATATCTCATCGAGATCGAGGACGCGGTCGTCGTCACGAGAGATCAGAAGGGCAAGACCAAGCTTGACCAGGCAGTCAACTTGACGACCGCAGGTGCCGTCGGCGGCGGCTTCTGGGGGATGCTCATCGGTTTGATCTTCTTGAATCCGCTGCTCGGCGCGGCCATCGGCGCCGGCGCCGGCGCACTGTCGGGCAAGCTCAATGACATCGGACTCAACGACAAGATGATGAAAGACATCGGGCAGGCTTTCAAACCAGGCACGTCAGGGTTGTTCGTGCTCGTCCGCCGTGCGACCGTCGACAAAGTGCTGGAAGGCCTGAAGCAGTTTGCCGGCAAGGGGAAGGTGTTCCAGACGTCGCTCAACAAGGACGACGAAGCGGCCCTGCGCGAGGCGATCGAAGGGGGCATGCCGGTGCACGCGCGGTAACCGCGCGCGTCAGCTGCTGTTCGAACTCACCCTTTTAGCCTGAAGCTTCTCCCCCCGAAAGGACCACAGTCATGGCCCACGCACATGCCGGCCCGATGGATCTGACGCATGCCTACCCGCATGAGAAAACCGGGATGGAGCGATTCCTAGACGCCGTCGAACGGGTGGGGAACAAGGTTCCTCACCCGGTCGTGATCTTCGTCCTCCTGATCGGGCTCGTGATGCTGCTCTCGCACCTCTTCTATCTCATGGGCACGAGCGTCACCTACCAGGCGATCAACCCGGAGACCGACCAGGCCGAGAACGTGACGACGTCCGTCAAGAGCCTCCTGACCGCCGAAGGCATTCGTTTCATGTACGCCGGTGCCGTGAGCAACTTCATGGCCTTCACCGCGACTGGCGTCATCATCATCGCGATGCTCGGTGTGGGCGTCGCCGAATCGGCGGGATTGGTCAAGGCGCTCATTCGCAAGCTCGTGGCGATCGCGCCGCCCGCTGCGTTTACCTACATCCTCGTCGCCATCGGCATTCTCTCCAGCATCGCCGCAGATGCCGGCTATCTGGTGTTGATTCCGCTGGCCGCCGCCGCCTATCTCAGCGTGGGACGTCATCCACTGGCCGGTCTCGCCGCCTCGTTCGCCGGTGTCGCCGCTGTGTTCAGTGTGAACATCTTTGTCAAGCCGCTCGATGGCATCCTGACCGAGATCACCAACGGTGCGATCCACCTCCTGAATCCCAACCAGTCCATCTCACTTACCGCGAACCTGTGGTTCTCGATCGCCTCGGTCATCCTGCTCACCGTTGTCGTGTCGCTGATCAGCGACAGGTTGATCGAGCCCAGACTGGGAAAGTACGAAGGTTCCACCGATGTCGAAGGCGGCGCCGAGGTGACGCCCGAGGAAGCACGCGGGTTGAAATACGCCGGATGGGCGCTGTTAGCCGTCATCGCCTTCTTCATGCTGCTGTGGCTGCCGCCTGGCGCACCGCTTCGAAACCCGGACACTGGGGAACTGATCGCCGATGCCCCGTTCATGAACGGCCTCATCGTCTTCATCGCCCTGGCGTTTCTCGCGGCCGGGTGGGCGTACGGCAAGGGCGCCGGCACCATCAAGAGCAGCGTTGACGTCACCAAAGCGATGGAAAAGGCCATCGCCGGGCTCGGAGGACTGATCTTCCTGCTCTTCGTCATCAGCCAGTTCAACGCCTTCTTCACCTACACGAACATGGCCACGGTGGCGGCGGTGAATCTTGGCGATTGGCTGGAAAGGGCTGGACTGGGTGCGCTGCCGCTGCTCATCGGGTTCGTCTTCGTGGTCGGGGCCCTCGATCTGATCATGACCGGCGCGATCCCGAAGTGGGCCATCTTCGCGCCCATCTTCGTCCCGCTGCTGATGCGGCTGAACGTCAGTCCCGAAGCGGTGCTGGCGGCGTACCGGGTCGGCGATTCGCCAATCAACTCAGTCTCGCCGATGAACGCGTACTTCGCGCTGATCGTGTCGTTCGCGAGGGTGTACCAGAAGGACGCCGGCGTGGGCACTGTCATCGCGCTGATGCTGCCGTACGTCATCGCGCTGTTCATTGTCTGGCCGATCCTGCTGGCCGTGTGGCAGATCCTCGGTCTGCCTTGGGGGGTGTGAGCGATGCGACTCTTCAGAAAAACAACCGATGTGTCGACTGACAAGCCGCTGTCGCAGGAGTTGCTCCTCGAGAGTCTGCCGCGCGCTCAGGAGCGCACGCGGCCGCGCACAGAAGCCGTGCGCGTCTACGTGAGGAGCGGAGCCGCACCCTCCTATCGCGTAGACATCCTCGTCGTGGGCATTCTTTCCGGCGGCACGTCATCGCCAGCAGCCAAAGCGATCGACAAAGCCGGGAAAGGAAAACTCACCGCCGTCCTCGAGCGAGGAGATCTCGCTGAGAAGTTCCGTGCGGCCATCGAAGGCGCCGCGAAGATGCTGGCCCGCGGACCAGGACAACACGCCGGGGTCGCGCTGTCGGATTTCGAAGTGCCTGGACACTCCATGGCGTGGCACGTTCAGCATGCGGCCCGCATTCTGGCCGACGGCGCGTATCACTTCGATCCGCCGGCGTCGATCAACGGGCACTCCGGTGGTCCGGAGCACGGCGCGCGCGCGATCGAGCTGCTCATTCCTGGCAAGGTCACGCACGATCTCGAGCTCGCTGCCGCACGCGGCGTCGCGATCGCCGAAGGCATGGCGCTCGCGAGAGACCTCGGCAACCTCCCTGGCAACATCTGCAACCCTTCGTACATGGCGGCCGCGGCGCGAAACCTCGGGCGAGAGTTCGGCTTCGAAGTCGAGGTGTTCGAACGTGCCCAGATGGAAACACTCGGAATGGGTGCGGCGCTCGCCGTCGGGCGAGCGTCCGCGCAGCCGTGCAAGTTCATCGTGATGCACTACAAGCGCGGCGGGGCGAGCAAACCGATCGTGCTGATCGGAAAAGGCGTCACCTTCGACTCCGGCGGCATCTCGCTGAAACCAGGCGCCAACATGGACGAGATGAAGTTCGACATGTGCGGCGCCGCAGCTGTACTCGGGACAGTGAGGGCCATCGCGCGCATGGCGCTTCCCGTCAACCTCGTCGGAATCGTGCCAGCCGTGGAGAACATGCCGGGCGGCAATGCGACACGGCCCGGTGACGTCGTGACCTCGATGTCGGGCCAGACGATTGAGATCCTCAACACCGACGCCGAAGGACGACTGATCCTCGCCGACGCGTTGACCTACGCCGAGCGCTTCGATCCGAGCTGCGTCATCGACGTGGCCACGCTCACCGGCGCCTGCGTCATCGCGCTTGGCCACGTCACCAGCGGACTGATGGCCAATGACGAGAGCCTCGCCAACGAGCTGATTCGCAGCGGCGAGAATACCGGCGACCGCGCGTGGAGATTGCCGATGTTCGACGAATACGAGGAGCAGCTGAAAAGCAATTTCGCCGACATGAGCAATCTCGGCGGTCGTCCAGCCGGCGCCATCACCGCGGGATGCTTCCTTGGACGATTCACCAAGGCGTACAAGTGGGCCCACCTCGATATCGCCGGCACAAACGCCTTGTCCGGCGAGGCGAAAGGTGCCACCGGCCGGCCCGTTCCGCTGCTGTCTGAATTCGTGATCAATCGGACGAGTGCTGCTGCTCGGGGAGCGGCTTAAGGGGAGACGAACCCATGTCACAGCGAATCCTTCTCTTGATGATCGCGATCGCGTTCGGAAGTGCCGCCGTCACGACGCGCGGCGGCGAGCAGACGAAGCCGCCTACAGACGTCGGATCGGGGCAGCCCGGCGTCGTTCCCGTCGGCAAAGAACTCGATGTGCGGCTGCAGTCGAGCCTGAGTTCGGGCACGGCGAAGAACGAGCAACGATTTGAGGCCACGACGGTCGCTGATGCCATGCAGGCAGGCAAGGTGCTCATTCCCGCCGGCTCGGTCGTGCGCGGAGTGGTGTCGGACGTGACCCCGGCGGGCCGGGTCGATCGAACCGGCAGTATGAAACTGAACTTCGATCGCATCACGATCAATAGCCAGCCGCATCAGATTCGGGCCATGGCGACTCAGGTCTTCCAAAGCGGCGGTCTTCGTGACGACAAAGCCACCGCGGGTACCGGCGCCAGTATCGGAGGGGTGATCGGCGGCCTGGCCGGAGGCGTCTCGGGAGCACTGCTCGGTGCGGCGATCGGCGCGGGTGGCGCGGTGGCGTCCACCGAGGGCAAGAACATCGATCTACCAGCCGGAACGGTGATCCGCATCCGCTTCGATTCCCCGCTCAATCTAGGCGGCGCGCAGTGAACCGAGCGTTTGAGCATTGAACATTGAGCGTTTGGCATTAGCGAGAGATCCCCCATCGGCCGATCGGCCGAAGTTGAACCTGCTCGTGTACGCGTCGGCCGCAGGACTGACCGTGCTCGTCGCGTACCTGATGGTGGTCGGCGAGCCGATCCTGCTGCCCTTCGTGATCGCCGTCTTCGTCTGGCACTTGATCAATGCGCTGTCGGCGCTGAGCGGCCGGATCAGTCTCGGCGGACACGCGTTGCCACGCTGGCTGCGCATCGGCGGGGCCATCGCTCTCCTGCTTCTGACGTCATGGCTGATCGCCCGTCTCGTGTTTGCCAACGTCGGGCAGGTCATGGCCGCCGGGCCCGTGTACGAACAGAACCTTCTGCGGCTCGCCAACAGGGGCGGCAGCTGGTTCGGTTACGACGAGCTCGAGGACATACGGGCTCTGTTGGGTGGGCTGAATGTCACCGCACTCATTCGCAATCTCACGCTGGGGCTCACGGGCGTACTCGGTAGCGTTGGCACGGTTGCGATCTACACCGTCTTCCTCTTGCTCGAGCAGCACCATTTCGATGCGAAGCTCACGGCGCTCTTCCCGGATGCCGAACGCGAGGCGCTGGTCCGGCGCATCCTGCGCCGGATCGGGACCGAGATTCAGACCTATGTGTGGCTGAAGACCGCGATCAGCGCGGTAACGGCGGCGGCGTGCTACGTCGTGATGAAGGCGGTCGGCCTCGACCTCGCGGAGTTCTGGGCGTTGCTGATCTTCGCCTTGAACTTCATTCCCTACATCGGATCGTGGCTGGGGGTCATCTTTCCAGCCTTCCTGGCGCTGGTCCAGTTCGACTCGCTCACACCGTTTATCGTCACGACCGCGATCCTGGCACTCATTCAGTTCACCGGTGGCAGCATCATCGAGCCGAGGATCATGGGCACAGGGCTGAATGTCAGTCCCGTCTTCATGCTGTTGTCACTGGCGCTCTGGGGCACCATCTGGGGCGTGGTCGGCATGTTCCTCGCCGTGCCAATCATGGTGGTGATCATGATCGTCTGCTCGCACATCAACGCCACACGCCCAATTGCGATTGTGATGTCGGCAGACGGGGTTCTACGCAGTTGACGAGACAGGGGCTCACGCATGCTCGGAGCGATCGGCAATTGGGCACTCTTCATCGTCATCGCATTCTTCGCCCTCACGGGCTTCCTGTACATGATGCGAGGCACCGTCGTCCGCCATGTCCGCGCGGTGGGGGCCGACGGTTCGCCAGTCGGGCCATGGGAATCCCAGTTTCCACTCAGTGTGGCGATGCTGACTGGCACGAGCCTCCTGTCAGGGAACCTCGTCGAGCTGGCGCTGAATGGCGATGGGACAAAACTCCGTCTCTGGGACGACCTGCGATCCGCCACCGAGTCGATCACGCTTCAGCTGTACTACAAGAACAGTGGCGCGATGGCGGACACGCTACAGCACATCTTGATCGAACGTGCCGCCGCCGGCGTGCGCGTGTTCCTACTCTATGACGCGTTCGGCACCCAAGGCCTCGCGAGGTCCTCCCGGCGGGCCCTCGAGGACGCTAGCGTCGTTGTGGTGCCATTTCGTCCGCTGAGCCTCTGGAGGCTGCACTTGCTGCAGAACCGCTCGCACGTGCGCGGCATCGTCATCGACGGTCGCATCGGATGGACCGGCGGCTTCGGTATTGACGACAAATGGTTCGGAGACGGCCTGACGAACGGATCCTGGAGAGAGACGAACGTGCGTTTCGAGGGTCCCGCGGTCCGGCAGCTCCAGGCGGCATTCGCCGCGGCATGGGCAGAAGCCACCGGCGTGTTGCTCACGGGCCGGATGACGATGAGCCGTAGTGACAACGGCCGCACGACGGCGGGCCTGCTTCAGGCTATTCCAACGATGGGGAGTACGGCGGCTGAGCGCTTCCTCGCGCTGTCCATCGCCGGGGCCACGACCTCGCTGTACATCACGAACCCGTACTTCGTGCCGGATCGCAATTTCATCGGGCTGCTCGTCGATGCGGCGCGTCGTGGTGTGGACGTGCGCATTCTCACGGCCGGCGCCCATACCGACATCCGCACGGTTCGCATGGCCGGACGCGCCAGCTATGCTCGCCTGCTGGCAGCCGGCGTGCGCATCTACGAATGGAAACCGTCAGCGCTGCACGCCAAGACGTTCGTCGCGGACGGCATCTGGTCAACCGTGGGCTCGATCAACTTTGACAATCGCTCGCTGGTCCTCAACGATGAAGCCACGCTGATGATCCTGGACGAGGGCATCGGAAGCCAGATGACCAGCGTTTTCTTTGACGACCTTGCCCATGCAGACGAAATCACCGTGAACGGATTTCGCCAGAGGCCCTGGCCCGATCGCATCGTTGAACAGGCGGCCAACCTGCTCTCACCGGTGCTGTAAGGTGATGCCGGCAGAGCAGCCATGATTTCGAACGCCGTGCTGCTGTTCTTTGTCATCGATCCCTTTGGCCTGATTCCTTTGTACGCCGCTATCCTGCGACGTGTCCCCGCCGCACGCCGGACGCGCGTGCTCGTTCGCGAGTTGTTGTTCGCGCTCGTGGCACTGATCCTGTTCCTCTTTACCGGCAAATATGTGCTGCGGGCGATGCACATCTCCGAGCCTGCGATGACGATCTCCGGTGCACTCATTCTGTTTCTGATTGCGCTGCCGATGATCTTCCCGACGATCAAGTTGAGCATGGAGAGCGACGACGCATCCGAACCGTTCATCGTGCCACTGGCGACGCCGCTCTTTGCGGGGCCATCCGCGCTGGCGTTCGTCATGGTGATGGGCACCGAGGCCGCCGCCAATTGGGTCTCGTGGCTTGGCACCGTATGCCTCGCATGGGCGGGTGCCTCCGCCATCGTGTTGCTCGGTCACGTGTTTGCGCGGTTGATCGGTGAGCGTGGCCTGGTCGCGATCGAGCGGCTCACGGGGATGTTCCTCGTCGCGATCGCCGTCGAGATGTTGTTATCCGGGCTCTCCAGATATCTGGGCCATTCAACTGTCCCGGTGAACTGACGGAAACTGGGCCTTCGCCTCGCGGATGAACAGCGCGCGAATCTTGTCCCAGAAGTCACCGCCGAGCACGAGAATGCTCGCGACGAGCAGTACGTCGATGGCGATCGACGAGCGGATCTCGGGTGCGATCGCATTCGCCATGAAGTAGCCGACATAGCGCTCCATCAAGCCGAACAGCATCGCGGCGACGAACATCACGATGCCGATCCGGTAGCGAACGGGGCCCACTTCGGCGGGCGGTTTCAGGAAGCCAAATACTTTCCTCTTCAGGTAATTAAATCCAGGCTTGCCCAGGATCGCGATGGCCGCGAGCACGCCGATCTTCGGGCCGACGAAGACGACGATCCCGGACACGGTGGCCTGTGCCGATGTCGACAGCGGGCTCGCGGTGATGATCGGCACAATCGAGAGCGTCACGACCCAGCCGAGCACAAACACACCGACGCCGGCAACAATCCGTCCCATGGGCGGCGGCGCTGCGATTTCGTCCATCGTCATGATTGAGTGCTAGCCGATCTCGTCAGGCCTTGACGGCTCTGGGCGCAAGATGGAAGGAGGCGACCCGATCGATTGCCAGGGCCGCGGCCATGCCGGCCATCGTTGAGACACCAACTGTCGCCAGGCACGTGAGGGTGGCGGCGTACGGCCCACCGAGACCGAGCACGAGCATCGCCGCGGTATACGGCAGGCGATATCCACCGGCGATTCCACCTGCTGCGCCGGCCGCACCCGCGAGGTCGCTCGGCACGCCGAAGGTAGGCGCGAACGCTCGGCCGGCAATGTCGCCGATAGCGAGGAACGGAACGAACACGCCGCCACAACCGCCTGCGATCACGGCGGCAGTCGTCGCCGCGGCGCGCACCGCTGCCACGCCCAACAATGTGAACCCACCAGTGTGAGTGACCTCCGCCCAGGCAGCCGCTCCTGAACCTGGGCCGATCGCCGACGAGGGCGAAGCGATCATCGCAAGGACGATCGTCGCCGTGGCCACACCGAGACCACCGACCACGAGACGAAAGATTGGAAAGTGCTGCTGCCACCCTCGTGCCCAGTAGATCGCGAGACCAGTGAGCGAGGTGATCGTCCCGGCCACCAATCCGACGAGGAGCGCAGTGCCGAGTGCGATGGCGAGATCGCCGGGAGCCGTCTTCGGCACGTTCAATCGGATCAGGTCAAGGTGGAACGCGATGTTCATGGCCCACCCGACGAACCCACCCATCAACGCCGCGGTCACACGCTCGGCGCTCAATGGGACGCGTCTCCGCCGGCCAAGCTCGAGGATGAACGCAGTGCCGACGAGAGGAATTCCCACCAGCGCAGACACACCTGCTGCACCACCTGCGACGCCAGCAGGCCTGACAAGGCGGCGCCACCAGCCGCCACGATCCCCGAGCCATACGCCTGCAGACACACCGAGATGGGCCGCCGGCGATTCCGTCCCCATCGGCGCACCAAGACCAACCGTCGCGATGATGGCCAGCGCCCGTATCGGCGCCAGACGCCAGGGAAACCGTTCCTCTTCCCCCGCCGTGGCCAACACGTCGGCAGTGAGGTCGGCGCGGATGACGTCCCGCGTTGACATCGAGTTCAACGACCAGCGCCGCCCGGTTCGCTGGCGACCCGAATCGGGCACCAGGGTCTGCAACGCTTCACCTCTGTGGTACCCCTGCAAGATCACCACGGCGATCACCAACCCGATGAGTGGAAAGACGATGAGTCCGACGATGCCCTGCCTCGATACGATCGTCAGGATTGCCTTGATGACCTCCGTCACGACCACTGCGGTCGTTGCTCCGGCCAAACCGCCGACCAATCCACCGAGTGCCGAAACGCCGACGCGCATATTCACGAGACCATCACACGCTCGGATGACGTCAGCCGCATCCCTCCGCCGCCGGTCAACGCGAGCTCGTTGATGTGAAAGCTGCCGCGGTACAAGTCAGGCCCTACCGACCCGAGCGATACCGACGGCGCCGAGCACAGGACGACGTCACCCTTCATGCCGATCCAATCGTGATGGCGATGGCCGTGAAAGATCACGACATGCGAGGCATGCCGCGCGATCGCCGCAAGCACATCCGGCGCGTTCATCAGCGAGAGCGCAATGCGATCGGTGAGTTTCACCGAGGCGACCGGATACTCGACGACGTGATGGTGAAGCAGGATGATCCAGGCGTGATCGGGAAACGCATTCAGGATCGCCCTGAACTTCTTCAGCTCCGACCGGCCGATGACGCCGACCGCGTTGGTCGCCGAAAAGTGACTGCGGGCGTTGGAGTCGAGCAGGATCACGCCGCATCCTCCCGGTTCCGCCGATGGGACCACCAGCGGGAAGACGTCGTTCCATACCTTGGCGATTTCCCAGCGCCCGCGCCACGTGCCCTGCTCCGCCAGCTCGCGCAGTCGCGCCATTCGATCGGGCGCTGACAAGTAGTCCCTCAGCGTGGGCCCGAGTCCGCCGGTACCGTTCACGATGTGAACACGCTCGCCCTGCACCTCATCGAGCGCCACGACGAACCGAAGCCGACGGAGCGCATGCCCCACGCTCCACGGCAGATCGAATCGACCGGTGTTCGTCCGATCGACGATGTTGACGTCGTGGTTGCCCGGCACGAAGAGCACTCGTGAACGGATGTCGGGATTGCCCTTGAGGATGTCGAGGAACTCCACCCATTCGGCGCGCGTGCCCGCGTCAGTGACATCGCCGCTGACGAGCACGCAGTCGAACGGCGTCGCCGCGTGAATCGCACTCAGCTTGGTGAGCGCGTGCTCCACGGACTCGTTGCCCGGCGGGCCGTGTGTGCCGCACTCCATGCGATAGCCATAGCGTTCACCCACGAGATGCAGATCCGACAGATGTGCGACGCGCACGATCGGTGCCTGACTGATCGGTGGTCCCGGCGTCCAGTCGCGCAGCGGATACCGCGTCCCAATCTCACGCCACATCCAATACACGCTGGCGGCGACGGTCGACAGACTGAGGACGATCGCCGCGTTGGCAAGACCGGCTTTGGCCACCGCCCATGGCTGCAGGATCACGTCGCCGATCGCGGGGCGGGCAAGGACGCCGATGCTCCACGTCACCAGAAGACCGCCCCCGGCGAGCAGTATCGCGGCCAGCACGGTCCCGAGGCGGCGACGCCGATCGAGTTCGACTGACGCACGCGTCTCGCCGCCGAAGCGCTCGAGGACCGCGCTGATCGTCTCGCGCAGGCCGACGAATAGTGGAAAGACAAGCGTGTAGTGAAGGTGCCAGAGATTCTCGATGGCCATCGAGAGCAGCGGCCTGGCAATCCAGAGCACGACACCAACAAACAGCGCGATCGAGAACAGGGCCGCGAAGGGACGGCTCACAATCGTCGCGGCCGCATCGAACTTGTAGCGGCCATAGGTCACGAACAGAGGCAGCGCCAACCCCACCGCCAGCGCCGGGACGATGACCAACATGAGGAACGAAATCGACGCGGTGAGATAGTTGAACTCGAGCGCTGTCGACACGATGACGTTGCGCCAACCGCGCCCGTACGGACTCGTCCGGTTGTCATCGGCATCGCCCTGTCGCAGATCCCAAAGGTGGCCGGTCCGCGAATCCAGCACGCTCATCGGTGCGCTCTTTGTAGGGCGGGTCCTGTGGACCCGCCATGACTGATTCGGCCGCGGCGGTTACCGCCCGCGTCCGCGCACACCGCCAACCGTGCGGGAAAGCCTTGCGGCAGGCCGTGATGATTCCAGCTCGCTCCGCTCATCACGTCTGCGGCGCGCGCTGCTGTTCGCCGTCGCGCGCGGCAGCGGTGTCGACACGCGGGCCCGGCTGATGCCCAGTACATCCCCAGGCGCTTCCTTTTCACGACCTGTACTCGCCTTGCGCGCGCTGCTCGACTTCGATGCGCTTCGTTTCTTGGCCACGGACCCGCCTTTCTAGTGCCGCGTCAATCGCTCGGGCGTAAGCAGATCGCCGACCTGATCGCGCGTCAGCAGTCCCGACGACACCACGAGGTCGGCAATGTTTGCGTTCGTCGCCAACGCTTCCTTGGCGAGCTTCGACGCCGCGGCATACCCGATATGGGGAATCAGTGCGGTGATGACACCGACCGAGGAACTCGTTTGTGCCGCCAATCGATCCGTGTTGGCGGTGATGCCCGTGACGCAGTTCGTGCGCAACGTCGCCATCGCCGCCGTCGTCCACTGCAGGCTTTCGAAGAGGACATGCGCCATCACGGGCTCGAATGCATTCAACTGCAGCTGTCCTGCCTCCGCTGCCATCGTCAACGTGACGTCGGCACCAGCCACGACGAACGCGACCTCGTTGACGACCTCGGGGATGACGGGATTGACCTTGCCGGGCATGATGCTCGAGCCGGCCTGCCGCGGCGGCAGATTGATCTCACCCAGCCCGGCTTGCGGCCCGGAGGCCAGCAGTCGCAGGTCGTTGCAGATCTTCGACAACTTCATCGCGCTTCGCTTCAGCGTGGATGACAGGTCGAGGAAGACGCCCACGTCGGTCGTCGCCTCGACCAGATTCGGCGCGGTCACGACCTCCAATCCGGTGATGACGGCGAGATGCGTCCGCACCGCATCGGCGTAGCGAGGGTCAGCGGCGATCCCGGTTCCGATCGCTGTCGCGCCAAGACTGATCTCACGCAGGTAAGGCAGGATGCGTGCAAAGCTCCCGTAGTCCTCTAACAGCGTGACGGCGAAGCCCTCGAACTCCTGTCCGAGCGTCATCGGGACCGCATCCTGGAGCTGCGTGCGGCCGACTTTCAGCACGCTGCGGAATTCCGTCCCCTTGTCGTGAAATGCGCCGGACAAACGACCGAGCTCGACGATCAAGCGTTCGACTGCCAGATGCAGGCCGATCTTGAGAGCGGTGGGATAGGTGTCGTTGGTGCTCTGCCCTCGATTCACGTGATCGTTGGGATCGAGATACGCGTAATCGCCTTTCGATCGTCCGGCCAGCTCGAGTCCGCGATTGACGATGACCTCGTTCACGTTCATGTTCGTAGACGTGCCGGCGCCGCCCTGCATGATGTCGACAACGAACTGATCGTGGAGCTTGCCGTCCTTGATCTCCTCGCAGACACGATCGATGAGATCGGCCTTGTCGCGTTCGAGCACGCCGACCTCGGCATTCGCGCGGGCGGCGGCCTGCTTCACACAGGCATAGCCGAAGATCAGATCGGGATACTCGGCGATCGGCCGGCCGCTGATCGCGAAGTTGTCGAGGGCCCGGCTCACGTTGATGCCCCAGTACGCGTCGGCGGGGATCTCCTTCGAGCCAAGGCTGTCGGTCTCCGTCCGTGTCGAGCCACTGCTCGGCGCGGCGGTGTGAAGGCGTCGCTCGAAGGTCCGATCGGCGCGATGATCGCCCATCAGCCGGCCCAGTCCACAGGCGCAGCTTCGCTGTGCGCTCGCCGTTCGTCCGGCCGTGCGCTTGCCGGTGTCTCCTGGCCCATGCGGCACCACAGCTCGGCCAGCTTGACGCACACTTCCACAGCGCGCGACATGTCCTGGACGCTCACCCACTCGTGAGGACCGTGGATGTTCTGCATGCCGGTGAACAGATTCGGCGTCGGCACGCCCATCTCCGTCAGTCGCGATCCATCGGTGCCGCCACGGATCGGCGCCGAGAACGGCTCGATCCCGACCTGACGACACGCGTCGCGCGCCAGCGTGACCGGACGCATGTCGTGCTCCAGCCAATAGCGCATGTTGCGATACTGCTGGCTCGTCGAGCAGGTGATTCGTGCGCGCGGTTCGGTCGCCTGAACGGCGGTGCACACCTGCTTGATCAACTCACCACGCTCGCGGAGACCGTCCAGCTCGAAATCACGCAGGATGAAATGAAGGTCGGCCTCGGCTGACGAGCCCTTCATCTGGTAGACGTGGATGAAGCCTTCCCGGCCCGACGTCGTTTCAGGGGTCAGCGTGGCGTGCGGCAGCGTGTCAATGATCTTCGCTGCCAGGTGGAGCGCGTTGACCAGTTTGTCTTTCGCGTGACCAGGATGGATGGACACGCCCTTGATGTGCACGTCCGCTTTGTCTGCCGAGAACGTCTCGTAGACGATCTCCCCGAGTTCTGCACCATCGAGCGTATAGGCGACGTCAGCTTCCAGATCTCCTGGCAGATTGCGATGCACGCCGCGTCCGATTTCTTCGTCGGGAGTGAATCCGATCCGGATCGTGCCGTGCTGCAGACTCGGGTTCGCGAGCAGATGGCGCGCTGCCGCCATCACGATCGCGACACCAGCCTTGTCGTCTGCGCCCAACAGCGTCGTGCCACTGGCCGTGATGATGTCGTCCCCAATTTTCGACGACAGATAGGGAAACTGCCGCGGCGATAAGACAATCGTTGGATCATCCGGCAGCGCGATGTCGCCGCCGGTGTAGCTGCGGTGCACGATCGGCTTCACGTCAGTGCCACTGAACTGCGGTGCCGTGTCCACGTGGGCCAGCACCGCGATCACTGGCACATGGTCGCTCACGGTTGCCGGTATCGTCGCCAGCACAGCACCGTAGTCGGTCAGGCGCACATCGCGCGCGCCCATCGACTTCAGTTCATCAGCGAGCGGCTCGAGCAGGTTGAACTGCTTCTTCGTGCTCGGCGACGCGGTCGATGCTTCGTCGCTCTGCGTGTCGATCTTGGCGTAACGCACCAGACGCTCTTCGACCTCGGCGTCGAAGGTGCCGGTTCTGCGCGTCTGACGTGGCGGTGCCGTCGCAGACAAGAGCGAGCTCACGGCCGATGTTGGCATGACAGTCTCCCGATGAAATCGTCTGTCCAGCGACAGTGCTCACCGGGCGAACGCGTAGCCAGTCTCGTGCCGTTCGACCGTACGCACCATCACATTACTCACCCTCTTCGCGATGGACGAACTCGTCGTCTGGAATCGCGTCGCAGTCGAGGTCGTCGCGATCGCGGCTGGCGCTGACTCGATCTGTGGCTGCCGCTCATGGGCTGGCCGTTTGTCTTGATCGTCGGAATGGTCCCGCCGGCCTGCCGTTTCTAAGACCGCTTCATACCGCGCTCCGACATAGCTCTCCGCGACAGGCCGTGGACGATCGATATTCGACGAGCGCGTGACAGCGTCAACAAATGGCCTGTCAATTGATGTCTGAGAGATGCCGCGAACCGCAGCCACGACCGTGAGCTCGACAACACCTCCAGTTGCCGGCAGCTTCGACCCGGCGCGACTCCGCCATCCGCTGGAGAAACGGGTCGAAGCGATCGTGACTGCCGTGGACGCGATTCTGGTGACGGCCATTGCCGGCTTCCTGTTCTGGGGAACCGAATGGCTGGAGACCC
>Ga0310810_10003396_pt1 | contig 17355 bp, 15 predicted proteins | sample NCmetagenome_FD_207641 | JGI IMG/M metagenome (GOLD analysis project Ga0310810, IMG submission 207641) | Soil microbial communities from experimental microcosm in Duke University, North Carolina, United States - NC | ecosystem: Engineered > Artificial ecosystem > Soil microcosm > Unclassified ... | reverse complement strand
GGGCCGGCTTCGACGTGGACGAACCCGATGCCGAGCGCGATGCGTTTCAACTCGGCGAACTCGTCCGGATGGTAGTAACGGGTCATCACCGCGTGGTCGGGTGAAGGGCGCAGGTACTGGCCGAGCGTGAGGATCGACACGCCGATCCCGTGCAGGTCCCGGAAGACCTCGACGAGCTCGTCCTTCTCTTCGCCGAGGCCCACCATCAAACCGGTCTTGGTCGGGATGTCTGGCGCATAAGTGCGGGCCCGGTCGAGCAGTTCGAGCGTGCGCGCGTACTTCCCGCCCGAGCGCGCCATCCGGTAGAGGCGCGGCACCGTCTCTGTGTTGTGATTCAGAACATCGGGCCGCGCGTCGAGAACGGTCTTGAGCGGCTCGTACTCACCTTTGAAGTCGGGGATGAGCACCTCGACTCTGGTGTCCGGCCGGCGCCGCTTGATCTCGCGGATCGTCGACGCGAAGATTCCGGCGCCGCCGTCCGGGAGGTCGTCGCGGTCCACCGACGTAATCACCGCGTACTTCAGCCGCATCTGCTCAACGGCCTCAGCCACCCGCACCGGCTCGTCGCGATCCAGTTCCTTCGGCTTGCCATGCGCGACCGCGCAGTAGGCGCAGGCCCGGGTACAGATGTCGCCGAGGATCATGAAGGTCGCGGTGCCGTGATGCCAGCATTCGCCGATGTTCGGACAGTGGGCGTCCTCGCAAACCGTGTTCAGTTTGAGGTCCCGCATGATCCCGCGCAGCCGCAGGTAGTTCTCGGACCCCGGGGCACGCACCTTGAGCCACTCGGGCTTGGGTTCGCGGGGCTTCACGAAGTTCAACGTAGATACGGTCATCACGGTCATCGGCTCTCTTCAGTGTAGCCGATGACCCCAGATCTGATGATCCGATGATGTGGTGAGGTGGTGATCAATCTAATGAAGTGATGATCTGGCGATCTATCTGAAGATCTGGGGATCTATCTGGAGATCTCGCGGGTGATTGCCGGATCTGCGATCCAGATTCGCAGCGCCGGTTTCGGTTTCTGCGAGCGACGAATCGCCATCGGCAGATGTGGGCGTAAAGTCGTTCGGCACGCCGGGTGCAGCTCCACCGTGGCATGGAGCGCGCGGAGCTCGAAGCCCGGACGGCGGCGTTTGCGGCGGCGGTGTTTCGACTGACCAGCATCGTCCGGTTGAAGCCAGGCGGACGACAGGCTTCCGATCAACTGCTGGACGCGGCCACTTCGATCGGAGCAAACTACCGGGCGTCGGCGCGGGCCCGCTCGCGCGATGAGTTCATCGCCAAGCTGGGGACCGTGAACGAGGAAGCCGACGAGGCGGTCTACTGGCTGGAATTCATAGTCAACGTGCAACTCGCCGACGCCGCCCAGGTCGATCCACTGCTCGACGAGGCCCGGCAGCTCCGCGCGATCTTCGCCAAATCGTGCGGGACCGCGAGACAGAACCATCGTGCCAACAAGCGACGAAAGATCAACAGATAGATCATCAGATCAACAGATAGATCACCAGATCACCACCTCACAAGATCAGATCACCACATCACCACATCACGAGATCTTCAGATGACGAAACTCGCCATTACCTGGCTCGGCCACTCCGCGTTTCGCCTTCGCACGCCCGGCGGCGTCGAGGTCCTGTTCGACCCGTGGTACACGGGCAACCCGAAATTCCCGGAGTCGGCTCGCCCGAGCAAGGCCGATCTCATTCTGATCAGTCACGGCCACAGCGATCACATCACCGATGCCGCGGCGATGGCCCGGCAGACCGGCGCGACCGTCGTCGGGATCTTCGAAATCGTGTCGTGGCTCGGCTCGAAGGGCGTGCAGGCAGTCGAGCCGATGAACAAGGGCGGCTCGATCACGGCGAAGGGCCTTCGGATCACGATGACCGAGGCCATTCACAGCAGCAGCTTCGACGATAACGGCGTCGTCTACCTCGGCGAGCCGGCCGGGTTCGTGGTCAAGCTGGAGAACGGGCAGTCGCTCTACTTCGCTGGCGACACCGCGCTCTTCAGCGACATGAAGCTGATCGGCGAGCTCTACAAGCCGGACATCGCGTTCCTGCCGATCGGCGATCGCTTCACCATGGGCCCCGACACGGCCGCGATCGCCGCGAAGTGGCTCGGCGTCCGCCAGGTAGTACCGATGCACTGGGGCACGTTCCCGCTGCTCACCGGCACACCGGCGCAGTTGAAGGAGCACCTCGCCGGCAGCGGCATCGATGTCCTGGAACTCGAACCGGGACAAACTGCGGAGTAACGATCGCGTCGGGAGGCGGGAGGCGGGAATCGGGAGTCGAAAGCCCGGGAGGGACGTTGGCGCCGGGAACGAAATGCGATCGGGATGAGAACAAGCGGGAGGGAGCGCCAGCTGATGGCCGATCTCGTGCGGTTCGCCAGATCGCCAGGCAGCCCGGCAGATCACCAGATCACGAGATCACGAGATCTCCAGATTCGCCAGGACTACCTCACGGCCGTCACGCGCGAGCGGCCTACGAGGTAGTCCGCAAACGCTTCTCCAATTTCGCTCGATGTCATCGGGCCGGCGGGATCGAACCATTTGCTGATCCAGTTGACCGCGCCCATGATCGCGAACTCCATCATTTTCGGGTCGCCCTTGGCGAACAGGCCCTGATCCATTCCCGCTTGAATGATCGCGCGCATGCCGCGGTCGAACTCGTCGCGTTTGGCGATCACCTTGGCGAGCAGCGGCGGCGAGAGCGCTTCCGGATCGAGCGTCAGCGCGGTGCCCTGCAGCTCGTCGAGAATCAGGTGCACGAAGGCCAGAATCAGCTTGCGCAGCTTCTGATCCGCGGGGATCGGTTCGGCGATGACGTCCCGCATCAGGCGGAGCAGGATGTCGAGCGAGTATTCGTGACAGGCGTAGAGAATGTCTTCCTTGTTGCGGAAGTAGTAGTAAAGGTTCCCCTTCGTCATTTCCAGCGCGGACGCGATCTCGTCCACGCTCGCGCCGTGATAGCCGCGCCGCCGGAATGCCGCCGCTGCACTTTTCAGGATCTCCACTCGCCGTTCGACTGCTGCCATCGATCTCCAGATTCCCGGCTCAGCCGGGCAACGTCCAAGAGCGTAGCACAAGTTTGAACGAGCGTTTAAATCGTAGTACACTCCGGCCGTGGAAAGCGCGACTCAGTCCCCATCGCTCTCGTTCGAGACCTCTCCGGACCAGTACAAGCACTGGAAATTGACCTTCGACGGGCCGGTGGCGACGCTGGCGATGGATGTCCGCGAGGACGCCGGCCTTCGCCCCAACGACTACAAGCTCAAGCTCAATTCCTACGATCTGGGCGTGGACATCGAGCTCGCCGACGCGCTGCAGCGCATCCGCTTCGAGCACCCCGAGACCCACGCCGTGATGCTCACCAGCCTCAAGCCGCGGATCTTCTGCGCCGGCGCGAACATCTTCATGCTCGGCACCTCGACCCATGGCTTCAAAGTGAACTTCTGCAAGTTCACGAACGAGACCCGTCTGGGCATGGAGGACATGAGCGCGAACAGCGGCATCAGGTTCCTCACCGCGGTCAACGGCATCTGCGCCGGCGGCGGCTACGAACTGGCGCTCGCCTGCGACGAGATTCACCTCGTGGACGATGGGAGCGCCGCGGTGTCGCTGCCGGAAACCCCGCTCCTCGGCGTGCTGCCTGGCACAGGTGGGCTGACGCGCGTGGTAGACAAGCGGAAGGTGCGGCGCGACGTCGCCGACCACTTCAGCACGCTCACCGAGGGCGTGCGCGGCAAGCGTGCGGTGGACTGGCGCTTCGTCGACAAGGTGTGGCCGACGAGCCAGTTCAAGGATGGCGTGGTCCAGCGCGCGCGCGAGCTCGCGTCGTTGTCGAATCGGCCCGCGTCCGGCCCGGGAATCACGCTCGGACCGCTCGATCCCGCGATCGACGGCGACACCATTCGCTACAAATACGTGACCGGTTCGATCGACAGGACGAAGCGGACGTGCGATCTCACCGTGTCCGCTCCCGATAGCCCTCAGCCAGCGACGCCGGCCGAGTTCCTCGCGGCCGGTGACCAGGCGTGGGCGCTGCGCGCTTTTCGTGAGCTCGACGACTGCCTGCTGCGCCTGCGATTGAACGAGCCGGAGATCGGCACGGTCATCGTTCGGGCCAGCGGCGATCCCGAAGCAGTGCTGGCGGTGGACGAGGCGCTCGCCGCCAACAAGGACCACTGGCTCGTCCGCGAGATCATCGGCCAGATCCGGCGCACCTTGAAGCGCATGGACCTGACGGCGCGCAGCTTCTTCGCGCTGATCGAGCCCGGCAATGCGTTCGCCGGCACCCTCCTCGAGCTGGCGCTCGCCGCCGACCGCTCGTTCATGATCGACCACCCGGACGAGGACAACACGATCCAGCTCTCGGTGATGAACCGCGGCGCCTACCCGATGAGCAACGGCCTCACGCGCCTGCAGACCCGATTCCTCGGCGAGCCGGACTCGGTGGATGCGGCTTTCGCACACGAGGGCCCGTTCGAGGCACGCGAAGCCGCGGAAGCCGGGCTTGTCTTCGACGCCCCGGACGACATCGATTGGGACGACGAAGTCCGGATGGCCGTCGAGGCGCGAACCGCGTTCTCTCCCGACGCGCTGACTGGCATGGAGGCCAACCTCCGCTTCGCCGGTCCTGAGACGATGGAGACGAAAATCTTTGGCCGCCTCACGGCCTGGCAGAACTGGATTTTCCAGCGCCCCAATGCGGTGGGTGAACGCGGTGCGCTCATGACCTACGGCCGCGAAGGGCGTCCTGCCTTCGATTGGAAGAGAACCTAGTCAAGGCAGAAGGCAGAAGGCAGAAGGCAGAAGGCAAAACAGGCAAGGCGGAACCGCATGATCTCGAGCGAACGCATCCCCAACAACGTCGATCTTGCCGGCAACAAGCGGCTGCAGCGTGCGCTCGAGCACTGGCAGCCGGCGTACTTGGACTGGTGGCGCGACATGGGACCGCCGGGCTTCCAGGACCATCACCAGGTCTACCTCCGCACCGCCATCAGCGTCGACGCGGCCGGCTGGGCCCACTTCGACTACGTCAAGCTGCCCGAGTATCGGTGGGGCATCTTCCTCGCCGAGCCGACGCACGATCGCCGGATCGGATTCGGCGACTTCAAGGGCCAGCCGGTATGGCAGGAGGTCCCGGGGGAGTTCCGCAACCAGCTCCGCCGCCTGATCGTCATCCAGGGCGATACCGAGCCGGCCAGCGTCGAGCAGCAGCGCTCGCTCGGCGCTCACTGCCCAAGTCTCTACGATTTGCGCAACCTCTTCCAGGTCAACGTCGAAGAAGGTCGTCACCTGTGGGCGATGGTCTACCTGCTGCACTCCTACTTCGGACGTGACGGACGCGAGGAGGCCGAGGCACTGCTGGAGCGGAGGAGCGGCAATTCCGACACTCCCCGCATGCTCGAGGCGTTCAATGAGCCGATCGACACATGGCTCGATTTCTTCGCCTTCACCATGTTCACCGATCGCGATGGCAAGTCGCAGCTGCTGTCGCTCTCGGAGAGCTCCCTCGACCCGCTGTCGCGGACGACGAGGTTCATGCTCACCGAGGAGGCGCATCACATGTTCGTCGGCGAGAGCGGCCTCTCGCGCATTCTCGAGCGGAGCTGCCAGCTGCTGAGAGAGAGCGGATTCTCGGGCGACGTCCGCAAGGCCGGCGGGATCGATCTCCCGCTGATCCAGAAGTTCGTGAACTTCTGGTTCAGCCAGAGCCTCGACCTGCATGGCAGCGAGGTCTCGGGCAACGCTGCTACCTACTTTTCGAACGGGCTCAAGGGCCGCGCCGAGGAGGACAGGTACGAGGACGATCACGTCCTTGCCGCGAACATGTATATGCTCGACATGCTGGACGACAGCGGCCGGATCATCCGCCAGGAAGTGCCGATGCGCAACGCCCTCAACGAGGTGCTGCGCGACTGGTATGTCGGCGACTGCCAGGCGGGGGTCGATCGCTGGAACAAGCGGGTGCTCGAAGCCCACGGCATGTCCGATCGCATCGCGCTGCCGTCACGGAAGTTCAATCGCAAGGTCGGCGTGTTCGCCGGCAAGCACTTCGATCCGCTTGGCAATCCGCTGACGCCCGAGGAGTGGGATCGCCGGAAGCACGAGTGGCTGCCGTCGCCGGAGGACAAGGCGTACTTGCATAGCATCCAGGCCACACCGGTTTACAAGCCGGGGCAGTTTGCCAACTACATCGCGCCGCCGGCCCGGGGCATCAACCGGTTACCGCTTGATTTCGAATACGTGCGGACCGAACTGTAGGCCGGCGCTGGTCGGGAGCGGCTTCGCCGGTCGGGAGGGCTGATGCACTTCGGGAGAGTATCGCCGTTGGGACTGTCCGGCAGGCCGCCGGTCGCTTCGAACGGGACACTCCCTCCCGCGTTTCGTTCCCGATCGCGCGAGTGTTATCCCGAAGAAATGCTTTCAATCGTTCCCGACACAGACGATGCCTTATACACGCATCACCCTCACGGTTACCGACGGCGTGGCGGTCCTCACGCTCAATGATCCGCCCGCGAACACCTATTCCTACGAGATGATGCGGGAGATCGACGATGCTGTTCTGGCCGCGCGCATGGATGCCGCGGTACACGTCATCGTCATCACCGGCGCAGGCGAGAAGTTTTTCTGCGCCGGCGCCAACATCGGAATGCTCAAGGACGCCGATCCCGCGTTCAAGTATTACTTCTGCCTTCACGCGAACGAGACGATGGGCCGTCTGGAACAGACGCCGAAGCTGGTGATCGCGGCGCTCAACGGGCACACGGTTGGCGGCGGGCTCGAAGTGGCGATGGCGGCGGACATCCGGATCGCGCGGCAGGGCGGCGGGAAGATCGGGCTGCCGGAAGTGGCGCTCGGGGTGTTGCCAGGGACTGGAGGCACGCAGCGGCTGGCACGATTGGTCGGCAAGGCGCGGGCCATTGAGCTAATGGCTACTGGCTCGCTCTTTTCGTTCGAAGAGGCGCGCGAGATGGGCCTGGTCAACCACGTGTGGGGCGAGCGCGAACTGAACGGCCGCAGCTTTTTCGATGCGTTGCTGGACTACGCGCGGCAGTTCACTCCGCCACATCGCGCGAGCAAGGCCGTCGGCCACATCAAGCGCGCCGTCCAGACCGGCCTGGAAGTGAGCTTCCACGACGCGCTCGCTCTCGAACGCGAGCTGCAGCAGCGGCTGTTCGAATCCGACGACGCCCAGGAGGGCATTCGCGCCAACCTGGAGAAGCGCAAGCCGCACTTCCGCGGAAAATAGACCTCGAAGGCACGAAGAGCTCGAAGGACGCACGAAGACTTTTGGGGGTGTCCCGCGTGCATTCCCCGATAGAATTCGTGAACTTCGTGATTCCCTTCGTGTCTTCGTGGTTTCTCTTGGCAGGGGACAGATGATCAAGACGGTTGCAGTACTCGGTGCGGGGACGATGGGGCATGGCATCGCGCACGCCGCGATGGTGGCCGGCTACCAGACGCGCCTGTATGACATCTCGCAGACGCAGCTCGACATCTCGGTCGGGCAGGTCATGGCGATCCTCAAGAAGGGTGTCGACCTCGGGAAGATGTCCCAGGGCGACTGCAACGTCACCTTCGATCGCCTGACCGCGACCACCAGTGTCGGCGAGGCGGTGGCCAAGGCCGATGTGATCATCGAGGCAGCGCCCGAGAGGGTGGACCTCAAGATCGCGCTGATCTCCGCGGTCGAAGCGACAGCGCCGGCCGAAGCCGTCATCGCGTCGAACACCTCGGCGCTCAGCATCACCGAGCTGGCCGCGGTGCTGAGAGATCCCGGCCGGATGGGGGGAATGCACTTCTTCAACCCGGTCCACAAGATGAAGCTGGTCGAGGTCGTGCGGGCGCTCGAGACTTCGGACGAGACGGTCTCGGTGATGATGGACGTCGCGGCCCAGATGGGGAAGGAGACGGTCCTGATCAAGGAGTCGCCTGGCTTCATCACCAGCCGGATCAACGCGATGATCGGGAACGAGGCGTTCTACATGCTCCAGGAGGGCGTCGCCTCAGCCCGCGACATCGACAAGGCGCTGAAGCTGGGGCTCAATCACCCGATGGGCCCGTTCGAGCTCGGCGATCTCGTCGGGCTCGATACCCGCCTGAGCATCCTGCAGTACCTGCACCGGACGCTTGGCGAGAAGTTCCGCCCCTGCCCGCTGCTCGAGCAGCACGTCAAGGGCGGTCGTCTCGGCCGGAAGGTGGGGAAGGGCGTCTACGACTACTGAGCGACGATCGTAATCCGCCCCTGCAGGCTGATGTTCGACGGCTCGTTATGGTCGTGGAAGCCGCAGGTCCGGACGACGTTGAGATTGCCGCTGGTTCGCGACTGGCCTGGTGTGAGGAATCCGATGTCGTTCAGGGGAGGGCAATCCTCGTGCGTGGGGTGCGGGTCCGAGTTCATCTCGTGATTGCGCGCCGAGCTGTTCATGAAGGTCACGCGCCCGCCCTGCCGGATGGTGACCGTCGATGGCGAGACCACGCCGTCACTGGTGATAGTGATCGTCGCGGAATCCGCGGCGCCGCTCGAACCGCCGCCACCCGTGGACGGCGGCGTCGGCGAGGTGGGGGAGCCACCGCCGCCGCACGCCATAGCCGCCCCGAGGAGCATCGCCACCGCGACACCTCGTACCCATCGTCCGCACCCGTGCGTCATCTCGAACCCTCCGCCGGCCCGCCGGCCTCAGCCTAATAGAACTTTCGCGCGATGTTGAAGCCGATATACCAGTCGTCGTTACTGTTCCCGCCGCGGGCGATTGGAGCCATCGTCGTCGCGAAGCTGTTGGAGAAGTTCAGGCTGAAGGAGTGGCCGCCGATGCGCTTCTCGACGCCGAAGCTCATGAGCGCTTCGCCGGGCTCATAGCCGCCCAGCCGCGGCGCGAATTCGGCGGTCACGTACACCGACGGGCGGACCCGCAGCCGCGTGCCAAGGCCGAGCATGAACGTGTCGTTGTCCTCCACCAGCTCCTTCGGCTCGGGATTGCTGTTGTTCACCCACATCGGCTGCGCGTAGAGCGCGCCGTGCGGGCCCAGCTCGCGCGAGATCACCGCGCCCAGCGCCGGCGAGTAACTGTCCCGGAAATTGTTGGTGCCGTTGATGCTGCCCCAGGCGCTGATCCCGACGGGAAAGTGCTGCTGATTGGTGAGCTCGTACTGCGTGAACATCTGGATGTCACGGTTCGACGTCCGGTTGATGCCAATCTGCGCGCCTCTCCACAGGCCGTAGCGCAGCTCGAGCCCGATCAGCGCTCCGGAGTCGAAGCCGAAGAAATCGGCGAGCAGATCGCCGAAGTCACCGTCGGCCAGCGGCCGCGAGAACCGGTGCGTCACCCGGAAGGCGAACTTTCCTTTCGGCAGCCGGAGGTTGGTGGGCAGGTCCTGTAATGTGAAGTCGGGTTGCGACACGTTCACTTCGAGGTCCGGATCCTCTTCGTCGGCTGCCGGGGACGGCGCCGGGGGCTGGGCCTGCGCCCAGGCGAGCGGCGCGGCCAGGATCGTGATGAGAAGCGCGAGCAGCATGTGGCGTGCGAGTTGGGTCACGGTGTCTCCCTAGTCGTTGTTCGCGCCCCGCGCGATCCACTGCCGGATGATAGAGATCTGGCCCGACGTGAGGAACGGGCCGCCGGTCCGCGGCATCCGTTCGCCGACAATCCCCGGCGCGCCTTCGATCTTCTGAATCAAATAGCTGTTATCGGGATCGCCGGGGATCACGCGGATCGCGCCCGACTTGTTGGGCGAGGTGCGTCCCACCAGGTTGCCGTACGAGACGTTTTCGGTGAGCGGCATGAATCCGCCCGGGCCGCCAGCGATATGGCAGGTGATGCAGGCCTGTCGGCCGCTGCTGTCGGTCGTATTGAAGATGTTCTGCTGGATGCTCGAGAAGGTCGGCTGAAGGTCTGGGGTCGGCCCCGCTACGTCACTCAGTTTCTCATCGCAGGCCGCACTCCCGAGCGTCAAGGCAGCAGCCGCGATCAGATATTTCCATGGTCGCGTCATCCCAAAGACTCCCACCATCGCGCACGCGGCGCGCGTGCGTGATGTCAGGGCCGTGGCGGGGGCCTGCTGACCAGACACGGAACTGTGACCTCGAGCAGGTGCGCCGTCCCCGCCACGGCTTTTCGAGGCGGCGCCCGGGGAAAGCGCCGCGAACTCGCGGCCGTTCTGGAGCAAACGCGATGCCGGGCCTGTTCGGGCGTGTTTACCCCCGAATTACGTGGGATCGAGATCCGCGACGCGCACGCAGGTAGTAATTGTTTACGGGTTGCGAAAGGGCAGGAGCGTCGCACCATCGCACCAGTCGCACCGGTCGCACCCGTCGCACCCGAACAGATGCGTCAGAGCGAGTCCCGGTATTTCAGGAGGTAATGACTCAGCGCGCGCTGACTGATCCCCATCAGCTCGGCGGCGTCCTTCTTCACGCCGCGCGCACGATCGAGCGCGCGCCGGATGGTCTCGCGCTCGGTCCACTCGACGTTCTGGTGCAGGCGGAGCGACGGCAGCCCAACGCTCTGCGCCGGCGCAACTGCGCCCATCAGCCACACTGTCTCGCGGGTCAACCACGTGCCGCCGGCCAGCACCACCGCGCGCTCGATCGTGTTTTCCAGCTCCCGAACATTGCCGGGCCAGTCGTAACGGATCAGCTCGTCGAGCACGCTCTTCTCGACCCCGTCGATGGGCTTGCCGGTGCTCGACGCGAACCGCCGCACGAAGTGCTCGACGAGCAGCGGAATGTCCTCGCGGCGATCGCGCAGGGGCGGCAGCGCGATCGGGATGACGTTCAGGCGATAGTAGAGGTCTTCCTGGAACTTGCCCTCGGTGACGAGCTGCCGCAGGTCGCGGTTGGTCGCACCGATCACCCGAACATCGACCTTCTCGGTCCGCTCTGAGCCGAGCGGTTCGAACTCGCGCTCCTGCAGGACGCGAAGCAGCTTGGCCTGCACCGCCGGGCTGACGGTCGCGATCTCGTCGAGGAAGATCGTGCCGCCATCGGCGAGCGCGAATCGGCCCTTCTTGGACGAGATCGCGCCGGTGAAGGCGCCGCGTGTGTGCCCGAACAGTTCGGACTCGAGCAGCGTTTCGGGAATCGCGGCGCAGTTCACCTTGATCAACGGCCGATCCCGCTGAGCGCTCCGCGCGTGAATCGCGCGCGCGACCAGTTCCTTGCCGGTGCCGGTCTCGCCGGTCAGCAGGACCGTGCTCTTCGACTCGGCGACGCGCTCGGCCCGAGCCAGCAGGTCGCGGACCGCCCGGCTGGTGCCGACGATGCCGTAATGGCCGAACTCGTCGTCTCGCTCGTCGAGCAGGTAGCGGAGCCCGAGCCTGGCCCGGTGATCGTCGATCGCCCGTCGGGTGAGCACCAGCAGCTGGTCTACCTCGAACGGCTTCTGCAGGTAGTCGCGGGCCCCCAACTTCATCGCTTCGACGGCGCTCTCGATGCTGCCGTGAGCCGTCATCATCACCATCGCCGGACGTTCCGCTTCAGCCGTGGACGCGACGAGATCGCGAATCACGTCCAGGCCGGTCCGGTCGGGCATCAGGTAGTCGACGACGAGCAGGTCGAAGGTGCGCTCGGCCAGCAATCGCGTCGCTTCCCTTGCCGAGGGCGCGGTCGCGACGTCGTAGCCCTCGTCGCGCAGGGCCCGGCCGAGCGTCTTGAGAATCTTTTCTTCGTCGTCGGCGAGAAGGATGGTGCCGGACATGTCAGTGGGTCTGCTCCGGTGGCTCGGGACCGAGCTCGATCCGGAACTCGGTGCCCTCGCCGGGCCGGCTGTTGACGGTCAGCGTCCCACCCAGCCCCTCGACGATGTTCTTGCTGATCGCGAGTCCCAGGCCGGTGCCACCCCGCCGCGTGGTGAAGTATGGATCGAAGATGTGCCCGAGATCATCGGGCGCAATCCCCGGGCCGCGGTCCCTGACCGCGATGATGATTCCTGAGGCGCCCGACCGGATCGTCGAGACGGCGATCGTATCGGCGTCCGCGCCGGCGGTTGCCACCGCCTGCTGGGCGTTGGTCAGCAGGTTGACGAGCACCGTTCGAATCCGCTCGCGATCGGTGACGACCGCGGGGACGTGTCCGCCATCGAGCCGCGGCACCGGCTGGCCGTTGACGGAGACGGCCCGCACCGCTTCTTCGCAGAGGCGATTGATGTCGGTGGGCGCGCACTCGAAGCGAATCGGCCGGGCGAAATCGAGAACCTCGTGGACCAGGCGGTTCAGCCGCGCGATCTCTTCGTCGATATCGCCGGCGGCGTCTCGAAGATCCGCCGGATCGATTCCCGGCCGGGTGATCGTGCGCAGCGCGCCTTTGATGATCATCAGCGGATTGCGAACTTCGTGGGCGATGACCGTGGACATCCGGCCGAGGGCCGACAGCCGTTCGCGCTGGGCTACCTCACGCTGGAATCGCGCGATGGCCTCGGTCAGGCTGTTGAACGTGCGGGCCAATACCTGCGTGTCCTCGTCCGGCCACCAATCGTCTTCGGCGAGGGTGAGTTTGCGCGTGAGATCGCCGCTGCGCGCGACCTGCCGCATGTGGTCGGTGATACGGGCGAGCGGCCGGGTGACGGTGCGGGCGACCCCGAAGCTCAGGCCCACCGCGAGGAGCACCGAGCCGACTGCCAGGCCGACGAGGAAGGTCTGGATCGCGGCGAGCGTCTCGAGCCGCGCCGTCAGCGAGTGGAGGACGATCACCGAGGCGGGATGGACGCTCGATTCGGGATGGAGGGGGCGGGCGAGCAGCACGTAGTCGGTGCCGCCGATCGACAGCGTCTCGGGTTTGGTATCGAAGTCGATGCCGTTCAGGACCGCGAGCGCCTCGTCGCCAAGCGTCGACGCCAGGACCCGGCCGTCATCGGCAAACGCGATCTCGGCCCCGGTCAGGGCGCCGAGCTCGTTGGCCCGGCGTTCGTCGAGCACGTAGCCGACGACCAGCGTTCCGAGACGATCCTGGTCGACCCGGATCGGTACGGTCACCTCCCGGAGCACGCCACGCACTTCGCGATCGACGGCCGCGAGCAGGGCTCCCCGCTGGCCCTCGACGCGCAGCGTGTCCGCCTTCAGCTGTTCGAGATACTCCTCGGCAATCGGCTGCACCGTCGGCGGATCACCGGTGTCAACGGCGGCCTTGAAGCGCGGCAGGTCCGCGAGCAGGCGGGCCGATCGGGTGAAGGTGTCGAACAGCGCCGCCTGCTGCTGGTCGGCGAGACTCGCCGCGGTTTGCAAATCGCGATCGAGGGCCTGCTGCGTCTCCAGGCTGAGCCGGGCCCGCACGAAGAACAGCGCCGCGCCGATCGAGAGCGCCGCGAGCAGGACGCTCGCCAGGAAGATGCGATTCGACAGCGACCGCAGGGGGCGGATCATGGCTCCAGCAGGTCGAGGTCGGTCCAGGCGCCGCCGGTCACCGTCACCGGCCGGGTCACCCGCGGTTCACCCTCGTGCCACCCGACAACGGTATACGTCCCGGGCGGCACGTTTGCCAGCTGAAAGCGTCCCTCGGGATCGGTGGTGTCAAAGAACGGGTGCGCGAAGACCAGGATGAACGCGTTCATGTGCGAGTGGATGTCACAGAACACGCGAATGACGCCGGGCCGGTCCATCCGGACGCTCTTCGTGTTTCCCGACGCGTACCGACCGAGATCGAAGCGCTTGGCACGCGAGAGCGAGAACACGTTGTGGTAGGTGGCATCGCTGTTCGGGAAGTCCACCATGGTCCCGACCATGACCGGCAGCACGTGCGGCACGAAGCGCTCATTGCGCTGATCCATCGTCGCCCGCGCCGGCCGGGGCTCCTCGAAGGCGGCGCGAGGCGCCTGATCCAGGTAGACCACGCCCACCCTGAGGTCCGGTCGATCGCGGGGACCTGCCGCGCCGGGGCTGGCCACCTCCGGCCGGCGCTCGTTGCTTCGCGGAGTTCGCGACAGCACCAGCCGGCCGCGGATGCCACCGGTGCCGCCGGATTGCGCCGCCGCCGACGCCCCGACCGCAGACCCGTCCGCCATGAGCGCCGTCGCGGCCAGTGCGCAGGGCAGGATCGCAAGACGGGCCGTCAGTCGCATGCGATCAGAACCAGTACACGATCTGACCGGCCAGCAGCGTATCGTGGCGGACGCGGCCGCCATCGCGTTTGTTCCACTGCACGGCTGTCTTGAAGTTCACGTTCCGCGTGACCTTGAAGGTGAGCGCGCCTTCGAACCGCCGGGTCGGCGCCTCCCAGGGCAGCGTCTCCCTCGAACCGGCCAGGTCGTCGAAGGTGAGCACGTCGCCGCGACCGGCGATCGACAGCGACGGCAGCAGCTTGACCCGCGCCTCGACGATGAGCGAGCGCGCGGTGATTGGCGCGGTGATGTACGGCGTGCCGAGCTCGGGGAGTTGCCACGACGACTGCAGGAACTCGGCGCGGGCGAGCCAGCGACCGGCGGACGCTTCGGCATCGACCGCCCAGGCCGCCTGGCGGAAGTCGCTGGCGGTTTCGCCGCGTGGCAGATCCGGATTGAGCGAGTTGTCCAGCCACGCACCGCGGGCCCCCGAGGCTCCGACCTTGATGGCCGGTCCGAGTTGCACGATCGCGCGTCCGGCGAGCTGCGGCCGGCCGTTGTTGTCCGAGAGCCGCGGATCCGACAGCGAGCCCGTCGTCACCGCCCCGGTCCACTCGAACGGTCCCTTCACGCCGTGGACCTGGACGCCGGTGTCATAACGATTGTTGTTGAACACCGGAAGCCCGGTCGTTCGCTCGCTGCTCCCGACTGGATATTGCGTCAGCCAGCCACTGCCTCGCTGCACCAGCAAGTCGTCGGCATTCGAGGGGACCGCGTCCGTCCGCAGACTGAGCAGGTACTGGTATGCGAGCGGTTGGCCGATGACCACGTTCTCGTAGGCGTAGATCGTGCGAGTGAACGCACCAAACGTGGGAGGCACGCGTCCCACCTGGACATCGAAGCGGCGCTCTGGCCACGGCCTGACCCGCATGAACATCGCGTACGCGGACAGGTGCTCGCCGTGATCGAGACGGATCTCGGCAAGGAACTGGACGTGGCTCGACGGCCGCACCTCGGTGGAGAGCGATGCCCGGAAGTTGCGCAGCGCGTTGTATTCGTAGCCGGTGTAGTTGAACCAGCCTGGATCTTCCTCACCGGCGGTGACGAAGACCTCGCCGCCGAACACGACGCGGCCGTTGGCGACCGAGATCGCCTCGGTCGGCAGTCCCTGCGCAAACGCGTGCGTGGCGACCAGCAGCACGCAGGCGAGCAGGTGGAGCAGCGGGACGAGGAACACGTGCGGCCAGTATAATCGCCGGATGCGGAGCACCGTTCTGCTGCTCCTGATCCTGACCGTTGCGGCACCGGTCACCGCCGCCACCGATCGACAGACCCGCACGTTTCCGTGGTCGCCCGAACGGGTACTCGTTCTCGAGGTGACGGTCGGCGAGGTCCGCATTCTCGGCGGCGATCGTCCTGACGTCGAGGTTGCCGTGCAGCGGGTGGCGCCGACCCCGGACGGGCTGGACGCGATTCCGTTCGTCGTCGAGGACACCCCTGAGCGCGTGACCGTCCGCATCGTCCAGGCCTCCGGCAACACCGACCCGGCGCTGCGCGCCGAGGTCGTCCTGCGCGTGCCCACCTCAATCACCGTCGAGCGCGTCCGCGTCGTCGAAGGCAAGCTGGCGGTGGAGAAGTTTCGCGGCAGCCTGACTGCCGACGTGCGGCGCGGGCCGATCGACGGAACGGATGTCTCCGGCGCGCTGCGCCTGGAGACGAGCGTCGGGTCGATCACGCTCAAGCAGGCGCGGCTCAGCCCGAACGGCCTGCTCCGTCTGCGAGCGTTCAGCGGCGACGTTCGGCTGCAGATGCCCGGCGCGCCAGCCGACGCGCGCGTCATGGCCCTCGCCCTGAACGGGACGATTCAGTCGGACATCCCGCTGACGACCCGCGACACGTGGGGGCCGCGCTGGAGCGAGGCGACGCTGGGGAAGGGAGAGCCGGTGATCTCGATCGACGTGGTCACCGGCAAGGTCGAGATCAAGACGCGCTGAGCTCAGCGCCGCTTGAGCCGCTGCTGGGCGTCCTTGTAACGAGGCGAGTCGGGCGGGACCTTCTCGTACGCGGCGCGCGCTTTTTCGGCGTTGCGCAGGCGCCGCTCGTAGAGCTCGCCAAGCCGGAACCAGACTTCGGCAGGGTTCCCCGGGAACTGCGCGGCCATGTGCTCCCACACCTCGGCGGCGGCCTGGTACTGGTTCATGTCCTCGTAGCCGAGCGCCAGCTGATTCAGCGCGATCATCGTCTGCGCCTCGCCCGGGAACTGATCCGAAATCATGCGAAGCGTCACGAGCAGCGCCGGCACCTCGACCTGCAGCACGGGATCGACGCCCTTCAACTGCTTGCGCTGCGCTTCGATCTGGCGCTTCGCCTGCAGCGCCGACCGGGACTCGGGCGTGCCGGGGAAGTCGCGAGCGATCTCGCCCAGCAGCTGATAGCCCTCGGTCTGGCGAGGCTGGGCCTTGGCGTTCTGCAGGAGCCGCGCCCGCCGCAGTTTGCTCTGCGCCACGCGTTGGTTGCCGGCGAAGCGGCGATCGAACTCGACGTACACAGCCATCGCGTCGTCGACGCGACCGGCTTTCTCGAGGGTCTCCGCTGCCAGGAACGACGCTTCGACAGCGATCTCGGACCGCGGGTAATCGACAACGATCTGGCGCAGGTCCGCAACGGCCTGATCGATCAGGTTGTTCCCGAGCTTGGCCCGAGCCACATCCAACCGCTCGCGCGCTTCGATGTCTTTCGAGGCCGCGGCCGGTGCCGGCTTCGACGTTGGCGGGGCCGGGTCTTTCGCGGGCGCCGGCGATTTCGTGGCAGGTTTCACTGCCGGCGCAGACGATGCCAGTGACGCCGGCGGGCTGGCGGTATCTGCGGTTGTCGGGGATGCAGCCGGCGGCGAGGACGGGACATCGGCCGCAAGAGGCGGAGCGGACGATTCGGGCGGTGGCGCGGCGCTCACGTCCGCCGTCGCCTCGGGCGCGGGAGACGCCGCGGGGTCGGGTGCGGATACGGCGGGCCGCCGGCTCATGACGAAAAACGCGGAGAGCAGAACGAGCACTGCCAGCGCTGCGACGCCCACCCCGAACAGGTTCGAGCGCGGGGCCGCGGCGGTCGCGTTCTCCGCTGCCGGTCGAGCATGGCTTGACGGTTTAGAAACGGGTGCGACCGCGGGAACCGGCGGTAAACCAGCCGGGTCCGAAGAGCCAGCAGCCGGCGATGAGGACACGACGCTGGACTCTCTGGGCTTGTCCACGACTGAGGCGACGCTCGTCGCGCCGCTGGCGGCGATGACGCGGGTTCCGGAATCGCGGCGAA
>Ga0310810_10003395_pt1 | contig 17357 bp, 17 predicted proteins | sample NCmetagenome_FD_207641 | JGI IMG/M metagenome (GOLD analysis project Ga0310810, IMG submission 207641) | Soil microbial communities from experimental microcosm in Duke University, North Carolina, United States - NC | ecosystem: Engineered > Artificial ecosystem > Soil microcosm > Unclassified ... | reverse complement strand
TACTGCTTGTCGAGCACGAGCAGGCGCGCGTAGTTGAGCCGCACGTCGCGCGAGTCGGGGTATTTGTCGAGGTAGCCCGCGAGCCGCTTGGCGGCTTCGGCGGGCGCGCGCCGCTGCAGCAGCTGCGCCTCGTAGAGCGCCGCGATATCCCAATCGGGCTTGAGCGACGCGGAGCGCCGGATCTCGGCGAGCGCGAGCTCCGTGTCGCCCGCGGCGGAGGCCGACTGCGCCACCGCGAAGTGCGCCTGCGGCACGCTGTCGTAGCGCGCCGCGAGCCGCTGCGCCACCTGCAGATTCGCCTTGGGGTCCGGGTTGATCGCGAGCAGCCGGCCGAGCTGCATGAACATGTTCGGCGCCGCGGTCGCGTTGGTGCCGAGGAGCTTGAGGATGTAGGGCTCGGCCTCGTCGACGCGCTTCTGGCCGATGAGCAGGATCGCGACCTCCTGCTGCGCGAACGGCGAGTCCGGGTCGGTCTCGTTCCAGATGCGCGCAGCCTCGAGCGCCTGCTGCGGCATGCGCGCGGCCTTCGCCATCTCGACCGCGCGGCGCGCCACGCGCGGATCGCGCGTGCGCTTGGCGAGATCGACATAGGTCTGCGCGGCCAGCCCCTCGCTGCCGCGCTGGCCGGCGATCTCGCCGAGGAGAAACTCGTAGAAAAGCTGCTTGGTCAGGTCCTGGGCGGGCAGCTGCGCCGGCGGCTTGTTGGCGATGCCCGACGCGGCCGCGGGCGAATCGTCTTCATCGTCCGCGTCCTGGGCGTTTTGCGCGAGTGCGCCGAGCGCAAAGGCGAGCGTGAACGCGGCGAGCAGCGCTCTAGAGAGAGGTTGGGTCAGGGGCATGTCGGGCGAGCAAGTGTAGGTATATTTGGTGCTCTGCACAAGGCAAATTCCCCCGGTTAGACATGCCCGAACTGCCAGAGGTTGAGGTGACGCGCCGCGGGCTCGAGCCGCGGCTGGTTGGACATCGCATCGGGCAGGTCGTCGTGCGCGAGTCGCGCCTGCGCTGGCGCGTGCCGGCGACAGTGCGCGCGCTCACCGGGCGGACGGTGCGCGCGGTGAAGCGCCGGGGCAAATACCTGCTCTTCGATTGTGGCGATGGGCACCTGATCGTTCACCTGGGCATGTCCGGGAGCCTGCGGCTGGTGGAGCCGGGCACCGCGCCGGGCAAGCACGACCACGTCGACCTCGCCGTCGGCGAGCGCGTGCTGAGGCTGCGGGATCCGCGCCGCTTCGGCGCGATGCTGTGGACTGCGGATCCACCGGCGGAGCATCCGCTCCTGCGCCATCTCGGCGTCGAGCCGCTCTCCCGCGCGCTCGATGCGCGCCACCTGCACGCGCTCGCGCGTCAGAGCGGCGTCGCGGTGAAAACCCTGCTCATGGACGGGCGGCGCGTGGTCGGCGTGGGCAACATCTACGCTTCCGAGAGCCTCTTTCTGGCCGGCATCGATCCAAGAAGGCGCGCGAACCGGATCTCGCTCGAGAAATGCGCCAAGCTCGTTGCCGCGATCAAGACGACGCTGAAGGCGGCCATTCGCGCGGGCGGCTCGACGCTGCGCGACTTCGTCGGCAGCGACGGCGCCGAGGGCTATTTCCAGCGCCGCGCCTGGGTTTACGGCCGCGAGGGCGAGCCCTGCAGGCGCTGCGGCACCCGGATCAAGCGGCTGGTGCAGGGGCAGCGGGCAACCTATTTCTGCCCGGCCTGCCAGGCGTAGGAAAGGATCCCCCCGCTTATCGTGCGTGTTCTTTCACCTTTGCGGCGAGCGCCTTGCGCACGATCGGGTGGACGAACTTCGCCACGTCCCCGCCGAGCAGGGCGATCTCGCGCACGAGCGTCGCCGAGATGAACATGTGCTGATCGCCGGGCGTGAGAAAGATCGTTTCCATGTCCGGGTAGAGGTCGCGGTTCATGCCGGCGAGCTGGAATTCGTATTCGAAGTCCGAGACCGCACGCAGGCCGCGCAGCACCACGCGTGCCTTTTGCTTGCGCACGAAGTCGGTGAGCAGGCCCTTGAAGCCGATTACCTCGACGTTTTTGACGTCGTGCAGCACCTTCAGGGCGAGCGCCACGCGCTCATCCAGCGTGAAGAAGGTGCGCTTCGCGCTGCTGTCGGCGATGCCGAGCACGACCCTGTCAAAAAGGCGGCTCGCGCGGCGCACAAGGTCCTCGTGCCCGCTCGTAAGCGGGTCAAACGTTCCCGGATAGACCGCCTTGATCATCGCCGCTCCATTGCAGTAGTTGATAGCTTACCTGCCCGGCCCGGTCGCGCTTCAGCTCCCGCCAGCCCGCGGCGGTGATGGGCGATTCGGATTCTATATAGACCCGCGCCTGCCGGCCCAGGACGCGCTCGAGGCGCCCGAGCAGCGGCGGCACGACGTTCTGCCTGAAGGGCGGGTCGAGAAAGACCACGTCGAACCGCTCGGTTGCGCGCTTCAGGTAGGCATCGGCGTCTGCGGCGATGATCTCGACCTCGGCCGCGCCGAGCTCGGCGCGGCTTTTCGCGAGCGCGGCCAGCGCGACCCGGTCGCGCTCGACCAGCACGACGCGCGCCGCGCCGCGCGAGGCGGCCTCGAAGCCGAGCGCACCGCTGCCGGCATACAGATCCAGGCACGCGAGGCCCGACAGGTCCTGGCCGAGCCAGTTGAAGAGCGTCTCGCGCACGCGATCCGGCGTCGGCCGCAGGCCGGGACGCGCGGCGACGCGCAGGCGCCGGCTGCGGAATTTTCCGCCGACGATGCGCAGCGTTCCGGCACGGCGTGCTCCGGTAGAATTCACGCATCCATGGTAGCAGCGGGCTCCTGGGCGGCGCGCCTCAAGGCCGGCCTCGCACGCACGCGCGAGGCGCTCGGGGCGGGCTTGGGCGCGCTCGTCGGCCGCGGCAAGATCGACGAGGCGCTGCTCGCGGAGCTCGAGAGCGCGCTCATCGTCGCCGATTGCGGCGTCGAGGCGGCGCGCGAGCTGATCGACGAGCTGCGCAAGCGCGCCCGCGCCGGCAACCTCCCCGACGCCGCCGCGTTGAAGAGCGCGCTCAAGGCAGCCGTGACCGAGCGGCTCGCGCCGCTCGAGCGCAGGCTCGATGTGCGCTCTCAGAAGCCCTGCGTGGTGATGGTCGCGGGCGTCAACGGCTCGGGCAAGACGACGTCGATCGGCAAGCTCGCCAAGTGGCTGCAGCAGCAGCGCCTCTCCGTCATGCTCGCCGCCGGCGACACCTTTCGCGCCGCGGCGCGCGAGCAGCTCGCCACCTGGGGCGAGCGCAACGGCGTGGCCGTGCTGGGCCAGCAGGGCGGGGACCCCGGCGCGGTCGTGTTCGACGCCGTCGCCGCGGCAAAAGCGCGCTCGATCGACGTGCTCATCGCCGACACCGCCGGACGCCTGCCCACGCAACTGCATCTCATGGAGGAGATCAAGAAAGTGAGGCGCGTGGCCGACAAGGCGCTGCCGGGTGCGCCGCACGAGACGCTGCTCGTGCTCGATGCCGGCACCGGCCAGAACGCCATCGCGCAGGTCAAGGCGTTCGACGATGCGCTCGGACTGACCGGTCTGGTGGTGACGAAGCTGGACGGAACGGCCAAGGGGGGCGTGCTGCTGGCCATCGCGCACGCGCGGTCCAGGCAACCCGGCGCGCGCCCGGTTCCGGTTCTTTTCATCGGCGTGGGCGAGGGCATCGACGACCTGAGGCCCTTCGTCGCCGCAGAATTCGCCGAGGCGCTCGTTGATTAGCTTCTCGGGCGTCGCCAAGCGCTACCCCGGAGGCCACGAGGCGCTGCGCGGCGTGTCGTTCACGATCGAGCCCGGGGAGTTCGCCTTCGTCGCCGGCCACTCCGGCGCGGGCAAGTCGACGCTGCTGAAGCTCGTCGCCGCGATCGAGCGGCCGAGCGCGGGCGCCGTGCTCGTCAATGGCCAGAACGTGGGCGCGCTGAAGCGAAGCGCGGTGCCCTATCTGAGGCGAAATCTGGGCTTGGTGTTCCAGGACCAGAAGCTGCTCTATGACCGCAGCGTCTTCGACAACGTCATGCTGCCGCTGTCCTTTGGCGAGCTCGGTGCGCGCGAGGCCGCGCGCCGCGCGCGCGCCGCGCTCGAGAAGGTCGGCCTGAGCGCGCGGGAAAAAGCCAACCCCGTGCAGCTCTCGGGCGGCGAACAGCAGCGCCTGGCGATCGCGCGCGCCGTCGCCAACCGCCCCGCCATCCTGCTCGCCGACGAGCCCACCGCGAACCTCGACGCCGAGTCCGCGCTGAAGATCCTGGAGATCTTCTCCGCCTTCAACCAGGTCGGGGTTACCGTGCTCGTGTCGACCCATGACGAAGCGCTCCTCGGGCGCTTCGCGCGCAAGGTGCTGCGCCTTGCGCAGGGAACGCTCGCGCCGTGAGCCGGGGAATTCCCTCATGACCGCCTGGCTGCGGCACCACCGGAGGGCGTTCGCCGCGGCGCTGGGCAAGCTCTCGGCGCAAAAGTCGGCTGCGCTCCTCAACTCGCTCGTCATCGGCATCGCGCTCGCGCTGCCGGCGGGGGGCTACGCGCTCCTGTCCGACCTGCGCGCGCTCGTCGGGGGGCCGAGTGCGGGAGCGCCGCTCGAGCCCTCGCTGACGGTGTTCCTGCGCACCGAGGCGAAGCGCCCCGATATCGACGCGCTCGCCCAGCACCTGAAATTGGACGCGCGCGTGCGCGACTCGATCTTCGTCCCGCGCGAGCAGGCGCTCAAAGAACTTCAGGCGACCGAGGGCCTCGGCGAAGTGGTCGCGGCACTGAACCGCAATCCCCTGCCCGATGCCTACGTGGTGAGGCCGCGCTCGCGCGAGCCGGCCGGCATCGAGGCGCTCGCAAGCGACCTGCGCGGGCTTCCCGCGGTTGCGCACGTCCAGGCCGACGCGGCCTGGGCGCGGCGGCTCGCCGCGCTCGCCGGTACCGCGCGCCTTGCGATCGGACTGCTCGCGCTCATCCTCGCCTTCGGCCTGGTGGCAATCACCTTCAACACGATCCGGCTGCAGATCGTCACGCAGCGCGACGAGATCGAGATTTCGAAGCTCGTCGGCGCGACCGACGCCTTCATCCGCCGTCCCTTTTACTACCTCGGCGCCCTGCAGGGCTTCGCCGGCGGGGCGCTCGCCCTCGGGCTTCTCTGGGCCGGGCTCGCCGCGCTGAACACGGGGGTCGGCGAGCTCGCCGCGAGCTACGGCTCGAGCTTCCGGCTCCGGTTCCTCGGGCCGGCCGATGCCCTTGCCGTCCTTGCCTTCGCGAGCGGGCTCGGCTGGTTCGGGGCTTGGCTGTCAGTGAGCAAATACTTACTTGAAATAGAGCCAAGGTAGCCAGTCTACAAGGCATGATTCCGGGAACCGACAGCCGCCTTAGCACTCTAATCTTCCGAGTGCTAAACTTTGCGGGAGGACACTGAACCATGGAAAAAATGATGGCGATGCCGATGGCCCTGCCCGTGGTGGGCTCCGCCGCGAGCCTGGATACGTATATCCAGAGCGTCAACCGCGTGCCGATGCTTTCGGCCGAGCGGGAGCGCGAGCTCGCCTTGCGCTACCGCGGCGCAAACGATCTCGAAGCCGCGCGTGAGCTGGTGATGTCGCACCTGCGGCTGGTGGTCTCGGTCGCGCGCGGCTATCTCGGTTACGGCCTGCCGCACGCGGATCTCATCCAGGAAGGCAACATCGGGCTCATGAAAGCGGTGAAGCGCTTCGATCCCGATCGCGGCGCGCGCCTTGTTTCCTTCGCGCTGCACTGGATCCGCGCCGAGATCCACGAGTACGTCCTGCGCAACTGGCGCCTGGTGAAGGTCGCCACGACCAAGGCGCAGCGCAAGCTCTTCTTCAACCTGCGCTCGATGAAAAAGGACCTCGCGCCGCTTTCGAGCGCGGAAACCGGCCGCGTCGCCGAGGAGCTGAACGTGCGCCCCGAGGAGGTGACCGAAATGGAGACGCGCCTCTCCGGCCGCGAGGTGGCGTTCGAGGCCGATGAGAGCGACGACGAGAGGGCCTATGCGCCGGTGCACTATCTCGCCGCGGATCCCGAGGCCGAGCCTTCGCGCGTGCTCGAGGCCGCCGAGGAAGCCGAACGGGACAGCGACGGCTTGAAGAACGCGCTCGCCACGCTCGATCCGCGCAGCCGCCGCATCGTCGAGGCGCGCTGGCTGAACGAGAAAGAGACGGCCACGCTGCACGAGCTCGCCGCCGAGTTCAAGGTTTCGGCCGAGCGCATCCGGCAGCTCGAGGCGAAGGCGCTCGCGAAGATGCGCGGCCTGATGGAAGGCCGCGGCGCCGGCGTGCCGCTGCTCAGGAGCCCCGCAGCAGCGTCGTAAGCTCGTCGAACGGCACGGGCTTGCTGAACAGGTAGCCCTGCATCTGGTCGCAGCGCAGCAGGCGCAGCACTTTCGCCTGCTCCTCGGCGTCGACCCCCTCGGCCACGACCTTCAGCCGCAGCGAGTGCGCGAGCGAGATGATGGTCTGCACCAGCGTCATCGTGTCGGGCTCGTTCAGCATCGTGATGACGAAGGAGCGGTCGATCTTCAGCATCTGCACCGGCAGCTTGGCCAGATAGCTGAGCGACGAATAGCCGGTGCCGAAGTCGTCGATCGCGAGGCCCACCCCGAGCCCGCGCACTTCGCGCAGCTTGCCGATGTTGCCCTCGATGTCCTCCATGATCAGGCTCTCGGTGATTTCCAGGTCGATGCCGGTCGGCGCCACCCCTTCCATGATCGCCTGCTCGACCGCGGCGACGAAATCCTTCTGCCGCAGCTGGATCGGCGAGACATTGACCGCAACGCGCGGGGGCTTGAGACCCGACTCGGTCCAGCGGCGGTGATCGCGCGAGGCGCGCTTCAGGGCCCAGGTACCAACCTCGAGGATCATCCCGGTTTCCTCCATGAGCGGGATGAACTTCATCGGCGGCACCAGGCCAAGTTCCGGGCTTTGCCAGCGGATGAGCGCCTCGGTGCCGATGATGCGACGGTCCTCGAGCGCGACCTTGGGCTGGTAGTGCAGGACGAATTCCTCGTTCTCGAGCGCACGGCGCAGCTTGTTCTCGAGCGTGAGCGTCATGCCGGTACGCTCGATCAGGTCGGCCGTATAGAACACCTGGCGCTCGCCGGTCTCCTTCGCCTTGCGCAACGCCGCCTCGGCGTTGCCGAGCAGCGCGTCCGCGACGGCGCCGTCGTTGGGGAAGAGCGCGAGGCCCGCCTTCGCGGCCACCCTCAGCTCGGTGCTCTCCACCAGGTAGGGCTCGCCGAAGCACGCGCGCGCGAGATTGGCAAACACGCGGCCCGCCTCCGACCTGCCCTTGACGGTGGGGAGCACGACGGCGAAATGGTCCGCCGCGACGCGGCCGACCAAGGCGGCGCCGGTAGCGCGGGCCAAGCGCTCCCCCACTTGCCGGATCAGCGCGTCGCCCGCCTGGCGCCCGAGGGATTCATTGATCGTGGTCAGGCGCTCGATGTCGAGCAAGGCGAGCGCGAACTTGGCGCCCGCCTGGCCGGCCGTCTGAATCGACTGACCGAGCCGGTCGACCAGAAGCGCCCGGTTGGCGAGGCCCGTCAGCGGGTCGTACAGCGCGAGGTAGTTGAGCTTGTCCTCCTTGGCGATGTGATCGAGCGCAAAGGCGACGTCGCCGGCGAGCTCCTCGAGCAGGCGCAGCTCCTCGTCGTTGAAGAAGTTCTTGTCCCGGGCGCAGAGCAGCAGCACTTCGCTCACCTCGTCCCCGACGACGATCGGCAGCGACAGGATCGAGCCGTAGCCGCGCTCGATCGCGGCCCGGCGCATCGAGCCGATTTCCGGATCGGCGACGAGGTCGTTGCAGTACACCGGCTTGCGCGTGCGGATGGCCTGGATGGTGGTGCCGCGCGGCGAGATGGTTTCCGCCCCGGGCCGGATCACCGCGCGCCGCGCGATGTGCGGGTCGATGCCGGCCGCCGCGACGGGAATCACCTCGTAGGTGGCGGGTTCGTAGTGCAGCATCTGCGCGATGCCGAAGCCGCCGAGCTCGACCGCGATGCGGCACGCCTCGCGCAGCAGCTCTCCGCGGTCGCGCGTGCGCACGATCGCGGCGTTGATGCCGCTCAGCACCGCGTAAACCCGGTTCAAGCGGTTGATGCGCTTCTCGGCGAGCTTGCGCTCGCTGATGTCCTTGCCGACGCCGCGGTAGCCCTTGAACGCGCCGGCGCCGTCGCTGACCGGCTCGCCGCTGATCGAGAGCCAGCGCTCGACGCCTTTCGAATCGATGCGCGCGACCTCGAAGTCGCGGAACGGCTGGCGCGCCTCGAGCGTCGCGCGGTGCGCCGCCCAGCCGGCCGCATCCGGGTGCGTGGACGGCGACTCCCACCGCGGCTTGCCGATCTGGCTGCCGCCCATGACGGGTTTGTGCTGCGGGCCGTGCGTGACACGCAGCAGGCGGTGCTCGGCATCCGATTCCCAATAGAAGTCCGAGGAGAGCCCGGTCAGGCTGCGGAAGCGCTCCTCGCTTTCACGCAGCGCATTCTCCGCGGCGATCCGCTCGCGGATGTCTCGCGAAATCGCGACCACGATCCAGCGCTCACCCGCGCGCAGAAGCCTGCGGTTCGACTCGAAGGGCAGCCTCGACCCGTCCTTGCAGCGGTAATAGCTGCGCATGCCGCTCGGCTGCTCCGGATTGGCGATCAGCTCGTCGTACTTGGTCTCGAGCTCCGTGCGGGTCGCCGGCAGCACGTCGGATGGCCCCATCGCGAGCAGTTCCGCGCGCGTGTAGCCGAGCAAGCGGCACGCGGATTCGTTGACGTCCAAATGCCGCATCGTCGCCCGGTCCGTGATGATGATGATGTCGGGCGAGCCGTCCATCGCCAGGCGGAAGCGACGCAAGTCCTCCTCGCCTTGCTTGCGTGCGGTAATGTCACGCGCCGTGCCGCGGTAGCCGAGAAAGCGCCCCTCCGCGTCGAACATGGGCTCGCCGCTCGCCGAGACATAGCGCACGCTGCCGTCGCTGGCGGCGCGCATGTACTCGAAATCGCGGAAAGGCTGGTGCGCCTCGAGCAGCGCGCGGTGCGCCTCCCAGGAGGCGCCAAGCGGCGTGATGCCCGCGAGCTCCCAGCGGCGCTTGCCGACCTGCTCGTCCTGGTCGTCGCCCCACTTGGCGGCCCGGTCGCCGCCGGTAAAGGTCGTGAAGCGGAATTCCGCGTCCTGCTCCCAATACCAGTCCGAGGAGAGTTGCGTGAGGCTGCGAAAGCGCGCCTCGCTGTCGGCGAGCCTCTGCAGCGCGCGTTTGCGATCAGTGATGTCCCGGCCGATCGTGACGATTAGCGTCTTGCCGTCGATGCGGAGGGCGCGCCGGTGCAACTCGGTCCAGCCATCGCTGCCGTCTTTCCTGACGAAGCGGCTCTCCGAGCTCATGCCCTGCTCGCCCGCGGCGACGACCGCGGCATACTCCGGCTCGATCTGCGCGCGCGTCTTGCCGACGACCTCGTACGATGTCTTCCGCATGAGCTCCGTGCGCGTATAGCCAAGCCGCTTGCAGGCCGTGTCGTTCACGTACAGGAAGCGCATCGTCTCCGGATCGGTCAGGTAGATGGAGTCCGGCGTGACGTCCATCGCGGCCTGGAATCGCCTAACTTCGCCCTCGGCAGCGTTGCGCTCGGTCACATCGTGCGCAAGGACCACCTTCACGCGCCGGCCGGCGAACTCCGACACGTGCGACGTAACCTCGACCTCGATCAGCGAGCCATCCTTCCGGCGATGCAGCCACGTCCCGCTGTTTTCGGCGCCAGTGCGCAGTTCCCTTGCGCCGCTCTCGAGCAGGCGCTGCACCTCGGAAGCCGGGCGGATATCGGCGATCGTCATGCCAAGGAACTCGGCGCGCGCGTAGCCGTAATGGGCAATGGCCGCGTCGTTGACCGCCACGAAGCGGAACGTCTCGAGGTCGTACATCCACATGGGATGCGGGTTGGCCTCGAAAAGGCTGCGGTAATTTCGCTCGCCCTCGACCAGCGCGGCTTCCACGCGCTTGCGCTCGGAGATGTCGGAGAGAACGGACACGAAATGCTGCGGCGCGCCCGTCCGGTCGCGCACTGCGGACGTCGTGACGCTGACCCAAGTATGCGAGCCGTCCTTGCGCAGCAGGCGGAGCTCCCGCTGGTAGGGCCTGCCGCCGCCCTCGAGTATTTTCGCGCGATCCTTCACGCTGCGCGCGAAATCCTCGGGGTGCGTCACGTCGCGGATGTGCCGCTGGATCGCTTCAGCCCGGCCCAGCCCGCACATCTCGCAGAAAGTCTGGTTGGCCATCTGGATCTCGCCCTCGAGCGAGGTATGCACGATGCCCACGGCTGCCTGCTCGAAGGTGGTGCGGTAGCGCGACTCGCTCGAAGCAAGCGCCTCAGCCGCCTGCTTCTCCGCGGTAACGTCCTGGATCGTGCCGAACCAGCGCAGCCGGCCGCGCACCGCTTCGCTGATCGGTTCGGAGACCTGGCGCAGATGCAGCCAGGCCCCGTCTTTGTGCTGGAGGCGGTACTCGAACTCCGCGCGCGCGTCGAGCTTTCCGGCTTTTATGCTCTCGGCGCGGAACCGCGCCCGGTCGTCGGGATGAACAAGCTTCAGCCATTGGCGCGTATTGCGAGGCAGTTCAGCGTCCGGAAGGCCGAGCATCGGTGCCAGGTTGTCCGACCAGCTCTCGAATGAGCCGTCCGCGGCGGTGATGACGTGCGCGAGTCCGGCCAGGCCCTGAGCGCGCCGCAGACCCGTAGCGTTATCGAGCAGAGCGCGCTCGGCGCGGCGACGGCTCTCGCGCTCGCGGGCCCGTTCGAGCGCTCCGGCGACGGCGGACGGCAGCCGCGCGAGGTTGGATTTCAGGACGTAGTCGGTCGCGCCCTCCTTGAGGCAGCGCACGGCGTGCTCTTCGCCCATCGTGCCCGAGACGTAGATGAAAGGCGTATCCGGCGCCTTCTCTCTGGCGATCTCAAGCGCCCGGGCGCCGCTGAACCTTGGCAGCGCGTAGTCCGACAGGATGACCTGCGGGCGAACGTCCGCGAGCGCCCGGCGGAACTCGGCTTCGTTCTGCACGATGCTCGCGTCGACGACAAGCCCGGCGCGATTGAACTCGCGCAGCACCAGGCCGGCGTCGGCTTTCGAATCTTCGACCAGCAGGATTCGCAGGGGGGCAGCCGGAACGACCGGGCGAGCGCCTTCGGCCGAGGAAGGGCGGCGGCCCATCCGGCTTCCTCTCGCGCGTGCCGTGCGCTGTTGAGTTTCGCTCAACGGAACCCTCCGCCTTGTTCGCGTTGATTTTCCCGTCGCTGCTGCCGAATGTTCCGGCAGTCAGTGAGCGATAGCCTCCCTAGGACAAAACATTACACCGTGGGGGCCAATAGGGGCGGCATTCGCCCCGGATGTCCAACTTTCCCTACAGGAGGGCTACTCGAGGGTCGTGATGCCTTGGCGGATGGCGTACTTGACGAGCGAGGCGAGGTTGCCGATGCCGAGCTTGCGCATCATGCGCAGCCGGTAGGTCTCGACCGTGCGGGCGGACAAACCGATAATTTCCGCGACTTCGGCGTTGGACTTGCCCTCGGAGACCAGCCGCAGGATGTTGCGCTCGGTGCCGGTCAGCGTCTCGATCTGCAGCTCGCCGCGCGCGGACGGGCGGGCATCGTCGACGAACTTCTCCGCAATGCTCTCTCCCAGGTAGCGCTTGCCGGCGGCCGCGGCGCGGATCGCCTTGACCACTTCCTCCCCGCTGCTTTCCCGTCCCAGGCATCCCACCACGCCCGCCTCCAGGGCGCGCCGCACCGCGGAGGGCGCCGAGTGCGCCGCAAGCAGCACCACGGCGACGCCCGGCGCCTTCTGGGCGAAGGCCCTCGCCGTGTCGATGCCGCTCATCGGACCGAGGCCATTGCCGAGCACCACGACCCGCGGATGCAGCCGCTCCGCCTCGCGCAGCGCGGCTTCGCCGTCGGCGACCGACGCGACGACCTTCAAGTCCTCCTCGTGGCCGAGCAGCCCGGCGAGGCAGTCGCGCAGCACGGCGTGGTCGTCGGCGAGCAGCACGGTGATCGGGCCGCGCTTGGGTCGAGTGGAAATTGGGTTGATTGCCGGCATGGGATTTCTTTTTTCAAGCCGCGATCCGCGATGTCTGCAGTCGCGAATCCTAGATTCATCGGGCAGCGCTGGGTATCGTAGAAGCACGACGACTGAGTAGCGCTTCTACGACGGCGAGACCACCGTAGGACTACGTCGCGCTCCTACGATCGTTGCCCGATGAAGATTGGACAACGCTGGCGGCGAGAATTCCCTAGCTTGAGCTTTTCAGCAGGGTTTGCAGATCCGCGGCGAGATCTTGCGGGATGCGCTCGGGGCGCACCAATAGACGCAGCCGTCCCTGCGGATCGAAGACGAAGGTCTGCGCGCTGTGATCCACCGTGTAGGAGCCGGGCGTCGAGCTCGAGTTCTTCGCGTAGAAAATGCGGAACTCCTTCGCTGCGCGCTGCGTGGCTTGCGCATCGCCGTAGAGGCCGAGGAAGCTCGGATCGAACGCAGGAACGTACTGCGCGAGCACCTGCGGCGTGTCGCGCTCCGGGTCGACGGTGACGAAGAGGACCTGCACGCGGGAAGCGTCCGCGCCGAGCTTTTTCAGCGCGGCCGCCGTGTCGGCGAGCGTCGTCGGGCAGATGTCGGGACAATGCGTGTAGCCGAAAAAGAGCACCACCGCCTTGCCGCGAAACTCCTCGAGCGAGTGCGGCTTGCCGTCGTGGCCGGTCAGCGTGAGCGCGCGGCCGAAGTCGGCGCCGGTCACGTCGGTACTGCGGAACTTCGGCCCCTCGGGCGTGCAGGCGGAGACGAGCGCCGCCAGCAGGCAGGCGCCGCTAAAGCGCCAGATAGTGGTCAATGAGCAGCGCGGCGAAAAGCGCGGCGAGATAGACGATCGAGTAACGGAAGGCGCCGCGCGCGAGCCGGTCGCTGTAGGCGGCGACGATGCGCACCGCGTAACCGAGGTAGATCGCGCCGAGCGCGAGCGCCGCGCAGAAATAGGCAAGCCCGCTCATTCCCGCGGCAAAGGGCAGCAGCGACACGGCGAAGAGGACGAGCGTGTAGAGCAATACCTGCAGGCGCGTGTACTCCTTGCCGTGGGTCACCGGCAGCATCGGCACGCCCGCGCGCGCGTAGTCCTCGGTGCGATAGAGCGCGAGCGCCCAGAAATGCGGCGGCGTCCACGCGAAGATGATCAGGAAAAGCAGCAGCGCATCGCTCGTCACCTCGCCCGTCGCCGCCGCCCAGCCGAGCACCGGCGGCATCGCGCCGGAGGCGCCGCCGATCACGATGTTCTGCGGCGTGAGCGGCTTCAGGATGACCGTGTACACGATCGCGTAGCCGACGAAGGTGCCGAGCGTCAGCCACATGGTGAGCGCGTTGACGAAATGAAAGAGCAGCCACAGGCCGAAGCCGCCCACGGCGCCGGCGAAGACCACGGTTTGCAGCGCGGTCAGCTCGCCGCGCGGCAGCGGCCGCCATTGCGTGCGCTGCATGCGCGCGTCGATGTGCTGCTCGACCAGGCAATTGACCGCGGCCGCGGCACCGGCGACGAGCGCGATGCCGGCCGTCGCCGCCGCAAGCAGCGCGAGCGGCACCATCCCCGGCGTCGCGAGCAGCATGCCGATCACTGCGGTGAAGACGATGAGCGAGACGACGCGCGGCTTGGTGAGCGCCAGAAACGCGCGCATCCGGCCCAGGACACGCGCGGCGAGCAGCCGGATGAGAGATTCGCGGGAGATTTCGGCGGACAAGGCGGGAAATTTTAACCGAACTGCGAGGCGCGAAGGAGCCGCTGCAGGTCCTTGATGACCCGCATCGGATCGGGGTCTTGCGGAAAGCGCATCATGAGGTTGCCGAGGGGATCGACCAGATACACGTGATCGAGCGGCGAGCGCACCGCGGGAAACTCCTTGGCCGCGTCACCCGCGCGCGCGACCACGGTGCCCTCGATCGCCGCGAGCAGCTCGGCACGCGGATGCACGGAATCGGTGACGAACCACAGGCGCTCGATGCGCTGCATCTCGCGCCCTTGCGCGCGCCGCACCTGGCGCATGAGATAGAGCTTGCGCTCGCAGGCCGTGCCGCAGGCGCCCCCGTCGAATTGCACCAGCACCCAGCGGCCTTTCAGCGCCGCCACCGGGGCCGCGGCGACGGGCCGCGGTGACAGCAGCGTCCCGTAGTTGCCCGCGCTGCCCGGCGTGAGATCGAGCCACCACAGGAGGAAGCTCGCCGCCACCGGCAGCACGAAAAAAAGCGCGAGCAGCGCCAGCAGCAGGCGGCCGCGCTTTCTGGGATCGTCAGGAAGGATTTTTGTCACGCTTGAAGCCGAGAACGATGAGCAGGACCAGCGACAGCGCGGCGAGCGAGTACCACTGAAACGCATACGCCTCGTTTTTTTCCGCGCCCGGCTCGACGGAGGGCCAGTCGCGCGCCAGGCCGTCGTCGAGGTTGCTGTGCTGCTCGAACACCCAGGCTTCGACCCCGACGCCCGCGACCGCGGAGAATCGCTCGGGCGTCACGTTGAGCCACACGGCGCCTTCGGGCTGCGCGCCCGAGGGCTCGTAGGCGCGCGCGAAATGATCGCGCCGCACGCCCTCCAGCCGAACCTCGCCGGCCGGCGTGCGTATCTGCGGCAATTGCGCCCGGCTGGGTCCCGCGGCGATCCAGCCGCGATTGACGAGCACCGTGCCGTCGCCTGCAATGCGGAAAGGCTGCACCACCTCGTACCCCGGCCGGCCGCGGCGCAGCTTGTTGTCGAGGAACACCGTGTACTTCGGGAGAAACTCGCCGCGCAGCACAAGGCTCGGGACGCCGGCCGTCGCGCGCTTTTCTTCGGCGCGGCGCAACTGCCAGTCGCCCAGGGCAATTCCGGCGGCGCAGCCGGCCGCGGCGAGGAGCATGCCCCACCAGGGCGGGCGAAAGCGGAGGCCGGTCTGCGTCATCGAAACGGTGGCGGGAAGGGCTACACTGCCCCAACGCATGCGTTATTTCGTCATCGCCGTGCTGGTGCTGATCGTCGCGAGCATGGGCTCGGCGGTTTACTTCATGATGCACGACCGCGGCACCTCAAAGCGCATGGTGAAGGCGCTCGCGATTCGCGTCGCGCTGTCGCTCGGGCTCTTTCTCCTGCTGATGGCCGGCTACTACTTCGGCTGGTTCCCCGCCAAGCTATAGCCAGTAGACGAAGATAAAGAGGCCGAGCCAGACCACGTCGACGAAGTGCCAGTACCAGGCGACGCCCTCGAACGCGAAGTGATGGTCGGGCTTGAAGTGCCCGGCCAGGCAGCGGAACAGGATGACCGTGAGCATGATCGCGCCGCAGGTGACGTGAAAGCCGTGAAACCCGGTGAGCATGAAGAAGGTCGAGCCGTAGGCGCCGGTCGAGAGCTTGAGGTTGAGCTCCGAGTACGCATGCGAGTACTCGAAGGCCTGGCAGGCGAGGAAGATCACCCCGAGCAGGATGGTGAGGAAGAGAAACAGGTTGAGCACCCCGCGCTTGCCTTCCTTCAACGCCCAATGCGCGATGGTCACGGTGACCCCGGAGGTCAGCAGCAGCAGCGTGTTGATCGCCGGGATGCCCCAGGCGCCCATCGGCGTGAACTTTTCGCCCAGGCCCGGTCCGGCCGAGGGCCAATGGCTGGTGAAGCCGGGCCACAGGTAGGTGTTGTGGTCCAGGCTCGAGAGATCGGGCACCGACATCTGGCGCGCCCAGAAGAGCGCGCCGAAAAAACCCGCGAAGAACATGACCTCGGAAAAGATGAACCAGCTCATGCCCCAGCGGAACGACAGGTCCTCCCAGCCGCCGTACTTGCCGCCCTCGGACTCGCGGATGACGTCGCCGAACCAGCGCACCATCATGTAGAGAAGGAGCACGAGGCCCGCGGCGATGCCGATCCAGCCGCCCGACATGCCGTTGAAGACGAACACCGCGCCGAGCGCCATCATGAAAAGCGCCGCCGAGCCCATGATCGGCCAGGGCATCGGCTGCGGAACGGCGTAATGCGCCTGCCGGCCGCCGTGGGTGGTGGATTCAGCGTGTGCCATCTTGGTTCTCTCCCCTGCGTTTTGCGTCAGCCGACCACGAGCCGAACGATCGTGATCAGCGTAACAACGAAGATCGCCGCGAGCGTGATCCCGGCGACGATGACATGCACCGGGTTCAGCTCGGCGCGCTCGTGGTCGGCCTTGCGCCGCACCCCGATCAGGCCGAACAGCACGGTTTTTACGGTGTGCATCACGACTTGCCGGCGACCTCGAAGAACGTATACGAAAGCGTGATCGTGTTGACCTCGGCCGGCAGCGATGGATCGACGACGAAGACCACCGGCATGCGGCGCGTCTCGCCCGCCGCGAGCGTCTGCTGCTGGAAGCAGAAACACTCGAGCTTCCTGAAATACCGGCCGGCACGCATCGGCCCGTAGCTCGCCACCGCCTGCCCGGTCATGGCCGAGCTGCGCACATTGGCGACCTCGTACTCGACCTGCACGAGCTGGCCCGGGTGCACCTCCATGTGGCGCACCATGGGCTGGAAGCGCCAGGGCATGCCATGCGCGTTGGCGTCGAACTCGATCGTCACGGTGCGCTTCAGATCCACCTGCGTGTTGGTCACCGGCTCGTTGCGCTCGACCAGCGAGTTGACGCCGAGCGCCCTGCAGATCTGCTTGTAGAACGGCACGAGCGCGTAGCCGAAGCCGAACATCGCGATCGCCACGACCGAAAGCCGGCTGAGCGTGCGGTGGCTGGCGACGCGCTGCTGCTCGTTCACGGCTTCATCGCCCAGTACTTGAGGATGATCAGCGTGAACGTCGTCACGGCGATCGCCCCGGCCAGCAACGCGGTCTTGAGGTTGCGGCTCACTTCAGGATCGGCTGGGTCTCGAAGGTGTGGTACGGCGCCGGAGTGGGCAGGTGCGTCCACTCGAGCGAATCGGCGCCCTCCCAGGGCTTTTGCGGCGCCTTCTCGCCGTGGCGGATGCATTTCAGCACGACGTAGAGGAAGAGCAGCTGGGTGAGGCCGAAGCCGAAGGCGCCGATCGACGAGATCTTGTTCCAGGTCTCGAACATGAGCGGGTAGTCCGGGATGCGACGCGGCATGCCGGCCAGGCCGAGGAAGTGCTGCACGAAGAAGATCATGTTGAAGAAGATCATCGTCAGCCAGAAGTGCCACTTGCCGAGCGTCTCGTCGTACATCCGGCCGGTCCACTTGGGCAGCCAGAAGTACACGCCCGCGAACGCGGAAAAGAGCGCGCCCGCCACCATCACGTAGTGGAAGTGCGCCACCACGTAGTAGGTGTCGTGCAGCTGGATGTCGATCGGCACCAGGGACAGCACCAGGCCGGTGAAGCCGCCCATGGTGAACAGAAAGAGGAACCCGATC
>Ga0310810_10003393_pt1 | contig 17361 bp, 17 predicted proteins | sample NCmetagenome_FD_207641 | JGI IMG/M metagenome (GOLD analysis project Ga0310810, IMG submission 207641) | Soil microbial communities from experimental microcosm in Duke University, North Carolina, United States - NC | ecosystem: Engineered > Artificial ecosystem > Soil microcosm > Unclassified ... | reverse complement strand
ACCAGCGTTCTGATACTGAACCGATTCGATTCATCTCATTCGGGAATCTCTTCTCAATCTATACCGTAAATCAAAACGGGCGATGTATATGAATTGTATTCGCCAGTTAGCGCATTGATGGCCGCGACCGCGAGCCCGACGGATAGGATTGAATCCGCGCCGCTGTCATTTCGCATCGGGGCTGGATTCGCGAAGCAAGGCCTCGAGGTCGAGCGGCCGTGTAAACATCGCCAGGCGTCCGTCAGGTGTGCAGGGCCAAGCCTCGGCTGGACGATCCCAGTAGAGCTCGACGCCGTTTTGGTCCGGGTCGCGGAGGTAAAGAGCTTCGCTGACCCCGTGATCGCTCGCACCATCGAGTTGGATCCCCGCTGCCAGCAGGCGACGCAACGCATCGGCAAGCGCGGCGCGAGTCGGATAGAGGATCGCCAGATGAAAAAGGCCGGTGGTACCAGGTGGGGGCGGCGAACCACCTAAACTTTCCCAGGTGTTAAGACCAATATGATGATGATAGCCACCCGCTGAAATAAACGCTGCACCATCACCGTATCGTTGCGTGAGTTCAAACCCGAGCACATCGCGGTAAAAGTGAAGTGCACGCTCAAGGTCAGCAACCTTGAGATGCACATGACCAATGCGGGCTTTAGAATTTATAGGGCGCGCACTCATAATATCCTGCTGCTTCTTCGAATGACGACCGCAGTCGATGAGCTCATGGTAACGAGCCAATTTGCTTCATAAAGGCGATATTGACTCGGGAGAATTCTCTTCATTGATCAACTTTCTTCTCAGGTTCGACTGTCAACATCTCTTAATCCAGAATTTTTCAACGCTGCTTCAAACATTCGGCCAATCATCAAAGCGCTTTCTCCGTTCTTGTCGAAAATTAGTAATCTCCAGTCGTATACCGTCGGGATCGGAGAAGAATATTGCGTAATAGTCGGGAGCGTACTCGGGGTAGAGTTGAGGAGAGGAACATGGAACATCTAAATGTTTAAGCTCTTGGGCGATAGCGTCAATTTCAAGTGGATCGCGGACGCGAAAACAAAAGTGGTGAAGACCCGGAGACAGCGGTTCATGCTTCTGCTTTAGAGCGTGGGCAGGACGCAATACAAACCCAAAATGGCGATTGTAATATTGCACGTGCCTGTCACCTTCGTTCAGGAAGGTATTCTTTCGAAACCCAAGCATAGTCAAAACGCGGTCGTAGAACTTTTCCGAATGATTCAAATCGGAAACGCAGACATAAATATGGTCAATGCCAATGATCTCATAAGCCATAAAGCGACTGTAGCCGGATTGTTTCCGGAGCCAAGATCGGCGTTGTAAAAATTGCGCAACTGCCGCCACTCCGCCTACTTTTAGCGCCATGAGCCCCGCGCACTACGCTCAACCTATGGTTTTTGGATTGAAGCCAAACAGAGCGTCGGGCCGATTCTTCCGATTGGTCCCGCTGCTGTTGCTTGCGTCGGCGCTGTGTGTTTCCGCCGCCAGTGAGGTCCGCACAAACGAGCTGACGTTTCCCCCGCCACTGGCAAGTTATGGAGACGCGCAACTGCCGGATATCTTGGACGTGCTGAAGAACCGCGTTCATAAGGAGCCGTTCAACCTTTGGGCTACTATCATTTTTCTACTGGCAATCATTCACACGTTTCTCACACATAAATTCGTGCGCTGGTCGCACTTGGTTGAGAAACGTCATCGCGAGCGCCTCGCCCAACAGCAAAACCAAGCGAGTCCCCTTCCGGGCGGGTCAACTCAGGAACCGACCTGTGCGGCAGCGGTGGTTCTGCATTTCCTGGGGGAAGTTGAGGCTGTGTTCGGCATTTGGGTGATTCCGTTGTTCATCCTGATGACGGTCCGCCTTGGCTGGCATCGTGCCGTCAACTACCTCGACAACCCAACGGCGTACATCGAGCCGATCTTCGTAGTTGTCATCATGGCTATTTCATCGACCCGCCCTGTGCTTAGACTCGCTGAACATTGCCTGGGCTGGTTGGCGCGCCTCGGCGGCGGCGGCCCGGGCGCGTGGTGGATGGCAATCCTTACTGCCGGTCCGGTGCTCGGCTCGGTGATAACTGAACCGGCGGCGATGACCATTTCGGCCCTGCTCTTGCGACGACAATTTTATGAACTGAAACCAGCCCCGCGGCTCGCGTATGCCACGCTGGGTTTGCTCTTCGTCAACATATCCGTGGGCGGAGTTTTGACCCACTTTGCCGCACCGCCCGTGCTGATGGTCGCCTCACGCTGGGGCTGGAATACGCCGTTCATGTTTCGACAATTTGGGGAAGCCGCCCTCGCCGGCATCGTCATATCCAATATTATCTATTACCTTGCTTTTCGCCGCTCGATCGCCCAACTCGCTTCCCAACAACTGACTTTCACCACTTCGGAAACCAAAGAGTCTCAAACTCCCATTCCCGCATGGGTAACCATCGGGAATCTGATCGTGATGGCCTGGACCGTCCTGGTGTCCCATTACCCGGTCCTCGTCGTCGGTGGCTTTCTTTTCTTCGTTGCCTTTGTTGAGGTAACGAGCGACTACCAATCTGAGTTGCAGCTGCGCTCGCCTATTTTGGTCGGCTTCTTTCTCGCCGGGCTGGTTATCCACGGGGGCCTGCAACAGTGGTGGATTGGACCGGTCCTCAGCCGTTTGGGCGAACAAACGCTCATGTTTGGCGCCCTCGTTCTAACCGCCTTCAATGACAACGCGGCAATCACCTACCTGGCCACGCTTGTCCCGGATCTCTCGGAGGGGATGAAATTTGCCGTTGTCGCCGGCGCGGTTACCGGTGGGGGCTTGACGGTTATTGCCAATGCTCCCAATCCGGCCGGACAGTCGCTTCTGAGTCGCTATTTTCCCGACGGTATTGCACCACTGGGGCTGTTGCTGGGGGCCCTGCCCGCGACGTTGGTTATGCTCTTATGTTTCCTCGTTATTGGCTGAGATGCTGCAAACGCGAAAAGGCCTGACTTCAGTCCTCTTAGCACGAATCCCTTTAAGGAAGCGGAAGTCGAAAGGCAATCTCAAGGACGTCATATCGCCCTTCTGACTCTAGGCATGCGTTTTACGATACTTTCGCGCCTTTGTTGTAAGCTCTTGCAACCAAATCATCACTGAGTATTGACCCACCCTGCGACCAGACTGGCATAATTTGTGCAAATGCACAACCACCGATGCGAAGGGGCAGCGTTGGCTTTGGCCTTCCCAGGCGCATCGCCGAAAGGCACCAAGATGTTTCGGTCCATTACAAACCTCGTTGGGACTGCCGAGATTAACCTCAAGCTCGCCCGAATCTACCAAAAACGCACGAAGCTGGCGCGGGAGCATTTCGAAGAACGGATCCGGACAGCCTGTGACAAGCACCTGAGGGAAGTCGTGAACAATCCCATGTTCCTATGCGACCTGTGGAATGGTTACTTTTCTTACGCGCTGGATTGCGCCCAGAGGTCGATTCTGTTTTGGGACACGTTGCGGCAGCGGGGTAACAGCTATCTCGAACACGAGCGCGCCGGCAAACCCCCGGTACTGCACTTCGGGTATGAAATCGTGCTGGATGCGCGCAAGTTCAAACGCCCGGTAAATTATGCGCTGCTGCGGATACTTCCCCCTCCCGGTATAAGAATTGACCCGAAACGCCGACCCTACCTCATCATCGATCCCCGTGCGGGCCACGGACCAGGTATCGGCGGATTCAAGGACGACTCGCAAATCGGAGTTGCTCTGCGCGAATCTCACCCCGTCTATTTTGTCACTTTCTTCCCGGACCCCGAACCAGGTCAGACCCTGTTGGACGTCACCGCTGCGGAACAACAGTTTGTTCGCAAGGTCCGTCAACTCCATCCGGATAGTCCCAAACCGGTGTTGATCGGCAATTGCCAGGGCGGTTGGGCAGCCATGATGTTAGCTGCGTCAGATACGAACAACGTTGGCCCGATCGTTATCAACGGGGCACCGATGTCTTATTGGGGGGGCGCCTGGCGCGAAGGCGAAGGTGATAACCCGATGCGGTACGCGGCAGGCCTGCTGGGAGGCACCTGGCTGGCATCTTTGGCGGCGGACCTCGGCAATGGTGTTTTTGACGGCGCATGGCTCGTGCAGAATTTTGAAGGCCTCAATCCCGCCAACACGTTTTGGGACAAGTACTATCATCTCTTTGCGAACATTGATACCGAGCCGCCCCGTTTCCTGGAATTCGAACGTTGGTGGGGAGGCTATTTCCTAATGAATCGCCAGGAAATCGAGTGGATCACCCAGAATCTATTCGTCGGTAATAAACTGTGGTCTGGCGAAACTCGCGCCATTGACGCCAAAGCTCTCGATCTGCGCGAGATTAAGTCTCCGATCATTCTCTTTGCTTCATTGGGAGACAACATCACGCCGCCACAGCAAGCCTTCAATTGGGTGGCTGATGTGTACGGCTCCACCGATGAGATTAAGGCCCGCGGACAGGTCATCGTGGGGCTTTTACATCAGGACGTCGGACATTTGGGGATCTTCGTCTCAGGTCGAGTCGCTAAAAAGGAACACACGCAGATTGTTTCAGTTCTCAAGTCGATCGAAGCCTTGCCCCCAGGTCTCTACGGCATGCAGATCCTCGAACGGAGGCCTGCCAATGGCAAAGTGGAGTATGACGTTCAGTTTGTGGAGTACCGCCTCGAAGAAGTCCAGAAGCGCCTGAACCGTTTTAAGCGAGTCGACGAAAAACCTTTTAAGGCTGTCGTCGATATCGCGGATTTTAACCAGCACGCCTATGAGCTGTTTGCGCGACCCCTGATTCAGGCCAGTGCAAATGATGGAACCGCGAAATTCTTGCGTACCATGCATCCATTGCGATTTCAGCGCTGGGCCGTCTCGGATCTTAACCCGTGGCTGGCCTGGCTTGGCCCTATGGCCGCAACCGCCAGGACCGGGAGGCGCAGTTTGGGCCAGGACGTGCCGGCCCGCCGGCTTGAGGGGATTATGTCTGAACTGATCAGTGCCTCTCTCGATTTGTATCGAGAGATCCGCGATGCCATCAGCGAGGTTTTATTCTACCAAATCTACGGGAACCTGTTTTCGCTTCACCTCGCCGACTATGACCGGGACGCAACACAGGAAAGCGGTTGGGCAGCGGAAGAGGGGCATGAGCAATTTAAGCAACAGGCCCTGGCTTCGATCTCGGAGGGAGGGTACCCGGCGGCAGTCGCGCGGGTCTTTTCTCTGCTCGCGCGACACGGCGCGCCCTTCCCTCTAACGCAACTCCATCTAAAGAAGGAGCTCGCCGAAAAGTTCATCGACCTGTTGCCGGTAACTTCACCGGAGGAACAGCGGCGGATCCGTGGCATACAGGATTTGATTGTGCGTTACGACCCCGAGCAGGCGCTGAGCACCTTGCCAAAACTGCTTGCCAACCCAACCGATCGCAACCGGCTCCGCGATCTTCTGAGACGAGTGATGGCCGAGGATGCGGTGCGCCAACTCAAACTAACCAAACAGCAACTGAAGCGGCTTCACCAAATCTTGAAGGTTCTCTCCCGACCGGTACGGCAACGCCCGAAAGCCAGGACCAACCGATTACGCAAATCAGGGCGAGCCCTTCAGCCAGCCTAAAACGAAAACTATGGAATCTCTGACGAACGTCACCTTCAAAGAAATCAAGGTTGGCGACACAGCCACTGTCACCCGGCGTCTGAGCCGCCCTGAGGTCGAAGCGCTGGCACTGGTTGGCGGCGATGTCGATGCTTTCCACATCATCAAAGGTGAAGAGCTTAGTTCAGGTGCCCTACGAACTGAAGCTGTCGGGGCCGAGGCATTGCTTTCGGGTCTTTTGAATCGAAAGCTGCCTGGCCCCGGCACCTCGATTGCCGCGCAGGACCTACAATTTGATGGCAACGTGCAACCCGGCGACGAGCTGGTAGCCACGGTGACAGCACGTCAGAAAAACGCAAAAAAAGGGTTGGTCGTGTTTGACTGCCGTGTCCGTTCGAACGGCCACGACCTCATCACCGGCACCGTGACCGTACGCGCCCCCGAACGGCGGCTGCACTATGCCGATGTGGCAACTCCACAGGTCATTCTTCGTCGCACTGACAAATACGCCAAATTGCTCAAGGAATGTGAAGCGCTGCCGCCGATCACCTGCGTTGTGGCCCACCCGTGTGATCGGGACTCGCTGCTCGGCCCGGTTGAAGCCGCCAGCCTGGGGTTAATCGACCCGATCCTCGTCGGTCCAGAGGAAAAAATCCGCGCCGTAGCCAAGGCCGAAGGCCTGGAGCTCTCGCCTTATCGCATCGTAGCAACCGAACATAGCCATGCTTCGGCAGAAAAAGCTGTCGCCCTGGTCCGTGCGGGAGAAGGCGAAGCCCTGATGAAGGGGAGCCTGCATACCGACGAGTTGATGGGGGCAGTCGTCTCCTCGGCAACGGGGTTGCGCACCAACCGCCGCATCAGTCACGTCTTTCTGATGGACGTGCCGAGCCACCCGCAGGCCCTGGCCATCACCGACGCGGCAATTAATATCGCTCCCACCCTCGAGGACAAAATGCACATCGCACAGAACGTCATCGATTTGGTCCACGTGCTTGGTGTCGCTAACCCCAAAGTCGCGATTTTGTCCGCCGTCGAAACTATTAATCCTAAAATTCCTTCGACCCTTGATGCTGCTGCGCTCTGCAAAATGGCTGACCGTGGCCAGATAACCGGAGCCACGCTTGATGGTCCTCTCGCCTTTGACAACGCCATCAGTGAGGCAGCGGCTAAAACCAAAAAAATCACCTCACCCGTCGCAGGTAAAGCCGACATCCTGCTCGTTCCCGACTTAGAGGCGGGAAACATGCTCGCTAAACAATTACAGTACCTCGCCGGGGCCGATGCAGCCGGGATAGTCCTCGGCGCGCGGGTGCCGATTGTCCTGACGAGCCGCGCCGACAACGTGCGCACACGGTTAGCCTCCATCGCCGTGATGAAACTCCTCGCTCATTCGAGGCGAACGGGCGATAAACCTGTTCGTTAAGCTCATGACAGACGCCATCCTGGTCCTGAACGCGGGCTCCTCGAGTATCAAGTTCTCTGTGTTCCTCGTCGAACAGGACCAGCTCAAATTGAACCTCAATGGCCAAATCGAAGGCCTTTTTACTTCGCCGCGATTCCTCGCCAAAAGTACCGATGGCACGGTTATCAGCGAGAAGGCCTGGGGCGAAGGGGTCAAGCTTGACCACGACGGCGCGATTGAACATTTGCGTGTCTTCCTCGGAGAACTGAGAGGCAAGCTGCGGCCTGTCGGCATCGGGCATCGGGTTGTCCTGGGCGGCCTTAAATACTTCCAGCCGGTGCGGGTAAACGCGCAAGTCCTTGCCGACCTCGAACAACTGATCCCCTTGGTGCCCTTGCATCAGCCGCATAACCTTGCGCCGATTCGTCTGCTCCTTCAGCGCATGCCGGATGTGCCTCAAGTGGCATGCTTCGATACCGCGTTTCATCACACCAACCCGCCGCTGGCGCAAATGTACGCGCTCCCAAAGGAATTGAACGACGCCGGAGTTCGCCGCTACGGCTTCCACGGCCTCTCCTATGAATACATCGCTTCAGTGCTGCCCGAGGCCGCGCCTGACGCCGCCGCCGGGAGAACCGTGGTTCTGCATCTGGGCAACGGTTCGAGCATGTGCGCCATGAATGCCGGTAAGAGCGTCGCCACTACAATGGGGTTCTCGGCACTCGATGGCTTGCCGATGGGTACGCGCTGCGGAACGCTGGATCCCGGCGTGATTCTCTTTTTGCTGGATCACCGCAAGATGGATGTACGCGCTATAGAAAAATTGCTCTCCAGCCAGTCCGGACTCCTCGGTGTCTCCGGCATCTCGAGTGACGTCCGAAACTTGCTCGAGAGCCAGGAGCCGCGTGCGAAACTGGCGCTGGACCTCTATGTCTATCGCATTGGACGCGAGTTGGGCTCGCTTGCGGCAGCCCTCGGTGGGCTGGATGCCATCGTCTTTACGGCGGGGATCGGCCAGAACGCCGTGCCCATTCGCGCCAGCATTTGCCGTGACGCTGCCTGGCTGGGCGTGGAACTTGACCCGGCTGCGAATAACAAAGGTGGACCTTGTATCACGACGCCGCGCAGCCGTGTAACCGGGCTGGTATTGCGGACCGATGAGGAACTGATGATTGCACGCCATGCTCTACGCACGGTCGCCGGCACCCCTAAAGAGCAAACCAATATCCTAGCCAGGACACCATGAAAGGTAAGGCAGCCATCATCACCGGTTCTACCAGCGGCATCGGCTTGGGCATCGCCCAGGCCCTGGCGGCCCAAGGCAGCGATATCCTCCTCAATGGCTTTGGCGACGCCACCCAAATCGGCAATCTACAAAAAACACTGGCGGCTACGCACGGAGTGCGGGTCAGTTACAGCGGCGCAGACCTCTCCAAGCCCGCTGCGGTGTTGGCGATGGTCGAGCAAGCAACCAACGAACTTGGCCGAGTCGACATCCTCGTCAATAACGCCGGCATTCAATTCACCGCCCCTGTTCAAGAGTTCCCGATCGAACGCTGGGACGCAATCATAGCCATTAACCTATCGGCGGTGTTCCACGCCATCCGTGCCGTGCTCCCGCAAATGTTAAGTCGCAACTGGGGACGAATCATCAACGTGGCTTCCACGCACGGGTTAGTCGCCTCGACCCACAAAGCCGCATACGTCGCCGCCAAACATGGCGTGCTGGGGCTGACCAAGGTGGTGGCGCTGGAGACCGCCACGACTGGCGTCACGTGTAACGCCATTTGTCCGGGCTGGGTTTTGACACCGCTGGTTCAAAAACAGATCGATGAACTGGCTACCCGCGAAAACCTCAGCCCCGAAGCTGCAAGAATGCGCCTGCTGGGTGAAAAGCAACCCTCGCTCGAGTTTGCCACTCCCGAGCAACTTGGTGCCTTGGCAGTGTTCCTTTGCTCCGACGCCGCAACACAGATCCGCGGCGCAGCTCTTCCGGTCGATGGCGGATGGACCGCGCAATAGCCTGGAAGAAACGCTATGAAAACAATTTCAGTCCAGCAGGCCGTCGAACTCATCCCAGACGGCGCGAGTCTCATGATTGGTGGCTTCATGGGAGTGGGTTCGCCTGAACGGGTTATCGATGAACTTGTACGACAGGGCCAGCGTGATTTGACCGTGATCGGAAACGACACGGCGCGACCCGGCGTGGGGATCGGCAAACTGGTAACCGCGGGCCTGCTCCGCAAAGCCATTGTCAGCCACATCGGGCTAAACCCCGAAACTCAGCAACAGATGCTCGCTGGCAAGCTTGAAGTCGAATTAGTGCCGCAAGGTACCCTGATCGAGCGTATCCGGTGCGCCGCGTTTGGGCTCGGCGCGGTCTTAACCCCTACGGGTGTTGGCACAGTTGTCGAACAGGGCAAGCACAAGCTCGCAGTTGACGGTAAAGACTACCTGCTGGAAACAGCCTTGCAGGCTGACTTCGCTCTGGTGCAAGCGATGATGGCTGATTACCTCGGCAACCTTAGTTATGCCCTGACGGCGCGCAACTTCAACCCGGTCATCGCCATGGCGGCCGGCACCGTTATTGTCAGCGTAAACCACATTGTCCCGGTGGGGGTGATCTCGCCAGATCATGTCGTAACGCCGGGCGCCGTCGTAGATTACCTGGTTACCAACACCTGAATTCTATGGAGCCTCAACACATTATTGCACGGCGCATCGCCCGGGAGCTTCGCTCGGGAATGCTGGTCAATCTCGGCGTCGGCATACCGACCCTGGTGGCGAATTACGTGCCCGCAGGTGTAAACGTTTTCTTTCAATCCGAAAACGGTCTGATTGGAACGGGTCCGATCCCTGAAGCAGGCATGGCACACCCTACCCTGACGGATGCGGGTGGCCAACCCGTCACCGCCTTGCCAGGTGCCTGCGCGTTTGATAGTGCGATGTCCTTCGGCTTCATTCGCGGGGGACACTTGGACATGACCGTCCTTGGCGGTTTGCAGGTGGACGAACACGGCCTGCTCGCCAATTGGATGATCCCAGGCAAAATGGTCCCCGGCATGGGCGGCGCGATGGACCTCGTCACGGGCGCAAAGCGCGTGGTCGTCGCGATGCAACATACCGCCAAAGGTAAACCGAAGATTGTCCGGCAGTGCTCGCTGCCGCTTACCTCAATCCGATCCGTCGACCTGGTTGTGACGGAATTGGCCGTGATTGGTTTCCCCAACGGCCAGGCCACTCTCCTCGAAACCGCGCCGGGCATAGCCGTTACTGACGTGCTGGCACAGACAGAGGCCAGACTCCAGGTGCCGGACCAGGTTCCGGTCATGCCGTTATAAATCGCAAACTATTCTAATTATGCACACTGTTGTTCCTCATCCCGTTCTTAAAGGCGCCAAAGCGTTCATTATTGGCATCGCGAACGAGCATTCTATCGCCTATGGCTGCGCCAAAGCCTTCCACGAATTGGGCGCCGACCTGGCCATCACCTACCTCAACGATAAGGCCAAACCTTACGTTGAACCGCTCGCACGGCAGCTCGAAGCGCCGCTTTTTCTCCCGCTCGATTTTGCCCAGCCCGGCAGGCTGGAAGCCGCTTTTGAACAGATACAACGAGCGTGGGGTCAGCTTGATATTCTGGTTCACTCCGCCGCGTTCGCGCCAAAAGAGGACCTGCAGGGCGGGCTGCTCAATTGCTCCGCTGAGGGGTTCAGCAAAGCGATGGACATCTCTTGCCATTCGTTCATTCGGGCGGCCAGACTGGCCGCGCCGCTAATGAAAACCGGGGGAACGATGTTCGCCATGACTTATCACGGGGCCAACCGGGTCATCCCCAACTACAACGTCATGGGCCCGGTTAAAGCCGCACTCGAATGCGCCTGCCGCTACTTGGCTTTCGAATTGGGCGAAAAAAAGATCCGGGTTCACGCCATTTCGCCGGGTCCGTTAAAAACGCGCGCCTCTTCTGGTCTCAAGGATTTCGACCAATTGCTGGCGGAAGCGGCAGAACGCGCACCGCTTGGCGAACTGGTAGACATCATGGATGTGGGCTTTGCCTGCGCGTACCTGGCGACACCTTACGCTCGCCGGATTACTGGCGGCACTATCTATGTCGATGGTGGCGCCAATATCCGCGCCTGATAAAGTGCGAGCCTGAGCGCGTCATCTGAGGAGCGATGCAGGGTTGGAGCGATGCAGGGTTGGAGCGATGCAGGGTTGGAGTGATGGAGTGGTGGGGTTTGGCCTGGTCGTTTCTCCCTCTCCTCCACCGGAGGAGAGGGCTGGGGAGAGGAGGACTTTTCTCACCGAGCTTCACGCGAGCACTCATTTGCTCGCACACGTGCATTGGACCATAACTCTCGACATTTCGCTCGTCCTCGTCCTCGATCTTCATCGATAACAACGACGATGAGAACGAGAAGAATCCGACAGGTTCATGCAGAGGAGGCCACACTTTTTGAAACTGCTCTAGAAGAGAAATCGGACGTATCACTGCTTGGCTACCCGCGAAAGATGGGTACTAATCGCTTGCCAGCGCCCATCGCGCCTGATGAAAACATCGGTGAACCGGAACTGTCCGCTGGCGTCTTTACCCTGGACTTTGATTTTTTCCGTCACCAGGCCGTAAGCAATCGCAGTATCACCAAAAACGCGCACTTTCAGCTCGTCGTTGTGAACGGATTCAAACGCGACCGAGCCCGACTTTAAATCAGCGTCAGCCTTCGCTTTGGTAACCAGGCTACCGTCCGCATCGGCAAGCATCCAATCCTGGGCCTCAATCCGATCGATGACAGTCTGATCGCCCTTGACCAGGGCATCGGCCCATTCTTGTTCGACTTTTTTGATAGCTTGCTCGGCATCTTTCGACTTTTCATCTGCGGCTCGCAATAATTCAGTATTGGCGAAAGCGGCAAGCGCGACGCCAACGAGTAATGGAATCGATATTATTTTCATAGATTGTGAGTTGAGGTTTGGCGACCCATGGATAACAACGACTGGAATTTCGCGACCATAGGCCGGCCGGTTAAGAAAAATCAAGATTCAAAATTAGGACCCTACCTGACTTTTTGCGGGTGATCCTGGTTCGTGCCAGAAATCACTGCCCCTTTAGTTCCATTCACAGAAAGCCATTCGTGCCCTATCAATTGTCCCATGGACAACTTGATTACTGTCGTTAGCCGCTTCCAACTGCCTGCTGGCGTTACCGCCGATCAGATTCGCGCTGCGTTTGAGGAGGCCGCACCAAGATTCCGCAACGTGCCCGGTTTAGTCCGGAAACAATTCCTGTGTTCAAAGGACTGCCGGACCGCTGGCGGAGTTTATTTGTGGAACGATGAACCTGCCGCCCGTGCGTTCATGAACGAGCGCGTCGCACCGATGATTCGCCAGAAGTTTCATGTCGATCCTACCATCGAATTCTACGATTCGCCTGTGATCGTGGAGAATTGAATGCAAAGCCGCAGCATCCAGCACTGACCGACCGCTCCGGCCGATTTACGAACCCGAACTGGCCAAGGAGGGTACGTGCAGATCGACCAAACACCAGTGGCCTGCCTGCAAACGGGCCATGGCAAAACCAAGCAAGTTTGTCTCTGGACCAGCTGCCGATGCCTTTACTGGTGGAACACCGGTCGTGGCGCACCCCGTCTGGAAACGGTCGTCAGACACCATGCCTGGATTTGCCAATCGATCTTCTGACAAGCTTCATCGAGGGTTTCCAAAAAGACGACTCAGTCTTTGTCATCGTGGAAGATCGGCTCGCGACGGTCGCCGCGGTTCATGACATGATAAATGGCTCCCGGATACTTCTGGCCCCGACTTTGCATAACCCCCACTTGCGGGGACGCGTCTATTAACGGGACAGGTCTGTCAATGTTATACGACAATCTGACGCTACGCGCGGCAGGCACTCGTCCAATTCTCAAAAGCGATTGGCTTACGCTCTGCTTTTCATTTATGGGCACGCGGACCAGAAAAACAGCACTAATGAAAAGAACTCTCCCGCGCAATCTCTCCCACTTATGTTTCGTCGCGATACTGGTCCTAGCTGCAATCGATTCTCGGGCTTGCGGAACCGGTACCACGACGATCACCAACCTTCCAGCCCTTAATCTCGGTGGGTACCAGGTCTACGCGTTGAACCCGAAGGGCGAGCTCACCGGGTTTTTCTATGACGCAACTCACGGTCCTCATGCCTTTATTTACGAGACGGGCGCTCTTGCGGACCTTGGGACTTTGGGCGGCGCCATGAGCTTCGGTTACGCCATGAACTCCGCGGGCCAAGTAGCAGGGCAAGCGGATCTCGGCACCTCCAGCCAGAGCCACGCATTCCTCTACACCGGCGGATCTCTTACCGACCTCGGGACCTTAGGGGGTTCCCAGAGTAGCGCGGCTGCCATAAATGAAACCGGCCAGGTCGCAGGAAATTCCTTAACGGCAGGTGATGCTGGCCCGGTGGCCTTTCTCTACGCGAATGGATCCATGATGGGTTTGGGCACCTTGGGAAGCAATTACAGTTCGGCTTTTGCGCTCAATAATGCCGGCATGGTAGTAGGGGAATCCGGCCTGGCGGATGGGGCTATCCATGGCTTCCTTTATGCCAACGGGGTTTTGTCCGACCTCGGAACCTTGGGTAGCAACTACAGTTCGGCGTTTGCCCTCAATGATGCCGGCCTTATCGTCGGCGAATCATCCATCGCCAGCGGTGATACCCATGCTTTCATTTATGCCAATGGCGTTATGACTGACCTTGGCACCTTCGGCGGCACCTATTCCACCGCGTTCGTGGTCAATACCAATAGCCAGGTGGCAGGAGTGGCTACTACCACAAACGATCAGGAAACCCACGGGTTCCTCTACGATCATGGCACCATGACCGATCTCGGCACCCTCGGTGGCACTTACAGTTCGGTCTGGACTATCAACAACCGCGCTCAAGTCGTCGGCGATTCCGCGACCACTAACGGAACTCGGCATGCCTTTCTGTGGGAGAAAAACAAAATGGTGGACCTGAACACGCTGTTGCCAGCCAATTCCGGTTGGGAACTGATCAGTGCCCAGTTCATTAATGATTCCGACCGCATCGTCGGTTTCGGCCTTTATGGCGGCGCCAACCAATGGTTCGTAATGGATCTTTCTTCAGGGAACAACCCACCTTTGGCTATCGCCGGCCAAGACCAAACTGTCGATTGCCAGGCCCAGGTCAGCCTCGATGGTTCTGCCTCAACCGATCCGGACCACGACCCGCTCATGTTCGAGTGGAGCCTGGGAGACACCATTTTGGGAACGAACGCAACCCTGACCGTCTCGCTTCCTCTCGGCACCAACGTTCTTATCCTTAAGGTCACTGATCCTTGCGGCGCCTGCGGCCAAACCAATGTCCTCGTCACGGTCCTCGATAGCGCCCCACCCACCGTCTCTTGCCCAAACGACATCTCAGCGGCCAATGACGCCGGCAAATGCAGCGCGACCCTCACCGTAGGCGCCCCGACGGTCAGTGATGACTGCGGCACCACCGCCCCGGTGGGAGTGCGCAGTGACAACCTGTCCCTGACCGATCCTTATCCAGTCGGCCTTACGATCATCACCTGGACAGAGACCGACATTCAAAACAACAAGGCGGCATGCAACCAAACCGTGACCGTCAACGACACCGAAAAGCCGGTTGTGCATCCTCCGGCTAACATCGCCGTGAAGAATGACGCGGGCCAGTGTTCGGCCAGCGTTAGCTTTGCCGCCAACCCGACTGACAACTGCGGCGTGGCCAGCACGGTTTATGAGGTTGGTGCGACATCAATCAGCTCGCCATATATCTTCCCAGTCGGTCAGACTATTGTGAACGTGACTGTGACCGACATTCACAACAACACCGCCTCGGCCAGCTTCACCGTGACAGTCATTGACAATGAACCGCCGAGCATTGCCTGCCCGCCCGACCTCGTCATTTCCGCAGGGGGCGCGTGCACAGCGGTCACCCTGAGCGCCACAGACCTTGGGACCCCGGTGGTTTCCGACAACTGTGGCGTAGCCAACGTGAGCTGCAATGCGCCCGCCAACTTCCCGATCGGCGTCACCACCGTGAATTGGACTGTCACCGACGTTAACGGGAACAGCACGACTTGCTCCCAGAAGGTCAGTGTGACGACCGACAACTCCATCGCAGCAAACTTCAATGGGACCGCCATCTCGGCGGGCGAAACCGTCTGGTTCTCCGCCGTGTTGAAGCCAAAGTTGCCTAAGAACTTCAGCGGCCCGATTACGATTCGGTTCCTCGGTCAGAAGATCGCTTCCAGCCAGTTCAACCTGGCGGTGCCGGATGCGACCGTGATCTTTGACGACGTCCCGTGCGCCAGGACGACCTGCGATGGATCGGGCCGCTGGACGACGGTGGCTCCGAAGTCCGGCTTAGCTGGCAACTTCTTCCTGTCAGGCCTCGCCTACACGCTCCCGCAATCACTCCCTGGCGGACTACAGGCGGTGACGTGGTCGGGCACGTTCATCACGGATACGCCTGGTGTCACCCTGAAATGGCAATGGGCGGCGGCCGTGTACACCCAGTTCGGCAGCGCCTGCAACGAGGTGAAGTCCACCGACGATACCAAGGGCGACTGCACGTACCAGAACTCGGACCACGCCGGCACGCCGGAGAGTTCCAAGCAATACGTCATCGGCGGCGCCAGGGGCGGTGGTGGCTCGAATTGGACGGGCAGTCTCAGCGGTACTCAGGCGGTGGCGCCCTGCGGCCCGTAACGCGGAAATGAGATAAGCTTTTGAGGTCGTTTCGCGTCTGCTCGCGGGCGTTGCCCTTTGCGTCGCGACCCAATGTTCGTGCAAAGGCTTCACTCCCCAGCCGTCTCCCGGGCGCGACTGTGGAAGAGCGCGGCGACCGGGTTCCAAACGGAAGCCGAGTCGTTCCGTTGCGCACAACCGTGACACTGGATTTGAATGGCGCCTTCCACAGTCGCTGACTAATTATCCGAATTGCGCTATCTGCCCGGCGCGACGGCGGTTCGCTGCCGCGCCCTGGCTAGGCAACTTTTTGTAACACCACGCTGCCCCAATATGTCCGAGGAGAGCCCGTGCCTTCTGTCCTCGGCTACTGATCGAGTAGCAATCGATGGAACAGACAGGGCTGGGTGAAGGGCTCATACCATTCCTCCAAGCCACCGCGCCCGATGATTTTGACGCCCGTATCAGTCCAAGTCGAAAGATTGGTACTGGATTGCACTGAGTAAACCTGACCCGTCACGCTCTGCCAGGTGAAGTGTTCGGCCAGCGAGCACTGTATGACTAAAAACTGACCTGTACCGCCACCTGCACCGACGTAAGCGGTATGACCGCACACAGTAGCCGGGCCAAGGGGGCGCACAACGGCATTTGTGCCGACGTAAATCATTTCCGGTCGGTTAATCACTACGGATGACCCGGCTGCTGCCATGGCCAATAGTGAGATTGAGAAAATTCCTATGAGTTTCATTTAACATAATCCCGCGGCCGAGGCCGTTCACTTCTTTTTAGGTTGACTCTCGTGCGTTTCAACTGACGCAGAGGGCCAAACCCCTAACGGTGTTAAAGCGATTCACGTGCCGACGGCGCGCCATCCAAGTTTTTACCCGTCAGAGGGGGAGGGAGGGAAAAGATTTTACACCGTGGAATGCTGGAATTACCGGTACAATCTCGGACTTTCCCCTGAGAGATGGAGACCGCTTTCAAAAAGATTTTGCTGGACTGCGGTAGCTTGTGACGAGACGGCGCAATGGGCGTGTAAGCTTTCTTTCCAACAAGCGGGCCTGAATGGAAAGTGAATTGCTCGCAAAAGAGACCAGCCGCAGAGTACACAGCGCAGCGAAGCCGCAACCAAAGAGTAGCGGACTAAAAGAATAAAAGAAGGGGTCAAACCGTGGGTCAAACCGTAGGTTGTCCTCCGGGTCACTTTGCAATGACGTTTGACATTCGAGAGATCACTTTCACCCGCAGTGCGATAGCTCGGGCGCGCAGTGCGTCCAGCATGGCCAACTTTTCCTCAATGGGCTTGGTCGCGGGCGTTGGCGGAACTCGCGCTTGCTCGCATGATTTTGGCCAGGTCAAAAGTCATGCTGTGCCCCCCAGGAATTGTTGTTCAAACCGTCGCCAGGCTGCTGTGAGTCCATGGCGCACGATGACATCTTGAATGCGCGCGGTGTCGAGCGCGCCGGCTTCAATGAATTGGAGTAAGCGGGCTTTGTCTTTAGCGCGTCCGTTCTGCGGCTCAATGGCTGCCAGGTGTTCGGCGGTGCGGCGAATGACGCTGTCTGCCTGCATCTGATTGATCGCTGCGATGGTATCTTTGATATTCACAATCCGCGAGGTTGGTTGACGCCATTTATTCGTCGCCGTAAATCAGCGC
>Ga0310810_10003391_pt1 | contig 17363 bp, 10 predicted proteins | sample NCmetagenome_FD_207641 | JGI IMG/M metagenome (GOLD analysis project Ga0310810, IMG submission 207641) | Soil microbial communities from experimental microcosm in Duke University, North Carolina, United States - NC | ecosystem: Engineered > Artificial ecosystem > Soil microcosm > Unclassified ... | reverse complement strand
ACGCATGACCTCATACATGTGGCGACCGTAGACACTGCCCGCCTGCCCCTGAGCCTCCTCGATGAAGTGGCGGAAGAGCGTGGGGCCTGGCGCAAACGCCATATGGTCGACGTAGCCGTCCAGGGACAGGTTCATTCCGAACACGAGCCTGGCCATACCACTTCCTTTCCTCACGCAGCACAATCCGCGCGGTTCTGATTGCGTTATGCCATCGATTTCACGCTAGATCGACTGAAGTCATATCGCAAATTGGTTTTTGGAGGGCGCATGAACGCCCCACGCTCGGGCTGCCCGATCAATCTGACTCTCGAGGCGCAGGTTCGGCAACGGCCGTCACTTCCGCGGGTTGCTGACTCGGTCGGAGGACGTTCCAGGTCGCTGAGCCCATCCGACGGAGCGACCAGCGCTTCGCGCCGTCGGAGAACGCAACGAAATCGCGCGGACAGGCCATCGTCAAGAAACGTCAGGCCGTTAATCGATCTTGAAGACCACTGCCTGCAGATGCCGGCTTCGAGCGTAGCCAGGCGTGAGATACGGCATGTAGCGATGGTCGCCCTCCAGGAATGTCTTCCAGAAGGCAACGGTATACAGCTCGATCTGGGGTACCAGAATCTCTTCCGCGATCACCGGATTCAGCGTGAATCCATCGGTCGGCAGGAACGGCGGAGAATCGGTGAACCCGTCCTGTGGATCCGCGTCGAGTGAACGAATGGAATTCACGCCGACGCGGTCGCAGAAGTTGCGTCCGCTGCCGGTGCCGGGGCCGAGAAGGGCGAAGAGGATCTGCCCCATATTCCACAAGTCGTACGATCGCGCCGCCGCTGGATTGGTCGCGATTCGAGTGGTCAACGGTTCGGGGAGCACTGAATCCGCCACTAACGCGGCTTCGCGCGTTTGGTCAATTTCCTCGCACATCCCCGTCACATAGCTAAAGTGCGTCGCGCTGGGATTCAGAACGTAGACTCGAGGCAGCGCCTGGACGGTTTCTGCGAACGTTGCTGGAATGGCCAGACCAAATTGCGACTGTGACCCACCCATGACCAGATACGGGATCGCGATCCTGCTGGCGTCGTCGAGCGAATAATCGAAGCTCGGCTCATACACGACCATCGCCTTGATTCGTGGGTCCGCAGGGACGCCGGAAGCCTCAATCCCTCCGGCGGCGCCAATCGCGGCGGCGCCACCAGCCGAGATGCCCGAGATGCCGATTCGTGCGGGATCGATGCTACCGGCAAGCGGATCGCCGCTGGCTGCGTTGCGGGCGAGCAGCGCGTCAATGACGAGCGTCAAGTCGCGGACGCGCACGACTGGATTCGCCGCGTGTAGTGCGACGGCTGTCACGAAACCATGGCTTGCCATCGTTTCGTGCAAGGGAATCTGCGCAACTCGCTGGAAGTCGGCTCCGGGCCCGCCGCCGCCATGATCGTGAACAACCAATGGAAACAATCCGGGCAAAGCCCGGGCGTTCGAGCGTGCGCAGAGGGGTGATTCAAGTTCGTAGAACCCCGCGAGGAAGTCGATTCGGTAACGCATTGCGCAATCGACGGGTTCCGCAGTCGGATAGAACACCTGAACTCGGGTCGTCCTTCCGCCGCTCATGGTCGCGGTAAACACCGTGACACCGACATTGAACGGGCCCGGTTGATCAGGCGCGGCGATGTTCGTGTTCGGCGCCGCCGCAAACAGGATCGCCTGCGAGCGATCGATGCCGGCGGCTGTCAGGTTTGTGAAAATCAGTAATAAGGTGAAGGCCGATGCGCGAGCAATTCTGGAGGCGATGGCAGGCATAGGTTCTCCGTTCGGAAGCCGGGGGTGTCATCGGCTCTGGATCACGACGCGAGAAAACCGGGAGAACTACCTCATTGCCACAGATTGGGGGGATTTTCTGAACGGGCCGGGCCAAGGTCAGGGCGTCGCGCGCAGTTCCTTGAGCAGCCAGGCGCGCGCGGTCTGCCAGTCCCGGTCGGCAGTTGCCGTCGAGATCCCGAGCGCCTCGGCGGCTTCTTCGAGCGACAGACCGCCAAAGAACCTCAGCTCCGCGAGCTGACACTTCCGCGAGTCGAAGGCCGCCAGGCGCGTCAACGCCGCGTCGAGATCGAGCACGTCCACGTTGATCGGCGAGGCCGCGCGCACGCCGTCGTCGAGCGTGACCCTGGCCCATCGACCCGACCGTTTGGCCATGCGCCGTGCCCGCGCACGATCGACGAGGATGCGGCGCATGGTCTGCGACGCGACGCCGAAGAACTGACCGCGGTTCTGCCAGGTCGCGCGGCGCTGGTCCACGAGTTTCAGGTACGCCTCGTGCACGAGCGCCGTCGGCTCCAGGGTGTGATTCGGCCGTTCCCTGCGCATGTAGGCGCCCGCGCGCCGCCGCAGATCAGCGTAGACCAGCGGCAGGAGCTCCTCGAGTGCGCCCGCGTCACCGCCGGCCCACGCGTGCAGCAGCTCGGTGATGTCTTTCGGCAAGCCGGCAGGATCCTGTTGGTTTATGCCTGACCCCGTCAATGGATGAGCGCGTTCCTTGCGCCCCGACTGACGCGGCTACCGTACCCGCCGTCTGAGCTCGTCGTCGACGTTCAGCAGCACGTGCATGTCAAACGGGAGGGATTCGGATTCGTCCATGATGGCCAGCAGGAATCGACCGTCGGGCGCGACGTCGTAACCGGCAACACCCGCCCACGCATCTTCGGCAATGAATTGGCGGAACAACTGCCGTTCCGGGCCGGCCGCGATCCCGCGCGAACGATCGAAAGGCATTTCGAAGATCCCGTCGCCGGAGGACGCCGACGACCCGCCGCGTCTGCTGCGAAAAAAGATCGTCGCGCCGTCCCGGCTCCACACTGGCTGGCCGGCGGCATCGACGAATTGACGTGACGGCCCTGGGCCTGGAAACGGCCGGACGTAGATCGCTGGCCGCCCGGATGCCTCGGACGACCGGATGCCGTACGCCAGCCACCGGCCGTCGGGCGAGATCGCCGGACGGTTGCTGCCACGAGGAATGCCGGACAGCGTCGCGACCTGACGCCCGTCGATCGGCAGGACGCGCAGCTCGGAGAGGCCGGAGCGCTGCTGGTCGACGTAGACGAGCGAACGGCCATCGGCCGACCAGCTACCTGGAAAGAGATCGTCGTTCTGGCTCGTGAGCAGGCTTTCGGCAGGCTCGCTCGCATCGCTTGGCTGCGACATGAGATGGTGGACGCCGTCGCGCTCGGAGAGATAGGTGAGACGCAGCCCGTCCCGCGTCCACACCGGCGCGCGGTTGATTCCTTCCGAGGCGATCGGGAGAAACGTCGCGTTGTCGAAACGGTAGATCCAGATATTCCGACGCCCTCTGTCATCGACGACAACGGCGAATTGCCGGCCATCTGGCGACAGGCGCGGTGTCCAGAACGTCCGCGGCTCGATCGGGATTCGAGTGGTGACGCCCGAACGATCGGCCCAGACCAGCGTTCGGTGCGCGGTCGGCGGTTGCGGCTGAAACACCAGCGTGCCAGTCGCCGAGAGCGCAAACCCTTCGTCGGTCACGACGCCATCGAGCAGTTCAACGGGCGTGCCGGTCGCCGTGAGTCGATCGCCGTCGAACGGGATGGCAAACAAGGCATCGCCCGCGGCGTAGACGATGTGGCCGGTCGGCGAGTATTCAGCATGGGATCCGCGGGCAACGACGGTTCGCCGCTCCCCGGTGGCCAGCGTCAGCACGTCGATCCGAAACAGCGCCTCGCCAGAGTGAACAGTGATTAGCAGCGCGCGGCCTCCCGGCAGTAGGCTGGGCAGGTGGTACGCGATGTCGGATTTCGAGGGATTCGCGATGGTCAGCGGCTGCGGCACGCCGCCGTTCGCGGCGACCCGCTGCAGACCGCCAAACGATCCGAAGATGATCGTGCCGTCGGCTGCCCACGCTCCACCGAGAAAGGATCCCGCGGCGCAGATCACCACCGGTGATGCCGTTGCGTCGAGCCTGATTGTCTTCAGCTGCTTGTCAGCCTGGAAGCCTACCGACTTCCCATCCGGGGAGAAGAAGGGCATGTACGCCCCATCAGTAGCCGGCAGTGCCGTCGCGGTCAGCTGATCGAGGCGTCGAAAGAACAACCGCTGCTTGTCAGTCGGGCCCTCGCCGGCGGGAAAGACAATCAGCATGCCGTCCGGAGAGATCACCGGCCCGCCCGCGAACCGCAGGTGCGGCGGCGGCGGCAGCGCGAACCGCGCCAACTGGCGTGTCGCGAGAACAGGTGAAGGCTGGAGTCGCCAGATCGCAAAGGCGGCGACGCCAATGGCGACGAGAACGGTGGCGGCGAGGGCCGGCCAGTGAAACCGCCGGCGAGCCGTTGTCAGCGCGACGGCTGTCGATGTCGACATCGCCAGTTCCGCAACCGTGTCGAGCGCGAACGCCAGATCGCGCGCGGATTGGAACCGCGCGTCCGGATCTTTTTCGAGGCACCGTCGCACGATGCGGTCGAGCGCAGCCGGGACGTTTGCCGCCGCAGCGCCAAGCGCCGGGACGTCGTCGTGCAGGATTGCGTTCAACGTCTCGACGCGCGACTCGCGATCGAACGCGCGCCGGCCGGTCAACAGCTCGAACAGCATCGCGCCGAGCGCGAACAGATCCACGCGTTCGTCCGTAGGCTCGCCGCGAATCTGTTCAGGCGCCATGTAGCCGGCGGTGCCGAGCATCGTGTCAGCCGCCGTCCGCAGTGGCGTCGTCGCAGTTCGTTGATCGAGATTCGGATCGCGGACGCGCAGCTTGGCGATGCCGAAGTCGAGAATCTTCACTTGCCCGTCGCGCGTGACCATCACGTTCTCGGGCTTGAGATCGCGGTGTGCGATCCCTCGCGCGTGCGCCGCAGCGAGACCGCGTGCGATCGCGGCCGCGATCTCGCAGGTGCGCGCCGCCGGCGTCGCGCCGCGGCCGATGCAGTCGCGCAGCGTCTCGCCGTCGAGCAGCTCCATCACCAGATACGGGTGGCCGTCTGCGGTGCCGACGTCGTACAGCGTCAGCACGTTGGGATGATTGAGCGCGCCAGACGCGTGGGCTTCTTGTTCGAACCGGCGCAGCCGTTCAGCATCGGCGGCATAGTCCGCCGGCAGCACTTTGATCGCGACATCGCGCTCGATCCGCGGATCGCGCGCGCGATAGACCTGTCCCATGCCGCCGGCCCCGATCAACGCGTCGATCCGGTAGCGACCGAGCTCGGATCCCGATTGGAGGCGCAGCACCTGTTCCGACACTGCGACCGCGGGAATGCTGCCAGGGTCACCGGCGTGGTCGTGCGCTGCCAGCATCGCCTCGAGCTCAGCGCGCAACGCCTCGTCGGCGCCACACGCGTCCTGGAGGAAGGTCCCGCGCTCACCGGGTTTGCGCAGCAGCGCGGCGTGAAACATTCCGGTAATCTGCTGCCAGCGCTCGGGTGTCATCTATGTGTGCTCGGCAACAGCTAACTATAGTCCTGGGCCGAAGCATCCACACCTGATTCTCGGCTCAGCTTCAAGCGAGTGCGTCGTCGCGCCGAGAGCGCACTACTCCGAAGAGTGTTTTGGCGGCTTGACGGCAGCGTCCCCATGTTCTTCCACGGTTTTTGCGACGGCCTCCACGTCCGTTTCCTCGACCAGCTCGTTGAGTTCGGCATCGTTGCACTCGCTGGCCAGCCCCAGGTGCGCGGCGATGGCGGAGACAGTCCGGAGCACGCTCGTCATTTCTCGCTCCGCCAGCAAATTGATCTGGAGATCGAGGGCGGCTCGGCGATGCGCCTGCGCCTCCAGATGGTTCTGACTGATCAAAACGAAACTTGTCAGAAAGATGGCCTCGAGTGAGACCAGGAAGGTGAGAAACGTGAACGGATACGGGTCCACGGCATTGGGCGCCAACGTGTTCAACGCGACCCACCCGGCAAACCACACGACGTGGATCAGTAGGAAGGACGTGCTGCTGGCGAAGTCGGAGACACGGTCGCTCAGCCGATCGAGCGCGCTCCGGTGCGCGCTGGATTTCGCGTCCAGGTCCGCGATCTTTTGCACATTCCGCAAGACGGGAGCTGGGGCGGGTGCCCCACGAGCTGAGACGGTTCTGCCACCGGGCTCTGTCTGCGACGATGTCGATGATGTCTGCGGTGTCGTTTTCATCGTCTCTGTCCCTCCACGAGACCGAGTTCCATCGGATACCGGACGCTCAGGTTTCGTCCGTCAAGATCGATCTGGACGGCGCGGCCCCGTCACAGACGGCAAATCGCCGGGGAGGCTTCGCAGCTCCCTTGATTCGGCCCAGGCGGGTCCGTACACCTACGCGCCACTTGAGGGTCGGGTGGTGGCGCTCAGGAAATTCTATCGGGTCGGGGACTTCGCCAGGGCGAGGAGGGGCGGCGATGGCCTGACAGCGTGCCCGTCGATTTCTGAATACACGTAGGTCATGCGAAGGGTGGCGACACCGAGAAGTCGGAGCTGCGCCGTCGATGCAAGCGCCACGGGCACCACCGTCCCCGCGATGCGCTCATACGACCGGACGATCTCAACTTTCTTGATCCAGAACGACGGGCTCTTGGCGAGCTGCCCCTGGAGCCGGACAAGGCGGCCGTCATCCGGCTGCAGGAACATCGTGCCCGCCACCAGAACCGGCTCCTGGCGACGCGGTGACAGGATGACGTTGGCCAGGCCGGCGTCGTCAACGCCGTTCGCTTGAAAACTGTAATTCGCGCGAGCCAGGGATGAACGCCCAGTCGCGCCGCGAGCGACCGCTTCTTGTTCGCCTTGGAGTACCGCCCGCAACACTTTCGACCGGATGTAGTCCGACCCTCCTTCAGCCGTCACTTCGTAGCGAAAGCCGCTTTCAAGGGAATACTCGGTTACGGCTTCCAACCACCCTGTTCGCTTACCGTTTTCTGCTTCCAGTCGCCGCGTGGCCCGATAGGGACGTTGCGTGTCGTCCTGCGCGAGGAACTGGCGCATCGAACGGTCGGCAGGATCGGGGATCGTCGCGCCCAGCTGAGTTCCAAGTCCAGCGATCGTGAACATCAGAAGGGCGGAGGCGCGAGCGCGCGTGATGCGCATGTCATCGCCGATGCACCAACCGTGCCGTCTTCGATGAGCGCATCGATCTCGACGTGGGTACCAACCAGATCGACTGGATTCCGGGGATGCGACGTGTCGGGACGCTCACTGCGCCTCTTAACCGCGGGGCGGGGTGAAGTCGCTTCCCAGAGTGGAATGCGAGCGATGCGGCTACATGGTGAGTAATCGGAGTGTTACCCAGCGGCAATGGCCGACTTCCTGCACAGCTTGCGGTTGGCGGCGATGGCCGCTCGCATTGACGGCCCCTCAAGGCGCTGTCCGGCTCCCCAGTAAGCCTGATTGCCTCAGGGCCAGCGCGCCGGACACTCTGAATACTGATGAGCCGCCTGTCATCGATGTCCAGCGCGGCGGCCTCGGTCGGCGCCTGCGGCGGATGTGGCTGCAGGTCTTCATCATCTGGGCGCGACGTGTCCCACACGCGCCTGAATCACCCGGTCGGGCAGTCCGCGCGTCGGCCGCGAAACAGGATGTGCCATTTTGAACAGCCTGTCGCTGCGCGACGCGCGAACCTTGTCCATTACGCACGTATCCGGATCCGCGCGATCTAACGGCTGATGCTCGCGCGGCAGAACGTGTCTGTACGGCACCCTGAACGGAGAATCAGGATATGTCCGCAAGAACCTACGGCCCCGCGTTTCCCGACGACGACGGCGTCGGCCCCCTGGATGTCGGCGACGAGGTCCGACGCAAGGAAGCGTTGCGTGAAGCGCGGGCCCTGCAGATCGCGATTTTCAACAGCGCCAATTTCTCGAGCATCGCCACGGACGCGAACGGCGTCATTCAGATCTTCAACGTCGGTGCCGAACGGATGCTGGGCTACACGGCCGCGGAAGTGATGAACCAGATCACGCCGGCCGACATTTCAGACCCGCAGGAGGTGATCGCGCGCGCCAAGGCGTTGAGCGTCGAGCTCGGAACCCCGATTACGCCAGGCTTCGACGCACTGGTGTTCAAGGCCTCGCGCGGGATCGAAGACATCTACGAGCTGACCTATATCCGCAAGGATGGGAGCCGGTTCCCGGCGGTGGTGTCGGTCACGGCGCTGCGCGACGCACAGGACGCCATCATCGGCTATCTGTTGATCGGCACCGACAACACCGCGCGCAAGCAGGTCGAAGAGGAGCGGAAGAAGCTCGATCAGCGTCTGCGCGACCAGCAGTTCTACACGCGCTCGCTCATCGAATCCAACATCGACGCGCTGATGACCACCGATCCATCCGGCATCATTACCGACGTCAACAAGCAGATGGAGGCGCTCACTGATTGCACGCGCGACGAACTCATCGGCGCGCCGTTCAAAAACTACTTTACCGATCCGGAGCGAGCCGAGGCAGCCATCAATCTGGTGCTCAGCGAAAAGAAGGTCACCAACTACGAACTGACCGCGCGCGCCAGGGGCGGCAAGCAAACAGTGGTGTCCTACAACGCGACCACATTCTACGACCGAGACAGGACTCTGCAGGGCGTGTTCGCCGCCGCGCGCGACGTCACCGAGCGCAATCGCCTGGATCAGGCGCTACAGGAAAAGAACGTCGAACTCGAGAGCGCCAAGTCTGTGGCGGAACAGGCGAACCTCGCCAAATCGGATTTCCTGTCCAGCATGAGCCATGAGCTGCGCAGTCCGCTCAATGCGATCCTCGGTTTCGCCCAGCTGATGGAGTCTGACCCCCGGTCGCCGACTCCGTCTCAGAAGGAGAGTATCGCGCAGATTCTCGATGCAGGATGGCACCTGCTGAACCTGATCAACGAGATCCTCGATCTCGCGGCGATCGAGTCCGGGACGGTCTCGCTGTCTGGAGAATCGGTGTCGCTGGACGAGATCATGCTCGAGTGCCGGGCCATGATGGAACCGCTCGCGCATAAGCGTGGCATCAGCATGACCTTTCCCCGGTTCGACAACCCCCACTTCGTCAGTTCCGATCGCACCCGGTTGAAGCAGATTCTCATCAACCTGCTCTCCAACGCGATCAAATACAACACGACGCAGGGAACGGTCGTCGTGGACTACACCGTGAGCGCTCCGGATCGCACCCGTATCAGCATCAAGGACACCGGCGCAGGACTGCCTCCGGAAAAGCTGGCGCAGCTGTTCCAGCCGTTCAATCGTCTCGGACGAGAGGCCGAGGGCGAGGAGGGCACAGGCATCGGCCTCGTGGTGACCAAGCGCCTGGTGGAGCTGATGGGGGGTGCAATCGGAGTGGACAGCACGGTCGGGGCGGGTAGCGTGTTCTGGATCGAACTGATCTCGGCTGCTGCACCGCAATTCCTCGATGAAGGGGGCGAAGCCGCAGATTCGCGACCGCATCTGCAGAACGGCACGCGGCTGCGCACTCTGCTCTGTGTAGAGGACAACCCGGCCAACCTGAAGCTGGTTGAAGAACTCATCGCGCGCTGCCCCGATCTGCGCCTGCTGACCGCGGTGAACGCGACTCTCGGCATTGACCTTGCGCGGGCCGCCCAGCCAGAGATGATCCTGATGGACGTCAATCTGCCTGACATCAGCGGTATCGAGGCCCTGAAGGTTCTGCATGAAGACCCGCTCACGGCGCACATCCCCATCGTCGCCCTCAGCGCGAATGCCATGCCGCGCGACATCGTGAAGGGCATGGAGGCCGGATTCTTCCGGTATCTCACGAAGCCCATCAAGGTCAGCGAGTTCATGGACACGCTGCGCATGGCGCTGGAGCTTGCCGATCAGCGGACCGCAGAAGCAGGGCGCGTATTCCCGCTCCCCGACGCGCCCGTCATCGTGCCCATTCCCCGCACGACGGGACTGCGCATCCTGGTCGCCGAAGACCATCCCGTGAACCAGGAGGTGGTGAGGCAGATCCTCCAGCGGCTGGGACATCACGTCGAGGTCGTTCCCGACGGCCACGCGGCACTCGCCGCGCTCGAACAGTCGGGGCGAGGGACGTTCGATCTCGTGCTGATGGACGTGCAGATGCCGGTGATGGGCGGGCTCGAGGCCACAGCCGCAATCCGCGACGCCGAGCGCGACTCGGGGATGCACCTGCCGATCGTCGCGCTCACGGCGCATGCCATGCACGGCGACCGCGAACGGTACCTCGAGGCCGGCATGGACGGGTACGTCACGAAGCCGATTGACGGCGTGGAGCTGACCCGCGTCATCTCCCAACTGGTGCCGGCCGCTGCAGCCCCGGGGCCCGTTCCGGCAGCAGCGGTCCCGGCTGCGCCGGTCGCGGCTGGCCCGCCCGCGTTCGACGAGCGGTTCATCCGTGCGAGGCTGGGTGACAACGCGCAGCTGTTCGCAAAGCTGGTGCGTCTGTTTCTCGGTGACTCCCCCGCCCGGATGCGAGCCATGCGGCGCGCCATCAACACGGGCGACGGAGAGGCGCTCCGGGAGGCTGCGCATGCGCTGAAGGGAGCCGCCGCAAATTTCGCAGCGGCTCCGGTGGTCGAAGCCGCGGGTCGACTCGAGTTTCAGGGCAGGAACGGGGACCTCCATGAGTCAGCGGCGACGTACGCGGTGCTGACTCGCGAGATGCCGCGCCTGCGGCGGGCGCTCGGCCGTGCCAGTCATCCGCGCCGCACGTCGGCGCACCGCCAGCAGCAGAGGAAGGCAGCACGATGAGCAGCATCCTGATCGTCGAAGATGACCGGTCCACGAGTCTTTTCCTTGCGGAGACGCTGAAGGCTGCCGGGTTCACCGTGGCGTCGGCGAAGGACGGAGTCGACGCGTTGAAATGCCTGGGCGCCGGCTCCTACGACCTGATGCTCCTCGATCTGTGGATGCCGGAAATGAACGGACTGGACGTGTTGGCCGCGTTGCCCGAGGAAGGGGGGCGCCCCAGGGTCGTCGTGATGACCGCGGACGACACGCCGGAAACGCTGCTCAAAGTGGTTCGCGAACAGGCGTGTCGGTACGTGTCGAAGCCGGTCGAGCCGGAGGCGCTGGTCGAGCTCCTGCACGAGGTGCTGGCCCAGACCGGCGTGGCGCGCGCCATCGAGGTGGTGTCGGCCCGGCCTGACTGGGTCGAGCTGCTGGTGCCGTGCCAGCGCGCGGAGGTGGATCGAATCGACAGCTTCATATCGCACCTCGAGGCCGATCTGCCGGCCGACGTCCGGGAGTCGATAGGCTACGCATTTCGGGAGTTGCTGATGAACGCGATCGAATGGGGTGGAGGGCTCGACCCTTCCCGCACCGTGCGGATCGCGTTCCTCAGGGCCAAACGGATGCTGCTCTATCGCATCGCGGATCCCGGTCCCGGTTTCAACGTGGAGGGGCTGCTGCACGCCGCCATCGGCCAGCCGGAAGACGATCCGACGGCACACGCAATCGTGCGTGAGGAAAAAGGGATGCGGCCCGGCGGATTCGGGATTCTGACCGTGCGTGCGCAAGTCGACGAGCTGCTGTACAACGAAAAGCGCAACGAAGTGGTGTTCGTGAAGTATCTGGACTGACCGACCACGACGATCTTACGCCGCCTCACGGATGCGCCAGTTGCGGAATCGTCCAGTGCGGCGAGCCAATCCCCTCGGCGAATGGCAAATGCCGCCGGTCATGCCACCGCCGCATCCGCGATCGCGAGACCACGGTCGATGATGGCGAATCCCTCACGGAGCTGCTCTTCGTTGATGCAAAGGGGCGGGTTCGTGAAGAACGAATTCCAACGCACGAACGTATACAGGCCCTCCTGCCGGAAGTACCGGCCAAGCGCGCCCATCTCCGGAGAGCTGGCGTTGAAGGGCGCCATGGGTTCGCGTGTCCGCCGATTGCGTATCAGCTCCACGATGCCGAAGAGACCAATGGAGCGGACCGCGCCGACCGACGGATGGCGGGCAGCGAGATCGGCGAGCAGTGTCGCCATGACGGCGCCCATCTGCCGTGCGCGCTCGACGAGTCTGTCTTCTTCGTAGACGCCGATTGTAGCGAGGGCGGCGGCGCAGCCAAGCGGGTGACTGTTATAGGTCAGGCCCCCGGCGAACACCCGATCGCGGAAATGGTCCGCAATTGACTCTCGCAGCCCCACCGCGCCGAGCGGCACGTACGCGCTCGTGAGACCCTTGGCCATGGTCAGCAGATCGGGAACGACGTGCCAGTGGTCGACGGCGAACCACTCGCCGGTGCGACCGAAGCCCGACATCACCTCGTCGGCAATCAACAGAATGCCGTGTGCGTCGCAGAGCGCGCGGATGCCCTCGAGGTACCCGTCCGGCGGGATCAGCACGCCGTTGGTCCCGGTCACCGGTTCGATGATGAATCCCGCGATCGTGCCGGGCCCCTCGAGCTCGATGATCTCCTCGAGCCTCGCGAGCGAGTCATCCGTGGAGTCCCAGCCGCGCTGGATACCGTGATAAGGGTCAGGGACATGGACAACGCCAGGGATGCCCGGCTCGGCGGCCCAGCGGCGCGGATCGCCAGTCAGCGTAATCGCGCCTGCCGTGGCGCCGTGATAGGAGCGATAGCGGGCCAGAATTTTCTGGCGGCCCGTGTACCAGCGCGCGATCTTGATGGCGTTCTCGTTCGCCTCCGAGCCTCCGTTCGTGAAGAAGAAGCGGTTGATGTCTCCAGGTGCGATCTCAGCCAGCTTCGCTCCGAGCCGGGCCCGTGGCTCGGTGGCCATGAACGGGCTCGCGTACGGCAACACTGACGCCTGCCGTTGAATCGCACGAACGACGCGATCGTCTCCGTGACCGATGTTCACGCACATCAACTGGCTGTTGAAATCGAGGAATCGCTTGCCCTCGGGCGTCCAGAAGTAGACCCCTTTCGCGCGCGCAACGGGAATGGGGTCGGCGGCGTCCTGGGCGGACCACTCGAAGATCGTGTGACGCTTCGAGAGCTCGACCATCTGGTCGCCGGTCATGGTCACGGTGGCGTCGTGTGTCGACATGATCGTATGAGGACCACAATTTACCCGTAATCCTGAGCTTCAGCTCCGGCAAATGGGACGATCCTCCCAAGCTGAAGCCTACCCCTTCCGTGCCACACCCGTCTGCGCCGCGCACCTGCCGCTGAAGACGTACACCGTCGCAGAGGCCTGTCGCATCCGCGATGCTGCAGCACGACCCGGGCCCTACCGCAAGCCCGTGGAGCGCTATACTCTGAGAGTGAGAGGAGCGCGTACTCTCCTTTCTCCCTTCCTCGTCCGTTTTGATCGGACGACTTCCTCGCGAAGCAGCGGAGCGCCGCGTACGACGGTGCCGAGGCCGATCGTCAGGTGCATTCCTCTTCTACTGGGATTCGCGCTCACCGCGTGCGGCGGGCCCGAGGCCACTCGACGAGAGATCCCGAAGGCATCCGGCTCCGACACGTCGGACCGCGCGACTGCTGCGCTCCACCCCGGCGTGCGCACGTTTGTCATTGTGCCGGCGGAGTCAAAAGCGTCCTATGTCGCCGATGAAGAACTCTTTGCCCTGGCCTTCACCAAGTTCGGGCTTCCGGCAGGGTGGGCCAAGGTGGTGGGCAGCACGCAGGCCATCGAGGGCCGGTTTCAGATCGACATGGAACAGCCGGCCGCGTCGCTCGGAACCAACGAGTTCGCTGTACGAATGAACACCTTCAGCACTGGTCGTGACATGCGGGACAACTGGATCCGCGAAAACGGCCCGCGCTTCAATAACTACCCGGTAGCCACGTTCAGGGCGACCGCCATAGAGGGGGCGGCAGGGTCAGGTCGCCCCGGCGAAGAGCTGTCCTTCAATCTCCGGGGGACGCTCACGATCCGCGAGATTGCCCGGCCGGCGACGTTCGCCGTGCGGGCCAGGCTCGCGGGGGACACGCTTGACGGTGACGCCACGACGCGGCTGCTGATGAGCAGTTTCGGCATCGAGACGATCACCTTCCATGACACATTGACCGTGGCCGACGAAATTGGTCTTGATGTGCACTTCCGCGCGCGCGCCGAGCGCGAGGAGTGAAGCGATCGATCATGCCCCGGTGCGGGGGATGAGGCCGAGCTCCACAAATCAATATCCGCGGAGCATCGACGTCGTGCTCGGTGTGCTGTCGCCTGGTTGGCAGCCCGTGCGCGTCGACTGTGAGAACCGTGATTTCGTCTGCAGCCGACTGAATCCTGTGCCGCGAATTCGCGCCGCGTTCGTGGGGTAGGATCTCGATGTGTCTTTCGCGCAGTGAGCAGACGGTTGCAGAACGGCTTCCGCATCGGCGAGTTCCATCATGTCGAGCCGTCGCTCAACAGTGTGACGGGCCCCGCCGGCACCACTCGCCTGGAACCCAAGGTCATGCAGGTACTCGTGTGCCTTGCTGCGCAAGCCGGTCAGGTCGTGCCCAAAGAACGCCTGATGCAGACGGTCTGGCCCGACACCTTCGTCGGCGACGACGTGTTGACGCGCGGCATCTCGGAACTGCGTCGAGTCTTCGGTGACGATGCGAAAGAGCCCCGTGTGATCCAGACCATCCCGAAAAGCGGCTATCGGTTGATTGCCGCGGTTTCCCCCAGCGCAGGACGGGACCTCGCTGCGCCGGTACAAGGCAGCGAAGCCACACGGCGCAACCTCGTGTTCATACCGCTCGGCGTTATGTTGCTGTCTGGCATTGTCGTCGGCGGATGGTGGATCGCTTCGACGCGCCGGGGACCGGGTGGGCCGCTCTCGCGCGAGCCCGTCTTGACCCAACTCACCGCGAACCCGCCAGATGTTCCGGTGACGTCCGCGCAGATCTCTCCTGATGGCAAGTACCTCGCCTATGCCGATCCGACGGGCATCCAGGTCCGCTTCATCGACACGGGTGAGACCCAACGGATCGCAGACACGCGCGGAATGGAAGTGTATGCCTGGAGCGGCGACGGGACAAAGATCCGCACTGCGGCGTGCGAGACGGCGATCTGCACGGGCTGGGATCTCTCGTTGGTCGGTGGCACGCGCCGCCGCTCCGGCGTTGTATGGCCCACGACGGATTTCGTTATCGCTACACCAGACGGTTCGCGACTGCTGAGAATCACGAACAGCTCTCGGGAATTGTGGGTCGACCCCGTTGACGGCTCTGCGCCGCGACACCTGGTCGATCTCGGCGCGAACGGATCGGCGGGCTGGAGTGCCGATGGCGAAAGGGTGCTATTCGCGAGGGGGCCCACGCCATCGACGGTGGAATCCATACCCCTCGCCGGTGGTTCGTCGTCGGTGGTGTTCAAGGCCGCCGACGGGCAGCGGATTGCCAATGCCGGACTCCAACTACGGGATGGCCGCCTACTGACGGTCTTGAGCGACGCAGCGACGAGTGCTGTCGCCGTCTGGGAAGTTCTGATCGATGGCGGCTCGGGAGCCGCCCGCGGTTCGCCCAGGCGCGTGACAGAACCGAAGGCGCGCAGCGGATCCATTGGCACGTTCTCCGTTGGTGCACGGTCCGGGCTGCGGTTGAGCGCGTCGTCGGATGGGAAGCGTGTTGCCTTGACGAGCGACATGAGTCACGGCGACATCTATGTGGCCCGGTTCGATCCACGTCGCGGCCGCCTGCTGGACACGCCGAAGCGGCTCACCACTGACGAGCGCGGGAGCTACCCTGGCGCGTGGACGCCAGACGGCGAGACGATTCTCTTCAATCTGGGGCAGAGCGGCTCGCAGGACATCTTCACGCAGAGCCTGAGCGGGGGATCCGCTCAGCCCCTCGTGGTGGGCCCCGGAGATCAGCTTCTGCCGCGCATGAGCAGTGATGGTCAATGGGTGCTGTTCCAGGAACCCGCGGGGCCGGAAGGGTCGCGAATCATGCGTGTGCCGCTCGCCGGTGGCAGGCCGGAACAGGTGCTCGCCGCTAGCGGGGCTGCCTGGCCGAGATGTGCTGTCCGCGGCCGGTGTGTGGTGTTCGAGCAGGACCGGGACCGGTGGATCATTTCAGCACTTGACCCGGTGCGCGGCAAAGGGGAGCGGCTCTGTTCCATACCGTTCAACACCAGGGGAGAGGATCTTTCTCCGGACGGAAACGCCGTGGCCCTCGTTGTCGACGGCGCTGGTTCGATGAACCGCATTCGGATTTATTCGTTGAGTGGAGAGCCGCAGCACGATGTCACGGTGGAGAACGCCACAACCCTGGTAAGCCTCGACTGGGGCGGCACCGGAGCCGGCCTGTTTTCAACAGACCGAATGCCGGGACGCACTGACCTGCTGTTCATTCGCCTGGATGGGAGATCGAGTGTGTTGTGGTCGCAACAAGGGACTCACGTGGCGGCGATCCCGTCTCCGGACGGCACTCGTCTGGCCATCGCGGGATGGACCCGCCAGAGCAACGTCTGGATGCTGACAGACTTCTGAGCTCCGTTTGAACGAACATGGCCTCCTCCGGCAAGCATGCCCGCCGCAGCCTTCGCGAAAGCGGGCACTCTGCAGACAGCCACGACCTGATACGCGTCCAGGGCGCCCGCGAGAACAACCTGAAGGACGTCAGCGTCGAGATCCCCAAGCGGCGGCTGACGGTGTTCACCGGCATCTCGGGATCGGGCAAGTCGTCTCTGGTGTTCGGCACCATCGCCGCGGAGTCGCAGCGGCTGATCAACGAGACGTACAGCGCTTTCGTGCAGGGCTTCATGCCGACGCTGGCGCGGCCGGACGTCGACGTGCTCGACGGGCTGACGACGGCGATCATCGTCGACCAGGAGCGGATGGGCGCCAACGCCCGCTCGACCGTCGGCACGGCAACCGACGCCAACGCAATGCTGCGCGTGCTGTGGAGCCGCCTGGGCAAGCCGCGCATCGGCCCCGCCACCGCCTTCTCGTTCAACGTGCCGACGCGGAAGGCGAGTGGCTCGATGACCGCCGACAAGGGCAAGGGTGAGCGGAAAGTGATTCGCGACCTCGTCTACCTCGGCGGGATGTGCGCGCGATGCGAGGGCATGGGGCAGGTCAGCGACATCGATCTCTCGCAGCTCTACGACGACACGAAGTCGCTCAGCGAGGGTGCGCTCACGATCCCCGGCTACACCGCCGAGGGCTGGTACATGCGTACCTTTGAGGCCGTTGGCATCGACACGAACAAGCCAATTCGCAAATACACAAAGAAGGAGCAGCACCTCCTTCTCCATCAGGAGCCGATCAAGGTGAAGGTCGAGAAGATCAACCTCACCTACGAGGGTCTGCTTCCGCGGCTCAAGAAGTCGTTCCTGTCGAAGGACGTCGACGCGATGAACACGTCGATCCGCGCGTTCGTGGAGCGCGCGGTCACGTTCACGACGTGTCCCGACTGCGGCGGCACACGGTTGAACGAGGCGGCGCGGTCATCGAAGATTGAAGGAAAGAACATCGCCGACGTCTGCGCGATGCAGATCAGCGATCTCGCCGCATGGGTGCGCGATCTGAAGGAGCCGTCCGTCGCGCCGCTCTTGACGAAGCTC
>Ga0310810_10003389_pt1 | contig 17365 bp, 8 predicted proteins | sample NCmetagenome_FD_207641 | JGI IMG/M metagenome (GOLD analysis project Ga0310810, IMG submission 207641) | Soil microbial communities from experimental microcosm in Duke University, North Carolina, United States - NC | ecosystem: Engineered > Artificial ecosystem > Soil microcosm > Unclassified ... | reverse complement strand
CGGAAAGAACATGGCCAATCGCACCTTCAAGGACACGATGACGATCGGCAGCGGGGCAGAGCGGATCGATCTGTATTACTTCGGGCGCGGCCACACCAATGGCGATGCATGGGTGGTCTTTCCCTCGCTGCGCATCATGCACGCCGGGGATATCTTCTCGGGCAAGCTCGTGCCGCTGCTCGACAGCAACAACGGCGGCAGCGGCGTCGAGATCGCCGACACGCTGGCCAAGGCCGCGAAGATCAAGGACGTGGACTCGATCATCACCGGGCACAGCACCGTGATGACGCCGGCGGACCTGATGGAGTACTCGGAGTTCAACCGCTCGTTCCTCGAGTACGTCCGCGCGGCGAAGAAGGCAGGCAGGTCCGTGGACGATGCGGCGAGCGCTTACAAGTTCCCGGAGAAGTACGCCGGCTACCGGGCGCCGCAGCCGGACAGCGTCAAAAACAATATCGAAGTCATCTATGCCGAGCTGAAATAAGCGCTCTCCCGATCGCGATCATGACAACTCCCAATGTCTTTGATTCGCGCCTGCGACTGCGGGGTGCTATGTGGGCCACGCACGCCTGCCGGTCCGGTCGGCGCCGGCGCTGCACGCCGGAAATCGGCTTCCGCTCATACTCTTTCGGTGCCGCGACGAGTAGGAGGTGACGCGCGGCGACATGCGCCTCCGGCTCAAATTGCTCGAGCTACCTCGCAGCCACCAGAACGCATGGACGGAACTCGCCGCGAGGAATCGCTCCATCCGATTTCCTGCTGCGCCGTGTTCCCCCTCCGCATTGGTTGGCGCTGGCGCAGGCGCCGCCGTCCCGGCAGGACGTCCGTGGCGCGTTCATTGGCGAGTCGCCGCGCGTGCGTGCCGGACAGCGGTGGTGACGACGGCGGTGCCCTCGAGGCGGCGCGATCAGCGCAGCCGGTAAAAATGCAGCCGTAGGCGGACCACCTGGCCACGGCGTGGCGTCCTGGCACGGAAGGTAAACGTGGGCCGCGGATCGGCAGCCGGAGGCGCATTTTTTCCGCGCCGACCTCGGGGCCCGCCAGCGTCAGCACCCTGCCCGGCCGCACGGTCAACAGCGAGATCTCCCCCCGCTAACCATTGACCTCCCAATTCCCAACTCCCAAGGTGCCTTGGGAGTTGGAAGTTGGGAGTTTTCTTCGTTTAGAAATCGATCTGCGCGCTGAACTTCGCGAAGCGCGCATCCAGCACAGACTGCGGTCTCCCCCACGTCGTCCCGTACGTCGTCACGTAGGTGAGCGGCACGTTCGAGTTGAACAGGTTGTAGATATCGAGCCCGGCGTTGATGCGCGTCGAGCGGCCGAATTTCAGCAGCTTGGCGATGCGCATGTCGACCTGAGTGATCCGATCGCCATAGAGTTCGCCGGCGGTCAGGATGTTGGTCTGGATGTTCGCCACGCCGCCAGCCGGGGCGCGGCCGAGCGACTGCGCGATCACGCTGGCCGGCACGTTCCACTGCGCGGTGATCTCAGGCCCGGGACGGCTCTGCATCGTTCCGCTCAGCTGCACGTCGATCTTGGGCAGGGTGTAGATCGCCATACCGCGAATGTCGGTCTGGAACGGATACACCTTGTGGCAGTCGTACTGGCTCGGGTTGTCGATGGTGAGGTCGCAGGTGTCGTTCACGATGCGCCCGGTGCTCGTGCCTCCTTGAACCGTCACACCACCGCGCAGCCGCGCGTTCACCTGGACGTCCACGCCATGCCAGTAGTTGGACGGGCCAGAACCGTAGTTGCTGGCGCGCGCGATGAAGTTGTCGGTGATGCCGAACAACGCCGGCCTGATGTCATACAGGTCGTTGATGACATATCCCCCCGAGCGGGGCAGACGCGGATCGGCCGGCACCGGAACGCTGTACGGATCGTAGTCGCCCGGCGTCACCGCACGGTTGTCGGCCACGGTGAACGTCGTCGTCAGCGTGGACGTCGAGGTCACCGGGTCGGGGTTGATGAACGAATCGAAATTCCGGCGGTGATACCCGGCTTCCACCGAGACGCGCGGGAAGACTTCCTGCTGGACCGAGATGCCGACCTGCCAGTTGCCAGGTCGGACGCCCGAGCCTTCCAGCAGGGCCGGATCGTAGGTGGACGTCGGCGTCACCAGCTTCCCGAAGTTCTGGTTGGCGGCCGCCCCGCACTCGCCGTTGGCAGCCGTGTTCAACAGATCGCAGTCCGGGTTGTAGTTGCGGTTCGCGTCGTTCCAGGACCGGGTCGTCTGCGGCGGTACACCACCGCCGAACTGCCGGCGAGCCGGATTGGGCTCGATGAAGATGCCCGCATACTGCGCCGGGTCCATGTAGGTGCCGGCATTGATCTTCAGCGACGTCTTCCCGTTGCCGAACACATCCACCGCCACGCCACCACGGTAGGTGATGTCGTTATATCCCTTGACGATGTCCTGCTCGGGGAAAACGATTGGCGTCGGCACGAAGCGCGACGGCCCGATCTGCTGTTCGGGCGAGCCGCTCGACGCGTTCTCGTAGCGGATGCCGCCCTGCAGCGTGAACCGGCCGAGGGTCCACCGATCCTGCGCGAAGATGCCGATGTTGCGCACGTGCGCCTTCTCGGTGAAATCGCTCAGCAGCTCCGTGATCTGGTTGGGCACGCCGTTGTTCAATCGGTACTGCAGCGAGTCGCCGCGCTGATAGTTGCGCGTCGAGATGTTGTTGTAAGTCTCCATGCCCACTTTCATGTTCTGCGCGCCGGTCACGTAGGCGACCGACGCGCGGTAGCGCGGCGCAAACGAGTGCACCTGATCCCAGAACATCGAGCGGTAGGCGATATTCGGGATCGGGGCAGTCATGTTCGGGAAGTTGCCGGTCTGATCGACCACGCGTACGATCGAGCGGTCGAAGCCGTCTTTCGGGTTGCCATAGTCGGGCACGACCCCGCCGAGGCCGGCTTCGACGAGGAGCCGATCGGAGAGGGGCGCTGTATAGGCGGCCTGGAAAGCGCGGATGAAGTTGATGTTCTGCGACCCGTCCTGCGCCTCCGGCGACGTCGTGGCGCTGCCGCCGCCGGTGCAGTTGCGGCACATGTCCTGCTCGTCCCAGAAGAAGTTGATCTTCTGCCGCTGCGAGATCTGCCACGTCGTACGCAGCGTCGCGCCCTGCCACTGTCCGTCGGACAGCGCCTGGCGGCTGTAGTCAGGGTCGTAAACCCACGAGTTCGGGTTGCCGGCATTCTTGTTGTAGTACATGCCGGCCACGTAGCGGTCGGTCCGCTGATAGCGGCCGGTCAGGTAGAACCAAAGACGGTCCTTTACGATCGGCCCACCAAGCGCGCCGTTCACGTCCCAGAGCTTCTTCAGCTTTCCCGGCTCGCGCAACCCGGCGGCGACCAACTCGTCGTCGAAGTTGCTGCCCTGCAGCGACCCATTTGCTCCGTCCAGGAAGACCGAGCCGCTGAACGTGTTGCCGCCAGTCCGCGGCACCACGTTGATCACCGGCCCGCCGGCTTCGGCTTCGCCGAGCCCGCCAGTAATGTCGATCGAGACTTCCGAGACGTTCTGCGTGTCGGTGACGTAGAGCGTGCCACCGCCGCTCGTTCCGTTCACGCCAAGGCCGTCCACATTGAATCGGCCTTCCGAATTGGCGCCACCGTGGCCACCCACGTTCAACGGCGCGGGGCCGTTGATGCCGCCCACGTTCTGTGTGTTGCCGACCGACAGCCCAGGCACCAGCACGACGAGGTTGTGATACGACCGCTGGCCCGGAATGGAGTGAATCGCCTCGTCATCGATGACGCGCTGCTGCTTGATGCTCTGCACGTCGACGATCGGGCTCTCGCCGCTGACGGTCACCGTCTCTTCCAGCGATCCAACGCGCATCTCGATGTCGATGGTCGCGGTCAACGAGCCGGTCAGTTCGATCCCTTCGCGCTTCACGGTGTTGAAGCCCTGGAGCGAGTAGGTAATCGTGTAGCTGCCCTGATTCAACGCGATGATCCGGTAGCGGCCGGTTTCATCACTCACCGCGGTGCGGCTCTTCTCGATGAGCACCGGGCTCGACGCCTCGATGGTGACACCCGGCAGAACGGCGCCGGAGGTGTCGCGGACCACGCCGGCGATCGTGGCCTGAACGGCGCCCTGCGCGGCGGCGTTCGTGGACCAGATGCCGAACATGCACAGGACGACGAGAGCCAGAGATAGTAATCGTGAAATGACCTTCATGCTCCTCCTCAGAGTGCCGGTGTGCTGTTCTCGCGCCGCCTCGACGCGCTTCGCCCCACCGGCAGGGCGACATCTTTTCGCAACTTCTCAGCCTGCTGGCGTCAACAATCTCGTGAACGCCGGAATGCTCTTCACACTCTCGAATTGATGGATCTGGTCGAGGATCTGTCCGAGCCGCGCCGGCGGAAGCTTCGAGTCGGGCATCAGCGTGCGATACTTCGCGTCCACGTCGCTCCACTCGATGCCGCGCGGACCGGATCCGCGAGGCGCGTCCACGGTGCTCGTGAATCGCTGGCCCGACGTCGTCACAACGGTGACGCTGCCGCCCCAGCCCCATTTGTAGGTGACCTGCGGCGGCGCAGGATCGAGCTCCACGACTGCCATCAGCTTGGCGACAGTGGGGTCGAAGATCTTCCCTTCTGTTGCATGGATCCAGGTGAACTCTTTGTCGGCGACCGCAGAGGCGACGAAGTAGGGAAGGCTGTGGATCGCCTCCACTAAATCGCGGGGACGCCGGCTGCCGCCGATGTTCGTGCGGTCGGGCCCGGCGATGAGAATCTTTGCCACGCCATCCGCGGGCACGTTCGCCTGCCGCGCCGCGTTCACTGCCGCTTCCAGCGTACCGGAAAACGGGTGAGCTCCGGGCCAGAGCTTGATCGCCAGGAACTCCACGATGTCCCAACGCTGGCCGAGATCGGTCGTGAGCAGGCGCACCGCGTCCCTGCCACCACCGAACACATCAACAAACCCACCACGGGCGCCGAGCATGTCGTCGTTGACGGTGTAGCCGCGCGCCGCGGCTTCGGCGGCATCCACGCCACATCCCGCCGCATTCGCTCCCATGTACTCCCGCGCCCAGCTGTTCGTTCCGATGGCGAGACCGCCCATGGTCGTCGCCACGATGCCCAGTGCGTGCGCCATCTGCTGGTCGGTCAGCTTCATGAGGCGGGCGACTGCGACGGCACCGCCAAACGCCACGAGCTGCGACGCGTGCAGACCACCGCGCCCGCCACGCCGCGCGTCGTTGATGCGGCCGGCGGCCTCGTAGCCGATCACCATCGCGCCGAGCAGATCTTTTCCCGTGGCGCCGGTGCGTTCGCCGATGGCGAGCCCGGTAGACGCGAGCGTGGTGCCGAAGTGGGCGGTGTTGCGGATGTCGCTGTCGTCGGAGGCGGCGGCGTCGCTCAGACCGGCGTTGACGCGTGCGGCACTGGTGACAGGAAGCATGGCGCCATCGAACCACACCGTGGCTTCGCGCCGGCCGCCTCGCTCCTTCGAGAGATCGCGAAGGATGCGAGCGGACTCGATCAGCGCGCCCGGCGCGGCGCTCGAAAGCGTACTGGCGAGGATCATCTTCGCGTGCTCGATCGCGCGCGCGGGAAGATCTTCGTAGCGCATGCGGTTCACGGCGCGCGCGAGCGCGAGCGTGTTGTCCACGGGCGCTCCGCCGCCATCCGCGTTGCCGCGCTGGCTGGCGAATGCCGGATCGGGGACAACGCCGACCGCCATTGCGCCGGCGATCTTCATCGCGTCGCGCAGCAGACGACGACGGGTGAACTCGTTCATCTCATGCTTCTCGCGCATCTGATCGGACCCGTGCGGCGCGCTCACTCGACGCCAAACACGAGCAGTACATTGCCCGGCCGCCCGGCGATGCCGCCGTATCCCGAGTTCACGACCAGCAGTCCACCGGCAACGATCGGACCGGGACCATCCATACTGCCGCCGTTCGCTTTGACCCCGTTCACCGTCGCGAACTCGCGGTTGGTGTCGAACTGCCACAAGAGCGATCCGTCGTCAGCGGCATACGCGCGCAAACCGCCGTCGTAGGAACCGGAAAGCACGGCACCGGGAATCGCGGTAACAGCGGCGCCCTGAGCCGCGTTGCAATCTCGGCCCGGAGCGCCGCACAGAGTCTTTTCGGGCGGCGTGTGCCACACACGCGCGCCGGTCGCGAGGTTCACGGCAACCATGCCTCCCGGCGCGTTCGTCGTCGAGTCGCCCACGCCGAAGTAGGCGTAGCGCTCGTCAACCGCTCCACCCCACTGGCCGCCGCGGCCGCTCCCCTGTCCAATGCGATGCTGCCAGACGAGCGCGCCCTGCTTGTCCGGATCGAGGGCGTAAGTCATCCCGGACTTCTGCGGCAGAACCAGGAGATCGCGTCCATCGATCGTCGTCACCGCTGCCGAAGCGGAGAAGTCGAAGTCGGGTCCGAGCGCCGCCGGGCAATTAGGGTTGTCAGTGTTCGTCGCGCGGCAGCCGAGCGTCCAGCCGTCGTTCGCCAGGAGCTGACGGACCCACCGCACTTTCCCGCTTTGGAGGTCCAGCGCGATCACGGCGTCGGTCATCGGCTGCGGCGGATCGGCGTAGCCGTTGCCCGTGCTCACATAGACGGCGCCACGCCGTGGATCGATGGTCGGAGAGGACCAGATTCCGCCGCCTGCGGGTCCCCACTGCCGTTTGCCCCGCGCATTGGTTGCGCGCAGTTGCTTCTCGGCAACGGTGTAGGTCTTCCAGACGGGCGCCCCGGTGCCGGCGTCGAGTGCCGACACGCTTCCCCGGAAGGTGCAGCATTCGTACTCGGGCCGTCCGCCCTGCACCTCTTCGTTGAGACCTTGCACGGGCACGAACACGCGACCCGAGTAATACGTCAACGCGCCGGTGATCGCTGCGTAAGGATGATCGTCCACCTTGCGCACCCAGACGACCTGTCCCGTCGACGCGTCCACCGCGTAGGCATTCGCTCGCAGATCACCGAAGAACACCGCCCACGCGTTGCTTCCAGACGCCGAGGTGTACGGCGCGACGAGGAGCGCGGTGCGCACTGTCGCCTGAGCGCGGTAGCTCCAGTAGGCGCAGCCCGTCTTCGCATCGAGGGCATGCACGTCGCCGGTGTCGCTGGCGACAAAGAGACGATTCCCTACCAGCGCCGGCTGGGCACGCGCCGACGTCACGCCGGCAAAGCCGAATGCCCACTTCAGCTTCAGCTTCGGCAGGTCCTTGGCGCCAATCCCGCCGTCCTTGGAAAATCGGGTATTGCTCAGGCCATTGCCCCACCCGTTCCACTCGCTGGCGCCGGTCGGGCCACGAAAGGGAACTGTTGCGTTGCACGGCTTCACCGCCGACCCTGCTGACGCAGGCTCCAGTGCCCGGCCGCCGAGGAACTCCGCGACCGCACGGCGCTCGGCGTCGCTCAGCGCTACGGCCTGAATCCGCATCTTTCCGTTCAACAGTGCATTCAGAATCGCTTCAGGAGTCAGGCGGCGGAGCGTGTCGATGCTGGGATTTCTGGTCTGTTGGGCCGTGTCGGTCGCGGCATGACAGGTCGCGCAGCTCGCCTTAAACACATCGGCGCCGTCCTGCGCATGCGCGGCGCCGGCGAAAACGAGCATCAGCCCGAGAATATGTGTGAAGACGGCGACCAGGGACCGCATCTCACCTCTGTCGAGGCAGGAAAAACGAGGAGTCTAGTCGATTTTCCGGGGATCGCTATTACCGGTTCTGGTTAGCCGGCTCATCCGGCGAGCGTCAGACCCACCAGGCTCGCAGCGCTCGGTTGAGAGTCGAGATCGCGGCACGCCGCGATCAGGCGCTCGAATTGCGCTGACGGGATCGGCAGGCCTGGCGCCACCGGCCGGATGCGCCGCACTTCCTCGTCGAAGTCCCAGATGAACTCGCGGCCGGTCGCCTGGCGCGTGTAGCTCTTGCCGTCTTTGGTGAAGACCGTGATCCGCGGACCGAAGAGCGTCATCTGGTGCGACGGGATGATCGTCACACGCTTCATGAGCTCCAGCACCTCCGGCGGATCCGGTGTGCCAGGCAACATAGGGAACCCGCGCTTCACTACGCCGTACGCGCTGTAGAACCGCGTACCCCCGCGCCGCGGTTCGCCGATATCCTCGCGCTGCGTCGGGAACGCCGGACTCGGATACTGCGTCTCCATCCAGTTCACCACCGCCTCGACGCGATCGACGTCCTCGTAGCGGATGTTGTGTTCCTCGCAGAGCTTGGCCGTCACGTCGATGTGAGCGATGTTGTAACCGGGGATCGAGTAGATCCGGTACAGCGTCTCGAGGAACATCCACGACGTGCCGAGATCGGTTGTGAGCCGATCCAGGCTGGTGTGGTCCTCGCCAGTGAAGCTGTAGGTCAGCTCGCCCGTGTTGTTCCCAGCGAAGGCGTGGTAGAAGCCTGCCGGACCTTCGAGCACCGCCTCCCCTCCACCCACCCGTCCATTCTTCGCCAGAGCGACGGCAAGCATCGCGTTGCGGACGGCCGCGCCCTCGCGTAGCGCGCGGCTCTCGAGATTGCTGCCAGCCAGATTGGTGCACAGCGAGATCACGGCGTGCACCTGGTCGGCATCGAAGCCCATGATCTTCGCCGCCGCGATCGCCGCGCCGAAGAGGCTGAACACCGGACCGGCGTGAAAGCCGCGCGCCATGACCGTCGGGATCCAGTCCGCGGCCATGCGCTCCATCACTTCGTAGCCCGCGGCCACGGCGGTGATGAACGTGCGTCCAGGCACCTGCGCATTCTCCGTCGCGACCAGTGCCGCGGGGATGATCGCCGTGCCAGGATGCGTGAGCATGCGAAAGGTGTCCCACTTGCCGCCGGCGTACATCATCTCGGCGTTCGCGAACGCGGCGCCCCCCTTGGTGACCTTCGCGCCTGACACCATGACGGTGCCGCCATTCCTGACGCCGGCTTCCTCTTCCGCGACGAACGCCATCGCCTGCTTTGCCGACGCGGCCTGCGATCCCAGCAGTGCGGACGCCAGGTTCTGCAGTGTCAGGCCCTTGGCGCGATCAACGACGGCCGCGGGCAGATCCTCGTAGCGCAGACGAACGACCCACTCCGCGAACTGCCGGCTGAGCGACTTCGTCGCCTGGCCGCGCGACGCCGCCGTGCGCCCCTGCTGCGGCCTCGCGGCGATCGGTACGGGCCGCAACCCGATGCCTCCGGCCATGGCGGCCGTCGCCAGCGCCGACTCGCGCAGAAACCTCCGTCGATCTCTTTTGGAAATACGCATGCTCATGATTCAGTCCCGCCTCACGCGCGAGAGCGATAGACGCTAGTGTCCCGGATCAGAGATTCGTTGACCAATATTCCGGGTGCGGCGCCCGGATCGCAAGGCGCGAAGAGCGAGCTTATTGGGCATAAGTGAGCGATGAGCAACGCAGCGAGGCGGGATGCCCCGCCCGGAATATGTCAGCGAGTCTCTGATTCGGGACACTAGGTGTCGTCCTGACCGCGTTCGCGCCGGATGAATCCCCGGCTGATCGCCTCACCCACCAGGTTGGTGCGGCCGCGCACCCCGAACTTCGAGTAGATGTTCTTGGTGTGCGCGTTGGCGGTATCGAGCGTGATGCCCAATGTCGCCGCGATCTCTTTCGCTTTCATGCCCGTCGCCAGCAGCTCGAGCACCTGATGTTCGCGCGTCGTCAGCGGCGTCTGTCCGGCACGCTTCTCCATCGCTGCAAGAATCTGCGGCGGAAACACGCGACGGCCGCTGTGGACCGTACGGATTGCCTGGATGAGGACTTCGGGAAGCGTGTCCTTGAGCAGATACGCAGATGCGCCCGCCTGCACCGCCCGGTAGATGTCTTCGTCGCCCTGATACATCGTCAACACGATGATGCGTGCGGTGGGACGGAACTGCCGGATCGCCGTGATCGCCTCGACCCCGTCCATGCGCGGCAATTCCAGGTCCATGAGCGTGACGTCCGGCGTGTGCCGCTTGAACTGCTCGACCGCTTCCTGGCCGTTGCTCGCTTCGGCGACGACGGTCATGTCGTCTTCGAGATCGATCAGCCGGGCGACGCCCTTGCGCAACAGGCGGTGATCGTCAACGCAGAGCAATCGAATTTCTGGTGTGGCCACGAAATCGTTCGAACTCGAGCTGTCCTGGCGCATGGTACCGGCCGCGAAAAAAGGGGTCAACTGCCGCATGTCATGTATCGCAATTTATGCGTTGACTGGCGCCACGACCTCGACAAGGGTTCCATCTCCCGGCGTGCTCTGGATCGACAACCGGGCGTCGATCCGTTCGGCACGCTCTTCCATTCCGAGCAGCCCGAGATGTTCCTGGTGATCGGGCGGCGCGGCGTTCACGTCGAACCCGCGCCCGTCATCACGCACGCGCACCGCCACTTCCGACGGCGCGAAAGCGAGCGCGATCTCGATTGTCGACGCGTGACCGTGGACGATCGCATTGTTGACCGCTTCCTGGCAGATCCGCAGGATCTGCAGCTCGACGTCGGCCGAACAGCGCCGCTCGGTGCCGTCCACCGTCAACGACACTCCCGTGCCGCGAGCGATGCTGGCGTGGGCGACGAATTCCCGGAGCGTCTCGACCAGACCCGGCGCCTTCGAGATCCCGGTGCGGCGCAGCGCCGACACGAGATCGCGCCCTTCCTTCAGCGAATGCTTCGTCTGATGCTGCAAGCGACGAAGCGTTTCAAGCAGCCGGACGCGATGCGGTTCGATCTCGAGTTGACGCATCACGCCTTCGAGCTCGAGGCCGATGGCGGCGAGACTCTGGAGGAGCGTATCGTGAATCTCGCGGCTGACGAGCGCGCGCTCTGCGAACACCAGCGCGTACCGCTGGCGAATCACTCTCACCTTGAGCCACCACGCTCCGGCAACGAGAGCGGCGACCGACGACCCGACCAGCATCATGAACCACGCCGACAGGTAGAACGGCGGCGACACCGCGAAGTCCCAGCTTTCGCCGTCGGTCCAGACGCCATCGTAGGTCGCACTCACCTTGAAGAGGTAGCGGCTGGGGCTGAGCCCGGTGTAAGTGACGTTACGCCGCGCGCCCGCGTACACCCACTCCCGGTCGCGTCCCTCGAGACGGTAGCGGAACCGCAGCTTCGACGCCGCGCCGAGACTGATCGCGCTCCAGTCGAACGAGAGCTCGCGCATACCGGACGGCAGCCGCGTCGACGCCGACGGCGCCCGCTGTACGCGATCCACCCAGACCCCGTTGATCCGCGGAGCGACTGGGCGTGGACTCGGGGGCAGCTTGCGTGGATCGATGACGATCAACGTGGCACCCGACGCGAACCATAAGCGGCCATCCGTGCCGCGCGCCGCCAGCGCGCGACTCTGCTGCCACGCAACCTCGCCCTGCAGTCCGTCCGAACGGTCGAAGAGCGTGTATTCGACGTTGTGCGACGGGTCGGCCGCCACGCGATCCATCTCGCTGCCATGGAACCGCAGGATCGCGGCGCCGGCATCGACTCCCACCCACAAATACCCCTCGTCGTCCTGGACGAACGCCGACGTGGGGTTGGCGAAGGGACCATTGCGCTCCGTCATCGTGGTGACGCGCCCGTCCTGCACGCGGCTGATCCCGGCGGTGGTTTCGATCCAGATGTCTCCCGTCTGGTCCTCGAGAATGCCAAGCACCGCGCCCGCGGCGAGGCCCTCGGCCTCGGTGAGCCGGCGAAGCCCGCCCGACCCATAGACGGCAACGCCGCCGGGATTGAACCCCGCCCACATACGCCGACGGCTGTCGATCAAAATGGCGTTGCAGCCTGGACGGCGCTCGGGCTCGTACGAGATGCGCGTCACTTCGTTGCCGGGCTCCCGGATCACGCCCTGCTGCGAACACAGCCAGTGTGCGCCGTCGGCATCTGTCGCGACCGCCAGGATCTGCTCCCACTGGATCTCATCCAGCGAGTCGGTGTCGACGAACCGGTTAGCGCCAGCGTCGAAGCGCCCGAAGCCGCGCGCGGTGGAGACCCATAGCATGCCCGCGGAATCGACGTTGAGCGCGCGTGTCTGAGAGACGGGAAATGCCGATCGCGTTCCGCCGGCGAACCGATTGAGGCTGTGTCCAGTCGCGACCCACACGGTGCCGTCGGGAGCGGCTCGAATCGCGCGCACGCCGTCGTTCGTCAAGCCATCGAGCCGGAAGTCCGTGCGTATCCAGTTCTCGGACACGCGTAGCAGACCTCCTGCACGCATGCCCACCCACAGATTGCCGTCGCGGTCCGCGAAGATCGTCCGCGGCGATCCAGACGTCTTCTGCTCATACGCGAATCGTTCGAGCGTGGGCCGTCCGGCCGTCTGGTCGTTGAGCCGCAACAGCCCTCCACCCAACCCGGCGATCCACAGGTTGCCCCTGCGATCCGCGGCCATGCGCCATCCGGCCTGTGGCACCGGCGCCCCCGCCGCATGAATCGGCCCCTCACCCGTTTGAAGCCGGGCGATGGTCTCGCGCGTGTCCGTCACCCACATCGCACCCGAACGGTCTTGCGCGAAGTCCTGCACGAACGACTGTGGAAATCGCAGTTCGAAGCCGTTCGGACTGCTGGCGAAGACCCCTTCCGACGTGCCGATCCACAGGCGCCCGTCACGATCTTCATAAACGCTATAGACCGCCGCATCTTTCAGCTCGGCGGGACTCACGACTCGTTCCCATTTGGTGCCGCGGAACGCAGCGAGGCCGCCGCGACCGGCTGCCCACACGGTCCCGTCTCGGTCTTCGGCCAGCGCCGCGATGGAGCCAGCAAACAACCCGGTGTCGGTCGTGAAGCGCGTGACGACATCGCCCTTGAGGCGCACGACACCGCCGGCACCGCCATGCCCAACCCAGAGCGATCCGTCGCGCGCGCCGAGCACGGCGGCGACCGCTCGATCGGCTGCGGCCGCGGCTGCATCGTCGAGTGGACGTTTCACAAAGGACGCGCCGTCGAAGCGAACGAGTCCGCCATTCGTGCCGAGCCAGAGATAGCCCTCGCGATCCTCAGCGATCGCGAGAACGTCGCCGAGCGACAGATCGCCTTGCGCAGTCCAGGCCGTGAGCGTGTAGCCAGCGGGGTCAGCTACGTCGTTGCGCGGATCGGCTGCGATCGGATCCGCGCACAGCAGCACGGCGAGCATCGTCGCCACGCGTCCGGCGGTAGTGAGGGTCGAGATTCTTCTCACGCTCGGGGGCGAAACTCTAACCCAGGCTGATCCTGGCCGCAACCTGAGGGAAACGCAGTAATCCTCGCCGTTACCAGTACCGGTGATGCAACGCACCAGCGACGCCCGTACGATGGCGCCCACACGTTTGTCATCCCCCATGTCTTCAGAGGACCTCATGAGAGCTCGCGTTCTTCCGCGCACCTTGCTTCTCGCGATCATCGGACTCGCCGCCGGCGCCGGTATCGCATCCGTCCATGCCCAGAATAGCAGCCGGTGGACGCCCCCACGCACGCCGTGGGGCGACCCGGATCTGCAAGGCCTCTGGCCGGGTACTGAATCGCTCGGCATTCCGCTGCAGCGAGATCCCAAGCTCGGGACGCGGAGCGAGCTGACTGAACAGGAGTTCGAAGACCGCCGCCGGCAGGCGCAGCAGGCCATCGACGACATGGAAGCCGAGTTCGATGTGGCGACCGCCGACACCAGCAAAGCGGGGCAGGTGGGCTCCGCCACGTCGCCGCCACCGCACTGGCAAGAGCGCGGCAAGCCGTCGCGGCAGGCATCGCTCATCGTCGATCCGCCGGACGGCAGGATGCCAGCGCTCACGCCTCAAGCGCGTGCACGCTACGACGCGATCCAGGCGGCGCGGAAGGGCCGGGGCCCGGCGGATTCGTACACCGATCGCAGTCTCTACGACCGCTGCATCTCGCGCGGTGTGATCGGGTCCGTTCTGCCGGTGATCTACAACAACGGCAACGAGATCGTGCAGGCGCCCGGCTACGTCGTCATCCGCAACGAGATGATTCACGAGTCGCGCATCGTGCCGCTCGATGGCCGGCCACATGTGGGCAGCGGCCTTCATCTGTGGATGGGCGATTCGCGTGGACACTTTGAAGGCGACACCCTCGTCGTCGAGACGCGCAACCTGAGCGATCGCACGGGGATTTCGCAAGGCGGCAACAACCCGCACAGCGATCAGCTGGTCATCACAGAGCGCTTCCGTTTGCTCGATGCCAACACGCTCCAGTACGAGGCGACGTTGAACGATCCGCAGACGTGGACGAAACCGTGGACGATCTCGTTCCCCTGGAAGCGCGACTCCGGCTACCAGCTGTTCGAGTACTCGTGTCACGAGGGGAACTACGCGATGCGCAATCTTCTGAGCGGTGCGCGCGCCGAGGAGGCGAGCGGCAAGTCGCGGTGAAGCCCCGTGGTAGGCTGACCTACCTTTGGGGGGAACTCGATGATCGCGATTTCTCGTCCGTGCGCCGTCGCGCTCGGCGTCGTGGTGCTGGCACTTGGCGTCGGCTCGCAGCTACGGGCGCAGGCGCCCTCCTGCGAACCGGCCGGAGAGATTCGGTTCGTGTGCGGGCAGGACGGTCCCGAAGATCTGGTCGTCGTGCCTGGATCGCCATGGCTCGTCGCCTCTGCATACGGCGCCAGCGGCGGTCTTTTCGCCATCAACACTAAAGAGGCGTCGTCAACGCGACTCTTTCCTTCCGCAACAGCCGCCGACCGCCTCGATCGTCAGACCTACGGGTCCTGTCCCGGACCGCTTCAGGGCGAGGACCGCGAACACTTCCGGACGCACGGCTTGTATCTGAAGGAAGGGCGACGCGGTGTGCACACGTTGTATGCGGTGCACCACGGCGGACGCGAGTCAGTCGAATTGTTCGAGCTCGACACGCGGAAGACACCGATAACGACCACCTGGATCGGCTGCGTCGTCGCGCCCGATCCGGTTGGACTGAATGCGGTCGTCGCACTGCCGGACGGCGGGTTTGCCGCGACCAATTTCGATCCGCGACAGCCAGGGGGGCGAGGTTTTTCGGCCGCGCTCACCGCCGGCGAGCGGAACGGTGAAGTGTGGGAGTGGCACCCGCGTACCGGCTGGGCGAAGGTACCCGGCAGCGAGGCGGCTGGGGCGAACGGGATCGAGCTCTCGCCGGACGGCCGCTGGTACTACATCGCGGAGTGGGGCAACCGATCGTTCATGCGGCTGTCGCGCGGCAAGACGCCGCCGGAGCGGCAGGAAATCCCCCTCGGTTTTCGTGTGGACAACGTCCGCTGGGGGCGTGACGGCATGCTGCTCGTGGCCGGGCAGGGCGAGCCGGGCGGTGCGGTGACCCGCGGCGGCGGCAACGGCGCCGGCAACCTGTCGATGTCGATCATCGGCCGCATCGATCCGAAAACGATGACCTACACGGCGATCGTGAACCAGCCCACGAGCGGAAGCCTCAGCGCGGCGACGGTCGCGGTCCAGGTCGGCGACGAGCTCTGGGCCGGGTCGTTTCGCGGCGATCGAATCGCGCGTTATCCGTTGCCTCGTGGAGGAAGTCAACCACCGGCGACCAAGTAAGAACAAAGCAAGCAAGAACAAGCAAATAAGGGTCGCGCCGACCGCCCAGTTAACGCCCAAAACTGGTAATTTACGGTTCTCGCGCGAAACCGTAGATTCTCTATCTGATGCGCTCCATCCTCGCCGGACTCGTGTCCCTCACCGCCGTCTTTCTGGGCCTGCTCGGGCTACGGCCGGTCCCGGTCTCCGCGGCACCCCCTGGAGACGATGCGCTGGCGTTCATGAAGGCGAACTGCATCACCTGTCACACACAGCAAATGAAGGCGCGCGGCACGGTGCCGGTGGCGCTCGACACGCTCGACGCGTCCGCCATCGCGAAAGACGCGAAGACGTGGGAGCTGGTCGTCCGCAAGATGCGCGCTGGCGTCATGCCACCGGCTGGCGTGAAGCGTCCCGACAAAGCGGCGCACGATCAATTCCTCGCCTTTGTCGAAGGCGAGCTCGATCGCAGCGCTCGTGAGCGGCCGAATCCCGGGCGCACCGAAGTGTTCCACCGGCTCAATCGCACGGAGTACCAGAACGCCGTGCGCGACTTGCTGGATCTCGACGTTGACGTCACCGGATGGCTGCCGCCCGATGACGCCAGCTACGGCTTCGACAACATCGCCGGCGTGCTGAAAGTCTCGCCGACGCTGCTCGAGCGATATCTGTCGGCAGCACAGAAGGTGAGCCGCATCGCACTCGGCGTCGCGCCGCCGTCTCCGACGGTCGATTACTTCCGTGTCGCCGACGATCGCGCGCAGGAGCAGGAACTGCCCGGGCAACTGTTCGGCACGCGTGGGGGCGCGTCCATCCACTACACCTTCCCGATGGACGCGACCTACGCCGTGCGCGTCCAGCTCTCGCGCGACCTCAACGAGCAGGTTCCGATTTACGTCGAGCCGCAGGATCTCGAGGTCAGCATCGACGGCGAGCGCGTCAAGGTGTTCACGCTAACGGGTGCCGCCGCGCCTGCCGGCCCTCCGGCGAGCGAACCAACGGCGGCAAGCGACGCCGACGGTGCGCAACCCGCCGGACGAGGACAGGGTCGCGGCGCCGGTGCGCGTGCGGGCGGCGCGGGACGCGGCGGCGGCCGCCAGGGGCAGGAAGCGCGCAACCGCGCGGACAGAGACTGGGAAGTGCGGGTGCCGGTGAAGGCGGGGCCGCACGTCGTGCAGGTGGCCTTCGCGAAAGAGAGCGATGCGATCCCCGAGACGGCACGGCTGCCATTCCTTCGCCCGTATCCAGCTGGCGTCAACATCGCTGAGACGCGTACCGGTGCGTATCTGCGAAGCGTGGAGATCGCGGGACCGTTCGATCCAACAGGTCCCGGCAACTCGCCGAGCCGCAAACGTATTCTGATCTGCACGCCGACCAGCCCGGCCAATGAAGAGGCTTGTTCCAATCGCATCCTGACGGCGCTCGCACGTCGTGCGTATCGCCGGCCGGTGACAGCTGCCGACGTGCGGCCGCTGCTCGCGTTCTATCGTGAAGGGCGCGCCGAGGGGAGTTTCGACGAAGGAATCGAGCGCGCGCTCAACCGGCTGCTCGTGAGCGCCGAGTTCCTGGTGCGCGTTGAAGCCGACCCGCCGCAGACGCCACCCGGAGGGGTGTATCGCATCAACGATGTCGCGCTGGCCTCGCGGCTGTCCTTCTTCTTGTGGAACAGCATTCCCGATGACGAGTTGCTCACGCTCGCCGAGCAGAAGAAGCTGAGCGACCCCGCCGTGCTCGACGCGCAGGTGCGGCGAATGATCGCCGATTCGCGATTCGACTCGTTCGTCGAGACCTTTGCGGGGCAATGGCTGTTTCTGCGCAACCTGCCTGCCTCTGTTCCGGTGCAGCAGAACTTCCCCGACTTCGACGACACGCTGCGCCAGTCGTTTCGCACCGAGACGGAGCTGTTCTTCAAGAGCGTGATT
>Ga0310810_10003388_pt1 | contig 17366 bp, 11 predicted proteins | sample NCmetagenome_FD_207641 | JGI IMG/M metagenome (GOLD analysis project Ga0310810, IMG submission 207641) | Soil microbial communities from experimental microcosm in Duke University, North Carolina, United States - NC | ecosystem: Engineered > Artificial ecosystem > Soil microcosm > Unclassified ... | reverse complement strand
GCGTTACGTATCGAGCGGCTGTCGGTCACATCGCACACCAGCGTCTCTACCCGCGTCTCAGCCAGATCGCGAATCGACTCGGCCTGCTTTCTCAAATCCTCCATCGACCGCGACATCAGCGTCACCATCGCCCCACGCTCGGCGAGTGCGCGAGCGATCGCTGCACCGATTCCCTTGCTCGCTCCTGTGACAACCGCATGCTGTCCGTCGAGATATCGGTCGGCGTTCATGTCTTCTTTATAGTAGTGGCCGCGGCGGCCGCCATTTCCTTTGCGCGCTGAACCTCGCGCTCGAGCTGAGTTCTGCCGAGGTAATACTGCACCGGCCAGCGCATTCCTGCGAAGCCCAGTTGAGCCGCCGCGTGCAGTGTCCATTGCGGGTCGGCGAGATGGGGCCGGCCGATTGCGACGAGGTCCGCACGCCCTGCGGCGATGATGCTGTTCACCTGATCCGCATCAGTGATGTTCCCGACTGCAATTGTTGGAACTCGTGCTTCGTTTCTGATTCGATCACTGAATGGAGTTTGCCAAAGTCGGCCGAACACAGGTTTTGCTTCAGGAGTTGTTTGGCCTGTCGAGACATGAATGATGTCAGCGCCCGCATTTACAAAGGCCTGGGCGATAGCGACTGATTCGTCGGTGCTCAATCCGTCTTCAACCCAGTCTGTTGCTGATACGCGTACTGACATTGGTTTGTCCGCTGGCCATACCGCTCTCATCGCGCTGAAAACTTCGAGAGGAAATCTCAATCGATTTTCGAGTGATCCGCCGAATTCATCAGCTCGCTTGTTGCTGACCGGCGTGAGAAAGCTCGAAAGCAGATAACCGTGCGCGCAGTGCAGCTCGATCATGTCGAAGCCTGCACTGATGGCCATCTGTGTCGATCGAACGAATTCGTCGCGCACTTGTTCCATGTCACCGCGTGTCATCTGGCGCGGTGGTGGCATCGTTGGCGCGTATGCGATTGGTGATGGTCCGATCGTTTCCCATCCGCCGTCAGGAATCGGTATGTCGTCGCCTTCCTGCCACGGCAGGCAAGTAGAGCCTTTGCGTCCTGAATGACCGAGCTGAAGACAAATCTTCGCGTCCGAGTACTCGTGCACGAAATCGACGATGCGCGTCCACTGTGCAAGGTGCTCGTCGCAATACATGCCGGTGCATCCGAGTGAGATTCGCCCGGTGGCCGATACGCACACCATCTCGGTCATAACGAGCGCGGCGCCGCCGAGGCCTCGTGCGCCGAGGTGGACGAGGTGAAAATCGTTGGGTGTTCCGTTGCGTGCGGTGTACATGTCCATCGGTGAAACGATCACCCGATTTGACAATGTCATTCCGCGCAGAGAAAACGGAGTGAACATCGGTGGCGGCGGAGTATCAACCGAGCTTTTGCCAGGGCGCGTCCATTTTGAGTCCGGAGCCCCCACAGAATTCTTGTTGTTCCCCGTGCTCTCGGTGCTATTCGTGGTTGCTTCCGCTTGGAAGCCGGTCGATGCCCGGCTGGAGAACCATCGCTCTATTCCGGATAGGTAAGTCGAATCACGCAGCCGAAGATTTTCGTGGCTCACCCTTTGGCTTCGCGTCAGGAGGCTATAGGCGAATTGCTCGGGCGGCAGGTGGATGTACCGCTTCACGTGCTCGAACCATTCCATCGAATTGCGTGCGGCATTCTGCAATCGCAGAGCCTCTGTCATTCGCTCGTTCTGATAAGTGTCCAACGACACTTGCAAATCGCCTGACTCCGAAAGGCATCGCGCTAACGCTATCGCATCCTCCATCGCAAGCTTTGTCCCCGACCCAATCGAGAAATGCGCCGAGTGTGCCGCGTCACCGATGAGAACGATGTTGTCGTGAAACCATTTCTCGTTTCGCACGCGAACGAAGTTGACCCACGGAGAGCTCGCGCGATGTGCCGCATTCGACAAAAGCGGATGTCCATCCAACCACTCAGCGAACATTTTCTCACACGCAGCTATCGTCTCCGATGTATCCATCCGATCGAAGCCTGCAGCACGCCAGGATTTCTCGTCGCATTCGACAATGAACGTCGAAAGCTCCTCATCGAATCGATAGCAGTGCGCCTGAAAAACCCCGTGCTCGTTTTCGACGAAGTAGAATGTGAACGCGTCGAACGGAAACGTCGTTCCAAACCACACATAGCGTGCAGTTCGCTGATCCAGGTCAGGCTTGAAGAATTCCGCGAACTGTGAGCGAATGCCGCTGTTTATTCCGTCAGCAGCAATTACTACATCCGCGCCCTTGACTACGTCCGCGTAATTCGCATTGGTGCAAAAGCGAAGATCCACTCCGAGATCGGATGCTCGCTCCTGGAGAATGCTCAACAGTTTCTTGCGCGCTATTCCACTGAATCCGTGTCCACCCGACGTGATTCGCCGTCCGCGGACAAAAACATCGATGTCATCCCAATGCGCAAAGTTGCTCGTGATCGCGTCGAACGTCGGCTCGTCGGCTGCGCGAAAATTCTCGAGCGTCTGGTCTGAGAAAACGACGCCCCACCCGAACGTATCGTCGGCACGATTCCGCTCGAACACGGTGATCGCGACTCCCGGATCGTTTTTCCTCAGCAAAAGCGCCGTGTAAAGACCGGCCGGGCCGCCACCCACAATGCGAATTTCGCGTGTCATTCGGAATTAACCTGCATCCGCAGTGCGGGTAACACCACTGTACTGGCACGGAACATCCAACAGAATGCAGTCCCTTAGATTGCGAATGTGACTCCTACAACCGACGAATCGGACAACGGTGCCGGCCTTCACGTAATTGCGCCGCGCGAAACGCGCCTCGTAGACCGACGCACTGTTTTCATCTCGCTATGGGCAATCTGTATTGCCATTGGTGCGGGACTGCTCGCACAAGTTCTCATCCGCCTCATTGGATTCTTCACTAACGTCGCATTCTACCAGCGTGTCTCGACCGGTTTCGTAACTCCCGCTGGCGCGCACGCAAGCTGGTTAACGCTGCTGCTTGTTCCCGTCATCGGCGGTCTCATCGTCGGCGTTCTCGCGAAATATGGATCGACTGCAATTCGCGGTCACGGAATTCCAGAAGTGATGGAGAAAGTTCTCTTCGGCGAAAGTCGCATCAAGCCGAGGGTGATGATTCTCAAGCCGCTTTCCGCGGCGATTGCAATCGGAACAGGCGGACCATTCGGCGCCGAAGGTCCGATCATCGCATCAGGCGGCGCGCTCGGGTCCGTTGTCGGACAGCTGATGCACGTCACCGCGGATGAGCGGAAAACTCTTCTCGCCGCAGGAGCTGCAGCAGGAATGGCGGCAACATTCGGAACTCCGGTGTCTGCTGTTCTTCTCGCGGTCGAGCTCCTGCTCTTCGAGTATCGTCCGCGGTCATTGATTCCAGTCGCGCTCGCATCGGTTGTTGCGACGTCGGTTCATGTCGCATTCAATGGTGGCGCTCCAGTGTTCGCGATTCCTGAAATCGCAGCCCCGCGCGATGCCGCGCTGGTGGGATACGTTCTGCTCGGCGCAGTGATCGGCGCACTCGCGGCGGGGATTACGAAACTGTCGTATGCGATTGAAGACGCGTTCGATCACCTCGGCTCGAGATTCAAAATCCATTGGATGTGGTGGCCGGCGATTGGCGCAATTGCAGTTGGTGTTTGCGGAATTCTCGAGCCTCGGACTCTCGGAATTGGATACTCGAACATCACCGGCGCACTCGGTGGAACGATTGTGGGACGCGCATTGATAGTTCTCGTGATTCTCAAGCTGATCTCGTGGGTGATTTACATCAGCAGCGGCACATCGGGAGGAACGCTCGCTCCGCTCTTCACCATCGGCAGCGGACTCGGCGCATGGCTTGGTGGTTTGCTCACCGCAATCGCTCCTTCGGCGGGAATTTCTCCGGGAGTCGCCGGACTCGTTGGAATGGCAGCAATTTTTGCTGGTGCAACACACGCGCTTCTCGCATCAGTTGTATTTGCATTCGAGACAACGCGACAGCCGCTGGGACTTCTTCCTCTTCTGGGCGGATGCAGCGCTGCGTATCTGGTATCTCTGCTTCTCAGCAGAACGTCTCTAATGACAGAGAAGCTCGATCGCAGAGGACTTCATGTGCGCACCGAGTATGCTGTCGATCACCTCGCAAATCTTCCGGTGAAGGAAGTTGCATCGACGGAGGTTGTCGCTCTCAACGCGGCGGATCCGTTAGGCAGCGTGCGATCGTGGCTTGCGTCTGGCGCGGGTGGCGCAACACATCAGGGATTCCCGGTACTCGACGATGACCATCGGCTCATTGGCGTCCTGACTCGACGCGATATCATCGAACCGTCAGCCGCTGACTGGATTCGCGTCGAGGCTCTGATTCGTCGCCCGCCAGCTGTTGCGTATGAGGACAATTCCGTGCGAGAGGCAGCGGACCACATGGTAATGGAACAGGTTGGACGACTTCCTGTGGTGAGCCGCGAAGATCCGCATGTTGTTGTTGGAATGATCTCGCGGAGCGATTTATTGTCCGCGCATCGTTCGCGCCTCAAGGCAATGCGGCACCGCCATCGCGTGCGTCTAACGACCTTCTGGAGTGAGCTCTGATCGGAGACTACTCTGTGCCAACAGGCATCAGATAAGCGCCGGCAATATAGGGCGACTGTGATTTGAGCTCACTCTCGGTATCACGTAACAACTTCTCGATCTGAGCGGCGCCAAGGCGATCGTCCACGTCGATGCGCGCAATTACCCACAGCTGGCGCGGGCCGATGAACGGCACGAGAAGCTCGCTGACTGAAAGAATTCCCGGCTGCGAAACGATGATCCCGCGAACCGAGTCCCGAATTTCCGGCGAACCCTGCCGTCCGAGAATGAAATCGCGATTGCGTCGCGTGAGATCGAATGCGACATAGGCGAGAATTAGCGCAATGACTATCGCTGCGATTCCATCAGGCAGAGGAGATCCGGTGACCTGATGCAATCCGATTCCAATCAGCGCGACAACATTTCCAGTGATCGCGGCTGAATCCTCCGCGAACACGGCCCGTGCGACTGGATCCGACATGAGGTCGACATGCTGCCAGAAGCGCCGCCTCAGAGAGCCCGCTTCTTTGTTTATTTGACGGTACGCCTGCAGCAGCGATGATCCCTCGATGAAAAACGAAAGGATCAACACGACGTACGCCGCAACAAAATGTTCGGTCTCAGTCGGATGTCGCAGCTGCGAAACGCCCTGACGAAGTGACAGCAGCGTACCCGTAACAAAGATTCCGAGCGACGCAATCAACGCCCAGAAATAAGGCTCGCGACCATGCCCGAGAGGATGATCTTCATCGGGCGGCTCACGCCCACGCCACTGTGCGATGAGCAGAAATATTTCGTTACCGGTATCCGCGACCGAATGAAATGCCTCTGCCATCATTGCACTCGATCCACTGAACAGCGCGACTATGAATTTCGCAATCGCGACGCAAACGTTTGCCAGCAATGCGATGACTACGGTCCGATTGCTTTCGCCGTCCATCGGAATAACGCCAATACGCTGAGCGCGACTCGCGATTGCCATGGGCATAACCTGCATTGGCCGATTCAGTATTACCACTCGCGACGCGCTCGTACCTCGAGTCAAACAGGTACATTTCCCGCCGCCGATGGCGCGTCGCTTGCCACGGGGTAATCACATCAACGACAACCACCGACGAGGTGCGTCTGCATGACCGTCCCCGCGCAGGAATATCCAGATCGTATCGGCCTCGTATCAGACGGGCCGCCGCCGTTTACCCCCTATATCGCGCCCGAAACGAACCTGCGCGAGCTCACGATCCTCCCCGTAATTGTCGGCGCGATACTCGGCCTCATCTTCGGCGCCTCTTCGCTTTATCTCGTTCTCAAAGTCGGACTGACCGTCAGCGCATCGATTCCGGTCGCGGTCATTTCGATCACGGTGTTCCGCCTTTTCGCAAAGCTTGGCGCGCGTGACGCAACGATTCTCGAGCATAACATCGTTCAGACGGCGGGATCCGCCGGTGAATCCATTGCATTCGGTGTCGGCGTAACGATGCCGGCGATTCTGATCCTCGGATTCGATCTCGAGATCACTCGCGTGATGCTTGTCGCAGTGTTGGGTGGTTTGCTCGGAATCCTGATGATGATTCCGCTGCGACGCGCGTTGATCGTCGCACAACACGGCGTTCTCAAGTATCCCGAGGGGACTGCCTGTGCTGAAGTTTTGAAAGCGGGAGCATCGGCAGAATCGCGTGATGCAGCTTCACCAGAAGCCCGGCGTGAGCAGGAGAAGCTCGGCGCAGGAACGAGCGCGAAAACAATCTTTACCGGATTCGGATTCGCGCTTCTCTATAAGACCGTCAACGTTGCGTTTCAAGGATGGAAGGAAGTTCCGGAAAAAATCTTTGGCGCACCGTTCAGAAATGCGTCCGTCGCTGCAGAGATTTCGCCCGAGCTTCTCGGAGTCGGTTACATAATCGGGCCGCGCATTGCATCGATCATGTGCGCCGGGGGAGTGCTCGCGTATCTCGTGCTGATCCCGATGATCAGCTACTTCGGCCAATTCCTCAGCGCACCGCTACCACCCGAGGGAACAGCACTCATCAAGGACATGAGCCCCGGTGCAATTCGTAACGCGTACATCCTTTACATCGGCGCGGGCGCAGTCGCTGCCGGAGGCTTGATCAGCGTTTTTAGATCGTTGCCGACAATCTGGCATGGATTGAAAGGTGGAATGAGTGACTTCTCTGCGTCGAAGGGAGCTGACGCTCCGGTAAAACTGCGCACCGATCGCGACCTGCCGATCAACTTTGTTCTCATCGGAGTTCTCGCACTCGTTCTGGTGATTTCATTTGCAAGCCCGCTGTACGTCGGCGGCACGGGGATCGGCGCGCGAGTGATGGCTGCAATCCTGATCATCGTTTTCGGATTCATGTTCGTCACTGTGTCGTCACGACTCACTGGTGAGATAGGCTCGTCATCGAATCCGATTTCGGGAATGACCGTCGCAACACTTCTGCTCACGTGTCTGACATTCGTCATCCTTGGCTGGACCGGCAGCAATTATTTCGTTACCGCGCTGTCGATTGGGGCGATCGTATGCATCGCCGCGTCGAACGGCGGAACTACGTCGCAGGATCTCAAGACCGGATTCCTGATTGGATCGACACCGCGCAATCAACAAATTGCAATCCTCGTCGGTGCGCTTGTATCAGCGATCGCGCTTGGTCCAATTCTTCTCAAGCTGAATTCAGCAGGGTCGGTCTACGTTCCTGTAACAACAACCACTAAGGGACTTTCGACCGGCGGCATTCAGCCCGGCGAGAAGGTGGATATTCGCACGTTGCATCGTCGTGAGAAAATCGAAGGCACCTTGGCCGAGGGTGCGGCGGACAGCAAGGAATATTTCGTGTGGCACCGCCAGGACCCGAGTGGCGGTAACGCAGAGAAATATCTCGTCGATGATGCTGGAACTCCGGTGTATTTCGTCGATCGCGGAATCAACGGCAGTATTCGTACGCTTCCGAATGGCCGGGACGTTCCGAAGTTCGACGCGCCGAAGGCGACGTTGATGTCCTACATCATCAAGGGAATACTCGGCAGCAAGCTTCCGTGGGGATTGGTGTTGCTCGGAGCGATGATCGCAATCGTTCTGGAGATGTCGGGGATTCCGTCGCTGGCATTTGCGGTTGGTGTGTATCTGCCGCTTTCGTCGTCGTCGCCGATTTTCAACGGCGGGCTCGTGCGCTGGCTCGTCGATAAATGGATTGCGCGCAAGCATGCGCATCTGAGGTTGACGCAAGATCAACTTGTCGCTGAGGGTGACAAGAGTCCTGGTGTATTGATGGCGTCGGGTTACATCGCGGGTGGTGCGATTGCGGGAATTCTGATTGCGTTTTTGGCGGGTGTTCCGTCGATGGCCGGGTTCAACAAGAGCATCGAGGCATTTGGTGAATCGAATCCGTTCAGGAATGGACCATCAGCTGATTTATTGTCGATGATTCCGTTTCTTGTGTTGATTGTGATTCTCTATCTCACCGGTCGAGAGAAGCTGCTAGCGCCGAAGCCAGGTCGAACATAGGCCAATCAGTTAGCGCGTAGGGAGATTACAGTGATCGAGTTGGCCGTTTTTCAGTTACTGCAAACGCTGAACGCGATGACTGTAATCTCCCTACGCGCTAACTGATTTAAGGAGCGAGCTGTAATCCAAAAACGGTAACTTCCGGCCGGACGTTGAATCGTACATGCAACAAGTGACCGACTCCCCGGTTGATATACATACGTCGCCGGCCGCTCAACTCGAATTCACCAGCCGTATAGCGCTTGTTGGTGACCGGTAAAATCGGAGGCGGAAGAAAGGGCGGCTTGCACTGTCCGCCATGTGTGTGTCCTGAAAGAATCCAACCTTCATATCCTGTCCACACAGGCAAATCGACCGTGTCCGGATTGTGACTTAACACAATCGACGCACGCGTTGAATCGACGCGTGGGAGAACTTTGCCTGGAATGAACTCTCCTCCCCAGAGATCATCGAGCCCAACGATCTGAAGTCCTTCGACATCGACGAGCTCGTTCCGAAGCACTCTTATTCCGAATGGCGTGACAGCTTCAACAACTCGTTTCGCGATGTGCGGGTGATTCCAGCCGGGCCCATAGTCGTGATTCCCCGGAATGCCGAGTGTTGCGAGACGACCCTTTGGAAAATGCGGGTAGACGCGAGCGACATGATCTTCGAACACGCGCGGTGTGTAGCTGATGAAATCGCCAGTCATTACAACAATGTCCGGACGCAACGCTGCAACACGGTCGAATGTCCTGATCACGTAATCATCATCCACGCGACCGGTATGAACGTCGCTGATCTGAACTAGAGTTCGTCCAATCAGCGGCGCTGGAAGATTTCGAATGGGAAGTGGACGCCGAACGAGCTCGAGCCAATGTGGCTCGATCCCCCACGCATAGACGTTGAGCCCTGCGGCAGCTCCGATCAGGGATCCCGCAGTCTTTAGGAACAGGCGCCGAGTCGGCATTCAGGAAAGTACCCCGCTCGCTGATGGCTGATGGCCAAGGTATTAGTACCATTTTGATACTAATGCACCCATACGCACGTTAGGCGGGTAATAGATAACGGCCCACGCACGACATTTGCGCTCTAAGCCAAGCCTTTCAAACCCCGAACAAGGCACTACCTAACACTCGCAGGCAAGCGGAGCGATCTTCACCGCCCGAACGAAGCGCCTGAGGAACCAAAAAATCATGACACGATATCGTCTACTGATCATCGCCACCGCCGGAGCCTTCAGCGGGTGCGCAACAACCACTCAGCAGCCGTCGACAATTGCGACAACAACAGCGTCGCCAGCGCCGACCACTCACAACGGCGAATCCGACGGCTTCACTTCAGCGAACCCATTCTACGCCGAAAGCGCGCTGCCATTCCACGCACCGCCTTTCGATCGCATCAAGGAATCGGACTACCAGCCCGCAATTGAGGCGGGCATGCGCGAGCAGATCGCCGAAGTGGAGACGATCGCCAACCAGACAAGCGCGCCAACCTTCGACAACACAATCGTTCCCATGGAACGCTCGGGCGCACTTCTCACTCGCGCAACGAAAGTGTTTTTCGCGCTGACAAGCGCCAACACAGACAGCGTTCTCCAGCGAATTCAGGAAATCGAAGCACCGAAGCTCGCCGCACACGGCGATGCGATCTATCTAAACCCGAAACTCTTCCAGCGCGTGAAGTCGATTTACGACGCGAGAGCCAAGAGCAACTTCACTCCAGAACAAAACCATCTCGTCGAGCTCTACTACAAGAATTTCGTTCGTGCAGGCGCGCAGCTTTCCGAGGAGAACAAGACGAAGCTTCGTGCATTGAATCAGGAAGAAGCAAAGCTTTCCACTGATTTCCAGAACAAGCTTCTCGCCGGAACGAAAGCAGGCGCACTCATCCTCGACAGCAAGGACCAGCTCGATGGACTGAGTGAAAACGAAATCGCCTCTGCAGCCGACGCCGCAAAATCACGCGGCCTCACCGGCAAATGGGTGCTTCCATTGCAGAACACCACACAACAGCCCGCACAGGCATCACTCAAGAATCGCGCGATTCGTGAGAAGCTCTTCATCGCTTCCACCACTCGCACTGAGCACGGCGATTCTAGCGACACGCGCGCAACCATCACGCGACTCGCACAGCTTCGCGCCGACAAAGCACAGCTCCTCGGCTACCCGACCTACTCGGCGTATTCGCTCGAGAATCAGATGTCGGGTGCACCCGCGCAGGCGCTGAAGCTCTTGCAGGGAATCGTTCCTGCGGCGACTGCGAAGGCGAGATCTGAAGCTGCGCAAATGCAGGCGTTGATCGACAAGCAAGGCGGTGGATTCAAGCTCGCGCCGTGGGATTGGCAGTATTACTCGGAGCAGGTGCGTAAAGCACAGTACGATCTCGACGAGTCGCAGCTCAAGCCTTACTTCGAGCTCGACAACGTTCTTCGCAACGGAGTCTTCTTCGCCGCGAACAAACTCTACGGAATCACGTTCAAGGAAAGAAAAGACATTCCGGTTTATCAGCCCGACGTCCGCGTGTTCGAAGTGACGGATTCGGACGGCAAGCCGCTCGCGCTCTTCTACGCGGATTATTTCAAGCGCGACGAGAAAGGCGGCGGAGCATGGATGGATAGCTTCGTCGACCAGTCAGGCTTGATGGGAACGCTGCCCGTTGTGTTCAACGTCGCAAACTTCACGAAGCCGGCGCCGGGACAGCCCGCACTTCTCACGTTCAATGACGTGACGACGATGTTCCACGAGTTCGGACACGCGCTGCACGGCATGTTCTCGAAGGCTCAGTATCCGTCAGTCGCCGGGACGAACGTTCCGCGTGATTTCGTCGAATTCCCGTCGCAGTTCAACGAGCATTGGGCTCTCGATCCGACGGTGTTCGCGAATTACGCGAAGCACTACCAAACGGGTGCACCGATGCCGGCCGCTCTTGTCGACAAGGTGAAGAAGGCGAAGACGTTCAATCAGGGATTCGCGACGACCGAGTATCTCGCTGCATCGCTGCTCGACATCGCCTGGCACCAGCTTCCCCCCGGCTCGCCGCAGCAGAACGTCGATGCATTCGAGAAGGACGCACTCAAGCGCTTCAACATCGACATGTACGAAGTTCCGCCGAGGTATCGCACGAGTTACTTCGCACACATCTGGGGTGGTGGGTATGCATCGAGCTACTACGCGTATCTATGGAGCGAGCTGATCGACGACGATGCCTACTACTGGTTCAAGGAGCACGGCGGGCTTACTCGAGAAAATGGCCAGAAGTTCCGTGACATGATTCTCTCGCGTGGCGGCACGCAGGAAGTTGCTTCATTGTATCGCGCGTTCCGCGGACGTGATCCCAGTGTCGATCCGTTGCTCGAAGAGCGCGGATTGAAATCGACTATACCAGATACCCAAAGTAAATAGCAGCAAGACGAGAGACGGCGGGAGCGGGTGGAAAACCGTGTAGTTTCGGTTTTCCACCCGCTCTCGTCGTCTCGAAGTCGCCCGGCTTGTTTCAAGACTTGAGAATCATGTCCGTGAAGAGTGCGTGGAGCGCCGCAGCCGGGTCCGCCGACAGCCCCTCATGCACCGGCCCGCACTGAATCACATCCGACCTCGGCGAAGTCAGCCAGTGAAATCTTTCTGACGGCGGAGCAAGAGCGATCGGACCAGCCGATTCATCACCACGACAAATTGCTTCGGCTGATTCGAGGTATCGCACGAGAAGCTCGACATCGAGGTCACCTGCACGATCCGTGAGCTCATCAGCATCCGTGATCACGCGCATATCCAGAAATTCTGCGGTTCGCGCGTGGAGAATCACGCCGACGGGAGCGAACGCACCCGTGTACACGTGAGGAACCACGCGCAGCACCGCGAAGTTGTAGGCGATTTGTTTTTTCATCGCCGCGCTGCCACCCGCCGGGGTTTGATTCTCTTCGCGCGACGACGCGCCTCAATTGCTTCGGTTACAAATGCGCGCGGTTCAGTCAAACGCTGTGTCAGATATTCCACGTATCTCCTGCGCGCCTGCGCGGGTTTGGAAAAATCCGCCGCTACTGTTTTGTCACGAAGCAGTTCATCCGGAACTTCGCTGACCGCTTTCACGATTGTCTCTTTCGTGAGATGCTCGATCATCCACTTGTCTGCACCTTCGATCTCACCGGCTGCCGATAGCAGAACATGATCCTTGATCAACGGAAATGGCGATCGCGTTCTCGTTTCATCGACCGATTGCCAATCATGATGCGCATACAGTGCAGCACCGTGATCGATCAGCCACGGCTTTCTATTCCAGATCAAGAGATTTGGATTACGATGCGTTCGATCGGGATTCGTGAGAAACGCATCGAACCAGACGATTCGCGATGCAAGCTCCGATGAAATGAATTCCTCTGCAGCGTTCGGCTCGAAGTTGAACGCGCCATCGAGATAGCGTATGCCGAAGTTCACCCCGTGACTGTTGCGTAAGAGATCCTGAATCTCCGGATCAGGCTCTGAGCGACCAAATGATTCGGGAATTTTTATCAACGCGAGATCGGGAATCGGAAGCTCCACTTCCTGCGCCAGCACGCCAACAATCAACTCGGCAATCAGTGCCTTCGCACCCTGTCCCGCACCACGAAATTTTGCGACAAACAGACCGTCGCCGTCTGTATCGACAATCGCCGGAAGAGATCCGCCCTCACGCAGTGGCTGAACGTACCGCGTTGCGTTCAGAACTCGAAGCTCGCTCATGTCGCTGAAGATACAAAAAACCCGCTGCGCGCAATCGCACGCAGCGGGTTCAGTACAACCAATCTCGCAGGATTAACTGCAGTCTGGTCTGCCGTGCGGCAGCGGCAAGGTGCAGCTCTTCGTAGTTCCATCCTGAGTGATTGTAATCGTCGCGGTTGCAGAGCCGTTATATGTAATCACTTCTCTACGATCATGCGTCGTCGTCGTGCCCCCGACAGTGAACGTCGCGTGCATCGAGCGAGTTACTGTTCCCGCCGTCGGATATGTCGGCTTGCCCTCCACGACTGGAATCACGAGACCTGATGTCGTATCACCGACAAGTCGCGTTGCAGTGAACGCACCGTCGCTGTTCGTTCCGGTTGTCGATTCCTGTCCGCGCGACGTTCCATTCACCGTGCGCTGAGTGCTTCCAAACGCGAGACCAGTAACGGTGCGGTCGCTGGAATTCGAGACATTCGATACCGCGCTATCGCGACGAGTCACTGTTCCGGTTGCGCTGACCTGCTCGTTGATCGTGTTCGTCGTGCTGTCGGGCGCCGATTGAACGGTGCCGTCTGCTTTCTTGAATGAATAGGAACGATTCACTGTCAGACCATGATTCGTTGCGGCGGGGCAAGTCACGCGACCGGTCGCGCTATTCAGCGCGCAATCGCTGCTCAGACCGCCGAGTCCAAACGGACCATGATCAAAGCCTCGGCCAAATCCAATTCCACCGACGAAGCCGGGGCCCATTCCACCGCCCATCATTCCGCGTCCGCCCATTCCATCGTGCCCTCGGCGGGGTGGCATGAATGCGCCTTCGTTTCCATCCCCCGACGGGAACGTGTTGTCTGTCGACGAGAATCCGGCCGGCAATGTTACGAGTGCATCACTGATCGCCAGCAGCGAGTTCGACGGCGAGGTCGATTCGAGACACGCGATCGCCGCCAGGGCTAACCCGGCGACGGCCGTTCGTTGCAGTAGTGCTTTCATTAAAAGATCTCCGGTGCCATTGAGCTGTTAAGCGCCGATGCACACTGCGCGGTGGGGTGCGCTTGCTTCGGCATCAACCCAAACAACACGGATGGATTCGGAAACCCTTATTTGGCTATCGGCCGTCGGCCATCGGCTATCCGCTAGTCAGCAGTTAGCAGTAAGGCTGATGGCTGATAGGTGATGATGGCTAACGTAGATTGTCACCGTCATGGATTCCGATGCACTTCTTGAGAGTCTCCGCCGTGGAGATGAATCCGCATTCGATTCGATCTTCCGGCAGTGGTATCCCTCGCTCGTCAGGTCAGCGGAGTCGATCGTCCGCTCGCGCGCAGTGGCCGAGGAGGTCGTGCAGGACGTGATGCTGGAGCTGTGGCGACGCCGCGAATCACTCGCGGTAGACAGCTCTCCTCAGGCGTACCTGTTTCAATCGACACGGAATCGCGCGTTGAATCATGTGCGCCACGAGCGCGTCGAAAGGAAGAGCGAGCCGGAGATCACACGTCAAACGGAGCTGCGTACGCCCGCACCTACGAATCTGGTCGAGGAAGAAATCAGTGTCGCTCTGAGGAAGGCGGTAAACGAGCTGCCCGGCCGGTGCCGAGAGGTGTTCGAGCTCAGCAGAACACATGGTCTCAAGTATTCCGAGATCGCCACAACACTTGGTATCTCCGTCAAAACCGTCGAGGCACAGATGGGAAAGGCTCTCAAGACGCTGAGAGTCAAGCTTGCGCCGTGGCTTCCTCATGGGGATGCTCTTTGATTCGGACTACGTGTCGTTCCGGTTCCCGGTGCCAGATGGCGCGTGCCGATGCCCGATTCCCGAATCCTCAGCACTGGCTTGTGCTCGAGCATCGGGTACCGGAACGCGCCATCTGGCGCCGGGAACCGGCAGTTATGAACCCCTCATGAGGGTATGCCCATCCCGATGTGTTAATTACGGTATATGAGCATGCCAGCTGATTGGGAGGCGCTTGCCCGATACCTCGATGGCGAGAGCTCGCCGGAGGAGATCGAGCAGATAGAAGCACGCCTGTCCGCGAACCCCGTGGATAGGGAGCTTCTGGACGCCCTCGATACGCTCACAAAGCGAATGGCTGATGACGTTCCGTCGGATCTCGACGTCGAAGCCGCACTCGCTCGCGTAAAGACAAGACGAAACGAGCCCGTCGTTCACTCAATCGAGGCAGCTCGAGAGCGAAAACAGAATCGCCAGCCTCGATGGTTAGGCATTGCTGCAGCTGCGGTGATTGCAGTTGGAATCGCCGGTTACCTCACGCTCTATCGCCCCGGGAAAACCAGCGTTCAGCAAGCGGCTGCTCCTTCCTCGCAGATGCTCGCAACTGGTGTTGGCGCCATCGATTCACTGACTCTTCCTGATGGAACACGAGCTGTGCTTGGTCCCCTTAGCTCTGTAAAAGTCGCCAAAGGATATGGAGTCGATCGCCGGGAAGTCGAAGTGCGCGGCGATGTCTATCTCGAAGTCGTGCACGATTCATCGAAGCCATTTACCGCATACGCCAACGGCGTCGCGATTCAGGATATCGGAACGAAATTCACGATACACAGCGACAGCGTGCGCGGCGTCGTCGTTTCAGTCGTTGAAGGGTCGGTTTCCCTTCAGGGCGTTCCGGGCCGCAACGGCGGAGTTGTCCTGAAACCCGGTGAGCGCGGCATCGTCCTTCCTGGGCAGCGCCCGTCAGTCGAGCGCTCTACGCCGGACGATATGGCATGGATGAAACGGCAGCTCGTCTTCCGGGAAACGCCCCTCACCGACGTAGCCGAATCTTTGAGACGGTGGTACGGTATACAATTGAGAGTACGCGATGCATCGCTCGCGAACCGGCATCTCACGGCAACATTCTCGGGAGAGCCGCCGGAGCGTGTGCTCGAAATGCTCGAGCTCGTACTTGGCGCAGACATCGAGCGGCGCGGCGATACTGCGATAGTCAGAGCGAAACGATAAGGAGAGACTGAATTGATTCGACGCCGGCGAGCCCTTCCACAGAACACGCTCGCATTCGTCGCCTCCCTGGCGCTTTGTCTGTTTTCACAGACGGCCGCGGCACAGTCGAGCTGTGTCCGGCCGGCGCGCGACGTAACGCATACCGAATGGGAAGGTGCGCTCGGTCGTCGTGTCTCATTGCACGGCCATGACATTTCGCTTCGTGATGCCCTCGACCGTCTCGCCGCATCCGCGCACATCAAATTGTCATACACTGCCGAAGAGCTGCTGCTCTCTCGCGCTGTCTGTCCATCATATGATTCAGCGCTCGTCGGAAATATTCTCACCGATCTTCTCGAGGGAACGACTCTTCATCCTGTAAGCGCTGGTAACGAGCAGGTTGTGCTTGCACCCACTGTCACGACTGTCCTGCCGCCGAGCTCTTTTCCTAAGGTGTCAGTTCTCAATCGCGTCGTCGTTACGGGAAGCGCAAATGGTGGATCATTGCGCTCTCTTCCGATCGCTCTCGATGTCATCAGTGGACAGCAGGTCTCGCAACGCGGAGCAGGCTCTTTGTCGACAATGCTCGACGGCAGCGTTCCGGGATTGTGGTTGTGGGAGCAATCGCCGCTCAATCTTCTCGCGCGCTATGGAAGCATTCGCGGTGCGAGCTCGTTCGGCGTGAGCTATCCGAAAGTTTACGTGGATGGAATTCAGGTCGCGAACTCACTTCTGGTCACGATGATCGATCCGGATGCGGTCTCGCGCATCGAAGTAATTCGCGGGCCCCAGGGCGCAGCGCTCTACGGCGCCGACGCAATCAGCGGCGTGATGAACATCGTGACGCGACAGGACGGAATTGAAGGCGGCGCATCGCGCGCGCAATTCAGTACGTCGGGCGGTGCATCTACGAGTGACTTTTCCGCAGGAAGTGTCTTTGCGCAGAATCACTCGCTGTCTCTTCGCTCCGGCTCGGGTGTTCGATCGGGACGACTTGGTGCAACAGTTACAACGATCGGTGCATTTCTTCCCGGTGCATACAGCCGGCAGCTCGCCTCCAACGGCGGCATTCGCATTGTCGGAGAGAAAAGCGTCTTCAGCGGGACCTTCAGGCTTTTCGCGCAGGACGCGCACACGCCGGGAAGTCCGCTGCTCATGGCGTCGAGCCCGTTCGCTGACTCTGTCGATCACCAGAATGTACGACAGTTCACTCTCGGCGCTGTTGCAACATTTCATCAAAGCGATAGATGGACAAGCTCCGTTGTCGCCGGTGTCGATGGCTACAGCTTGAAGAGTGGAACTGCACTCGACGGCGCATTTCCGTCAGCGACTGATTCGGCACTTCGTGCGGCGGAAGGAAATGCAATTCGCGGAACGTTCCGCGCGAGCACAGTTGGCCAGTTCGGGGATCCCGACAGGATAGCCGCAACTGTAACTCTTGCCTCGGAAATGTCGTTCATGCGCGATGAGACGCGAACCGATGAGCACTTCGCGTATTACCGCGAGGGCGATCGCGAAGCCCCAGGCGGCGGGAGTCAAGAATCACCGGCAGGTCCACCGCCTTCGAGCTACACATCGGCATTTACGTCAATTGTCGACACGCGGACCAACACCGGACTCATCGCGCAGACTAACACGTCGTTCAATGATCAGCTGTTCGTGAACACCGGCTTCCGCCTCGAGCAAAACAGCGGCATGACCGGTATC
>Ga0310810_10003384_pt1 | contig 17373 bp, 16 predicted proteins | sample NCmetagenome_FD_207641 | JGI IMG/M metagenome (GOLD analysis project Ga0310810, IMG submission 207641) | Soil microbial communities from experimental microcosm in Duke University, North Carolina, United States - NC | ecosystem: Engineered > Artificial ecosystem > Soil microcosm > Unclassified ... | reverse complement strand
GCCGAGGCCGCGGAAATGCGGATTGTCGACGAGATTGTTGTAGTCGTCCCAGTGCACGAACTCGTTGCGGAGAGCCACGCCGAACACCGCGACCACCGCCAGCACGACAAGCAGAGGAAGGACGCGCTCCCGCATGGCGAGCCGGCCGATGCCCGGGCGCACACGCGCGGCGAACTCGGGTGCAGGGCCCGCGTTCCGTGCCGCGTGGTCGAGTACGGTCGATGTCGTCATGGACTCCACTGGTGTCGTCATGAATTCAAACGAGGAGGGAGGAGGTCACGCGACCTCCTCCCTCCGTGTGAGCGACGCCGGGGTGCCGGCGCCGCCCGTCGTTACGGCAGGCTGACGGTGGTGCCGTCGCCGCTGGCCGAGATCGTGAACACGCCCGTGGCCGTGGTCGCCGCGTAGCTGTACGCGCTCGACCAGCCCGACGGAGGCGTCGGGACGGACGCCATGAACGGACCGGCAACCTGGTTCTGTCCGTTCGTCACCTGGCTGGTGAGGTCGGTCAGCGCGGTCGGCAACACGCCCATGTGAGCACCATAGATCGAGACAGCGGACGCGAGAGCGCGGGAGTCAGCCTGCGCCTTCGCGATGCGCGCGCGCTGCTGCACGTTGGCGTATAGCGGAATGGCGATCGCCGCGAGAATGCCGATGATCGCCACGACGATGAGAAGCTCGATCAGCGTGAAACCACGCTGACCGCCGAGGGTGAGGCGCTTCCGGAACACCATCATGATTTATGCCCCTTTCGCGTTTCGTTCGCGCCCTTGCGCGTGTAACCGTTTCTGCGGGCAAAGGTTTGCAGCCCGGGTGCCAAACGTAGACGTCGTGATTCTTCGCGTACTTCGGCGACGCGCTCGGCTCGGAGCCCGCCAACAAATGACCGGCGCTCGACAAAATCTGTCACGAGGTGGCGCGATGGCCATGACGCAAGCACGCACCGGCGCTCGACGACCCTGGCGGCGGGCCGGGTGAGCCATTGCATTCCGACTCGTGTGACGTCGCGACGCGCGCGTGCGACGCGAAGGGTGGATGGCGTCAGGACGGCTGTGGTGGCTTGAGCCCGCCCCGACCAGCGCGGAGTCCGTGCTTCTGCAGCTTGTAGCGGAATTGGCGGAACGACAGACCGAGCAGCTCGGCTGCGCGAATTTGTAGCCATCCCGAGCGTTCGAGCGCGAGCCGGATGTACCGATTCTCGATGCGTGCGAGCGCCTCTTCGAGATCCATCCCCGCGGACGGAATCTCCACGTCGATCCCGCGCTCGTCACGAGGTGCCCGCAGGTGTGGTGGAAGCGACTCCGGCGATAGGAGCTCGCCCGTCCCGAGCACGATCGCCCGCTCCACGACGTTTTCGAGCTCACGAATGTTGCCGGGCCAGTGATAGCGCTCCAGGATCGCGAGCGACTCCGGCGAGATGCTGCGCGCCGTCTTCTCGTCGTCCTTCGTCAAGCGCGCGACGAAGTGACCGACGAGGAGTGGGATGTCCTCGATCCGCTCGCGAAGCGGCGGCATGTGGATCGGGATGACGTTCAGCCGGTAGTAGAGGTCTTCGCGGAGCGTGCCGTCGGCCACCGCCTTGCCGAGGTCCCGGTTCGACGCCGCAATGAGCCGGACGTCGACTTTGATGTCGCGGGTGTCCCCGACGCGCCGGATCTCGCGCTCCTGAATCGCGCGCAGCAGCTTGACCTGAATAGTCTGCGGAATCTCGGTGATTTCGTCGAGGAACAGCGTTCCGCCGTCGGCGGCCGCGAAGAGGCCTTCGGTGCTCGCGACGGCGCCGGTAAAGGCGCCTTTGACGTGCCCGAAGAGCTCGGACTCCATGAGGGTCTCGGGCACCGCCCCGCAGTTGACGGACACGAACGGGCCGGTGCGGCGGGACGATTCTTCGTGCAGGGCGCGGGCGACCAGCTCCTTGCCCGTCCCACTCTCACCGGTGATCATGACCGTCGAGCCGCTGTCGGCTGTCTTGCGAATCGTCTCGAATACTTCGAGCATCCGTGGGCTCTTGCCGATGAATCCGTCGAACCCGTGCTCGCGTCGCAGCTGACGCTTCAGCTCTCGGTTTTCGTCCTGCAGACGCTTGCGCTCCAGCGCGTTGGCGATCGTGAGGCGGAGCTCGTCGAGCTTGAACGGCTTGGTCACGTAGTCGTACGCGCCGAGCTTCATGGCCTCCACCGCGGTTTCCGTCGATGCGAATGCCGTCACCACGAGGACGACCGTGCGGGGCGAGTGCTCCTTGGCGGCACGCAGAACGGCGAGCCCGTCCACCTTGCGCATCCGGAGATCGGTGATGATGAGGTCGAACGCCTCGTTCTTCAGCGCGTCGATAGCGGCTTCGCCGCCGCCGGCGAGTGTGACAGCATAACCGGCCTGCTTGAGCATGATGCCGAGCAGCTCGCGCATGCTCTGCTCATCGTCGACAACGAGGACGCGGGTCTCAGCCATGGCGTGTTCCTGCCGGGAAGCGGAGCGTGAAAGAACTGCCGGCGCCCGGCGCCGACTCGACATGGACGTCGCCCGCGTGGTCCTGCATGATGCGGTGCACGAGCGCCAAGCCCAGGCCGCTGCCGTCGTATTTCGTCGAGAAAAACGGCTCGAAGATGTGCTCGAGATCGTCCGCGGAAATCCCTTCGCCGGTGTCCGAGACCGTGATCTGCAGCGTGCCCTGCACGGTCGCGGCCGCGACGCGCAGCTCGCCGCCTTCGGGCATCGCCTGCAGGGCGTTCAGGCAGACGTTCCACACCGCCTGGCGGAACTGCTCCGGATCGACGATCCATTCGAGCGTCGCCGGCAGTTCACGCACGACTTTCAGCGCGCCTGCGACGGCACGGTGCTCGAGGAGCACCAGTACTTCGTCGATGACGTCGATGACGTTCTTCGGCCGGCGCACCAGGGGTACGGGCCGGGCGTAATCGAGAAAATCTCGCAGAATCTCGTTCAGCCGCGAGGACTCCTTGAGCACGATGTGCGCCAGCCGCGTTCGGACGTCGTCCGTCGTTTCGCTATTCGCAAGGACCTCGATCGCGCCGGTCAGTGACGCGAGCGGATTGCGAATCTCGTGCGCGAGGTTCGCCGACATTCGGCCGAGCGTCGCGAGCCGGTCGGCGTGCCGAAGGCGCTCCTCCATGGTCTTCATCGCCGTCAGGTCTTCGCACGCGCAGATGACGCCGGGCCGCTCCGTGACGTCCGAATCGGCGTCTGCCTGCGGTCCGGACGTACCGTCCGCGGCGAGCGCCCAGAATGTCAGGCGTACGGGGACGCGGGCGCCGTCAGCGCGCCGCAGCGCGATCTCCTGGCGGCTTTCCTTCCCGGCGCCCGCCGACAGCTCGGCCTCGACGTGGGCAAGCGAGACGACGTCGCCGAACACCGAGGCCCAGGGGCGCCCCAAGGCGGCTGTCACGGGCACTCCAGTAATCGTCGCCGCCGCGCGGTTGAACGTCGTGATCGTGTGGCTTCTGTCGAGCGCGATCAGCCCGGTGCCGACCGATTCGAAGACGAGGTTGTTGATGGCGCGCAGGTCCCGCAGCGTGCGCGTCTGTATCTGGAAATGCTCTGCGAGACCGCCCGCCACGATGCCGACGACGAGAAAGGTGCCGGCATTCGCGAACATCGTCACGATCTCGAGCGCCGTCGTCTCCTCGGGCGGTTCGAACGCCCATGCCAGCGGAAACACGGTGCGCCCGAAGACCAGCAGCGTGTAGAGGACCGATGCGAGACCGGCGATGGTGAGACCGCCCGTGCGCGAGAGCGTCACGCATGAGGCCGTCACGAGCATCACGTACAAAAACGTGAACATCGACCGCGCACCACCGGTTGCGGCCACCACCGCGGTGATGAGGACCACGTCGAGCAGTGCGACGAGCCACGCGATCCTGCGCGGACGCGCTGGCGGCGGCGCGACGAGCAATCCGCCCGACGACGCGACCACCGTGAGCAGGGACAGCAGGATCACGCCGTGGTTGATCCCGGGGATCATCGCCTCGGGCAAGAGGCTGCCGAGCGGCAGGAGGAGCCCGGCCACGCCGAGGCGTGCCCAGAACACTCCACGCAGGAGTAGCTGGCCGTCGATGGACATCATCGACCGGTCAACCGATCACTTGACCAGCGTCACCAGCTTGAAGATCGGCAGGTACATCGCCACTACGATGCCGCCGACGACGACGCCGAGGAACACGATCATCAACGGCTCGAGGAGCGAGGTCAGCGCGCTGACCGCGGCGTCGACTTCGTCGTCGTAGAAGTCGGCGATCTTCGAGAGCATCGAATCGAGTGCTCCGGTGTTCTCACCAACCGAGATCATGTGCACGACCATCGGCGGGAAGACGGGCGTGGCCTTCAGCGGCTCTGCCAGCGTGCCGCCTGCGGTGACGTGCTGCCGCGCCTGCAAGACCGCTTTTTCGACGACGCGGTTGCCCGCCGAGCGCGCGGTGATGAGCAACCCCTCGAGGATCGGCACGCCCGACGAGATCAGCGTCCCGAGCGTGCGCGTGAACCGGGCCACCGCGACTTTCCGAATGAGCATGCCGACAACGGGGATCTTCAGCGTAAACGTGTCCACGACCATGCTGCCGTTGTCGGTGGCGTAGTACCGCTTGAACGCGTAGATGGCCCCGCCCATGCCGGCGAGCATGAAAATGATGTACTTGCGCGTCATGTCCGACATCCACATGACGACCTTCGTGGGCAGCGGCAGGTCGGCGCCCATGTTTTTGAACATGTTCGCGAACGTCGGGAGCACGAAGATCATCATGAAGATGATCACGAGACACGCCACGCTGACGATGGTGATCGGGTACACCATCGCGCTCTTGACCTTGCCCTTCAGCTTGGCGGCTTTCTCGATGTACACCGACAGGCGTTGGAGCACGACGTCCAGGACACCACCCGACTCACCGACAGCGAGCATGTTCGTGAACAGGTTGTCGAACGTCTTGGGGTACTTGCTGAACGATTCCGCCAGCGTCGCGCCGCCCTGGACATCGTTTGCGATGCGCGATGTCACATCGCGCAGGACTTTGGAGTCATTCTGTTCCGACAGAATCTGCAGACACTGGGCGATGGGCAGGCCGGCGTCGACCATCGTCGAGAACTGGCGCGTGTAAATCGCGAGGTCCTTGTCCTTCACCTTGCCGCCGAACTTCTTCGGCGCCCCCCCGGTGGCGGCGGCCAGCTTGACCGCCTTTTCCTTCACGGAGGTCGCGATAACACCTTTCGCGCGTAGCGCGGTGACAACGGCTGGGCGGCTATCCGCCTCGATTTCGCCCCGCACCACCCCGCCGCCGACGCCGGCGCGCCCCGTGTATGCGAATACGGCCATGAGGTCCTCCGCTAAGAGAGCGTCACGCGCAACACTTCTTCGACCGTCGTGGTCCCATCCAGCACCTTCATCAGGCCGGACTGTCGCAGAGTCTTCATGCCGTCCTTTTGAGCCTGTTCTCGGATATCGGCGGTGGCCGCGTTCTTCAAAATCATGTCACGAAGAGCCTCGGTGACCGGCATGACTTCGTAGATGGCGACGCGGCCCTTCATGCCCGTGAAGTTGCACGTCGCGCATCCCTTGCTCCGATAGAAGGTGACCTCTTTGATCCCTTGCGGCACGTGGCCGTACGGGATGAGGTCCTCCTCCTTGCCGTCGATCTGCTGACGGCACTCCTTGCAGATTCGGCGCCCCAACCGTTGCGCGAGGATCAGCAACAGCGCCGACGACAGCAGGAACGGCTGGATTCCCATGTCGAACAACCGCGCGACCGTCGATGGACAGTCGTTGGTATGCAGGGTTGTGAACACGAGGTGGCCGGTGAGCGCGGCGCGGATCGAGATCTGCGCCGTCTCCAGGTCCCGTGTCTCGCCGACGAGAATGATGTCAGGGTCCTGCCGCAGAAACGACCGCAGGACCGCGGCGAACGAGCGTCCGACGCCCTCGTTGACCTGGACCTGGTTGACACCCTTGAGGTTGTACTCGACGGGATCCTCGGCCGTCATGATGTTGTGCTCGGGCGAGTTGATCGTCGAGATCGCCGAGTACAGCGTCGTCGTCTTGCCGGAGCCCGTGGGCCCGGTGATGAGCACCATACCGTACGGCTGGTGAATCGATTGGTTGAACTTCTCGTACGACCACGGGTCGAAGCCGAGCTTGGTGAGATCGAGCTGCAGCGACTCCTTGTCGAGGATGCGCAGCACCGCCTTCTCACCAAAGATCGTCGGCAGGATCGACACGCGGAAGTCGATCTCGCGGGCACCGAAGCGGAGCTTGATCCGTCCGTCCTGCGGCACGCGCCGTTCGGAGATGTCGAGGTTCGACATGATTTTCAGGCGCGACAGGATGGCCGGCTCCAGACGCTTCGGCGGCGACAGCATCTCGTGGAGGACGCCATCGATGCGGAATCGGATGCGGAAGTGCTTCTCGTAGGGCTCCCAGTGGAGGTCCGAGGCGCCCTTCCTGATGGCGTCGACCAGCACCATGTTGACGAGCTTGACGACCGGCGCCTCGTCCGCCGACTCCTTCAGCTCGAAGACGTCCACACCCGTGCCGGCCGCCTCGCCCTCGATCACCTCGACGTTCGCCTCGGCGGTGATCTCGGTCAGCATGTCGTTCATCGACGCCGCCTGCCCGGAGTCGTAATGCTTTTCGATCGCCTTGCGCACTGCCGCCTGCGGGGCGACCACGGGCAAGATCTGCAGGCTCGTCATGAACGCGACGTCGTCGAGGGCGAAGACGTTCGTCGGGTCCGCCATCGCGAGTGTGAGCGTGCCGCCGATCCGCTTCACCGGCAGCACCTCGTACTTGCGCGCGATTGGCGCCGGGACCAGGCGCAACGTTTCGGCGTCGACCTCGACGTTGTTCAGCGTGATCGACGGGATGCCGTACTGGCGGGAGAGGAAACCGATGAGCTGCTCTTCGGTGATGAAATTGAGCCGGGCGAGCGTGGATCCGACCTTCTCGGTCTTTCCCTTCTGATCGGCGAGGGCTTGCTTGAGTTGTGCCTCGGTGATCAGCCCCTCGGCGACGAGAAGGTCCCCGAGGCGCCTGGTCTGGGGCTGGCCGAGTTTAGCTTGGGCCATCTAAACCTTGTTACTAGATCCCACCCACTTTCTTCAATGTCTCTATATAGGCTCGGTAGGCGTCGTCCAGGTAAAGCACGAAAACCACTCGCTTCAGCGCCGTTTTGCCCGCCTTGAGGTGTGCCACCACCGCCTCGATCATGGCGTCGGCGGCAGCCGTGGGGGCTAGGTGGCCGAGGCCCGTTCCAAGAGCCGGAAGCGCGATCGACGTCAGCCGGTGCTTGTCTGCCATGGCGAGGACGGCGCGAGTGGCGCGGCCGACGACGCCGGCGTCGGTCTTGAGATCGGGGCCCATGACGACGGCGTGAATGACGTGCGTTGCGATGAGGTTGCCTCCGGGTGTGAGGATCGCGTCCCCAACCTCGACGGGCCCCTGGCGGATCGCTTCTTCCTCGATGATGACGCCGCCCTTTCGCTTGATGGCGGCGGCGACGCCCGTCGTCATGGTCAGGGTCGTGTTGGCCGGGTTCACCAGCGCATCGACCTCGCGGTCCGTGATGTCGCCGCGTTCGACCGAGATCGACGCGTTGCCGACCTTCGCCCTCATCGACCGCGCTCCTGAGCCTTCACGGCCTCCCACGAGCGCTCGAGCTCGGCCTGCGAGACGTTCCCGAGCGTCCGGCCCTGCGTGTTGAGCTCGTGTTCCATTTCGGTGAACCGCCGACGGAACTTTTCGATCGCCCCGTGCAGCGCCTCCTCCGCGTCGATGTCGGCCAGGCGCGCGACATTCACGACAGAGAACAGCACATCACCGAGTTCGTCCTGCAAACGCGCGCGGTCGTTCGCGCCAAGCGCGTCGGCGACTTCACGACACTCCTCCTCCACCTTCGACCACGCGGCGCGCGCATCGGGCCAATCGAAGTTCACGCGAGAGGCTTTCGAGGTGATCCGCTGCGCTCGAAGCAGCGACGGCAGCGCGCGCGGTACGCCGTCGATCACCGAGCGCCGCCGTCCCGCCTCGTGCGCCTCGCGCTGCTTGATCGCCTCCCATTGCTTGAGCGCGGCCCCGGCGCTCTCGACATTTGCGGCGGCGAAGACATGTGGATGGCGGTTGACCATCTTGTCGATCAGACGCATGAGGACCGCCGCAATGTCGAACTCGCCGCTCTCGGCCGCGATTTGGGCGTGAAACACGACCTGGAAGAGTAAATCTCCGAGCTCCTCGCGCAACGCCGTGGGATCGCCGGTTTCGATGGCCTCGAGCACCTCATACGTCTCCTCGACGAGGAAGGGCTTGAGGGAGACCCGCGTCTGTTCACGATCCCACGGGCACCCGCCGGGTTCGCGCAGCCGCCGCATAATCTCGAGGAGCCGTTCGAACTGAGCGCCGGGCGACTGGGTCATGATCGGGTCCTGAGGCTAAGCGATTATACAGTAAGGGTTTGCGTGTGTGCTAGGCTCAGCCGATGGCGCAGGGCCCCGATGAAGGATTTCGGGTCACGGACCGCCGCCACCGCGATCCTGTCGAGGCCTCCCCGTCCTCGAGTCCGCCACCATCCCGGCCCGAGGCCTCGATGCCAGCGCAGGACACGGCGCCGCGAAGCCTCATCGGGCTGTTCGTCATGCTTGCGTCGGAAGTATTGATGGCGCTCGGTGAGACCGAGAATCCCGCCACCGGCGAACGTCTTCGCGAGCTGCCTCACGCCGCCGCTCTCATTGACCTGCTGACTTTGCTGCGCGAGAAGACAGAGGGGCATCGATCGGTGGAGGAGACGAAGACGCTGGAGGATCTGATCTACGACCTGCAGCTGCGGTACGTGGCCGCGGTGAAGTCGTCTCGATGACGACCCGGCCGCGCTCGACACGCACCGCCTGTACATCACGAGGCAGGCCGATCCGCATGAACCGCAACATCGACGGGTCGAGGATCAGCGGCAGCAGGACCGACGGCACTCGCTGACGACCGATCGCGAGCCGCCGCGCCTCGAGCCGGAGCGTCCGCCGCCGATCGGTTACCACTCGAGTTCGCGCGTTGACGGTCAGCCACAGTGGACGCGCGGTCCAGCCGGAAGGTAAGAGATCGGCGAGCGAGGTCAACGACGACTCGCGCAAGACTCGCTCGAGTGTAACCGTCCCAGCGATGTCGACGCCGCCGCCTTCACGGAGTCGAATGATCGGGTCCCGCAGCGGGAAGTCAGCGGGATCGATGTGATACGCGACGAATGCGTTTACTTCCGCTTCGCTGATGACGAGCCCCTCGCTGCGTGGCCGCTCGCGGGCGAGCTCGAGCAGCTTCCGCTGGGCGCGCGTCCCATCCTCGCGGCTGAAAGCAACCGCGTCCCGGGCGGGACTCTGGAGGCACCGCATGAGGCCCCAGCCACCAGCCGCGGCCAGGCCCCCCGCTACCGTAAGGACGATCAGCGTCGAAAGGCAGCCTCCGCACCCTAATCGCACGGTGGCAACAGTACCACTCACTTACGTGTGACGGTGTCCCAGGAGGTGTATCGCTGCACGGTCGCCTCGGGAGTTATTTGACAGATACACACTCACCTGATATAAGGAATACGTACTCAATATAGAACGCCGGCTGGAGGAGCCGGCAAGAGTCAAAAGGAGGGCCATTCGATGGCGATGGAGCGTTGGCGGCCGTTTGGGACCATGGATCGGTGGGAGCCGTTCCGCGTTTCGGACATCCAGAGCGAGGTCAACCGTCTCTTCGACAATTTCTTCGGCCGTCCTGCGGCGAGCGCCGGCGGTGGGAGGACATGGTTGCCGTCGGTCGACATGTACGCCAGCAAGGACGATGTGGTGGTCAGCGTCGAGCTGCCGGGAGTGAGTGAGAAGGACGTAACCGTGTCGATTACCGGCGACCTGCTGACGATCAAGGGCGAGCGACGGTTCGAGAACGAGGTCAAGGAACAAGATCTGCTGCACGTCGAGCGTACATACGGAAAGTTCGAGCGAATGATTCAGCTTCCGATGGCCGTGCAGTCGGATCGCGTGAAGGCGACGTACCGTGACGGTGTGCTGGAGATCAAGCTGCCGAAGGCCGAAGAGCTCAAGCCTAAGGAAATCAAGATCGATCTCATGTAACCGGGGGAACGTCTGGAGGGGGTGGCTCTTGCCCCCCTCCAGGACGATCGGTCACGTATCCGCCCTCCGGTAAGGAATGGAGCTAACGGGTTATGGCGAAGGTAATTGGAATCGACCTCGGAACGACGAACTCGGTGGTGTCCGTCGTCGAAGGGGGCAATCCGACCGTCATCGCGAACCAGGAAGGCAGCCGGCTCACGCCGTCGGTCGTCGGGTTCACGAAGGATGGCGAGATCCTCGTCGGCCAGGTGGCCAAGCGACAGGCGATCACGAATCCCGAGAACACCGTCTTCTCGATCAAGCGGTTCATGGGCCGCCGGCACGACGAGGTTCTGCAGGAAATCAAGCTCGTGCCGTACAAGGTGGTGAAGGCGGCGAACGGCGATGCCCGGGTCGAAGTGCGCGGCAAGCAATACTCGCCCCCCGAGATCTCCGCCATGATCCTGCGCAAGCTGAAGGAGGCGGCTGAGGCTTACCTCGGTGAGAAGGTCACTCAGGCCGTGATCACCGTCCCCGCCTATTTCAACGACGCGCAGCGCCAGGCCACGAAGGACGCGGGCAAGATCGCCGGCCTCGAGGTTCTTCGCATCATCAACGAGCCGACCGCAGCGGCGCTCGCGTACGGCTTGGACAAGAAGAAGGACGAAACGATCGCCGTGTACGACCTCGGCGGCGGCACGTTCGATATCTCCATCCTGGAGATCGGTGAGGGCGTGTTCGAAGTCAAGGCGACGAACGGCGACACGCATCTGGGCGGCGATGATTTCGACCAGCGCGTGATCGACTGGATCGCCGACGAGTTCAAGAAAGAGCACGGCATCGATCTGCGAAAGGACCGGATGGCGCTGCAGCGGCTGAAGGAAGCCGCCGAGCGCGCGAAGATCGAGCTCTCTACGACCGTGCAGACCGAGATCAATCTGCCGTTCATCACGGCGGATGCGACGGGACCGAAGCATCTCGTGCTCACGCTCACGCGTGCCAAGCTCGAGTCACTCGTCGCCGACCTCGTGGAGCGGGCGCTCGGTCCGTGCCGCCAGGCGATGCAGGACGCCGGGGTGACCGCCAAGGACGTGAACGAGGTCATCCTCGTGGGTGGGCAGACGCGCATGCCAAAAGTCCAGGAAGCGGTGAAGGCGCTGTTCGCGCGCGAGCCGCATAAGGGCGTGAACCCGGACGAAGTCGTCGCCGTCGGCGCTGCCGTGCAGGGCGCCGTGCTCACTGGCGAGGTCAAGGATTTGCTGCTGCTCGACGTGACGCCGCTGTCGCTCGGCATCGAGACACTCGGCGGCGTGATGACGACGCTGATCTCGCGAAACACCACGATCCCGACGAAGAAGAGCGAGCGGTTCACCACGGCAGCGGACAGCCAGCCGTCGGTCGAGGTGCACGTGCTGCAGGGCGAGCGACCCATGGCACGCGACAATCGCACGCTCGGCCGTTTCCACCTCGACGGCATTCCGCCGGCGCCGCGCGGCGTGCCGCAGATCGAGGTCACGTTCGACATCGATGCCAACGGCATTCTCAACGTGTCGGCCAAGGACACCGCGACCGGCAAGCAACAGCACATCACCATCACGGCATCGTCCGGCCTCAGCAAGGATGAGATCGATCGGATGGTGAAGGAAGCGGAGTCCAATGCCGCCGAAGACGCCCAGCACAAGCAGGCGATCGAAGTGCGCAACCAGACGGACTCGTTGGTGTACTCCACCGAACGCACGCTGTCCGAACACGGCAGCAAGCTCGCGGAGAGCGATCGCAAGGCCATCGACGACGCGCTCGCGGAAGCGAAAGAGGCCCTCAAGACGGAGGATCTCGAGCGCATGAAGCGCGCGCAGGACACGCTGTCGAAGGCGGCGCACAAGCTCGGCGAAATCATGTATCGCGAGGCTCAGGCGCAGGCCGGCCAGGCGCCGGGGCAGGCCGGCTCCGAGCCGGGTGCGGCGGGGCGCGCATCGGGCCCGAAGGAAGGCGAGGTCGTCGACGCGGAATTTGAGGACCTCGGAGAGAAAAAGTAGGCCATGCGTCGTGACTACTACGCGGTGCTTGGCGTTGCCGCCACCGCGGGGCCGCGCGAGATCCGGCAGGCGTACCGCCGGCTCGCGCGGCAGTATTCGCCGGATGTGAACTTCTGGGACGCCACGGCGCGTGATCTGTTCCAAGAGATCGCCGAGGCGTATCGGATTCTGATCGATCCGGACGCGCGCTCGCTGTACGACCGGTTTGGCGGCGGGCTGGATGCCCTTCCCGCCGGGCGTCGCGGCGAGGACGTCCACATGGCGGTCGAGTTGAAGTTCTCCGACGTCGTTCGTGGCACGGTCGTCCATCTCACTGTGCCGCGATTCTCCCGCTGTACGTCGTGCGACGCGCGCGGGCGCGGCGCGAACGGCCCGTGCGAGATGTGCTCGGGGCGCGGTGTGCGACGCACGCCCGACCGCGTGGAGGTGGCGATTCCCGCCGGCGTCGATTCGGGGATGCAGGTGCGGATCAGCGGCGAAGGGAGCGCGGGACCGCTAGGCGGTCCACGTGGTGATCTGATCGTGAGCACGCGGGTGCTGGAGCATCCGTTCTTCGTGCGCAAGGGCGAGGGGATCCACTTCGACCTGCCCATTACGGTGTGGGAGGCGCTGCGCGGGGCTCGAGTTCGCGTGCCGACGCCGCAGGGCGAGGCCGTTCTCGTGGTGCCGCCCGCCACGCAGCCCGGACAGGTCTTCAGGCTTCGTGGTCAGGGTGTCCCGCGCCCAGGCGAGGATGCTCCTGGAGATCTCTTCATCACCGCCCGCGTCGAGATCCCCAGCGGGCTCGATGCTCGAACGGAAGAGCTCGTCCGCGAGCTCGAGCGGTTGCTTCCGACCACCGCTCGCGGCGATCTCGATCGCTATCGCGGTGGCACAGCATGACCAGCGACCGGGGCAAGCCGCTCTACATGATCGGCGTCGTGGCCGACATGCTCAACGTCCACCCGCAGACATTGCGCTTCTACGAGAAGAAAGGCCTCGTGCGGCCGAGCCGTAGCGAAGGCCAGACCCGCATGTATTCCGCCGAGGATGTCGAGGACATCGCACGTCTTCTTCGACTGACCCGCGATCTCGGCGTGAATCTGGCCGGCGTCGAAATCATCTTAAAGATGAGACGCCGGATGATCGAAATGCAGAAACAGATCGAAGACCTTCTCGCCTATGTCCGTGAGGGCGGCACCGATGCTCGGCCCGAACGCGCGGCGGAGCCGCGCGAGGCGCTGGTGCGTGCGGCGTCCGGACAGCTCGGGCCCGTCGATCTGTTCTGACTCCATCCGGAGAAAGCAGGAATTTTCGAATGAGTGACACTCAGCGCGACCCAGCGCGGCTGATCCCCGATATCGTCGGGATCCTGCCGCTGCGCGGTACGGTCCTGTTCCCGCATGCGGTCATGCCGCTCGGTGCCGGGCGGACGTCGTCTGTGCGGCTCATCGAAGAAGCCTTGCAAGGCGGCCGCGTCGTCGGCGCCATCACGCAGAAGGATCCGAAGGAAGACGCGCCGCGCGCCGACGGCCTCCATTCCGTCGGGACGATCACCGTCGTCCACAAGGCCGTGAAGCAGTCGGACGGAACGCTGCGGCTCGTTGCGCAGGGCATCGGCCGATTCCGCCTGGTGGAAATCATACAGACTGAACCGTATCTGAAGGCGCGAATCGAGCCGATCGAGGAAGCCCAGCCCGCGTCCGATCTGGAGCTCGAGGCGCTCGTCCGCAGCGTGACGTCGCTGTTCGGCAAGGTCGTGTCGCTGTCGCCGACGGTGCCCGATGAGCTCGTGGCGATTCTCGACAACGTCGAAGACGCGGCGGCGATCACCGATCTGATCGCGGCCTCGTTGCCTTCGCTGGCGCTCTCGCTGAAGCAAGAGCTGCTCGAGACGGTCAACGTGCGTGAACGTCTGTCGAAGCTCGCCGCCGCGCTCGGTAAGGAGGCGGAGGTCCTGGAGCTTGGCAGCAAGATTCAGTCCGAGATTCAGTCCGAGATGACGAAGACCCAGCGCGATTACTACCTCCGTGAGCAGCTGAAAGCCATCCAGAAAGAGCTCGGCGAGGGCGACGAGCGGACCCAAGAGATCGACGCGCTGCGCGCGAAGATCGACGCGGCCGGCATGCCGGACGAGGCCAAGGCCGAGGCGGTGCGCGAGCTCGATCGACTCGCCAAGATGCCGCCGGCAGCCGCCGAGTACACGGTGGCGCGCACCTATATCGATTGGCTCCTCGCGATGCCATGGCAGCAGGAGACGACTGACATGGTCGAGATCGGCGCGGCGCGCGCGATCCTCGACGAGGACCACGAAGGTCTCGATAAGATCAAGGATCGGATCCTCGAATACCTCGCGGTGAAGAAGATTCGTCCCGGCGGCAAGGATCCGATCCTGTGCTTCGTCGGACCGCCTGGCGTCGGGAAGACGTCGCTCGGGAAGTCGATCGCGCGAACCCTGGGTCGGAAGTTCCATCGCGTCTCACTTGGCGGCATGCGTGACGAAGCGGAGATTCGGGGCCATCGCCGAACGTACATCGGCGCGCTCCCCGGGCAGATCGTGCAGGGACTCCGCCGTGCCGGCACGAAGAACCCCGTGCTCATGCTCGACGAGGTCGATAAGCTCGGCATGGATTTCCGAGGCGATCCGGCTTCGGCGCTGCTCGAGGTGCTCGATCCCGAGCAGAACGCCGCGTTCCGCGACCACTATCTCGACGTGCCGTTCGACCTGTCGCGGGTCCTGTTCATCACGACCGCAAACGTGATGGATACGGTCCCGGCGCCGCTGCGCGACCGGATGGAGATCATCAACCTCGCCGGGTACACGGAGGAGGAAAAGGTCGCCATCGCCCAGCGGCACCTCGTTCCCAAGCAGGCGCGTGAGCACGGGCTCACGGCGGGTGACGACGTCATGTTCGAGCCGGAGGCACTGCGTCTGCTCGCGCGCGGATACACCCGCGAGGCCGGCGTGCGGAGCCTCGAGCGCGAGATCGCGTCGGTGTGCCGCAAGATCGCCCGGCAGCGTGCGGAGGGGCGTACCGAGCCCGTTCGGGTCACTCCGGACGTCGTCGTGTCGTTCCTCGGCGTACCGCGCTTCGAGCTCGAGGAAGTCGAGCAGCGAACGCGTGTGCCGGGCGTGGCCACCGGTCTCGCATGGACGGCCGCGGGTGGCGATGTCCTCTTCGTCGAGGCCACGCGAATGCCGGGCGCACGAACCCTCACGCTCACGGGCCAGCTGGGCGACGTCATGAAGGAGTCGGCGCAGGCGGCGCTGTCGTGGGTGCGTTCGCACGCGAACGAGCTCGACATCAACCCGGAGTTCTGGGAGCGGTCGGACCTGCACATCCACGTTCCCGCGGGCGCGATTCCGAAAGACGGACCGTCGGCCGGCGTGACCATGGCGACCGCACTGGTGTCGCTGCTTGTCGGTCGGCCCGTCCGTGCGGACGTCGCCATGACGGGCGAGATCAGCCTCTCCGGGCGCGTGTTGCCGGTGGGCGGCATCAAGGAGAAAGTGCTGGCCGCGCATCGTGCGGGACTGCGCACCGTCATTCTCCCGCGTCGCAACGAGAAGAATCTGCTGGAGGATGTTCCGGCATCCGTTCGCGATCGCCTCACGGTCCAGTTCGCCGAGACGATCGCCGATGTGCTTGTGGTGGCGCTCGAGCCGGCAACGGCCCCCACGGGCGGGGTCTTGTCACGCCGCTAAGTCGGCGCCATCGCACGCATCGCGTTCGTCGCGACACACCCCGGCCGATTCGGCTAAGATCGATGCATCGTGATCCGAATCCTCGGGGTGACTGTGCTTGCGGCCATGACCGTGGCCGCTTCGCCGGCCGGTGCCGAGATGTACAAGTTCAAGGCGCCGGACGGCTCGATACATTTCACGAACGCGCCCAACGACCCGCGGTATCAGCGAATGGGGTTCACGACCGGCACGCAGGCGGGTTGGTTGAGACTGCCGCAGGGTGATCCGGCGCCGTACGCGCGCGAGATCAATGAGGCGGCCAACCGCTACGGCATTCCTGAGCGTCTCGTGACCGCGGTCATCCGCGCCGAATCCGGCTTCAACGCCCGCGCGGTCTCGCGCAAGGGCGCGCAGGGGCTGATGCAGCTCATGCCGTCCACGGCGTCGGTGCTCGGTGTGCGGAACTCGTTCGATCCCCGCGAAAACATCGACGGCGGCGTGCGCCACCTGCGCGGCCTTCTCGATCGCTTTCCCGGTAACCTCCCGTTCGCGATCGCCGCGTACAACGCCGGCGAGAAAGCCGTGACCGCCTATGGCGGCGTCCCGCCGTATCCGGAGACGCAGGACTACGTCGCCAAGGTCTTGCGTTATTACGGCGTCGACGGCGTCGATACGCCGCAGACGCGCGTGTACCAGACGATCGCGCGTGACGGGACGGTGACGTACACGAACATCCCGCCGCGCGGCCGCAAGTAATTCCGCGCGGCTCTACTTCAGCAGCTTGCTGATCTCGCGGAAGGCCGGCGTGTCCGCGCTGCCGAGGAGCTGAAACACCACCGTCTCGGTCGACGTGATGACTGCTCCCGCCTGACGCGCTTGCGCCAGTCCCAGGTCCATGCTCGCGGGCCGCCGCGAGCATACCGCGTCGGCGACGATCGCGACTCCGGTCCCGCGCGCCAACAGGTCCAGCGCGGTGAGCAGCACGCAGACGTGCGCTTCGATTCCGGTGAGGATGACCGACGAGGCGTCGAGATCGCGAAGCCGTTCGGCAAAACCCGCGGCGCCGCACGCCGAGAACGCATTCTTCTCGAGCGCGGGGGCGTCGTCGAGCAGGACACGAAGCTCGGGCAGCGTGCGGCCGAGTCCTTTGGGGTACTGCTCCGTGACGATGACCGGCGTCCCGAGGCGGCGAGCCGCCGGCAGCAAGATCTTCAGATTGCGAACCATCTCGTCGCGGCGCTCGGCGTCCATCGCGCCGAACAATCGCTCTTGCACGTCCGTGACGACCACCACCGCCTGCGCCATAGCTAACCTCCCGCCCAGAGTGGCCGCTATTGTGCCACGACGCAACCGGACCGGCGCCCCAGGGCCCGTGCGCTCACGGTCGCCATCGCCGATCGAGCCCTCGATACTGCAGCGCTTCGGCGCAATGCTCGATGGCCACCGTGTCGGAGTTGGCCAGATCGGCGATCGTGCGCGCGACCCGAATGACCCGGTCGTGGCCGCGCGCCGACAATCCCAGCCGCGTCATCGCCGCGGCGAGCAGCCGCTGGGCGTCGCTGGGGATCGGACACAGGCGGCGCAAGAGGCGCCCGC
>Ga0310810_10003383_pt1 | contig 17376 bp, 10 predicted proteins | sample NCmetagenome_FD_207641 | JGI IMG/M metagenome (GOLD analysis project Ga0310810, IMG submission 207641) | Soil microbial communities from experimental microcosm in Duke University, North Carolina, United States - NC | ecosystem: Engineered > Artificial ecosystem > Soil microcosm > Unclassified ... | reverse complement strand
GAACGCTTTCGATTCTGCGCCGAAGGCTATCGCCGACCCACGAATTAACTATTCTGCCGGATCCTGGCGCGGGACATGGCCGGCTATTCGCTGTGCGAAAGGATTTGATCTCCGAGCGGCGATAAGCCTCCGGCTGCTCGGGCTAGTTCGTTTGCGCGACCAGGTAGAAGCGCTGGTTTAGCTTAGGTGGGTCGGGATCAATCCAGGAGCTGGCAGAGCCAGTGGCGGTGACCTGGGCAGCGGTCGTCCACATCGCATCATTGAGGTTATTCTTGTATGCGATTTGGTAACTCTTGGCGGAAGTGCTGTTCCACGAGATGGTCGCGCCGGTATTGGCGAGACGCAGTGATGCCGGAACGGATACCGCGCCGCTGAAATTATTGCTCAAGCGGCCCGCGGCATCCCACACAGCTCGTCCATTATAAAGCGTGAACCCCATTCCGTTGAGGGTGCTGCCTTCGAGGTTGACCTTGCTGGCAGGCACCTTCAATTGGACCCATTGTCCGGCTGCGGGCAGAGGTCCCATATAGACGCGGCTTGGCGTTCCGTCGACTCCATAGCCGAGATTATCAGAGCCCCAGTAAGCGCGGTGTTCCCAGGTTCCGTCATTCCATTGAAGCATCAACTCGCTGGGGGTGTTGGCGGGGTCCAGATAGACGTACGCATAGAGGACGTCACCCGTGCCGATCGAGAGTGTCGCGGTTGCGCCTGAGAAGTAATGCTGATGTTCTCCTGGAACATTGGCCGATTGATGGGCCTGAGTTCCGGAAAACGGAGCCGGGCCGCTGGTGATCCAATTCCAGGAATCACCTCCAGAGGCAGCGGCCGTCGCCCCATTAGGAATTGCATCATCAACCCAGATAATATTGGGTGAGTTAGCCATGAATGACGCTTTGGCAAAGGCCCGGCGGCCATCGGGCCATTGGGCCTCAGCCTCTACCCACTGGGCACCGTTAACCTGTGGCGTGAAAGTGAAGGTCAGGCCATAGGCGGGTTCCTGATTGCGGGCCTCCCAGGTGACTCGTGCTCCGCTGAGGTCCAATCCAGGGATCTGAAGAGTAACTTGAACCGGCGAACCGACCGGCACTACTCCTGAGGGGACCAAGATGTGTCCGTTGGCTGGTGCTTTCCAGGCCTGCGTTTTGTAGGCGCTTTGGGCAGCTAGGAACCCAAGCGTTCCGAGGCTGCGACCTTGATTGAGAATCACCATCTCCGTCGTGACATTCCAACTGTCACCCCAGCGGTCATAGAACGGATAGGGTGCGGAAGTGGCGCCATCGGAAGGGAAGCACAGGTCCCTCAGGGCAGCGCCGTAATCCCAGAGATAGCCGAAGCTGCCCTGGATATTGCCGACCGGAATGCCAGAGGGCGGCAGCACTCGCGTATCGTTCACGCCCCACTCGCTAACGATATCCCGTGTGCGTTTCCAACCCAGGCCGGTGACGTAACACACGTTGATGGGGTTACAGCCACCTTCATAATTCATATTAGCGAGTATGGCGTTCAAGTAATCCGGCTTGGCGCTTAGTTGATAAGCGACCGCCAAATCGAATGCCTGATCACAGGAGAAATACCAACCAGCGCTTTGAATGGACTTGGCATCCTTAGGGAAGCTGGTGCCATAAGCGTTCTGCTGAGAAAAGCTCAGCATATCATCAGCTGCTGCAGCGATTTGGGCCTGACACTTGCCCAGGAAAGCCGAATCCAGCTGGGAAGCAGTGGCCCGGCCACTGCTCACGGCGAAGGCGTAACTGCGCATGGCATGTCCGTAACATTCAGACATATGCCACTCGCCCCAGCGCCACGTTGCCGGATCGGAAGGATCGAACCACGACAGCAATAGTTGGTGAATCGACGCGTCCCCGGTGGCCAAATACATCTGGCAAGCCGCCCAGGCCAACTCGTCATTATCGGCAAAGTTGTCGCCATAATGTGTGATCTTCTGGTAGGCACCATTCTTGCCATAAGCATTTATGGCGTTCATCAGGAACTGCCATCCCAGCTTCGCTTTTTGCAGATAAGTTGCCGCGACCGCCGGGTAGGTTTTCTTGAACAGCGGCGAGGTCGCGCATTGGGCCAGTGCGGCGACGGAAGCCGCTGTCACGGAAGTGGTCTTTGGCCAAACGACCTGGGGATCGCCATGATCCGGAGTGACGTTGCCTTCATATTCGCGGTTCTGTGGATAGACCAGAAAATAAAAGCCGCCGTCGCTATCCTGCAACTTCGCCAGGAAGTCTGCTTCCCACTTGGCTTCCTGCATCACATCGCTGATACCGTCGCCGCTCTCGGGAATGCCGAGATTGTCGAGGGCGGCTACGCCGTTGAGGGAATCGACCGCGAACATCAGGTAATGCACGAGGCTGGCGCTATTGATGGTGTACTTGCTGTAGTCGCCTGCATCGTGGTGGCCACCTGAGACGTCAAACGACGCTTGGTTGATGTAGGGGAACAATTGGGCCGCGGGGCTGACAAGTGCCGGCGCAATTTGCGTGGGATTCTCCGGGTTCGGCGTATTGGCATACCCGGCAATTGTGCTCCAAGTGAAGGGATAAGTATTAGAAGAGACTGGCACCGCCGCTGGCGCCGCATGGCAGATGTTATGGGTAAACCGTGTGTAAGGCATGGTGGTGTTTGTCCCGCATCGCTGGTGATAGAGGCCCAGCGCATAGGCTCGCGCAAACGACATTGCGACACCGTCGTGGACCATGAATGGCACCGAACCACCCATGCCCGGGACCACGAGGCGATATTCCCCCGGTGTATTGAAAGCGGTGAAATCCGCTTCGTAAACCTGCTGGTAAGGCGTCGGGCTATAGGTGTAACCAAAGTCAGGCCGTTGCACGAGGTTGCCCTGGTAAACCTGTGCCCCGGTCGTCGCGTCGACGATTTTGAACCCCGCCGATGCAGGGATGCTGATTTCGCCCATGCTTCCGGCATAATATCCAACCATCGCCTTTTTGGTATAATTGGGCATATAACCTTCCTGGTTGACGTGGATTGCCGGGCTGTAGCGGAGCGGATCCACCGCGGCAACGAACTTCGTGGTCGAGCTCCACAGGGAACTATCGGTATTCTTCACCTCGATCGATTGGTTATCCGAAATAGGAGACGCGAGCTGGAGATAAATCGAATTATCGATTCGTAAATCGTAGCCCGCGATTGGAGCATACAGAGGCCGCCGCTTGAACCCAACGGAAGTCATCCCAATGCTTTTTCCATTGGCAGTGACACTGAAGGCGCTTGCGGCAGGCGGAGTGAACTGCCCGCTGCTGTTGATGAAATTCCATTGCGTTACTTGCGTCGAATCCGGCTCCTTAGTCGTGATGAGTTTGAGCTCGAGCAATGTCGGCGTTAAAATGTGCAGGACGTTGTCGCCTACTTTGGGCAGTTGTGGGGTGAGATAATCGATCAGGCTAACGCCAGGTAGAGTATTCGTCGCGGCAGGGATGGTATTGGTGAATACGATGGGTGGAGTATTGGATTTGGTCGCCGGCAGGTTGTTCGTGCCATCCAGTAAGATGCTGTTGGCCCCTCCGGTTGTCGGCACCGAATTAGTGTCGCCAGGCGGAACGCCGTTGATCCCGCCGCTGGTAATTGACGGGGCATTGGTGATCAAACCGGTAGCCTTTCCGGCGTAGTCCCACGTAGCCCGTCCATAATACTGGCTGAAGGCCATACCACTGACGGTGCTGCTTTCAAGGCCGACCTGACTGGCCCGCACTTGCAACAGCACCCATTGGCCGGCGGCGGGGAGTGGGCCCATATAGGCGCGACTGGTTGTGCCAGCTATCCCGTAGTTGATATGGTCGGCGCCCCAGAAGGCTCGGTGCTCCCAATCCCCGTCGTTCCATTGGAGCATGATTTCGCTAGGGGGATTATTGGGATCAATAAAAACATAGGCGAACAATAGGTCGCCATTATTCACAGCGAGGGTGCGTGCAGCGGAGGTGAAGAAGTGCTGATGCAACCCGGCCGCGACTGTGGATTGATTGGCGGCGTTGCCTGATAACGGGGAAGGATTGCTGCTGACCCAATTCCAGGCGTCGCCGCCATCGGTACCTGCAACGGCGCCAGTTGGTAAAGCATCATCGACCCAAGATGTGGGATTGGCGAGCGTTATCCCCGCGGCATTAGTGTTCACGCCTCCGGTCGTATTGGTTCCGCCATTGTTTGGTGGGGCTGGACTGGTGATTAAACTGGTTGTCTTTCCACAATAATCCCAGGTAACGCGGCCATCGTATTGGCTGAAGGCCATGCCATTAATCGTGCTGTCTTCAAGGCCGACGGCACTGGCGGGGACTTGCAACAATGTCCATTTGCCCGCAGCAGGGAGCGGCCCCATGTATGCCAGGCTTGTAGTCCCCGGCGTTCCGTAGGCGATTTTATCCGCTCCCCAATAAGCGCGATGGTCCCAGCTGCCATCGTTCCACTGCAGCATGATCTCGCTCGGTAGATTGATCGGATCGAGGTAAACGTAAGCGAATAGGACGTCACCCTTATTGATGGCCAAAGTTTGAGTGGCCGATGAAAAAAAATGTTGATGGAGTCCTGAGGCCACCGTCGATTGATTGGCGACGCTGCCAGACAAGGCCGTCGGGTTGCTGGTTACCCAGTTCCAGGCATCATCACCGTCAACGCCCGGAAGCGAGTCGGCAGGCAGATTGTCATCAACCCACACCGTTATAACGGGGGCTCCACCGGTGCCGGTAGAGTTCGTGCCGTTATTAGGCGGCGGGGAATTCGTGCTTATGTTACCTGCCTTGCCCGAATAATCCCAAGTTGCACGACCATCAAACTGGCTGAATGCCATGCCATTCACGGAGGTGCCCTCCAGGCCGACTCGACTGGCTGGCACTTGCAAAAGCACCCACTGCCCCGATGCCGGTAGTGCGCCCATATAGCTGCGGCTGGCGGTGCCGGAAGTGCCGTAGCCGATATTATCGGCACCCCAGAAGGCGCGGTGCTCCCAACTTCCATTATTCCATTGGAGCATGATTTCACTCGGGGGATTGTTGGGATCGATGTAAACGTAAGCAAACAGAAGGTCGCCTGCATTGACCGTGAGGCTTTGTGCGGCCGAGCTGAAGAAGTGTTGGTGGAGCCCTGCGCTAATGGTGGATTGATTGGCGGCGTTGCCTGACACCGGGGAAGGATTGCTGCTGACCCAATTCCAGGCGTCCCGGCCACCAATTCCGGCGTTTGCTCCCGGCGGGAGTGAGTCGTCAACCCAAACTACAACATTCGACGGGGTATTGGATATCACGCCAGTGGGGTTCACGTTGGTGGTTCCTCCGACGATTGGTGGTGTTGAATTGGTAGTCCCTGTTGGGTCGCCCGAGATGCCACCAGGAGAGCTTCCGAGAGGGGAAGCAAAGGCCGCCTCGCTGGGATTGTAATAGGTGCCGCTGCCGGAGGTTTCAAGTTTGACGGCACGCACCATATAGTTGGCCGCTACCGTCCCGGTATTGTCCGTATATGCGGTGGTGCTTATCGGTGTGGAGGTCAATCTTGTGAAATTCCCATTGGTGGCCGCCAGTCGGTAAACGTGATATCCGAGCACAGAGTCCGTGGATGGACTCCAGTTCAGGGTGATGCTGCTGCTGTTGGTGGTGGCCACTACGTTGGACGGAGGGGCAACTACATGCATGCGCAAGGTGGGGTCGCCCATCAGCGCGACATGGACAAGGCCCGCAGCGCTATTGACTTCGTTTTGATAAAGGCCGTTGGGTCCATTGTTCTGCGTCAGCCGCGCGCTATAGCCAATCGGCAGACCAAGAGCCATGTGCTGCATGAACCAGTGGGGACGGCCCGACCAGGCACATGTGAGACCATAACTGGGAGTGGCCAGCACGGAGCGCAGGATATTGTCCTTGGCGTCGAAATCACCCAGCCAGCTGCCGAAGAATAACGTGAAGACGGCTTGAAGGTCGTTCGTGTAAACGTCGCGCGTCAGCATATCCGAGTACGCCCCGCTGTTTCCTAGTCCGGAAATGCTCGTGAAACTGCCTGCGCCGCAGCCATAAGCCCATAGATAAGGGGTCGTCTTGAGAGTGTTGAGCCAGGCACCGTTATTGGTGATCATGGTGGTGTTGCCGGCGCCGAAGAACGACGCGAAATTTCGCCAGCCGCTCGCTGCAAATGCCTCCCCGTTGCGAACGCCAAAGAAATCGCCCATGATCGCGCGTCGGGGCAGGTCAAATTGCCAGGTGCGGAACTTGTGATCCTTGTTCAAATAATTGCGAAGCAGATCGAGCTCGCTCGGGAAGGTCGTGGGGCCGCCGTACCAGATTTCACCCGGCATGTTAGCGAGGTCGACGCGGCCGACCATGAGCTTGATCGGAGCAGGAAAACTGCTCTGGTCGAACTTGCCATCGCCAGGCACGTTTGTGTTGCGTGGGTCGTACTGGCCGGTAATGTTAACGGAGTTGTCGGTCCAAACTCCATCCATATCCCCGTAGAACCCGTCGCACGGCCAGGCTCCCTGGTGATCGGCAGCATGCCCGTCGGGAACGATATTGCCAGAATAAGGGACAGGGACGTGGCCAAAAAGGAAGACGCAGTCCACGTTGGTCGGGTCGGCGTTATATTGGGCTTTAATCTTGCTTTTGACGCTCGCGACGGAGTCGTTGCGTCCGACGTCAATCCGCACGACGGTCCAACCATCGCCGACGAGGTCCTGTTGCAGTCGAGCCAATTCCGACGCCAGGTCAGCCGCGAAGGTATTGTCGACGACCAAGAGCAACTTGCCGCGGTAGTCGATCATCGGAACCGTAATCCCGGAATAGACGTAACCGTAACTGGTGTATTGGGAAGTGGCTTTGACGACCTGATATTCGTAGGTCGTGCCGGCAACTACGTTGTGATCGACGTACGAAGTCGCGGTGCCGGAAAGCGTCGTGCCTTGACCCCATGAGGAATCGCCTGGAGCTTTGCGGTAAACCGTATAGCTGTTGGGGAGCATGTATTGATCCTGGGGCCAGCTCAACGTGAGTTGCGGCGGCGAAGTTTGGGCAACAGCGCTCACCTGGACTGAGAACTCCCAGGTCATTTCAATCGCGCGACCCGTATGCGCGGTCGCGCCCATTAGCAGCAGGCCGCTGATGGCACTGATAATTCTTCGCATAGTGCCGCCACGGTCGCCTTTCTGGCTGGATTACAAAATCGGAAGGGTTCCCTTTATCCTGTCAGTCTCGGCGACTGGTTTTTGTAGGTGTTCGGCTGACAAACTGCGTAGTGGCCGCCCGGAGGAGGGGCGCGGATAAGGGATAATGACGCTCGACCAACAGGCAGAGTGAAACTCTGCGATACAGCAGGCTAAAAGCCTGCGCTACGAAGGCCGCGCTAGGAACTAGCCTGCGCTGAGGGAAAGCGTGGGAAGACGGTTAGGTTTCGAGACGAAGGGATTTGCGTTCGCCAAATAGGGCAGTGCCGATCCTGACGATGGTAGCGCCTTCTTCGATACCGACCTCGAAATCCCCGGTCATGCCCATGCTCAGTTCGGGAAGCGGAGCACCCAATGCCTGTTCACATTCGGCTTTCAACTCACGCAATCGGCGGAATATTGGTCTCACCCTTTCCGGTAATGGTGTCCAGGGGGGGATTGTCATCAGCCCATGGATTTCCAGCCGGGGCAGTTCATTGAGCGCGTCAAGTTCGCGAAGCAATTGTTCAGGCTTGTAACCGAATTTGCTGCCTTCCCCGACGATGTTCACCTCGAGGAGAATCGGCATGGTTTTGGAGGCTTGCTCGGCCCTCCTATTCAATTCCTCGGCCAGGTGAAGACTATCCACGCCGTGCACCATTTCGAACAATTCGACGGCATCGCGGCATTTATTGGATTGCAAATGGCCGATCATATGCCAGTGAAGTCGCCCCGGGCATAAAGGGATTTTGGCTTTGGCTTCCTGAACTTTGTTCTCACCGAAGAGCGTTAAGCCAAGGTCTGCAGCTTGTTTGACCATCTCGGGCGGGTGAGTTTTGGTCACGGCGAGGAGCCTGACGGAGCGCGGCTCGCGACCGGCTCGCGCGCACGACTGTGTTATGCGTTCATTTATTCGCTTCAGGTTCTCGGCCAAATCCATCATGCCACATTAGCCAGACCGTCAATCCATGAATAGCGATTTTCATTGAAGGCGCGTGACTAATGAATCAGCCGACATCATTATGTTGCGCGATGCAATATTGGTTGGTGAAACAGGAACCAGAGGCTTACTCATGGGCGACTTTGGTATCCGAAGGAAAAACCGCCTGGACTGGCGTGCGCAATTTCCAGGCGCGAAACAATTTGCGCTCGATGAAGCGCGACGATTTGGTGTTCTTCTACCATAGCGTTAGCGAGAAACAGGTGGTGGGCATCGCCAAAGTGACCAAGGAAGCTTACTCCGACCCCACCGCGACCGACGGCGAATGGGTATGCGTCGATTTGGCTCCTGTGAAGGCGCTGACGAAACCTGTCGGGCTCGACGTCATGCGCACCGATGAAGTGCTAAAAGAAATGAAATTGGTGAAACAGTCGCGGCTCTCAGTGACGCCGGTGACGGGAGGCCAATTTCAGCGAGTGCTAAAACTTGGCGAGACCAAGGCGCCATGAGCCGGCCCGAGGCGGTAATCTTTGACATGGATGGGGTGATCGTCGACAGCGAGCCGCGCCACGAAAGCGCTTTTCTGGATGTGATTCGCGAGCTTGGCTACGGCAACCGCTTAAACATGCGGTTCGAGGATTTCATTGGGCGGTCCGACCACGAATTGTGGGTGGCGTTTATCAAAGCGCATCAGCCGAACCAGAGCTTGGCGGAGTTGGTCGAACTGAAGAGGCGGCGCTTTATTGAGATCATTCGACGTGAACAGCCCCTGTTTGATGGCTTGAGTTCACTGGTCGCAAAGCTTGCACCGCGGTATCGGCTCGCTGTGGCCTCGGGTTCCGAAAGAATCGTCGTCGAGGAAGTCCTGGCCTTGGAATCATTGCGGAGGTTTTTCCCCGTTGTGGTGACGGCCGCGGATGTCAAGCAGGGCAAACCAGCGCCAGATATTTTTCTCCGAACGGCTGAGTTGCTGGGTGTTACGCCCGAGAATTGCTGGGTGATAGAAGATTCCAAGCCCGGAATTGCGGCGGGACTAGCCGCCGGGATGCGGGTGATAGCGATCACGAACACGTATCCCTCGAAAGAACTGAGTCACGCGAATTTTGTCGTCAGCACTTACCCTGAAATAGAGAAGCTATTGCAGGCGTAAGCTCTTGCAGGGTTCAAAGGGTCAAAAGGCTAGAACGCCAAACGGTGATTTACGCCACGCCTGCCAGAGCCTTGTTCAACGTTGCCCCTATCTGGCACACTTGGTCAGGGCTTGTGCAGTACGGGGGCATCAGAACAATTACGTTTCCGATGGGTCGAGTGAGCACGCCGGCACGAGCCATGGCCTCACAGACCCGCATCCCGGCTTGTTCATGCAGATGGAAGGGCTCGCGAGTTCGCCAATTCTTCACCAATTCAATCCCGACAATCAGCCCCACCTGCCGTATATCGCCGACAATGGGGTGGCACCAGAGTTCGTTTAATTCCCGGCGCAGTGCCGCTTGCAGAAGGTGACGAGATTTGATGGAAGCTGAGCTTTGCAGGATCTCCAAACTGGCTAATGCCGCGGCGGCGCCGAGTTGATTGCCGGTGAAGCTATGTCCGTGGAAGAAGGTCTTGAATTCTTTGTATTCACCCAAGAAAGCATTAAACACCCTTTGCGTGGTTAACGTGGCGGCCATTGGCATGTAACCACCAGTCAGCCCCTTTGCCACCGCCAAAAAATCCGGTTGCACATGTTCGTGGTGGCACGCGAAGACGCCCGACCCGCTTTTTGCGACAGTGGCGGTGCCGGTGCGACCGAAGCCGGTCATGACCTCGTCGGCGATCAAGAGCGCACCGTGGCTTCGCGCGATTTGCGCCGCTTGTCCTAGCCAGCCTTCCGGTTGCGGGATCATGCCCGCCGCTCCCTGGATCAAGGGCTCGAAGATAAATGCGGCGTAAGGACTCCCGCGTTTCTTTTGCACTTTAAATTTATGTTCAAGCTGATCGAGGCATTCCCATCGGCACTTGCGATAGGTGCGGGCGTCCGCGTGTTGGGGTTTGGCACGGTTGTAAGGACAACGGTAGCAGTAGGGGGCCATCACCTTATCGGTCCCAAACAGCAGGTCCGCATACGAGCGGTGGAACAGGTCGATATGGCCGAGCGATACCGCACCAATCGTGTCGCCGTGATAGGCGCCGTCCAAGGACAAAAATTTTGGCCCACTTTGTAGTAGTCGATGTACGGAATCTCTGCCTTTTCGATGTCGCATCGGGCCAACTTTTTGGGGTCTTTTCCCTAGGGAGGTGGTCCGAGTTCTCCGAGTGAATTCATACGCAAGCTTCAGTGCGACCTCCATCGCCGTAGAGCCGTCATCCGAAAAAAATACCTTGCTCAATACGGGATTGACGCAGGTGCCCTGATTAGATGACGCCAAGCCGCTGACGCCTGGCTCGCCGACGAAGGGTGAGTTGGCCAGTTTTATTAACTGTTCGGCGAGGCGGCTGGCTGGCTGATTGGCGAGGCCCAAAGCCGAGGTATGAGCTACAGAACGCAACTGGGCGCGTATAGCGGCGTCGATCTTGCCGTGCCTGTGCCCGTGCAGATTGGTCCAGATCGAAGAATTGGCATCGAGATATTCCCGGCCGTGGACGTCTCGTACCACGGCGCCCTGACCCTCAACCAAAACAATTGGCTCGCGCTGGAGCCAATCCCGCATCTGAGTGAACGGGTGCCAGACGTACTGGTTATCCAGTTTAGCGATGGGGTTCACTGCGGTTGCGGGTTAGATAATTGCAGGCTATCCAGTGCGCGACAAAGCGTGTTGATATCATCGCTGGTATGAGCCGCCGTCAGAGTTAATCGAAGACGAGCACTGCCCCGAGCGACTGTCGGGTAACGAATAGCCGGGATAAAGATTCCCCGTTCACGCAAATGTCTGGATATTTCGACCGCCTTCGACTCGTCGCCAACTATTAGCGGGAAGATCGCGCCGGGAAGTTCAGGCCCATCCGATACGTTGGTGCCCGATTCGCGTGAAGATCGCGCGATTTCGAACCGCGCGTGAGTTGTCTCTCGAAGTCGTGAGGCTAACTCAGCGGCTCTTTGCCAAAGATTGTTGCGGCGTTCCTCGCCGTCTGAAGATTGGACAAAACGAATGCCGGCTGTTGCCGCAGCAGCGGCCGCTGGGACCGGCGCAGTCGAAAAGATGAAGGATCGGGAGCGATTCACGAGGTACTCTATCAGCGATTGTGAGCCACATACGTAGCCTCCTGACGCGCCCAGCGCTTTCCCTAATGTCCCCATCTGAACCTCAATTTGTTCACTTACGCCAAGTGCTTCGGCCATTCCCCGTCGATCCTTGCCATACAGCCCGGTGGCATGCGCTTCGTCAACCATGAGCCAGACTCCATATCTGTTCTTGAGCGCGACAAGTTCTTTCAGCGGCGCAAAATCGCCGTCCATGCTGAAGACGCTTTCCGTCAGCACTAGCGCCCTGGAATCGGCGCTTTGGGATTGCTGCTGCTGCACCCATCGAAGAATCCGTTCCAGATCATTCAGATCGTTGTGAGCAAATACCCGAATCCTGGCGCCGCATAATCGCGCCGCATCGACGATGCAGGCATGAACCAGCTTGTCCAGGATGATGATATCGCTTTTTCCGAGCAAGGCGCAGATGGTGCCGAGGGCAGCGGCATAGCCGCTGGAAAAAGACAGCGCGGCCGGCGCATTTTTGAACTGGGCAATGTTTTGGTCGAGTTCGTGGTGAGGGTTTAGCGAGCCACAGATGAGGCGTGATGCTCCCGCTCCTGCGCCATAGCGATTAACAGCTTCGATCGCCGCATCCTTCAAAACAGTCTCGTTGGCCAGACCGAGATAGTCGTTGGATGAAAAATTGAGCAGCATCTCGCCTTGGACGCAGATGCGTGATGATTGGCCCGAATCAACGCGACGCAATTGGCGGTACAGGCCTTGATCGCGTAATTCCGCAAGCCTTTGCTTCAACTGATCATCGAACTCAACCGTTCTCATTGCAGGACATGCGTGTTCACATTAAAAGTCTTCAGGATCTTAACAATTTAGTGCCTGATCCTATTCCGGTGCGAGCGCCCATCGACCGCCAATCATGCACGCGCTAACCTTGCCCCGATGCTCGAGCACGGTGTCATAGACCCGGGAGGGCGTTGCTTCAGAACGCAACGCGATCAAATCGGCATGAGCGCCGGGAATGATTTCCCCGGCTTTGCCATTCAGAGCCAGGGCTCGAGCTCCGCAAGAGGTCGCAAGCCGAAGAATGGCTCGTGGCCGTAGTCCTGGCTCGCGCTCCGCCAAAGCGCGCATTTCCTCGAACATGCTCAATTCTACGGAATGCTTTCGCCGCTGGTAAACACTGGCCAGGCTATCGGTGCCGAGGCAAACATTAACACCGGCACGAGTCAACGCGCGCAAAGGAAATGGGTCATGCCGGAAGTAAGAGTGGCTGCGGGGACAGTGGACAACGTTCACCCTGCGTGATTGCAGCAATTGGAGGTCCCCACGGCCCAGATAGTTCATATGGATAGCGAGAAGATTTGGGCCGAGTATGCCACAGCGTTCCAGATGGCGCACAGGCGAGCCTTGACCACAATCGACCATATCCCGTCCGCTCCTCGCAAGCCAATCGAACATTTCACCGCGTCGCTCGGCGAACATCTGAAATTCGAGTGCCGATTCGGCGACGTGCGTGCATAACAGCCATCGACGACGGCGGGCGGTTCGCGCGCTCAAGCAGAGAAGCTCGGGCAGGGTTGAATAAGGCGCATGCGGCGAGAGACCGATCCGACAGCGCGGATGCTGGAGGTTGATACCCTTGTCAGAGACCTCTTGCAGGATCGCCTCAGGCAGCCGGCGTTTGGTAATTCCGATCATTTCGAGAAATGAGCAGACGCGCAAAGGTGTGGTGTCCCACATTTTCGGCAGCAACTGAGGCACCGCTTCAACGTCACCAACAGTCGTGGTGCCTGAGCGAACGAGCATTTCGGCCCCCTTGGTCCAGGATTCGGCGTAATCGGAATAACTCCAATCCGCTTTGGTGTCAGTAATCGTTTTGAGCCAGTCAGTGAAGCACTTGGGCGGTGGGAATTGGCCGGCCATCAAAGTATAATCCAGGTGGCAGTGGGCGTTGACCAAGCCTGGCATCAAGACGACATCCCCGAGGTCTATTTTGCGGGAATCGTCAATCCGTACCAAATCACGCCAGCGGCCGACTGCCGCAATTCGCCCGTGCGCCACGCGCACACCGCCGTCAGGAATTGGGGGAGCCGATATCGGAAGAAGGACTCGCGCCCGAAGAATCATGCGTTGGCCGGAGCCGCCCGGCGTTCCAAATCCGAAATCCGAAATCCGAAATCCAAGCTAAATCGAAATTTACGGAAATTCAGAAACTCGCAATTGGGGAGTGGGCACGCCGAGCGCTCGTGAAATCGCTTGAGTTGACTACCCGCACCAAGGTTTTGGGCCTTGCGATGTTGAGTTTTGAATCTGGCTCGGATTTCGGATTTCGAGTTTCGGATTTGTGTTAGCATGCGCGCTCTGCGCACAACTGCAATGCCTTTACAGTCCCTTTTCCTGCCGCGTGCGTTTGGTGCGGGACGCCTGAGTGTGCTTGCGGGCCTTGCGTTTGTTGTGTCGCTTACGAAACTGCTGCTCGATTTTCTTCGCAACGACGTCAATCGCGGCGTAAAGATCACTCTCGACGTCTTCGGCGAACAGGTCCGGACCGGGTAGGGAAATGCGCATGGAACAGGAAAACTGCCGCTCTGGGGCTTTGGTCTGGTCACGGTCGAGAGTTACCCGCGCATTGATGGCGTAGCGGTTGAGGTGTTCCAGCTTGCTGATGCGGCTTATGATATGATCTTCGATGGCATCGGTCAGGGTCACATTGTGCGGCAACAGGATCAAGTTCATGGACCCATCATGCAATCGGCCCGCGATAAAATCCAGTGAAAGTGGGTGAAACTTGAATCAACCGATGTTTTTCGCTACACCTCCGGTGTGCCAACCAAGATCATTGCCGTCGCCAATCAGAAGGGCGGGGTCGGGAAGACCACGACCGCGGTTAACCTCGCGGCGTGTGCAGCCGCCGTTGGGCGTCGAGTCCTGCTCTTTGACCTGGATCCGCAAGCCAATGCCACCAGCGGGCTCGGGCTCGAAAAGATCGACGGCCAAAGCGCTTACCGTGTTTTACTGGGTGAAGGCGCTCTGCTTGAGAAAGTCCAAAAAACGGAATTTGAAGGCCTTGAGATTATTCCCAGCGAAGTCGACCTGTGCGGAGCGGACTTTGAACTGGCGCGCGCGGAGGATCATCTCCGGCGAGTCGGACGGGCGATGCAACCGGTGCTGGATGCGGCGCGGTTTGATCTGGTTCTCGTCGATTGCCCGCCGTCGCTTGGGGTGCTGACGCTAAACGCCTTTGCCGCTGCCGATGGCGTCCTGGTACCGTTGCAATGCGAATATTACGCGCTGGAAGGCATTTCCATGCTGAACCGCGTTATGTCCCAACTGCATGACAATGGTGTGAACCCACGGCTGGAACTCATGGGCGTTGTCATGACGATGTATGACGGCAGAACCAGGCTGTCCCAGCAGGTGGTTGGCGAGGTTCGCGAGCATTTCGGCGAACGGGTATTTGAAACGATGATTCCCCGCAGCACGCGTTTGGCCGAGGCCCCGAGCTTCGGCAAGCCCATTATTCATTACGACAAGTACAGCCCCGGCGCTGCGGCGTATGAACTGCTCGCGCAGGAATTTCTGGCCCGGCTGGATGGGCAGAGCAAGTAGTTAGAAGGTACCGCGACCGCGGCCCTTGTCCTTCCAATTGCTAAGCAGGGACGGTTATGATAAGTATTAATTGTCGAAAACAACTATGACGCTGTTGGCCCTGCTTAAACGCAACGTATGAGTGACTCCACCCAGACGGCCCCACCCGCCGCAACGGCGGCAACCGTGTATTCGCGGAAGAATCCATTTTTGGCCGAGTTGATCCGCCATGATCGCCTCACGGCGCCCGGATCCTTGAAAGATACGCGGCACTTTGTGTTGAATCTGGCCGGCAGCGGCTTGACTTATACCCCCGGCGATTCCCTGGGCGCTTTCGGATCGAATTCGCCTGGATTGGTGGATGAGGTCATTGCGCTGTTGGAATTCGATCCGAAAGCGCCGGTGAAGGATCCTCGCGGCCAAATGACCACCTTCCGACAGGCGCTGCTGAAAGACTACATTGTCAACCGCGCCAACCGGAAAGTGGTGAGCGGCCTGGCGCAGCGAATTCCGCAAGGCGAACAGCGGAACCGCCTGATGGAGATTCTCGACAACAGTGATCTGCTTTGCGAGTACATCGATACCCGCGATTACGTGGATGTCTTGATGGATTTTGACGAAGCGACTTTCGAATCGCCGGAAGCCTTTTTGGCTCAACTGACGCCAGTAGCGCCGCGGTTGTATTCAATCGCTTCCTCGTTGCAGGCCCATCCGGGGGAGGTGCATCTGTGTGTCGCGGTAGTGCGCTACGACACGCATGGACGGGCCAAAAAAGGACTGGCCTCGGGTTTTCTAGCGGACCATGCCGATATGTTCGTCAAGAATATCCCCATTTATGTTCAGGAATCACGCACGTTCCGTCTGCCTAAGAATGGCACGACCGACATTATCATGGTTGGGCCAGGCGCCGGAGTCGCTCCGTTTCGAGCTTTCCTAGAGCAACGAATTGTTGAAGGCGCGACTGGCCGCAATTGGCTGTTTTTTGGCGAGCAACGTCGAGCGACCGATTTTCTGTATGGGGAAGAACTGCTGAATTATCAGAAGCAGGGCAAACTGCATCGGGTCGATGTCGCCTTTTCCCGCGACCAATCCTACAAGATTTATGTCCAGAATCGGATGCTTGAGCAGGCAAAGGAACTTTGGAACTGGCTGCAAAACGGGGCATACTTTTATGTCTGCGGCGATGCCAAACACATGGCGAAGGATGTGCATCAGGCGTTGATCGAGATCGCGCAGAAAGAAGGCGGCTTGTCGGCCGATGCCGCGGCCGAGTATGTCAGTGTCACCTTGATGCGGACCGAGCGCCGGTATTTAAGGGACGTGTATTGAGGGAAATCCGAAATTCGCAGCTCGAAATCCTAACCAGGAAATAGGCGGAAGCCGCTGAGTGGTAAACGCCTTTACACGTTTTCCTGAGAGAATTATCTTCCAGCGCTGAGGTCTGGAGTGGCGGCTTAACCAACAGTGGAACGCTCCAGGTTTTCGAAAACATCATGAAACGGACTCCGCTTTTTAGCGCGCATCAAAAACTCGGCGGCAGGCTGATTGAATTTGGCGGCTGGGAAATGCCGGTCCAGTACACCAGCATTATGGACGAGCACCTGGCGGTGCGGCAGGCGGCGGGTATCTTCGACATATCCCACATGGGGGAGGTGTTGCTGAGCGGGCCGGCGGCAGAAACGTTTCTGAACGAAATACTCACCAACGACATTCGCAAGCTGAGTGTAGGTCAGGGCCATTACACTTTGATGTGCAATGAACGGGGGGGGGTGATCGATGACTTGTATGCGTATCGTTTGGCGGCCGACGAGTATTTGCTGATTATCAACGCCGCTCGAATCCCTGACGATGTCGCCTGGCTGGAGAAACAATGGAACGCATCGAGCCGGATGAATGGGGTGAGAGTAAAGAATGCGTCGGACGAACAAAGCGCCGTGGCGGTTCAAGGACCGCGCGTTGTTGAGTTCATTGATAGCTGTTTCCCGGCTGGGGCTACGGGCGGCACCATCGTCAAACAGCCTAGCCATTTAAAGAAAAACCAGATTGGCAAATTTGCTTTTGGAGCCGCTACAGTCTGGGTTGGACGCACCGGTTATACCGGCGAAGACGGATTCGAAATTGTGGCCCTGGCCCAAGTGATCGAAGCCGTCTGGTTCGACATCCTGGAAAAGGGACGCGCTTCGGGTTTGAAGCCAGCCGGTTTGGGTGCGCGCGATACGTTGCGCACGGAAGTGTGCTATCCTCTCTACGGGCACGAATTGGACGAAAACACGAGTCCCATCGAGGCCGGGTTGGGCTTTTTCGTCGCGCTGGACAAGGGAAACTTTATTGGCCGCGAGGTGCTATCGCAACAGAAGGCGAATGGTCCAGGCAAGAAGTTGGTTGCGTTCAAAATGACGGGGAGAACGGCACCGCCTCGGCCTCAGTACCCGATCTGGAGCACCGAAACCAGCGCGGTTCGGCTGGGAGAGGTGACCAGCGGGACCCAGAGCCCCTCACTGGGTATAGGCATTGGACTTGGCTATG
>Ga0310810_10003380_pt1 | contig 17382 bp, 15 predicted proteins | sample NCmetagenome_FD_207641 | JGI IMG/M metagenome (GOLD analysis project Ga0310810, IMG submission 207641) | Soil microbial communities from experimental microcosm in Duke University, North Carolina, United States - NC | ecosystem: Engineered > Artificial ecosystem > Soil microcosm > Unclassified ... | reverse complement strand
GAATTACGGACAAGCTGTACATGCACATCGACCTGGACGTTCTCGACGAGCGCGAGGTGATGGCGCACCAGAACAAGGTGCCGGGCGGACCGACGAGTCAGGAGCTCGCCGATCTGTTCGAGAAGATCTTCACCCGCTATCCAACCGCGTCGGCGATCGGGTTCGCGACGATTCCGTCGCCCGACGAGGGTGGCCTGGCGCTCGCCGCCGTGAATCGCATGATTCTCGGCGCCGTTCGCGGTGTCAAAGCGCGTGAGGCTCGTTAGGAGGTCGAAGATGGGTGGACGAATCGCCGTTGTCGTTCCGGTGCTCGCGATCCTGGGGTCGACGCCCGCCTCCGCTCAGAGCGCAGCACCCGGCGGGACACCGGGTGTGGGCGGCGCGGACGCGTGCACGCGATCTCCCATCTGCGCCTGGGGCAGGGAGCGCAACATCATCACGCACGAGGTGCGGACGCCGGATCTGGGCTTTTCGTACGCGTACCCGTTCGAACTGCCCGAGGGCGGCGGCGGCGTCGCCGCAGTCGCCATCAATTCGAAAGGACATCTGTTCGCCTTTCAGCGCAATGCCGCCGGCAAGCCGCAGCTCTTCGAGTACGACGCGAATCACGCGCGCATTCGCGCCATCGGCGACGACGTCATCGGCCATCAGAACAAGGCGCACGGGATGACCATCGACGCCCAGGACAACATCTGGATCTGCGACGAGAACGGCGACACGGTGATGAAGCTGAGCCCCGAGGGCAAGCTGCTGATGACGATCGGCGTCAGGGGCCAGCGGGGCGATTGGGACGAGGCGAAGGGCCAACACCTGCTGTGGCAGCCGCTCCATCTTGCGTTCGCGCCGAACGGCGACATCTACATCGGCGAGGGTCATGCCAACGAGAGCCCGAACGACACCGACCGGTCGCCGACGAATGCCGTCGGCGCCGCGCGCGTTCTCCACCTGGACAAGAACGGCACCTTCATCAACCAGTGGTTCGGCAACCACGCGGGCCAAGGGCACTTCAGCATGGTCCACGGCATTGCGATTCATCCCGACAACGGCAACGTCTATATCGCCGACCGCGAGGAATATCGCCTCGTCGTCTACAGCGCGCAGGGAAAGTTCATCCGCACGATTCAGTTGCGAAACCTCACGTGCGCGCTCTATGTCGATCCGCACAAGCAGCTCTGGCTCGCAACCGGCCAGGACGGACAGATCTTCAAGATCGACTGGGACGGCAACGTGCTCGGCGCGATTGGCAACGGGCCGGGACGAGGCCACGGCGAGTTTGTCGAATCCAACTACATGGCCATGGATCCTCAGGGTAACCTCTATTCCGGCGACACCAGCGTTGGCCGGATCACGAAGATGGTCGCGCCGAAAAAGTGAATGACGGGAGATTCGTCATGCGTAGTCGCTTCGTTCAATCCTGCCTCAGCGTCGGCATCATCGCCGTTGTCGTTCTCTTCTTCCTGTCGACACCGCAGGCGCAGCAACCTGCCAACGACGTGGCGATCGACGCCGACGACATCGGCGGCGTCGTCATCGGACCCAAGGGGCCGGAGGCGGGCGTGTGGGTGATCGCAGAAACCCGCGATCTGCCGGTCCGCTACATCAAGAGCGTCGTCACCGACGATCGCGGCCGGTTCGTCGTGCCCGATCTGCCGGCGGCGACTTACAGCGTCTGGGCGCGCGGCTACGGCCTGGTCGACAGCGACAAGGCGACGGCGAAGCCGGGGCAGCATCTGGCGATCACCGCGAAGATCGCGCCGAACGAGGCGGCGGCCGCTCACTACTACCCGGCCATCTACTGGTATTCGATGCTCAAAATTCCCGCCGCCGATCAGTTCGGCGGGAAGAGCAGCATTCCCGCTCGCGTGACGCAAAACCAGTGGATCACCGCGATGAAGAACACCGGCTGCGTCGGCTGTCATCAGCTCGGACAGGAATCGACGCGGACGATTCCGGCCTCGCTCGGCACCTTCACCACCGGCGCCGACGCGTGGAAGCGCCGCGTGCAGTCGGGTCAGGCGGGGCAGATGATGTTCGGTCAGCTCACCGGACTCGGCGACGTCGCCTTCGCCAACTTCGGCGATTGGACCGATCGGATCGCGAAAGGCGAGCTGCCGGCGACCAAACCGCCGCGTCCGCAGGGCGTCGAACGCAATATCGTCGTGACGCTGCGCGACTGGATGAACGAGAAGCAGTACCTGCACGACCTGATCTCGAGCGATCGGCGGCACCCCACCGTGAATGCGAACGGCCCGCTCTTCGGATCGCCCGAGTACAGCTCCGACATGCTGCCGATTCTCGATCCGGTGAAGAACACGGCGACGACGTTCAAGGCGCCGGTGCGGGATGCCGCCATGCCGCTCAACCTCGGGCCGGGCCACGCGGCGGCGCTCGATGCGCTGCAGCCGTCGCCCTACTGGGGCAGCGAACGCATCTGGGAAACGCGCATCAACAACCACAACTCGATGTTCGGCAGCGACGGCCGCCTGTGGCTCGCCGCGTCGGTGCGCGGCAACGACAACCCGGCGTGGTGCAAGGTCGGATCGGATCACCCGTCGGCGAAAGCGTTCCCGATGGATCGCGCCATTCGTCATCTCGCGGTGCTCGATCCCAAGACGATGAAGTACACGTTCGTCGAGACGTGCTACTCGACGCACCATCCGCAGTTCGGCTACGACGCGAATGACACGCTGTGGACGAGCGGCGGCGGACCGGTGGTCGGGTGGTTGAACACGAAGCTGTTCGACGCAACCGGCGACGCCGCGAAGGCGCAGGGCTGGACCGCGCTCATCCTCGACACGAACGGCAACGGCAAGCGCGACGCGTACACCGAGCCGAACGAGCCGCCGGATCCCGCGAAAGACCGCCGCATCAACGCGCCGTTCTACGCCGTGATGCCCAGCCCGGTGGACGGATCGATCTGGGGCGCGGTGATGGGCGTCCCCGGCGCGATCGTCCGCCTGGCGCCCGGCGCGAATCCGCCGGCGACGGCGCTCGCCGAGATCTACAACGTCCCGGCGCCCGGCTTCGGCGCGCGCGGCGCCGACATCGACAGCAAGGGCGTCGTGTGGGTCTCGCTCGGCAGCGGCCACATGGGCAGCTTCGATCGCCGCAAGTGCAAGGGACCGCTGAACGGACCCAACGCCACGGGCGATCACTGTCCCGAGGGGTGGTCGTTCCACAAGTATCCGGGGCCCGGCTTCCAGGGCATCGGCGACAACAGCGCCGAGGCGAGCTACTACTCCTGGGTCGATCAGCACAACACGTTCGGCCTCGGCAACGACGTGCCGATGTCGACCGGCAACCTGAACGACGGCATCATCGCCTACGCCAATGGCCAGATGGTCGTGCTGCGGGTGCCGTATCCGCTGGGGTTCTACGCGAAGGGCTTCGACGGCCGCATCGACGATCCGAACGGCGGCTGGAAAGCGCGCGGGTTGTGGGCCGCGAACGGCGATCGCACGCCGTGGCTGATCGAAGGCGGCAAAGGCACGAAGCCGCTGGCGGCGCATTTCCAGCTGCGGCCGGATCCGCTGGCGAAGTAGCGCGCCGCAGCGTCACCGCGCGCCCGATCGCGCACACTTCGGTTGAACCCGCAGTCGAAGGTGTCGTTAGTTGTCTTCAAGTGTCTTTGTCTGTATACTCCGCCCATCTCAACAATTAAGCGGTGATGGCGTTCTCGCGATCCCTTTGTCTTTTTCTCCTGATCGCCGGCACTGGCTCGCACCTCCACGCGCAGCCGCTGCGCAGCGTCGTCGTCGATCAGACCGGGCTGCCGCTCCCAGGCGTCACTGTTCAGCTCCTGGACGGTGACCGGATTGTCGCCTCGACGGCGACGGACGGCGAAGGCACCTTTCAGTTCGACCCGCAGCTGACCGGCGACACGATCGCGGCGGCGCTCGATGGATTCCAGCCTGCGCGCGTCGGCCGCGACAAGAGCGCGCGCATCGAGCTCCAACTCGCGCGCGCCACCGAGACGACGACCGTGGTGGCGTCGACGGTGGAATCGGCGGCGCCGACCTCCGCGCTGTTGGGCAGCACGCTGACCGCGGACACCGTCGCGCGGATGCCGTCCGCACATATGCAGGCACGCGAGTCGCTGCCGCTGCTGCCGTCGGTGATGCGCGGCGCCGACGGGCTGATGCAGCTGGGCGGCGCCAAGGCGTACGAGACACCGCTCACGCTCGACGGCTTCAACGTCACGGATCCCGCGACGGGCCTCTCGTCGATCAACCTGCCGCTCGAAAACGTCGCCGGCATCGAAGCGCTGCGCGATCCGATGTCGGTGACATACGGCCGCTCCCTCGGCGGGCTCGTGCGGCTCGAGAGCAAACCCGGCGGCGACAAGTTCAAGACCGGTGTCCAGGGCTTCGTGCCGCGTCCGCGATTCGCCCGACCGGGGTTCGGCCGGCTCGAAGGAATTTTTCCGCGCGCTCACGCGTCCGGATCGCTCGCCAGCGGCCGCCTCCGCTACAGCACCGGCGTGGAGTACGACTACGAGCGCATCCCGGTTCCTGATGTCACCGATCGCCACGGGCCCGATTTGATCGAAGAGAGCGGCGTCGTCTTCACGCGGTTCGACGTCGGGATCAGCGCGCGTCAGTCGGTGACCATCGAGAGCGTGTCGTACTTCGCGCGGACGACGCGGTCGGGGCTGAGCCCGCGCCGGGAATCGGCGGCCACTGTCGATCTGTCGTCGCGCGATGTGTTCGGTGGTCTGACGCATCGGCTGGTCACGAAAGCATCGGGCGTCTTCACGACACAAGTTGGCGTGTTCGCGCGGCGCGCGGATCTCGTGCCCAACGGCAGCGGCACGGCAATGCTCTCGCCCGACGGCTGGTCCGGCAACTGGTTTGCGAATGTCCACCGGACGTCGGCGCGATTTTCAGCGGCCTCGACCTGGGAGCGCGTCTTCTACTCGAATCGGCGGCCCCACGATGTCACGGTCAATGCGGAGGTGATGGGGCGGCAGCTCGACGGTCGCGTGCACGAAAGCGACGTCCATGTCGTCGACGCGCAGGGGCGCCGGGTGCGAACCGTGGAGTTCGGCGGGCCCAGAGCGTTCGGCGTCCGCGATCGATCCGTCGGTGCGGCGCTGCGCGACGTGTGGCAGGCGACGAAGCGGCTGCAGTTCGACATGGGCGTCCGCGCCGATGCCAGCCGCTACGGCGGCGGCACGCCTTCGGGGCGGATCGGCGCGCGCATCGCGCTCGACGGGGCGCAGCGGACGATTCTCAAGACGGGCTTCGGCCGGTTCGTCGGCGCGCTGCCGCTCGCCATCGCGGTGTTCGACGCGTATCCAACCCGGATCGATCGATGGCTCGACCCCGACGAGGGCACGATCGTGCGCGAGCGCGAGTATCGGCCGTCGGTCGGCCGTCTGTTTCTGCCGCGCGCGAAGACGTTCGTGGCGGCCATCGAGCGCCAGCTGACGCCGGGCGTCGACGGCCAGATGGCGTTCACCTCGCGCGCGTCGCGGCGGCTGGCGACGCTTCGGGTCGCGAACGACGGCGGCGACGCGAGCATCGAGAGCGACGGCATGGGCACGTATCGCGAGCTGCAGTTCTCGGTGCGGCGGACGTGGACCAACGATCAGCAGCTGTTCGTCAGTTACGTCCGTGCCGCGTCGAGCGGCGAAATCAACGACTTCGCCAGCCTGTTCCAGGCGATGGACGCGCCGCTCTTCCAGCCGGGCGGACGCGCGCGCGCCGCCAGCGACGCGCCGCACCGCATTCTGGCGTGGGGCACGTTCAATCTGCCGCGCAGCATCGTCGTGTCGCCGGTCGGCGAATGGCGCTCGGGCTTTCCGTACTCGCCGCTGAACGTCCGGCACATCTACGACGGATCGCCCAACTCGCGATCGTTTCCGCCGTTCATGGCGATCGACGCGGTCGTCTACAAGACGTTCACCGTGAAGAAGCGAAAAACCGACCTCGGCGTTCAGCTGTTCAACCTGACCAGTCACCGCAACCCGCGCGACGTCTACCCGGTGACGTCGTCGCCGCACTACTCGGAATTCGCCAACAGCGTCGGCACCATCCTGCGCGGCTACATGCTGCTCAAATGGTAGGCCGATGATTGCCGCGCTGATCGCGGCCGGATGGCTGCTGCAGCAGATCGCCACGGGCGAGCGGCACGCCGCGCTGGTCGAACGATTCCTCGCGCCCGACCAGCAGCCGCTTCTCGAGTACCGCGCCATCCGCCACCTGCGGGCGTCGACCCGCGGCGGGAAGCTGTCGGCTGACATGGAGGTGATGACCGCCTTCGATCCGCAGCGCGGCTTCTCGTTCACGATTCTGTCCGAGAGCGGATCCGGCCTGATTCGCCGCCGCGTGCTGCTCGAGGCGCTCTTGACCGAACAGCGAACGGTGGCGAGCGCGCTCAAACACGAGTCGGCGCTCACGCTGGCCAACTACGAGTTCCTGGCCCCGCTCGCCGCCGACACGGCGCTGGCGACGCTCGACATCCGCGCGCGGCGGAAGAGCGTGATGCTCGTCAACGGGACGCTTTATCTCGATCCCGATCGCGCCGACCTCGTGCGTGTCGAAGGCGAGCTGGCGGATCGGCCGTCGTTCTGGACGCGGCGGGTGCGCGTCGTGCGCAGCTACGACCGCATCGCCGGGGTTCATGTGCCGGTGGGGATGGAATCGACGGCCGACGTCCGCATTGTCGGCGCGTCGACGTTCGCGATGTCGTATCAGTACCTCGAGATCAACGGACAGAAAGTCGAGGCCGTTCACTAGACCCACACGACTGGCGCCGGTCAGGCGCGAGGATGTGGCACGAACGAGTCAGCGCTTTCGTGCTCGAGACGCGCGCCGCCGTGTTCGCTTCGCTGCCTTTGCGGTCTTCTTTTTTCGATGCGCCCGCTCGGGCAGGCGTTTGGTTCCTGTCTCGCGATTCCATTCCTCGAACGTCTCGTTCGAGATCTTGCCCTCGACGAGCAGCTGGGCGAATTTGCGACGCTGCGCCTGACTCCTGAACGGCATGCTCCCCTCCCGGACAGGACCCTACGTCTGACGCCGCGTCGCTCTTCTCGCCGGTCGCATCCAAAACTCAGGGAACGAGGGTTCGCCGTCCCGAGATCAAATGCACCACCAGCAGCACGATGCCGATCACGAACAACACCCAGGCGATCTGCGACGCGACAGCGGCAACGCCGTACGCGCCCAGGGCGCTGGCGACGAGCCCGAGAATGAGAAACACAAGCGCGTACTGAAGCATGCTCTCCTCCTGTCTCCGGTCGATTTCCGTCCTCATCCGACAGAAGAGCACAAACAGTGCCGCTCGAGGCTCGGCTGTATGCCGCTGATCTTGATTTCTCCGGAAAGGTCGAGCATTATTGCTCTCCTCGTTACAGCAACAACGAACTGCGGAGTACTCTATGGTCGCGGCCCGTGTGCGTTCCCGACGGCCCGTCAGGCCGAGCGTGTCCAGGACCCAGCTCGTCCCCGAACTAGGGATCGCCGCCGGGGCGATCGCCGTCACGACAGCGCTTCATTGGTTCATCGTCATCCGGCTCGGCGAGAATCCGCTGTTCCTGTTTGCGGTCACGGCGGCCGCGGTCACCTTCTGGCGGGGCCTGGGACCAGGCATGCTGGCGAGCTCGCTTGGATCGGCAATCGGGTCGTCCCTCTATTCGGCGCCGATCAATCAGATCGGGCGTCACCAGGGGAACATTCCGGTCGAGACCGTGCTGCTCTTTGCCGGCTCCATGTTCACGTGCTGGCTGATCTACCGGCTCCGCGTCGACCAGGAAGACACGCGGCTGCAGCAGGATCGCCGCAACAACGCGCTTGCCTTTGTCTCCCACGAACTGCGCCAGCCGCTGTCCAACGTCGTCCTGGCTGCCGACCTGCTCGATCGCGACCCGTCCGATCAGAGCCGCATCCATGTCACTAATCTGATCAAGCGCTCTGCCGGCCGCCTCGAATCGATCATCGATGATCTGGTCGACGTGACCCGGATGGACGGAGGGGCCATAACCGTGGACCTCGCCGTGATGTCGCTCCAGGAATCAATCATCCGGGCGATCGACGATGCGCGGCCGGAGATCGAGCGAAAGCAGCAGACGATCCATGTCGATGTGCCGGCGGCGCCGCCGCTGTGGATTCGCGGCGACGCGAAACGGCTGGAGCAGGTGTTCGGCAACGTGCTGTCGAATGCGAGCAAGTACTCGCCGGACGGCGCGGAGATTTCGGTGTCGTGCCGCGACGGGTTTGGCCGCGCCGCGGTGGTCGTGCGCGACACTGGCCTCGGGATCGCGCGCGACCGGCTGCAGGCGATCTTCGAACCGTTCGTGCGCGAGACCGCCAACGCGGCGTCGGGGCTCGGCATCGGGCTGACTCTGGCCCGGACGCTTGCCGCCGAGCACGGCGGCCGCATCAGCGCGCACAGCGAGGGCCCGGGCCGCGGCAGCACATTCGTCATCGATCTGCCGCTCACCGGCGACCCTCACAGCCGCCGCCCGATATAATGTCAGGAGCCTGGGACTAGGCGGGACGCGCGGCGCCGCGCGCATCCGCGAAGTCTGTGGGAAGACCTGTCAGTTTTCCTGGCCAACCCAAACAGTTCAACAACTTCTGCGTTCGAGCGATTTGCTGTTGGCTCTGGAGGGCGAACAGGCTCGCGGTCAGTTCCCGAATGCGCTCCGCATCGGCGAAGAAGTCCGCAGGCGGCCGCTTCGCGGATGACTCTGCACCTGCGCGGCCGCGACGAGCGCGACCCGCGAGGTGTTTGAGCCGCGGCGAGTTGTACGCGCTATTGAAGCAAGCCGAGCCCGCCGGAACATCGAACAGCGGTCGTTGCGAGCCAATCGTCAGCGTCTCGGGTCTCCGTATCGCCTTCCTACGCAACCTCGGCGATCAGCTCGATCTCGACGCACGCGCCGAGCGGGAGTTGTGCAACGCCAATCGCGCTGCGAGCATGAGGCCCATGCACACCAAATACCTCGTTGAGCAGCTCGGATGCGCCGTTCGCGACGAGGTGTGGCTCCGTGAAGGTCGGCGCGCTGTTCACCAGCACGAGGAGCTTGACGATGCGGGTGATTGTATTGAGGTCGGAGGTGGCAGTATGCAGCGCGCCGAGGAGCTCGATCGCGATGCCGCGCGCAGCCCGCTGTCCCTGCGCGGTGCTGATGTCGGCGCCGAGCTGGCCGACCCACGGCTGTCCGTCCTGTCGGGCAATATGCCCGGATACGAAAATCACGTTCCCGGTGCGCACGAACGGAACGAACATCGCGGCTGACGGCGTGACCGGAAGGAGCGAGATGCCGAGGGCGGTGAGCTTGTCGTAGACCGACACGGAGCCTCCTGATCTAAAAGACTGGTCGCGAGGCTCACGCGAGCAACTCGCCGCGTAACACCGTGACCGCCTGGCCGCCGAGGTGAACGCGGTCGCCGACGATCTGGACGTGGAGCTCGCCACCTCGCGGCGAGATCTGACGCGCCACGAAGCTATCTTTGCCAAGCTCACTCCGCCAGAAGGCGGCCAGCGCGCAATGCGCCGATCCGGTCACCGGGTCTTCGTCAATCCCAGACTGCGGCGCGAAGAAGCGTGAGACGAAATCGTGGTCGGATGCGGCGGCGCGGCTTGTGACTATTACCCCCCGAGCATCGACGCCAGCCAGCAGGCGGAAATCTGGTTGCAGATCGCGAACGATCGATTCGCTCTCGACCTGCACGAGCACGTCGAACTGACTCCGGCCGACGTAGAGGGGCGAGACGCCGAGCGCTTCGCCGAGGACGGGTGGTGTATCGATGGCCGCGACCGGCGTGAGTGGGAAGTCGAGGTCGATCCACTCGCCGCGGCGCGTCGCGGTGAGGAGCCCGCTGCGCGTGTGAAAGCGCGCGACTTCGGTGACGGCAAGCTGTCCGGTTTCCCAGAGGACGTGCGCGCTGGCCAGCGTCGCGTGGCCGCACAGATCCACTTCCACCGCCGGCGTGAACCAGCGCAGATCGAAACCATCGGCGCGACGCTGGAGGAATGCAGTCTCTGCGACGTTCATCTCGCGCGCGATGCGCTGCATCCAGCTCGCCTCCTTTGCGGCAGGCAAGCTGCAGACCGCGGCGGGATTACCGGCGAAAGGCTGAGCGGTAAAGGCGTCCACTTGCCAGATCGGAATGTTCATGATGGTCCTGCGTTTCGGGCATAGGTGTCACCAGGCCGATCGCAACGCCCGTTTCACGTCGGCGATGCGCGCCTCGTCGCGCTTGTAGAACGTCCACTGCTTGATCCGCTTGGCGCGCAGGAGTCCGGTCTGGGTCAGGATCCGCAAGTGCTCGCTGGCGGTGGGCGGGCTGACGTTCAGCTTCTGGGCGATGAACACGCTGCAGACGCCGTCGCGCACCAGGTCGCCGTCGACCTGAGGCGGGAAGTGGGCGCGCGGATCCTTCAGCCAGTTGAGGATCTCGAGGCGTCGTTCGTTGGCCAGCGCCTTCAGCACCGCCGCAGCCGCGCCGGCGGTCGCGCTGCCCGCCGTCGGTTCGCGTCGCATCTTTGCTAATTTGCCATCTGCCTAATTAATTGTCAAGGGCGATGCCCGCATCGACTATTCAGGCGCCGGCGCCGGTTCTCGCCATGGAGCCGCCGATCGGGTCTTGGATCGAGCAGTGGCGATGTGGATCGCTCCATGTGCGGCTCGTGGCTGCAACGCGCAGCATCGTGACGACGTGGGACCTCGCGCGTATGAAGCCGACGGCCTTGCTCCGATCAACGTTGTCAATCCGGCCGTGTGACAAAGCGAGGCGTTGTGTTGCTGAAGTGCGGAGTCGGGCTCGATGAGGGCTCCCACCGCTGTCGAGCAAGGACCTGGAGGCGATCCAGAAGCGAGCGCTCGCGGAGGGTCTGCCCTACCAGACGCTGATTTCGAGTCTGCTGCACAAGTACGCGTCCGGCCGGCTCAAAGAGGTCTAACGAGGTCGATTATTCCGATTCGTCATCGCCAAGTGCGTACGCAACGGCGGCGTCTGGCGTCATCGCCAGGCCTTCCGCCCACGCCGCGTCGAACGCCTCGTCGCCCAACGTCTGCCGCACGGTCGACACGCCGACCCTCTCGGCAACCGCACGTGGCACGGGTGAGCCAATCGATTGACTGATGCGCTCGGCCGCACCCCACAGCCGGGCGGCGCGTGCGCGGTGTTGCTGCCGCGCCATCGCGCCGCCGAGCTGGGTGAGACACCAGGCCAGGCTTCGGCGATCGGCAGTTTCCTGCGACAGTCTTATCCCCTCGCAGGCGGCCGCGATCGCCCCGTCGAGGTCATCGCAGTACAGCAGCACGTTGCAGAGATTGACGAGAAGAATGGCCAGTGCCCATTTGTCACCAGACGATCGGAACACCGCCTCGGATTCTTCAATGAGCACGCGGGCACGCGCCGGTTCGCCGCGTTCGAGCGCCGCGAGTGCCATCGGCAGACGAGCGAGACCTCCCACCCACGCCGCGCCCGTCTCGCGTGCGAGCGCCAGGCTTCGTTCGGCCATGACGGCGCTCTCATCGAACGCCAGCCTGTCCACCGCGCTGACGCTGAGCGAGAAGCACGCGAATGCGACGGTCCACCGCTCCTCGTCGAGCCCACGCTCGTCGAGGGCCACGACCTGCTTCGCAAACTCCTCGACAGCCGCATAATCGCCCAGGAAATAGGAGAGGTCGGCAGCGGCCACGAACGCGCGGGCGCGGACCGATCGTACTGCGTCCGGGTTGGCCGCGAGCGCGCGCTCGACCCACTGGCGTCCCTCGCGAAAATGGTTGCGCCGATTCCAGAACGGCCACAACGCACACGCCAGGCGCAGGCCATCGTCGATGCTCGTCTTCCGCGTCACCGACCATTCCAGCCCGGCGCGCAGGTTGTCATGTTCGATCTCCAACCGATCCAACCAGCCGACTTGATCGGGACCGTGGAGATGCGGCTCCGTTCGGTGGGCGAGCTCGAAAAAGAATGCGAGGTGGCGGTCGCGCAAGCGCGCGAGGCGACCCGAACGCAGCAGGCGCTCTCGTGCGTACTGCCGGACGGTCTCGAGAAATCGATACCGTCGATTGCCGGCCGCGTCTTCGTCACCGACGACCAGCGACTTGTCGACGAGACGGGACAGCAGGTCGAGCATTGCCGTCGGTTTGATGCCCTCGCCGGTACAGACGACCTCCGCCGCCTCGAGCGTCCAGCCGCCGGCAAACACCGAGAGGCGACACAACAGCCGCCGTTCCGTTGGCGACAAGAGGTCGTAACTCCAGTCGACTGTCGCTTCGAGCGTGCGTTGACGGGCCAGGGCCGTGCGGCTGCCCCCCGTCAGCAGGCGGAAGCGGTCGTTCAGGCGGTCGTTGATCTGATCGATGGACAACATGTTCAGGCGCGCTGCGGCCAGTTCAATCGCCAGCGGAATGCCGTCCAGACGCCGGCACACCTCGGCGATCACTCGAACGTTCGAGTCAGTGACGATAAAGGCCGGGGCAGCCGCCTTGGCGCGCTCGATCAAGAGCTGTGGTGCTTCCCGCTCGATCAGCGCGGCGGCCGAAAGAGCCTGCGCCCCTTCGTGGAGCGAGAGAGAAGGTACGCGCCACACGCGTTCGCCGAGAATGCCCAGTGCTTCGCGACTCGTCGCCACGATGCGAAGGTCCGAAGCCGCGTGCAGCAGTGTCTCGGCGAGGCCCGCGGACGCCGCGATGAGATGCTCGCAGTTGTCGAGCACCAACAGCACTTGTCGCGAGCGCAGGTAGTCGGACAAAACTTCGACCAGCGAACGCTCCGAGCCCTCTTGAACTCTGAGCACGGCGGCAACCGCATTCTTGACGAGATCCGGCGCTGAGAGTGGCGCGAGATCCACGATCCAGACGCCGTCGCGGAATTGGTCGAGCAGTTCGCCGGCCACTTGCACCGCCAGCCGTGTCTTTCCACAGCCGCCCGCACCCGTCATCGTCACTAACCGGCTGTTGCCGACCAGCCGCCGTACTTCTTCGATCTCGTGTTGGCGTCCCACGAAGCTCGTGATTTGTGCCGGCAAGTTGTGACGCGGCGCCTCGTGAACGGACCTTCGCGCCGTGTCTGCGTCCGTCTGCTGCAAGCTCCGAAGATCTGCCAGCAGCTCGCGTGCTGATTCGTATCGTCGCGCGACCCGCTTTTCGAGGCATCTGAAGATGATCCGCTCCAGCGCGATCGGGATCCGCGGATTTTGCATCACGATCGGCGGCGGTTCCGCCTTGGCAATCTGCTCCATCGTTTCTGCAGTCGTTGCGCCCCGGAAAGGACGCTGACCCGTTGCCAATTCGTACAGGGTCACGCCCAGGCTGAATAGATCGCTGCGGGCGTCGACGATGTGCCCCGCGACCTGCTCGGGACTCATGTACGGCGCGGACCCAATCACGACGCCCACCGCGGTCCCGGCTCTTGTGCGCACCTCCTGTGTCGCGACTAGCGCCTCCTTCTGGGTCGTCTTGGCGACACCGAAGTCGAGCACCTTCACCTGACCTCGCGGAGTGATCATCAGGTTGGCGGGCTTGATGTCGCGGTGCGTAATGCCCTTCGCGTGCGCGGCGTCGAGCGCGTCGGCCACCTGGGTGGCGATATCAATAATGGAGGCCGTCGGCTGCGGGCCGGCGTTGACGTGCCCCTCGAGCGTATGGCCCTCGACGTATTCCATAACGATGAATCGGACGCCGTGGCTTTCGCCGATGTCGTGGATCGTGGCGACGTTCGGGTGGTTCAGCGCCGACGCGGCTTTCGCTTCCCGCGAGAACCGCGCCATCCGGTCGGCATCACCGCCCAGTTCGGGCGGCAGGATCTTCAACGCGACCGCGCGTTCAAGCCGAGGATCGCGCGCCAGGTACACCTCGCCCATACCGCCGCGGCCGAGGAGCGACTCGACTTGGTAGGGACCCAGCGTCTGCCCCACGAGCGGACTCGATGCTTGGTCATCCGTGTTCCGTGCGGCGACCTCCAGCACCGGCGATTCGAGGAAGGGCTCGGCAGCGGTCTGGTAGGAGAGGAGCGAATCCACCTCGCGGCGCAGCGCGTCGTCTCCGGCGCACGCCGCGTCGAGAAACGCCGCGCGCTCGCCCGGTTGCCGGTCGAGCGCGGCTTGGTGGAGGCGCTTTACGGTCGCCCAGCGTTCCATCGGCTCGTCCCCAACAAGTTCGCGTTCGAACGGCCTACAGCGTTTTAAGGAAGGCGATTAACGCGCGCTTGTCAGCCGGCGAGAGCGTGAGCCCGAACTCGTGACCCTTCACCGCTCGAGTCGCGATACCGTAGCCCTTCCAGCCGGTTGGCACGTAATCATCGCGCAGACGGCGCGGATCGAACCAGTTTTCGAGCGTGGCCACCGAGCCGCTGTGCTCGAACGGTCCGCGATACCAGACGCCTTTGAGTGACGGCACCTTGTAGTAGCCCGTGCCGCGACGAGTTCTCAACGCGAGGTCGGGATTGGTCGCCACCGAACGCGGCATCACGTCGGCCGCCTCGATTCCTGTCGCTGCTGGCCGAAATCCCAGGGCGGGTATCAGTTTGTTGTTGGTGTAGAGCGGAGGTGTGTGACACGCCTGGCATCCCGCCCGTGCGAACACTTCCTGGCCGCGTCGTGTGAGCGGACTGGCGCCATTCGGATTCGTCGGCGGCTGCAGCGAGTACACAAATTGCGCAAGTGCGTACAGCTGTTCATCGCTGTATCGGCCGTTTGCAAATGGAAATGGCGATTCTCCCGTCGGTTCCGGGGCTGTCCGGTAGTCGTCGGCGACCGGGACGAAGGTCCCGTGCTTCGAATACAGATCAACCGACTGATTCAGCGCGGCGTACCGCATCAGGTCCGCGATGTCGCGGTGGCGCACCAGTCCGGTGTGATCGAGATAGCGCCGATCGTGCACGCCGATCAGATCGGGAATCTGGGCTGGCGTGTGAAAGCCAGTTCCGTGTCGCGCTTGAACGCCTGGAGGAATCGCGCGTCCATATTCGAGCATCTCCCGATATGTCATTGTCTCGAATGGCCGCGCGGGGTCTTGCTCTCCCAACCAGGGCACGGCGTACAGCATCTTCAAGAGCCGCCGAATGACAGGCAGCGCTGCCTCAGGCAGATCCGGCGGAGCGGTACCATCGAACGGGAAGTTGCCCTGCGCGCCTTTGACGATACTGCCGTCCGGCATCACACGCGTGTGACACGTGCCGCAACCGAGCAGACCGACCTCCACTTTGCCCTTCTCGCGGACGACATATCTGACAAATGGAACCGTGCCGTCGTGGGCGACGGGAATGCCAAGAGTCGTATAGTAGGATGCGTCGCGAAACTGTGCCGGCGAACCGGCGATGTCGTAGTCGATCGGTGTGTCGAAGACGACTTCCCCGATCCGGATCCACTCGTCGGCGGCCGTGATGTTCGAGAAATCGAAGGTGAGGATCTCGGGCTCGACGACCTTCAACCGCGCGAAGTACCCGGAAGGCTCTTGGTCCGGGTGGTAGACCGGATACGTTTTGTAGATCGGCCGGACCGGAATGCGGTAGTAGTAGTCGGCGGACACGGGGACCGGCGACGCGCTGGCAGTGGCCAGCGGCAGTTCCAGCGTCGCCATCGCGTGATCGTCCCAGGTTCTGGGAATCATCGTCGGCCGATTTTGTGTTCCGTTTTGCGCGGACAGGTTGACGCGAGCCACGGTGAAGGTTAGAACCGCAAGCGCGATCCGGACGCCGGCTCTCAGCTCTCGCATGGCAAGCCCTCCGATGAGGAAGGCGCCATCCGCCGCGGAAAACTGTCATGCCCGCTCGATCGGCCGCCACTGACCTGCTCGTCGCGTGGAGCGAGGGGGACGAATCCGCCTTCGACAAGCTCGTTCCCCTCGTTTACCAGGAACTCCACGCCTTGGCCCGGCACTACATGACAGGCGAGCGATCGGACCACACGCTCCAGGCCACGGCTCTCGTGAACGAGGCGTACGTTCGGCTGATTGACGTGAACCGGATCCGCTGGCAGAACCGGTCACACTTCCTCGCCATCGCCGCGCAGACGATGCGACGGATTCTCGTTGAGTTCGCCAGGCAACGGCATCGGCAGAAGCGCGGTGGCGACGCCGTGCGGGTACCGATCGATGACGTCGATATGCCTCAGGAGCAGACCGCTGATCTCGTTGCGTTGAACGACGCGCTGTCGACGCTGGCCAGCTTCGATCCCCGCATGGGACAGGTCGTCGAGTTGCGATTCTTCGGCGGACTGACCGTGCAGGAGACCGCAGAGGTGTTGAAGGTGTCGCCCGAGACGGTCATGCGGGATTGGAAGACGGCAAAGGTCTGGCTCCTCCGCGAGCTGAGTCGCTCATGACGCGACGCTGAAAACCTCGACGAACAGTGAAACAGCTCGTCGTCGGGACAGCGACGAGCCGAGAACCTCAGACGGTCAAAAAAACCGCCGCCTTGCGTCGTTTCCTTCGATTTTCTCGACCACCCAGCGAAAAACGCGCCGAGTGTGCCCAGCAGTGTGCCCAGACCGTGTGCCGAAAACGAATAGAACGCCGACGATGCAAAGCCCTCGTGTCGTTGCATTTGCCGTCAAAAGGCAACGGTTTGAACGGCAGTCGCCTACATCGTTTCGCTCTCGGCCATTTTCGAGTAAGTGTCTTGGTCACGTATACTTGCAGACGTGCGGTGAGGTGGCCGAGTGGCTGAAGGCGGCGGTTTGCTAAGGCTGCCGGGAATCACAGAACGGGCCTGAAATTGACGATTTCAGGCCCGTTTTTTTATTGGAGTCTTGGTTGGCGTTGGCTGCCGGATGATGACCCTCGGACCGCGTTTGGGCACACTGATGGGCACACTAGAGGCGATGCCAACGTGTGCCTATAAGGCACACATTGTGCTACGCTGATGGCAGTGAAGTACTTCGCCTGGGACGACGCGAAGAACGCGAAGCTCAAGGCGGACCGCGGCATCGGGTTCGAGGACATCGTCTTCCACATCGAGCGCAGCGATCTGCTCGACATCCTGGAACATCCAAACCCCGACCGTTACGCCGGCCAACGCATCTTCGTCGTCCGGCGCGAGGGCTACGTGTACTTGGTGCCGTTCGTGGAGGACGAGGGCGCGGTGTTCCTAAAGACGATCATCCCGAGCCGGAAGGCGACGAAGCAGTACTTGGGCGAGGAGTCAGACGATGAAACTTGATGCTGACGAAAAGGACTTGCTTGACTCCGTCGAGCGCGGCGAATGGAAGCCCGCCAAGGGAGGCAAGCGCGAGCGCAGTCGGTACTCCCGCTTCGCCAAGGCCACGTTCCGCAAGGATCGCCGGCTGAACATTCGCCTGTCGAGCAAGGACCTGGAGGCGATTCAGAAGCGAGCACTCGCGGAAGGGTTGCCCTACCAGACATTGATTTCGAGCCTGCTGCACAAGTACGCGTCCGGCCGCCTCAAAGAGGTCTGAGGACAG
>Ga0310810_10003379_pt1 | contig 17383 bp, 17 predicted proteins | sample NCmetagenome_FD_207641 | JGI IMG/M metagenome (GOLD analysis project Ga0310810, IMG submission 207641) | Soil microbial communities from experimental microcosm in Duke University, North Carolina, United States - NC | ecosystem: Engineered > Artificial ecosystem > Soil microcosm > Unclassified ... | reverse complement strand
AGGATGAAGTTGATAGGCGCGCCGAATAAGACCATTATCAGGGGGTTGCGGAAAAGCCGGTAGGCCAGCTTCCTGAGGCGAGACGAGGCCTGATATTCGGCAACGGTGAGGGTCTCCACGTCGCCGCGGCCACGGCGATCGAGGTTTCCTGTGGTGGCGTGATGCTCGGCATGTCCCCTCTTCCAGCTGTAGTAGGGAGTGAGCGTCAACACGCTCAGTGCCCGTCCCACGAAGTCATTTGCGGCTCGCGATCTGAAGAATGAGCTGTGACCGCAGTCGTGCTGGATGATGAAAAGCCGAACGAGCAGCCCGGCAGCCGGGATCGCCAGCAGTAAGGTCAGCCAGTAATGGTCATGCGATCCCCACGCCATGACCGCGAGGAACGCAATGAAAGCTGTCGCGGTGGTAATCAGCTGAAAGATGCTTCGCTTTGTATCGGCACCATAAGTTGTGAACCGCCGGGAAAGCATCGGTCCCAGCGCAACTGCGGTCCAAGGCTCGAGAATGTCCGTTCGCTCCGAGGCAGTCACCGACGAAACCCCCGCCTCCGCGGCCCTGACGAAGAGCCGCCAATCTTCTCGCGATAGACGATCCTGCCCTTGGAGAGATCGTACGGAGTCATTTCAACGTGGACGCGGTCGCCAACGATTGAGCGGATCCGATAGCGGCGCATCTTGCCGGCCGTATAGGCGATGATCCGGTACTGATTGTCGAGCATCACCCCGAACCGCCCGTCCGGGAGAATCTCGTCGATCACGCCTTCAATTGTCAGCAGTTCTTCTTTCGCCATCCGTAGACCATCCGCGTTCGCCGAGATGCCCTTCAGCGGGCCGCTCGTGGCTAACTGGCGTTAAGGATGGAGAGAGCGCGATAGCGCGAAAAACCGTCGATAAGGGCTGATAGCGCGGCTCTGATAGCGATCCCCTGAATCAAAAGATACGCCAATATTGGACCAGGCGCCTGAAACCGGTTCGTGCTTTGGCCTCGTAATGAGCCACGGACTCCCCATATTTGGCATATCGCTGGCAATCGCTTTCGTAAGCGTCGGCGACTGAGAGACCATTGCGCTCCCGCTTACAGCAAGGAGATCGGTCTCATGGACCTCAACCTATTGCTTCACCGGCATCAGGTCGCGCTAATGCTTCAGGAAAAGGCCGCCAACGCGGAAGAGCGGCGGGCGTTTCGCCAATTCGCTCGAGATTTTTCTGTGCAAATCCGGATGACGCCCACGGAGAGCGGCGCTCCGGAAGCTGATTGTGGATTTCCGAAATGAGCGACAGCAAGGCCGCAGAGAATCAAACCGGTCGTCCCACGGTTCCACGGACCAAGCAGTTTCGCCGAAAACCTTCATCGACGCTCCCAACTCCGGAGCAGCTTCGGCGGCAGGACGCTGCGCTTAGGTCGGCCTGGCAAAATCTGCGCGAATCAGGGCCGGTGATCACTTTTCTGAATAGCCATAATGAGCGTCTTGGTGGCCAGCCGCTCCATATCGCGATCGCGAGTGACGCAGGTTTGCTTCGTGTCGAAGTTCTGCTCGACGAGATCGGTCAAGGGTTGGCTCCGCGGCTATGACCAATTGGACAAAGGCGAAATGAGCGGCATTGGCGACGATTTCCCGCAAGAAGGCGGGCACATGAGCTCAATGTTCGGACGCATCGTGCGTACATCCGACCCACGACGGCCGTACACGGCCATCTTGACGCACGACCAATGCGCCGAAACGCAATCTTCGTTTGCCACGATGCGGGAGGCGGAAGATTTCATTCGCCGAAACACCCCGCGACCGAGACCGCGCAGTACCTTCTGGGACCGCGAGGCACCGGAAGATTGATCACACAAAGGTCGTTTGATGCGCAGCGTTACGGATCGAGAAAAAGCGCATAACTAGCCGTTAGCATCGCGAGCAGAAAGCGTCCGCAATGGTCGAAAACAGACACTAGCGTGAACTGAAGAAGGCCCCGTGATTGCTCGCGGGGCCTTCTCAATTTCAGCAGTTCTGACCCGTCAGACGATTACTCGTCATCCCCCGTCAGGAACGCCGGGATGTGATCCGGCTCGCGCTCGGGGCGGTCGCCGTCCTCGCGCTCGCGACGCGGCCCACGATCGCCGCGGTCGCCGCGAGGTCCGCGGTCGTCGCGGTCGCGCGGACCGCGATCCCGGTCGCCGTGATCGCGGCGCGGGCCCCGATCGCCACGGTCGCCGCGACCGCCTCGATCGTCGCGGCCGCCACGGCCATGCCGCCCACGGTCGCCGCGAGGTCCGCGGTCTCCGCCTTCACGCGGCTCGCGCGGCGGACGCGTGTCGGGCAGCTCCTCACCGGTCTCCTGGTCGACCAGCCGCATCGACAGGCGGACCTTTCCGCGCGGGTCGATCTCGAGCAGCTTGACCTTCACTTCCTGGCCTTCGGAGAGGACGTCGCGGACGTTCTCGACCCGCTCGTTCTTGATCTCAGAGACGTGGACCAGCCCGTCCTTGCCCGGCATGTAGGTTACGAAGGCGCCGAAATCGACGACGCTCGCCACCTTGCCGGTGTAGATGGTGCCGACTTCCGGCTCGGCGACGATGCCCTTGATCCAGTTGCGCGCGGCCTCGATCTGCGAAAGGTCCGACGAGGCGATCTTGATCACGCCCTCGTCGTCGATGTCGACCTTGGCGCCGGTGGTCGCGACGATCTCGCGGATCACCTTGCCGCCGGTGCCGATGACTTCGCGGATCTTGTCCTTGGGGATCTGCATCGTCTCGATGCGCGGCGCGTGGGCGCTCAATTCCTGGCGGGATTCGCCGAGAGCCTTGGCCATCTCGCCGAGGATGTGCGCGCGGCCGTCCTTCGCCTGCGCAAGCGCGGTCTTCATGATCTCCTCGGTGATGCCGGCGACCTTGATGTCCATCTGAAGCGAGGTGACGCCCTCGCTGGTGCCGGCGACCTTGAAGTCCATGTCGCCGAGATGGTCCTCGTCGCCGAGGATGTCGGAGATCACCGCATAGTCCTTGCCCTCGAGGATGAGGCCCATGGCGATGCCCGCGACCGGACGCTTCAGCGGAACGCCGGCGTCCATGAGGGCAAGCGAGCCGCCGCACACCGTCGCCATCGAGCTCGAGCCGTTGGACTCGGTGATGTCTGACAGCACGCGGATCGTATAGGGGAACTCCTCCATGCTCGGCAGCATCGGGTGAAGCGCGCGCCAGGCGAGCTTGCCGTGGCCGACCTCGCGCCGTCCCGGAGCACCGAAGCGGCCGACTTCGCCGACCGAGTAGGGCGGGAAGTTATAGTGAAGCATGAAGCGCTGGTAGGAGAGGCCCTCCAGCCCGTCGATCATCTGCTCGGCGTCCTTGGTGCCGAGGGTGGTGGTGACGATCGCCTGCGTCTCGCCACGCGTGAACAGCGACGAGCCGTGGGTGCGAGGCAGGAAGCCGACCGCGATCTCGATCGGGCGGACGGTCTTGGTGTCGCGGCCGTCGATTCGGCGGCCTTCCTTGAGGATCGCGCCGCGGACGATGTCGGCTTCCAGGCTCTTGACGAGCTTGGACGCGACCAGCTGGTCCTGCGGGTCGGCTTCGGCGAAGGCTTCGGCGGCCTTGGTGCGGGCGGCATTGAGCGCGTTGGAGCGCTCCTGCTTGTTGGTAAGTTTGTAGGCGGCGTCGATGTCGGCGCCGACGAGGTCCTTGAGCTGCTTCTTGATCGCGGCCTTGTCGGCGGCGGGAGCGAGCTCCCACGGCTCCTTGGCGGCCTGCTCGGCGAGCTTGATGATCGCCTCGATCACCTTCTGGCTCTCGCGATGGGCGAACATGACCGCGCCCAGCATCTGCTCTTCGGACAGCTCCTTGGCCTCGGATTCGACCATCATCACCGCATTGCGGGTGCCGGCGACGACCAGGTCGAGATCGCTTGTCGCGATCTCAGCCTGGCTCGGGTTGAGGATATACTCACCGTCCTTGAAGCCGACGCGCGCGGCGCCGATCGGCCCCATGAAGGGCACGCCGGAGAGGGTGAGGGCGGCGCTCGCCGCGATCATCGCGAGGATGTCGGGCTCGTTCTCGCCGTCGTAGCTCATGACCTGCGCGATCACGAGGATCTCGTTGTAGAAGCCCTCGGGAAAGAGCGGGCGGATCGGGCGGTCGATCAGGCGGCTGGTCAGCGTTTCCTTCTCGGTCGCTCCGCGCTCGCGCTTGAAGAAGCCACCGGGAATGCGGCCGGCAGCGGAGAATTTCTCCTGGTAGTGGACGGTCAGCGGGAAGAAATCCTGCCCCTGCTTGACCGACTTTGCGGCGGTGACTGCGCACAGCACCACGGTTTCGCCGAGAGTCGCCATGACGGCGCCGTCGGCCTGGCGGGCAACGCGGCCCGTTTCGAGCTTCAGGGTCTTGCCGCCCCACTCGATTTCGACTGTTTTCGTGTTGAACATCATCATTTCCTTACCGGAGGCCGGATGCCTTCCGGGTTCAGCTTTTCGCGAACTAGCCGGTTCGCGGTCGGTTCGGGGCGTTCTTCTAGCCCCTCGAACGCCCCGCCGAATTGCGGGACTTGTCGATAACGAAGCGGCCCCGAATTGGGGCCGCGATTGGTCTTGTGTTTACTTACGCAGACCGAGTTTTGCGATCAGGTCGGTGTAGCGCGTCTCGTCGTTGCGGCGAAGGTAATCGAGCAACGAGCGGCGCTGGTTGACCAGCATCAGAAGGCCGCGCCGCGAATGGTTGTCCTTGGCGTGGCTCTTGAAGTGCTGGGTGAGGTTGTTGATGCGCTCGGTCAGGATCGCGACCTGAACTTCCGGCGAACCGGTGTCGCCCTTGCCGCGCGCATGCTCCTTGATGAGCGCCTGCTTGCGCTCCACGGTAATCGACATCGGTTCACTCCTATTCGTTCAAAGGTTGAAGCCCCTGACGACCTTCAGGCCGTCGGCCGTGGCTTCGACCAGAGCGACCGGAGTTTCCTCCGCCATCGCAAGGCTCAGCCCCGGCTTTGCGGGGACCCCGAACAGCATCTGTCCGTGACGGAGCAGACGGGCCTGGTCGGGAGTGACGGGGAGGGCCGGGATGTCGTCCAGCGCCGCGGTTAGCGGCAGTACCGTCTCCGTCAGTCGGCGCGCCTTAGCGGCTTCTTCGAGAAAGTCCAGCGAAATGGCTGATTCCAGCGAGAAGGGCCCGGCGCGCGTTCGCCTTAGATAGGAAACGTGTCCGACGGTTCCAAGCGCATGGGCGATGTCGCGGGCAAGGCTGCGGATGTAGGTACCTTTGGATACTTCCGCGGACAGCGTCACTCCATGTAGCTGCTCTTCGCGCGGAGAAGCGGAGACGCGTAGGGAGTGCACCGTCACGGTGCGAGCCATCATCTCCACGCACTCACCGGCACGAGCACGCGAATAGGCCGCCTTTCCGCCGATCTTGAGCGCGGAATAAGCGGGCGGCACCTGGTCGATCTGGCCGGAGAAGCGCGGGAGTACGGCTTCGACCTGCTCAAGCGTCGGGAGCACGTCGCTTGCCGCGACGACTGTGCCTTCGGCGTCGAGCGTGTCGGTTTCCTGACCGAAGGATGTCGTGAAGTCATAGCTCTTGATCGCATCGAGCATGCGGCCGCAGAGCTTGGTCGCTTCGCCGAGTGCGATCGGGAGAACGCCGCTCGCAAGCGGATCGAGCGTGCCGCCATGGCCGACCTTGGTCTTCGGCTCGCCGGCCTCGCGAAGGATGCGCTTCACCGCGCTGACGGCAGAAGTCGAGCCGAGACCGACCGGCTTGTCGAGGATGATCCAGCCGTGGAGCACTATTTGCGCGGAAGCGAGAGGCTCAGCTGTCGCGCGCGGCTCTCGTTCAGGCGCTCGAAGAAATGCTTTCGACAGAGCGCAATGTAGCGGTCGTTGCCGCCGATCTCGGTCTGCTCGCCGCTCGCGACCGCATGGCCTTCTTCATCGACGCGGAGATTCATGGTCGCCTTGCGGCCGCATTCGCACACAGCCTTTAGCTCGACGAGGTTGTCGGCAAGCGCGAGGAGCGCTGCCGAGCCGGGGAAGAGCTTGCCCTGGAAGTCGGTCCTGAGGCCGTAGCAGAGAACGGGAATACCGAGCTGATCGGCGACTTCGCACAGCTGCAGCACGTGCCGCTGCGAAAGGAATTGCGCTTCGTCGACCAGAATGCAGTCAAGCGATCGCTTCTTCAGCTCCTCGCCGATCGCTTCATACAGGTCGACGCTGTCATCGTAGCTGTGGGCCGGCGCCGAAAGCGCGATGCGTGAGCCGATTACGCCAGTGCCTGCGCGTTCGTCGAGGCGCGCCGTCCACAGCATCGTTTCCATGCCGCGCTCGCGATAATTGAAATCCGCCTGGAGAAGGGTGGTCGATTTTCCGGCGTTCATCGCTGCGTAGTAGAAATAAAGCTTCGCCATCGTCGCCCCGGTTACGGGCGGCGATGCGAACTGTCACCTAGTCGAGGCTGACTGGACTGCGCGAATTAACCTGCGGCGGCGCTAGCGATTCCCGGATCGATTGAATTGCGCAGCTGCGCGCTTCTTCCGGGATCACCACCGTTGTGAAGCGATCGATCTGCGGCCCAGCCCCGTGGCGGCGAAAAACCAAAGTGTTCGCATCGGTTGCGGCACCCGCGCAGCCGGTATTGAATTGCAGGCGATACCACTGGTTGTCCCGGTCCTTCACGAAGAACACGTCGCCGTGGCCGCGGACAGACTGCTGAACGTCACCGTAGGGAATCGTCGTTTCCCTGTCGGAGACTCCGGCCAGATGCTGCATCATTGGCGAAGCGAGGAGCGGTGCAGCAACCAGCGCAGAACCGATGGCGAAAATGGCTTTGAGCATCGCGTATCTCCTTGGACCGGGCGCATCCATAGCCGCATGCCGCTGAACGGTTGCTGTCCCGTTCGGTCCCCCTGTAATGCAAGGGGCCGATCAGCCCAGGTCGAGACCGCTCAACTCACCAGAAGAAATTCGGAATTACGTCAATCACTTCGCCCGTCCACATGTCAACGAGGAGCGCATCGTTGTAATAGCGGATCCACCGCGTTCCCGCAGGAGCCGGCGGCAGCCGATACATCCACGGGTCAGAGATCCAGTAGCTGCTCGAGTAATATTGCGGCCACAGGCGCCAGCCGATCGAGAACAACCGATATGCCCAGCCGTATGGATCGCGGTAGCGGCGCAGGTGAAACGCCGACCGGTTTCGCTGCCGCCAATTGCTCCAGTCATATTGTCGATTGTTGCGCCATTCACGGTTCCAGTGCGGCCGCGCGCGCTCGGCGCGGAGCGGCGGCTCGGTGCCGATGCGCGGCGTCCGGCTGACGACCGGAGGACGAATGCGCTGCGCATTCGGAATCTGAGTGACTCGCCGTTCAACCCTTTTGTTCTCAACTCTTGGCACAACAGTGGTGCGGCGTTGCTCCACCGTCTCGTTCCGAACGCGCCGGCGCATTTCAGGACGGGAAGTCTGTGTTGCTGTCGAGACTGGCGGAGTGGACGGGTTGTTGATGACGCGACGTTCCCCAGTGCCTGGCCTGACACGTGTAACAGTCCCGCTCTCGCGCTCGTGCTGAACCTTCCTGTGCTGCGTCTCGACCCTGTTCTGGTTTTGCTGATCGGCCATGGCGAACGCGGAGGTCGCGGCTGCGCCGGCCAAAAGGAGTGCGATCGGAAGCTTGTACATGCTCGCCTCTCTCGTCGGTTGACCAGCCGCCGGGTTGCTCCTGCGCGTACGCCTTTTACATCCGTATGTTCACGTACCAGCGAACGGGACGGCTGTCGGTCGAGGCGGTCAGTCGCTCCCGAGATCCTGCGCGATTTTTTCGCTCCGCAGCAGCCGCTCGATATGGCTTCCCTCGTCGAAGCTTTCGTCTGACACGAACTTGAGCTTCGCGGCATATTTGATGCGGACCTGGTGAGCGACCTCGCGCTGGAGGAACGCGGTGTTCTGGCGGAGCGCCGTCAGTACGGCTTCCTCGTCCTGCCCAAGCAGCGGCTTCACGAACACGGTAGCGTGCCGAAGATCGGCAGACATCCGCACTTCAGTGATGCTGACCAGGTGCGATTGCAGAACATCGTCGTGGACATCGCCTCGCTGGAGCAACTCGCTCAAGACGTGACGCACCTGCTCGCCCACTCGAAGCAGCCGGACCGACCGTCCTTCGGCGGTTTCGTTGCGCCGCATTTAGGCTTTGTCCTCGGTGTAGAACGTGAGGCGGTTGCTTGCGGGATCGGCGATGGTGATTTCCCAGGATGCCCACGGTTGCAGCTGCGGCTCGCCGGGCCTGGAGTTTCCGAACTCCTTGGATCGAAGCTCCGCCATATAGGACTTCACGTCGTCGACCGGGATGCGCAGCGCAGCGCCCGGACAACCGTCGCCATAATGCTCCGACAGGTGTAGCAAACAGTCGCCCTTCTTCACCGCCATGTAGAGCGGCGCCCATTCCTCGAAGCGATGCTCGAACACGAGCTCGAAGCCGAGGAAGCCCAGGTAAAAGTCCTTGGTGCGCTTCTCGTCGAAGCTCCGGAGGATCGGCGTTGGATGTCCGAGCATTATTGCCACGATGCGTCACCCCAACGAAGGCTGGGGTCCAAGTGGATGCAAATCACAGAGTGCATCGCTTTTCTCCGACATGGATGCCAGCCTTCGCTGGCATGACGGTTAGAGAGTGCGGGCCCTTTCCTCGACCTCGAATACTTCGAGATTGTCGCCGGGCTTGATGTCGTTCGTGTCGGCCAGCATCACGCCGCACTCCTGCCCCGAGGTGACTTCCGTGACGTCGTCCTTGAAGCGCCTGAGCGAGCTGATCGTCGTCTTCGACACGATGACGTCCTCGCGCGTCAGGCGGGCGTTGAGGCCCTTGCGGATGACGCCTTCGAGGACGAGCAGGCCGGCCGCCTTGTCCCTCTTGCCCGCGGGGAAGACTTCCTGGACCTTGGCCCGCCCGACGATCGTCTCGATGATCTCGGGCCCGAGCTCGCCCGCCATCGCGCCCTTCACCCAGTCGGTGAGGTGGTAGATGACATCGTAATAGCGGAACTCGACCTTGTTGCGGTCCGCGACTTCCCGTGCCTTGGCGTTCGGGCGGACGTTGAAGCCGATGATGGGCGCGCCGCTCGCGGATGCGAGAGTGACGTCGCTCTCCGTGATCGCGCCGACGCCCGAATGGAGGACACGGACTCGAATCTCGTCTGTCGAGAGTCGATTGAGCGCGTGGACGATCGCTTCGATCGAACCCTGGACATCGGCCTTGATGACCAGGGGCAACTCCTTGGTTGTCGACGCATGGCTCGCGAACATGTTCTCGAGGCTCATCGGCGCCGAGGTCGTGCGCTTCTTGTCGAGCACGCCCTGGCGATAGCTCGCGACTTCGCGGGCCCGCGCCTCGTTCTCGACGACTGTGAAGGGGTCGCCCGCCGACGGGACGACGGAGAGGCCGAGGACCTCAACCGGAACGGAGGGCCCAGCTTCCTTCACCTGGCGGCCGTGGTCGTCGATCATCGCCCGGACCTTGCCGCTTGAAGCGCCCGCAACGAACACATCGCCGACGCGAAGGGTGCCCCGCTCGACGAGCACGGTCGCGAGTGGGCCGCGGCCCTTGTCGAGCTTCGCTTCGATCACCGTACCCTCGGCGGCACGTTCCGGGTTGGCCTTCAGCTCGAGGATTTCGGCCTGGAGCTGGATCGCTTCGAGAAGTTTGTCGAGGTTGGTCTTCTTGGTCGCCGAGACTTCGACGTCCTGAACCTCACCCCCCATGTCCTCGACGATGATCTCGTGCTGCAGCAGCTCCTCGCGGACCTTCTGCGGCTTGGCTTCGGGCTTGTCGATCTTGTTGATCGCAACGATCATCGGCACGCCCGCCGCCTTGGTGTGGTTGATCGCCTCGACCGTCTGCGGACGAAGCCCGTCATCGGCGGCGACGACCAGGACGACGATGTCGGTCACGTTGGCGCCGCGGGCGCGCATCTCGGAGAAGGCCTCATGGCCCGGCGTGTCGAGGAAGGTGATCTTCGACTTGTCGGGAAGGCTGACCTGGTAGGCGCCGATATGCTGCGTGATGCCGCCGGCTTCGTGCGCGACGACGTCGGCGCCGCGGATCGCGTCGAGCAGCGACGTCTTTCCGTGGTCGACGTGGCCCATGATCGTGACGACCGGCGGCCGCGTCCTGAGCGTTTCCGGAGCATCGACGTCCGCCGACGTATCGATGTCCACGTCGGCTTCGCTCACGCGCTTGATTCGGTGGCCGAACTCGGTGACCAGGAGCTCGGCGGTGTCCTGGTCGATTGTCTGGGTGAGCGTGACGGGCATGCCCATCTTGAAGAGCGCCTTGACCAGGTCCGCGCCCCGCTCGGCCATCCGGTTGGCGAGCTCCTGGACGGTGATCGCTTCGGGCACGACCACGTCGCGAACCTGCTTGGCCGACGGGCCAACCTCCATGTGGTGCCGCTTTTCCTTCTCGCGGGCGCGGCGCAGCGCGGCAAGCGACCTGGCGCGGCTGTCGTCCTCGTCCGAAAGGGCGCGGGTGACGGTGAGCTTGCCGCGCTGGCGGTGCTCGTCGCGGCCGCGGCTCGGACGCGCGGGTTCAGGTCGCTTGGGCGCGGGCGCATGACCGCCCGGACGCCGAGCAACCGTGCGCTCTTCTTCCTCTTCCTCGACCGCCGGGGCGGCGATTTCGGCGACGGAAGGAGCTTCCTCTGCGCGGCGGGCGTCTTCCTCCGCCTTCAGCCGCGCCTCTTCGGCCGCCGCTTCCTCGGCCTTGCGATTCTCTTCGGCTCGGCGGCGCTCGTCCTCGCTTTGTGCGGTGCGTTTCCGCTCGTCGCGGCGGCGAGCCTCTTCCAGCGACGCAAGACGTGCTTCCTCTGCCTCGCGAAGCAGCTTGGTCTGCATTTCCTTGCGGGCGGCAATATCGTCGGCAGGAGACGGCTTGCGTGCGGCGGGCGCGGCAGCAGCGGGCTTTGGCGCAAGCTTCGGCGCCTCGGCAACGGGCTCGGGCTTGGGAGCTTCCGGTGGCGGAGCTTCGCCCGGGCGACCGAGGATTCGCCGCTTCTTGACCTCGACCACGACCGTGTTGGAGCGGCCGTGGCTGAAGCTCTGCTTGACCTTGCCGGTCTCGACCGTGCGCTTGAGGCCCAGCGGCGGCCGGGTTCCAAGCTTCGGTTTTTCGGTCTGGTCTGCCATTCTATTCCTTACTCAGTTTCTTCAGCCGAACCGGTCCTCAAGGCGGGTTCGCCGCCTTCAGGACCTCGATCGGGGCCAGTAAAAGCCCGCCACCTGGCAATCGCGTGCCGGACACGCGAAGCGGCGGCGGGATCGGTCAGGGCGACATGTACCACATTCTCGCGGCCAAGTGCCAATGACAAGATAGTGCGCGGCAACGGGAAGTTCAGCCCCTCTTGCTGCCCTCCGCTTACTCTCCATGCCTGGTCGAGCTTCCGGCGCCCGTCGTCGCCGGCGTCGGCGGCGTGGATGAGCAGCGCGACCTTGCCCGATCGGGCGGCGGCTTCGACCTTGTCGGCGCCATTGATGAGGTTGCCGGACCGAGCCTCCATCCCAAGCCGGTCGAGCGCGTTTTGGCGAAGAGCGGCCTCCGTGCGAGCGCCGAGATCAGCAGGCACGGCGACATCATGCGTCTTGAACGCGCGTTGGAGCGCAGGCTTAAGCCTGCCTTTGGCGTTGGCTGCATCGAGTTCGCCGCGAGTGACCCCGATCCAGGCGCCGCGGCCTGGAGCGCGGGCGCGCACGTCCGGCGCCACGCTGCCATCCGGGCCGAGCGCGAGGCGGATCAGTTCATCCTTCGTGCCTTTTCGGCGCGTGAGGATGCACGTCCGCTCCGGGACGTGCGGCTCAGCTTCGTCTGCTAGTGCGACGTGATCATTCCGGGGATTCCGCATCGGCGGCCTCCTCGGATTTTTCGGAGCCTTGCGCAGGCTCCTCGTCCTCGAACCAGTGGGCCCGCGCGGCCATGATGATCTCGTTGCCCTGCTCCTGGCTGAGGCCATAGTCGGCAAGAATGCCGCCCTTGTCCTCGGGACGGTTGCTGGGTTCGCGCTGGCGGCGCTGCTCGGGCCGCTTCTTCTGCACCAGCTCGTCTGTGGCGAGGTCGGCGAGATCGTCGAGCGTCTTGATGCCCGCCTTGCCGAGAGTCACCAGCATGGCTTCGTTGAGGTGCGGCATTTCGGCGAGATCGTCGGAGACGCCGAGCTTGCGGCGCTCCTCGCGGGATGCGGCTTCGCGGCGTTCCAGCGCCTCGGTCGCGCGGTTCTGAAGCTCGGACGCAATATCGTCGTCGAGACCCTCGATCGAGGCGATTTCCTCGACGGGGACGTAGGCGACCTCCTCGAGGCTGGTGAAGCCTTCGGCGACCAGCAGCTGAGAAAGCGTCTCGTCGACGTCGAGCTCGTTTTGGAATAGGGATGAGCGCTCGACGAACTCGCGCTGGCGCTTTTCGCTCGCGTCGGCCTCGGTGAGGATGTCGATCTGGCTGGCGGTGAGCTGGCTCGCGAGACGCACGTTCTGGCCGCGGCGGCCGATTGCCAGGCTCAATTGATCGTCGGGGACGACTACCTCGATCCGGCTTTCTTCCTCGTCGATGACGACGCGGCTGACGGTCGCCGGCTGAAGTGCGTTCACGACGAAGGTCGCAAGGTCCTGGCTCCAGGGGATGATGTCGATCTTCTCACCCTGGAGCTCCTGGACGACTGCCTGGACCCTGCTGCCCTTCATGCCGACGCAGGCGCCGACCGGGTCGATCGAGCTGTCGTGGCTGATGACTCCAATCTTGGCGCGGCTGCCCGGATCGCGGGCGGCGGCCTTGATCTCGATGATGCCATCGTAAATCTCGGGCACTTCCTGAGCGAACAGCTTCTTCATGAAGTCGGGGTGAGCGCGGCTGAGGAAGATTTGCGGTCCGCGTGCTTCGCGCCGGACGGCCATGATCAGCGAGCGGATGCGGTCACCAACGCGAACCATCTCGCGCGGGATTTGCTGATCGCGGCGGATGACGCCCTCGGCGCGGCCGAGATCAACGACGATGTGGCCGAACTCGACCCGCTTGACGACGCCGGTGATGACCTCGCCGACGCGGTCCTTGAATTCCTCATGCTGGCGCTCGCGCTCGGCATCGCGGACCTTCTGGAAGATCACCTGCTTGGCGGCCTGGGCGGCAATTCGACCGAACTCGATCGGGGGAAGCGGATCGACGATGAAGTCGCCGATCGACGCGCCCTTCTGAAGCTTCTGCGCTCCCTTTTCGTCGATCTGCTTGAAATGATCCTCGGGCTCCTCAACCACCTCGAGCACGCGCCACAGGCGGAGGTCGCCGCTGGTCGGATCGAGCTTCGCGCGGATGTCGTTCTCGGCGCCGTAGCGTGCCCTGGCGGCGCGCTGGATGGCGTCCTCCATCGCCTCGATGACGATGCCCTTGTCGATCAGCTTCTCGCGCGCGACGGCGTCGGCGATCGCGAGCAGCTCCGCCTTGTTGGCGCTGACGGCGGCGGGTGCGGTGGCCATTGGTATTAGTCCTCTATCGTCTGAATTGAGTCAGCGCCTTCAGTGCTGAGCGGCGCGGTGGCGTTGATGAGCTTGTCGGTCAAGAGCAGCTTGGCCGATGCGATCTCGGAAAAAGGCAGCAAGTGGGCCGCGCCGGACTTGTCGGTAAGCTTCACATTGTCTGCGTTGACGCCTTCCAGGGTGCCGGAGAATTGCTTCCGCTCTCCTCGAGGTTCCTTGAGCGAAATGCGGGCATCGTAACCGGCCCAGTCGGCATAATCCTTGAGGCGCGTTAGCGGCCGATCAATGCCCGGAGAGCTGACCTCGAGCCGGTAGCTACCTTCGATTGGATCATGACTGTCGAGCCAGTCGGACAGACGCCGCGAAATCGCTTCGCAATCGGCTAGATCGAGCTGCCTGGTGTCCCGCCGCTCGGCCATCACCTGAAGCGTCGGGTCGGACGCGCCGCCGATCATCGCCACTCGCACGAGATCGAAGCCGAGGCTGTTCACCTCGGGCTCGATGTCTCTCGCAATCGTCGCGATGTCGGTCACTCAAAATACCTTGCTCATGGCCCAAGCGTCTCTCGGACCGGAGCCGCGGGGCCCCAGCCTCAGGCATCTGGCGATGTCAGAGGAGAGAGCGGCGATATAGGCCGAGGCGGAGTGACTCGCAAGGCGAACCTGACGACCGTAAAACAGGCGCATGATTGTCGCCGCACTGCTCCTTGCCACTGCTTCTCCCGATCCGATCGTTGGAATTTGGGAGGGGGCATCCTTATGCCAGGTGAAGCCGTCGCCGTGCCACGATGAGCGTGTGGTTTATCATGTGACGGCCCTTGCGAAGGGCCGGTACCAGATTGCGGGGTACAAGGTCGTATCCGGCAAGGAGCAGTTCATGGGCAACGTGGAGGTTGGCCTCGACCCCAAAAGCGGCAGCTTGTCTGGAAAGACGATCGACCGGTCGGGCAGATCGAGCTCATGGACGTTCGTTCGGCACGGTAATCATTTGAGCGGGAGGCTGATCAGCGATGGCGCATTGTTCCGCCTCATCGAGGTGACGAAGCGCTGAAACGAACGTAATACGCGCGCCGCCCTAGGCGGCCCTGAAGACCCAGTGGCGGTTGACGAAGAAACTCACCCACGGCGTCACGAACATCATCAATGGAACCGGCGCCAGCGGCGGCAGGCCAAGAGCCGATACCAGCAGCCACACCCATGCCGTGTTCACCACGAAGGCAAGAAACGCGCTGGTAAGAAAACGGCCGACTTTCGCGGGATCATCCCGCGCCGTTCCGTTGGCAAAGCTCCAGTAATTGTGAGCAACATAACCTGCGCAAAGGCCGCAGGCGGTGCTGACCGCATTGGCCTTCAGGGGCGCCACTTGAGCGAACAAAGTGAGCGTTGAATAGATAAGGGTCGCGAACTGGCTGACGCAAAAACCGGCGATCACATAGCGGATGAATTGGCGGCCAGCCGGCTTCGCGAGCAGCTTTTCGAACTGGAACCGATTGCGCAATTCGGCGAGAATCATGCGGCGCGGACTCTGGGCATCGGTTCGGCCACGGTCATCGTCGGCACTGGAGACGCCATTCGGGGAAGATTTGCCGACTCTGGCGCGAAAAGACGCGACTTCACGAAGCCCCAGCGGCAGAGCCGGTACGTGAAGGCGGTTGAAAGCACTCCCAGGCCGTAGATGCAGCTGCGGCGAAAATTGATGCTCGACGCTTCCGGGAAATATTTGGTCGGGCACGAGATTTCGCCGATCGCGAATCCGGACCACATCGCCTGTGCGATCATCTGATTGTCGAAAACGAAGTCGTCCGAGCAAGCGAGCAAAGGCAGCTGTTCGAGCATGCGCCGGCTCCAGGCTCGGTAGCCCGTGTGATACTCGCTGAGCTTCGCGCCCATCAGCAGGTTCTGGAATGCCGTGAGCAAGCGGTTCGCGATATATTTGTAGCGGGGCATTCCGCCCGACAGCGCGCCGCCGCCGAGGATGCGCGACGCGAATACCGCATCATAATGGCCCGAGGCGATCATGCCGGCCATCGCGGTGACCAGCTTCGGCGTGTACTGATAATCTGGATGGAGCATCACGACGATGTCGGCGCCCTTGGCGAGTGCGACCGTGTAGCACGTCTTCTGATTGGCGCCGTAGCCACCGTTCCGGGCGTGGATGATCGTGTGAATGCCAAGGCGCTGGGCGACCAACGCCGTACGATCCGTGCTTGCATCGTCGACGAGGACGATCTCATCGACGATGTCGTGCGGAATCTCGGCGAATGTACGTTCGAGGGTTTGATCAGCGTTATACGCCGGCAGAACCACCGCAACTTTGAGCCCGTCGATCACAAACGCGTCCTCCCGGAGTCTAAGTAGGACGAAAATGGTCAACGATTTGTAAGCGGATTGCTCGCTAGCTATGCATTCCGGGCGCGCGAACTGGCTGGTGGCGTTGGGGGAAAGATTGCAATCTCAAACGTCGTTGCTCGTCGACGAGCAGGTATCGCCGTCGCAACGAAGGGTCCGGCTCGTCCTGTTCGTTGCCTGGCTCGCGCTGGTGGCATGGTTCTTATCCACCCACACTTTCTGGCGGGATGAGGTCCGGGCTTTCTCGATAGCACTGTCGGGATCGAACCTGGCCGAGATGCTGCACACGCTGCATGGCGAGGGACATCCGGCGCTTTGGTATTTGATCCTCCGCGGAGCGCACGATCTGTTCCCCGTTCGCCAGGTCCTCCCCGCCGCCGGCGCGGCGATCGGTATTTTAACGATGGCGGTCATGACGCGGTTTTCGCCGTTCCGATCGGCGGTCGTCGCGCTGATCCTGTTCAGTTTCTGGGGAGCGTTCGAATATATCGTCGTTGCGAGGAATTATTGCATCGCGGCGCTCGTCATGTTCGTGATTGCGGCGCTCTATCGACGCGTTCGCGGCACATTATGGTTCGGCGTCCTCTTGGTCGTTCTGTGCAACACGAACGTACCTGCATGCCTGCTCGCCGCGATGTTCCTCCTTTTCCGCCTGATCGAAATGGCGACCGAGGAAGGAAAAAATGAAAAGCGCGATTGGCTGATCTTCGCAGGAAACGCGGCGCTTAGCCTGATTGGCGCGCTGCTATGCTTCGTAACGGTTTATCCGACTTATAATGACGCCGCCGTCTCGACCAGCCTGAGCGACCTCACCGTCAGCAAGGTGATAGGAGGACTTTTCGACAGATCGGGATTTTCGAATCTCGGGTTCCCCCCTTTGCTGCTGCTTTGCTGCTGCATGGGCCTCATTCGCAGGCCGGCCGCGTTCATCGCTGCAATCGCTTCCCTCATTGGGCTCAAGCTGTTCTTCTTTCTCGTTTATCCATCGGATTATCGTCACGAGATCCTCTACCTCGTATTCCTTCTTTCGCTTTACTGGATCGCTGCGGAGGGCGCGGGCGGCCGCTGGGGCGAACGCCCATGGATGGGCTTCGTCGAGCGGATGGGATCGTTGTTCCTCGTGGCCCTGCTGGGGGCGCAGACCTGGTATCTTCGAGTCCCGATCGAACACCAGTTGATCGGCAAGCCTTTCAGTAGATCGGCGGACGCGGGGAAATTGCTTCGCCACCCGCCATTATCGAACGCCATCGTGATGGCCGATCCCGATCCGATGCTGGAGGCGCTTCCGTACTACACAAACAATCCCTTGTACTTCCTGCGTCAACAACGGTTCGGCAATGTCGTTCGCTTGAGCAATGATGCGCGGAGGGTGCTCACGCTGGACGACATCCTCGCCGACGCGGATCGCCTGCACCGACAGACGGGCCGACCGATCATTTTCTTGAGCCACATCGCACTGCGGCGCGACATCAACGTCCGCGAGAAGGTGATGTATGACTATTACACGGTCGTCACCCCGGCGAGTGCAGAGCGGTTCCTGGCGTCGACTCGGCTGATTGCGAGACTGC
>Ga0310810_10003377_pt1 | contig 17384 bp, 15 predicted proteins | sample NCmetagenome_FD_207641 | JGI IMG/M metagenome (GOLD analysis project Ga0310810, IMG submission 207641) | Soil microbial communities from experimental microcosm in Duke University, North Carolina, United States - NC | ecosystem: Engineered > Artificial ecosystem > Soil microcosm > Unclassified ... | reverse complement strand
TCGTGCGTCCGGCCCGGGACCAGCGGATCCTCGCGAGTTTGCCGGACCCGAAGCTCACCGTTTCGGAGCATGCCGTCGACGCGGGACGTCCACGCGCGCCGCTCGTTGGTTGATTCCGTCCTGATGGTCAGTCGCCCGCGCGACGCGTCCGCGATCTGACCGTAGGTCGATTGCCCGTGCGGCCAGAGCGCGAGCAGACACACCGTGAGAATGGCCGCACACAGCGCCCGATAGCGAAAACGCATGGTGACTCCTGAGACGATCGTGGGTTCGGATATGAAGGCAGCGTGGCGACGTCATTCTACCGTGTGGACACCGCTATCGTGAACGCTTCCGATCGCGCGCGCCCGTCAGACGTCCGGAACGAAATACCCGCGAGCGCTGCCAGCGACGGCGCAATGTCGGCAGGTGTGGCAGGGTTGTCGAAGCGCTGTTGTCGAACCCCTGGTCCGTAGAGAATCACGGGGACGTGCTGATCGTACGGGTACAGCGTTCCATGCGTCGTGGCGCTGGTAGAGAGGATCCAATTCTCCTTCGGAACGATGATCACGTCGCCGCTTCGGCCTGGATAGTAGTTCAGCGCTGCCGCCCGCTTCAGCGGATCGGTCGAGGACCGCGCTCCCGGCGCCATGATCTCTTCCGCGGTGTAAGCTTGTGCGATCCCCGTCATCGCGCGTAGCGCGTTGAGCACGGCGTTGGTGACGGCGGGATCCTTTTTCATTCGCTTCAACGCCGCTTTCTCCAGGTAGATATCCGTGTACGCCGCATTGGCGACGTACTTTCCCGGCCCGAGCAACGGCTCCAGCGCCTTATTGATCGCCGCGGTCGTTTCTACGTTTGTCTCGCGGCCGCCGACTCCGCTTTCCTCTGGAATCTGCCCCACGCCATGATCGGCGCTGAACGCCACCACGTAGTTGCCCACGCCGACAGTTCGGTCGAGTTGATCGAGCAGTTCACCGATGGTCACGTCCAGCCTGGCGACCACGTCCTGGACCTCGTGGCTGCTTGGGCCATAGGCGTGCCCGACCAGATCGAGCGCTGAGAAACTCACACCCAGGAAATCGATCTGCGGGCCCTTGCCGAGATTGAGGGCCTCGACCGCCATCGCCGCCATCTTGCCCAGGTACGCGTCCGAACGCGGCGACCGCATCCAGTGTCCGTAGAATTCCTCGTCTGGCTTTCCCGATTTCGACCCGAGCACGTGCGGAAACGTTCTCGTCCAGCCCGTCGGCGCGCGTTCGGCCGGATTGTCGTCCTGGTTCTGGTACTTCGCCGGATCGTAGAGACGTTGCCACGAGGAGCCGTAATCGGCGGTGACGGGGTGCTGTGCAATGTATTGCTGGATGATTGGCGTCGGCTTGGCCGTGAAGGCCGACGACGTTTGCCATCCGCCGCGCGTGTCGAACCACAACACGATGTCGCCGCCGTGGCCCGCCAGCCCGATCGCCGACCGCGCTTTCATCGACATCGTCACGACCCGACCGTGGTGCGTCCGGATAGCGTCGCCGAGCGTGGGCGTGCGGATCCGGCGGCCGCTATCCCCGGGTCCGGTCAGACCGTCGTAGTTGATCTCGCGCTCCTTCTTGTCCTCAGTGCACTCGGTGGTTTTTCCGGTCTTGCGATCGAACCATGTGTTCAGAATCATCCCGTGCTGATATGGGAACGTCCCCGTTCCAATCGTCGAGTGACCGGCACAGGTGATCGTGTTGAGATATGGATAGGCCGCATTCTGGAACCATGCGCCCTTGTCCATCAGGCGGCGCAAGCCTCCGGTGAAGTTGCCGGAATACCGCTCGAGGTAATCCGCCCGCATCTGATCGGCGACCAGGATCACCACGAGTTTTGGTTCGCTGCCATCGCGCGACTGCGGCGCGCGGTAGGCCGGATACACAAGCGTGCTTGCCAGGACGCACGCCAGCGCGGATGCGCAGACCAAACGGAGCCGTGGAACCATCGTCATCGTCTCAAGATGGGGAAGTAACAGAGCGCACCGATATACACATCGTACACGGCACATCCAATGGAATACCATCGCGGCGCGATCCCGTCGGGTAGTGGCCAGCCCGGCCGGTGGGCGACGTCAAGAACCGCATGAGCCGCAAAGGCAAGCGCGAGGATCGTCAGCGCTTGTCTCGGATCGCGAACGAGGGTCGCTGCGCCAACCACGAAGAAGCCAGCGGCCAGCGCGACGTCGAAGCCCACTCCCGGATGTGCTTCGTGGGCAACCGCGAGGCCGATGTACGCACCCGCTGACAGGACCAGCAGCAGTCCGGCGAGCTGTGCGAGCCGCAACTCACTCACAAGCCGATCCGGGGAATTGATCGGCACACGCGCCGTCCGGAACGTCTGCCATGTCACGCCAATGCCGATGAGCGTGAACGCCACGAAGATGGTCTGAGACGCCTCAGTCACGGGTGGAGTATATGAATCAATTGGTGAATTGGTGAATTGGTGAATTGGTGAATTGGTGGATTGGTGAATTCGTGGATTGGATGACCGTGCGTCTCGGCAAATTCACCGATCCACCAATCCACCAATCCACCAATTCACCAATTCACCAATTCAGTTTTGCAGATAGATCAATGGATCGATGCCGTAATCGGCCGGTTCGACCGGCGCAGCGATGGACGCCTGTCCGCCATCTGGCCCCGGTTCCCAGAGATTGCGATCGTACGGAAGCTCGAGGCGTGCGCCGTCTTTGTTGATCAGCACTCGCACCCGTGGACGATATGGATCGGGGGCGTGAACCTGGGTCACCACGGCAATCTCTCCCGAGCTTAAGCGCACGAGATTGCCGGGGGGATACACGCCGAGCAGCTGGACGAAGCGCCGAACGAGGTTCTGGTCGAATTGCGTGCCGTCGTTGCGTTTGAGCACCGCCAGAACGCGGTCGGTCGGAAACGCCTGCTGATACGACCGTTGCGACCGCATGGCATCGTAGACGTCCGCGATCCCGCACATCATGGTCCCCAGGTTCAGCTGGGCACGCTTCGCGCCGAACGGATACCCGGTGCCATCCATTCGCAGGTGATGTTCGAAGGCGACCACCGGTGCGAGGATCGGCATTTCCGGCGTCCGCCGCAGAATCTCCGCGCCGTCGACCGTATGCCGCCGCATGATCTCGAATTCCGCGTCGGTAAGTTTGTCAGGCTTGTTGAGGACTTCCTTCGGCGTCCGCACTTTGCCGATATCGTGCATCAACGCCGACAACCCGAACTCCCGAAGCAGGCGGCCTTCGATGCCGAGGGCGCGGGCCTGTCCCATTGTCAGGATCGAGACGTTCACCATGTGCGTGAACGTGTAATTGTCGTAGTTCCGCATCGCCGTCAGCGCGACCAGGGCGGTGCGATTCTGGGTGACGGCATCTGCGAGACCCTCGACCGCCTGCAGCGCGCCCGGGAGATCGGGTTGACCCTCGGTCGCGACGCTTTCCCACGCGGCCTCAGCCGCCGTCACCGCCTTCGAGTAGAGCTGGCGGATCGCCGCGATATCACCGCTGATCCCGTCTGACGGGTGGTCCTCGGCGACGATTCGGCCAACACGGATGTGAGGGAACGACCACGCCGCGTCCGCTGCCGCGTTCTTCCCGAGCGTCGCTACGGCGTGGATGAAAGCGGCGATCTCTTCACCCGTAATGCCGCGTTCGAAGGAGATGCGTTCGATCTTGTTATCGCGCAGCCGCTTGATGAGCTCCGACATGCCGAGACTCGCCTTCGACATCGGCGTGTCCGACACCACGAAATGGCTTCCGACGATGCCGACGGCGATCGATGCCTGGAGCGTATGCAACGGCTTGAGCACCGCCAGGAGGCCTTCGACATTCCGCCCGATCAACGGATGGTCCGCGGCATAGAGCTGCGCGGCTCGAACGCCGGACGCGAAGCGACGCAACAACTCGTCGTACTGCGCCACACGGCTATGGACATCTGACATCTCAGAATCCCTAATCGCTAATCACTGATCCCGAATCGCTCATCCTTGAATCCTTAATCCTTGAATCCCTAATCCTCGAATCCCTAATCCTCGCATCTGCAGCCAGCAGCCAGGAGGCAGCAACGAGCAGCCGGCTCCCGCACCCCGGATCTGGCACTTCATTCCACATGCTCCAGCTCCGCGCGTGCGGCGGAACGGGCGCCACGTGGACCCCGGGTTGCCGTCGATTTCAGAGCCTCGATCGCCTCGGGCGTTCCGATGGCGCGAAGAGACGTCGCCGCGGCAGCTCGGAAGCGACGCGTTCGCCAAGGCGACCACAATTCACCCTGGTGCAGCGCAAATGTCAGGGCGTCGACGGCACCGGGGACCTTCGACGATCCAAGCGCCTCAATCGCCGCCGCGTAGATCCGTGGGAACGCGCTCCGCTTCAGGTGCTTCAGGAGATAACAGAACAACGACGCCGCGCGATCGTCTTTCGTCGCCAGCATCTCGGTGGCGAGCGTCTCGCGCGTTCGGCCGGTCGAGGTCGTGAGCGCGCGCAGGAGGATCGCGGACGCCTCGTCGCTGCCGTTCATGATCAGGCCTTGGACCGCCTCTCGCTGAACCAGCGGCTCGGCGTCGGTCAAGAGCGGCACCAGTTCCTTCAACCCCTCGGTGCCGCCGAACTCGCGCAGCAGAAATGCGGCGGTCCGACGCACCTCCCAGTTCGGCGCGTTCATCAGCTTCTGGACCGATTCGCGTCCCTGCGCACCGAATCCGAGAAGGATGTCGCGAAGTCGGCGCCTGGCTCGCGCATCCTGTTCGCTCGATAACGCTTCGGCAAGCGGCGCGACAATCGCCGTTCCGGCGGCATGGCAGATTCGCTTGAACCGCTCGTAGCCCTCGTCACTGGTTCCGCGCAACTGCGCCGCCGCATGTTTCAACATCGATCCGCGGGCGAACTGTTCCAGCGCGGCCCTCGCATGCGGCTGCCGATCGGGACGCGACGCCGACCGATCGGCGATCGCTTCGGCCAGGGCCCAGGCCTGGTCGAAGTATCCGACGCGCACAAGATCGTCGGCATGGGTCACCACCGTCTGCGCGATGTCGCGCCATCGATGGGGATCCTCCTCGATCGCGAGGAGGTCCATCAGCAGCTGTTGATCGAGGCCGCGGAGCGCGCCGTCGCTCACGGTGGTGAGCCACGCGGCGACACGCTCGGGTGGGTCGTCGCTCGCCCGCTCGACCTCGACGGCCCGTGTGCGCGCGTGCGTCAGCTCACGGCCGTACTGCGACGAGACGTAGGCCTCGTCGGAGTATGACGTCAGCATCACCTCGACGTTCTGCCACAGTTCGTCGAACGACGTTTCGCGTCCAATCTCGGAGGCTGACACCTCCTGCTCGGCGAGCGCGAGCAATTGCCGTTGCCGGTCCTGTTCAGGCGCGAGTGCCTGGAAGGCGTGCGCGAGCCGCCCGGTCGCGCCTCGTTGGGCCATGACTGTTCCGGCCACGAAGTGAGCCACCGCCGGGTCGCTCATCCGCTCCGTCATGGCGCTGACCACGTCGATTGAACCGCTGACCGCCTGTGGCTTTTCGCGCTCCGCGAGGAGCGAGACCATGGCGTCGAGCGAGAAGTCTCCCGCGGCCTCGCCCAGCTGCGTGAGAACCGCGTCGAGCTGGTCGGGGTTCGACTTCGAGAGATGCTCGGTCAGATTGCGAAGCAGATTGAGAAACGCGGCGGTCTTGGCGTCGACACCGCCAGGAGCGGTAGCCTGGTCGAGTTGCGCCATGAGCTGCTTGAGCTTCTCCGGTTCGCCAATGATCGAGAGAAGCTTCTCGATGATTGACTCGTCCAGTTGCACCTGCGGGCCGGCGATCGCTGCCTCGATGATCTCATCGATGGTCGCGGCGTCTCCCTCCTTCTCCCGCAGGACTTCGGCGTAGTCGATCTCGACGATGTCCAGGCTGGGTCCGCCGGCGGTCGCCCAGAGTCGAGCGATACCGCCGTCATTGCGGACTTCTTCAGGGCCTCGCGCCAGCAGGAGGAGCAGGGTACGCCACGAGTCGGCGTCAGCTGCGGAATTGATTGTCAGCGCCCCAATCATGTGGCGATAGAGCACCTCGGCCAATTCGGCGATGGCGGGGTCGGGACGTTGCGCCAGGGAGCCGTTGAGGAGAAGTGAATTCGTACGAACCTGGAGGGTGAAGGGGCCGCTCTCTGCCAGCCGGATCGTGGCCTCGGTCAGGCGCGAGAGCGACGCCCCTATCGCAGGATGGCTGCCGGGATACAATGCCACGGCGCGGGCTGCGGCCTTGCATGCGCGCGCAAATTCCGCGAACTTCGCGGAAGTCTCCGGCGCGAGCAATGGAGGTGTGGCGGATTCAGCCATCGTTTACATGTACGCCAGTGGTTCGATTGGCCTCGGATCCGAATCGACGGCCCCGACTTCCGCAACCTCGTCGTCGAGGCCCACTAGTGTACCAACTACGAAAGTCCCATCAGATTCACGAACGGATGCGCGCGGGCGCGCTCCGGGACCCTTCCAGCGAAAGCGCTCACGCTGGACGTTGCAGCTATGCAACCGATGAATCGTGCTCATTCTAATCTATAGTAGAGTCCGGCTTTAGCCACTTCTTCCTCAAATCCTTGATGCGCGCGGTCGACCTGATACGACACAAACGGGATGGGGGTGCGCTCGATCGCGCCGCCATCGACTTTTTTATTGCCGGCGTGACCGACGGCAGTCTGCCCGACTATCAGTCCGCCGCGCTCCTGATGGCGATCCTGCTGCGCGGAATGTCGGCAGAGGAGACCACCGCGCTCACTGATGCCATGGTCCGCTCCGGCGTTCGCGTGGAATATCCCGGAATCGACGGCATCCCGGTGGACAAGCACAGTACCGGTGGTGTCGGGGACAAGACTTCGCTCATCCTTGCCCCGCTCGTGGCTGCGTCAGGCGGCCACGTGCCGATGATGTCGGGCCGCGGCCTCGGTCACACCGGAGGGACGCTCGACAAGCTGGAAGCCATTCCCGGGTTCCGCACGGGCCTCTCGCTGTCGGAATTGCGGCGGGCTCTGTCCACCGTGGGCTGCGCGTTGATCGGACAAACGGCCGAAATCGCGCCGGCGGACAAAAAGCTTTATGCGTTGCGAGACGTGACCGGCACGGTCGAGAGCATCCCGCTCATCTGTGCCTCGATCATGAGCAAGAAAATCGCCGAAGGGATCGGCGGACTCGTGCTTGATGTGAAGACTGGCGGCGGCGCGTTCATGAAAACGCTCGATGACTCACGGCGCCTCGCCGAGTCCCTCGTCGCGATCGGTGAAGGATCTGGCGTTCGGACCGAGGCGCTGATCACGGACATGGGCGCACCGCTCGGCCGCATGGTCGGCAATTCCCTCGAGGTCGTCGAGTGCCTCGAGACGCTGAAGGGCCGAGGTCCGCGCGACCTCGAACGGTTGTCCGTGCTGCTCGCGGCCCGAATGCTGATCGTCGCTGGGCTGGAGCGCGACGAAGCCGCTGCTGAACAGCGCATCAGGCGCGCGCTGGAATCCGGCGCCGGACTGGAAAAGTTTGGCGCCATCGTTGAGTTTCAAGGCGGCGATCGCCGCGTCATCGACCAGTACGACCGACTGCCCTCAGCCCCCGATCGGCACGACGTGAAAGCACCGCGGGATGGGTCTGTCTCGGCGCTTCGTGCCGAACCGATAGGACGCGCTGCCGTCGGGCTCGGAGCCGGCCGCGGAAAGCTGGACGACGTGATTGATCCGGGTGTGGGCATCGAAGTCGTCGCCGATGTCGGCAGTCCGGTGCGCGCCGGCGATGCCATACTTCGCGTGCATCATCGCGATGGCCGGGGCCTGTCCGATGCCTTGCCGCTGCTCGCGGCGGCCATAAGCATCGCCGACGAACCGCCGACGTCGTATCCCATCGTCGTCGAGCGGGTGTCGACGGCCAAACGGGGGAACGGATGACAGAAACCGCAAAGGGAGACTCGCTTCACGCGCCTCCACTGCGAGCGCCTTACGACACGCGTGACCTTGTGGTGATCGCGGGCGCGCTCGCGGTCGCCGCGGTCGTCGCACTGCTGGCTCGTTTCGCGGTGCCGCGGCTGCAGCCGCTCTGCGGCCTCATCGTCATCATGACGATCGCGTACGCCATTTCGACGAATCGACGCGCGATCGATCGCCGAACGGTGGCATGGGGGCTGAGCTTGCAAATCCTCTTCGCGTTGCTGGTCCTGAAGACGACGACAGGCCAGCGCGTATTTCAGACGCTCGGGGGATTGATCAATCGACTGCTCGATTTCTCGGCGGTCGGTTCGGGGATGGTGTTCGGTCCGCTCGGCGACAAGACGGTGTGGCCTCGCATCATGACGAACGTGCTCGGCGCGGAAGGGGCGCAATACAGCGTGCTGTTTGCGTTCCAGGTGCTCCCCACCATCATCTTCATCGCCGCGCTGTTTGCCGTCCTGTACTACTTCGGCGTCATGCAGGTGGTTGTCCGGGCGTTTGCCATCATAATGCGTCGCGCCATGCGAGCGTCCGGTGCGGAGTCGCTGAATGTTGCGGCGAGCATTTTCATGGGGCAAACGGAGGCGCCGCTCACGATTCGGCCCTATCTGCCGCGGATGACCGAATCCGAGCTGATGACGGTGATGACGTCCGGGATGGCGCACATCTCCGGTGGCATCATGGCCGCCTATATCCTCTTCGGGATCGAGGCCCAGCACCTGCTGACCGCCGTGATCATGACCGCCCCCGGCACATTGATGATGTCGAAGATTTTCGTGCCTGAAACCGAGGTCCCCGAGACGACGGGAAACGTCAGGCTGGACGTCGAGAGAACGGACGTGAACGTCATCGATGCGGCGGGACGCGGAACGGGAGAGGGTCTCCAGTTGGCCCTGAACGTCGGCGCGATGTTGATTTCATTCCTGGCACTGGTCGCCTTGGTCAACGCGCTGCTCGGCCTCGTCGGCCTGAGCCTTCAGCAGATCTTCGGGTGGCTGTTTGCGCCGGTCGCGTGGAGCATGGGCGTGCCGTGGCGGGATGCCCCGACCATTGGCAATTTGCTCGGGACGCGCATGGCGGTGAATGAATTCGTCGCCTACTCGCAGCTCGGACCGATGAAGGCGACGCTCGACCCGCGGTCGTTCACCATCGCGACGTTCGCGCTGTGCGGCTTTGCCAACTTCAGCTCGATCGGTATCCAGATTGGCGGCATCGGCGCACTGGCGCCAACCAGGCGGCACGACCTGGCCCGGTTGGGTCTTCGCGCCATGCTGGCCGGGACGCTGGCCAACTTCATCACCGCGACCATCGCCGGCTTCCTGCTATGACCGATCAGTACGCGCTCGTTCAACGCGCCGCGGACTTTTTGCGCCAACGCGTGCCCGACCTGCCGTCGGTGGCGGTCGTGCTGGGGTCTGGGCTCGGGGACTTCGCTGACGCGCTTCAGCATGCGGTGGCGATTCCGTACGCGGAGATACCTCACTGGCCCGCTTCGGCTGTGGTTGGCCACGCCGGAACGCTCGTCGTCGGTTCGATTGCGGGAAAACGAGTGGCGGCGTTGTCGGGACGCGCACACTTTTACGAGGGGCACTCGATGACGGTCGCGACGTTCGCGACACGCGTGATGCGAGCGCTCGACGTTCGCACGCTCGTGCTGACGAATGCCGCAGGAGGCATCAATCTGAATTTCAAGCCCGGCACGCTGATGGTGATCGACGATCACATCAACCTCATGGGCACCAATCCACTGGTCGGCGCCAACGACGATCGGTTTGGCCCGCGGTTCCCGGACATGACCGAGGCGTACTCAAAGCGGCTGAGGCAAGTGGCGGACGAGGCGGCACGATCGCGCCACGTCTCCGTCGCCCACGGGGTTTACGTCGCCGTACACGGGCCGAGCTACGAGACGCCGGCCGAGATTCGTTACTTGCGGACGATCGGCGCCGACGCGGTCGGCATGTCGACCGTCCCCGAAACCATCGTCGCCAATCACATGGGGATGGAAGTGCTCGGAATCTCCTGCATCACCAACCCCGCGGCGGGAGTGTTGCCACAACCCCTGGTGCACGACGAGGTGATGGCGGTGGCGCGGCGTGTCCGCGGAGAATTCTCCGCGCTGCTGGAGGCCATTCTTGAGCGGCTCTGAGAAGCGAACCAACAGGCTGCCCGAAGGCAAAGGCGATCGTCGAAAAGGCAACGACCGACGCGGGGTGGCGGCTGGCCGAGCTGCCGCTGGTGCCGGCGAACGCCGGAGCGGGTCGGATCGTCGCGATGAGGCGTCATGGCAACCGGTCTCGATCGAGATCGGCCCCTCCGCATCGGATACCGACCTGGTGTTGGTCGCGGCGGCAACGGATGCGCGAAGCCGCGCACAGGCGCACTATTCGCATTTCAAAGTCGGCGCCGCGCTGGAGACGGCCGACGGCCAGGTCATCAGCGGCTGCAACATCGAAAACGCCACCTATGGCTTGACGTTGTGTGCCGAGCGCGTGGCGTTGGTCAAGGCGCTGTCGGATGGCCACTCGATCTTCACGCGTATCGCCGTCGTTGCCGATACCGAGGCGCCAACTCCGCCGTGTGGGCCCTGCCGTCAGTTACTGTGGGAGTATTGCGGCGACATCGATATCATTCTAGGGAACCTGAATGGGCCGACCGGCCGGCTGAGGCTGTCAGCACTTCTGCCGATGCCGTTCGATCGGCGACTCTTGGACTAGGCGCGCCACGGGCGCGCCCGCCGGAGCGGAGCGGGGCGCGAAGGGGCCCCGGCGAGCGAGGGCGTTGGGGAGTCGGGCGGGGCGAGGCCCCCCGGCTAAGTAACACGAACATGCTTCCGACAATCGACTGGCAGGGCGACACGATCGTGATGGTCGATCAGCGCAAACTCCCTGGGCAGGAAATCTACGTGCGTTGCCGCAACGCGCAGGAGGTGGCCCGCGCAATCCGCACGATGGTCATTCGCGGCGCCCCGGCCATCGGTGTGGCGGCGGCCATGGGACTCGCGCTCGGCATGCGGCGCAGCACCGCCAAGGGCACGCGTCAGTTCGCGGTGGAGTTCCAGAAGAACTGCGACATGATGGCGGCCACGCGTCCAACCGCCGTCAACCTGTTCTGGGCGATCGATCGGATGAAAGCGACGTTCGCGGCGGCGGCGCAGGCAGGCGCGTCCGCTGACGAAATCGCCGACCGTCTCGAGCGCGAAGCGCGTGCGATTCACGACGAGGACGTCGCCAACTGCCGGCTGATGGGCGGCGTTGGCGCCGAGGTCGTGCCCGACGGCGGGCGGGTCCTCACGCATTGCAACGCCGGCGCGCTCGCGACGGCGGGGTATGGCTCCGCACTTGGCGTCATTCGAGCCGCCGTCGAGCACGGGAAAAAGGTGGCGGTGTTTGCCGACGAAACGCGCCCGTTCATGCAGGGGGCGCGATTGACGGCGTGGGAGTTGATTCGCGACGGTATCAGCACGACCGTCATCACCGAGAGCATGGCTGGACCTCTGATGCGCGCCGGTGAAATCGATCTCGTGGTCGTCGGCGCCGATCGCATTGCTGCCAACGGCGACACCGCCAACAAGATTGGCACCTACACCGTCGCGGTGCTCGCGCACGAGAACCGGATTCCGTTCTACGTTGCCGCGCCGATCTCGACGATCGATCTGGCTACGCCAGACGGCGATGCCATTCCGATCGAAGAGCGCGATCAACGTGAAGTCACCCACCTGGGTTCGTCGCGGCTGACGCCAGTCGGCGCCAAGATACGGAATCCCGCCTTCGACGTGACGCCGCATCGATACATCACCGGCATCATTACTGAGCGGGGGATCTTCACGGCGCCGTACGGGGAGTCTTTGAAACGGGCGCTCGAGACCGCGACCTCCACCAGCACCCGATGAACCTGCTCGGCATCGAAACGTCCTGCGATGAGACCGCCGCAGCGGTGATTGCCGAAACCGGCAACGCGGCGTCGCCCTGGCGTATCCGATCCAACGTCGTTGCGTCGCAGGCCGACATTCATCGCGAATGGGGCGGCGTCGTTCCGGAGTTGGCGTCTCGTCAGCACCTTCGTGACATCTGCGGCGTGTACGAGGCCGCGCTGACCCAAGCGTCGGTGACGATCGACGAGGTCGGCGCCGTGGCGGTGACGCAGGGGCCCGGCCTGGTTGGGTCGCTGCTGGTCGGTGTGGCGTTTGGCAAGGCGCTGGCGTGGTCGCGCGGGATTCCCATCGTGCCCGTGCACCATCTGGCCGGGCACATCGAGTCGCTCACTCTCGCGCACGGAGAATTGCCGCTTCCATCAGCCGTGCTCGTCGTATCCGGCGGCCACACCAGTCTGTACTTTATCGATCGCGTCGGTCACTATCGGCTGATCGGCCGGACGCGAGACGATGCGGCGGGGGAGGCGTACGACAAGGTGGCGAAGTTGCTGGGGCTTGGTTATCCCGGCGGGCCCGCAATCGATCGCGTTGCGCGCACCGGAAACGATCGCGCATTTGATTTTCCGGCGGCTCGCCTGACGCACGCCGACCGTAACGCACCTCGCGCGACCGGAGAGGGGATCCTCCCCGCCGACATCGCACGCCGTGTCGACTTCAGCTTCAGCGGATTGAAAACTGCGGTGCTGCGGCTCGTGCGTGAGAGGACGGGAACGGATCCCGGGATCCGTGCGGTGAAAGCCGCCGTTTCTGACGATGCCGGGACGATGCTCCCTGCGTCAGACGTGGCGGACATCGCCGCCAGCTTTCAGCGCACGGTAGTCGACGCGCTGCTCGATCGGACTTTTGAGGCAGCGCGCTGGCTTGGCGCGCGCAGCATCGGGATCTCAGGCGGCGTGTCAGCCAACAGCCGCTTGCGCGCCGAGGCAGCAGCCCGTGGCGTCAAGCATGCCATTCCAGTCTTCATTCCGCCGCTCGCGTTATCGACCGACAACGCCGCCATGATAGGCGCCGCGGGACTGAGGAAACTGCGAACCGGTGATGTGGCGGAGTTCGATTTCAATGCGATGGCGTCACTGACGCTTGAATGAGACAGTTCCCAGTTTCCAGTCTCCAGTTTCCCGTGAGTTCACACTGGAACTGGGGAGTGAGAACTGGAAACTCACTGGGAACTGGGAACAGGCAACTGGAAACTGACACCTTGCCCACATTTACCGACTATCTGTGGTTCAACACGAAAAACCGCCAGGAGTTCGTGCGCATCACGGACCAGGTCGCGGCGATTGTGAAAAAGAGCGGCGTCGCGGACGGGATCGCGCTTGTGTCGGCGATGCACATCACATCCGGTGTCTACGTCAACGACTGGGAAGATGGACTGATCGAAGATTTCCAGGTCTGGCTCGAGAAGCTCGCGCCGGCCGGATTGCCGTATCGGCATCATCAGACTGGTGAAGACAATGCCGACGCGCACCTGAAGCGCACGATCATGGGCCACCAGGTCATCGTGCCAGTCACGGCGGGCAAGCTCGATCTTGGTCCGTGGGAGCAGGTCTTCTACGCGGAGTTCGACGGGCAGCGGAAGAAGCGAGTGATCGTGAAAGTCATGGGAGAGTGAGGAAAGGGCGACAAGGGAAAAGGGTCACGACAAACCAAACTGATGACAAACGCATGTCTCTATCACGCGACGCCGCATTTGCGCTCATGACCGAATACACTCAGAGCGAGAGCTTGCGAAAGCACATGCTCTCGGTCGAGGCGTCCGTCCGCGGGTACGCCCGTCTGTGGGGGGAGCCCGAGGAGGACTGGGCCGTGGTCGCGCTGCTGCATGACTTCGACTACGAGCGCTGGCCAGATCAACAGAATCATCCGTTTCGCGGCGTCGAGATCCTCAAAGGCCAGGGGTATCCCGACTGGGTCACTCGGGCCATCCTGTCGCACGCCGAGTATTCTGGTGTGCCGCGTGAGTCGAAGCTCGAACACGCGCTGTTTGCGTGCGATGAAATGTCGGGCTTCGTCACCGCGTGCTCGCTGGTGCGGCCCTCGAAGAGCGTGCTCGACCTCGAGGCGTCATCGGTGATGAAGCGGATGAAGGACAAGGCGTTTGCGCGGGCCATCAGCCGCGAGGATCTGCGGAAAGGTGCGGAAGAGATCAATCTGCCGATCGATCAGCATATCGGAAACGTCATTACATTCATGCGCGAGCGCGCTGACGTGCTCGGGCTGCGCGGAACGCTCTGATTCCCAAGACCGTATACGCTAGAACTCGTGTTGACAATTACTAGAGACAGCGTGGCGAGTGAGCGCGCGAGCGAGCCCACGCGAACGGAGCGGGGATTGTCGAGCCCTGCGAGAGAGCCTGTGGGGGAGTCCGAGGGGCAAAGCCCCTCGAAGTAAAACTTGGACACGAGTCACGTTATCGCCACACGCGAGCGATCGGCAACGCCAGCCGGAGAGGCGGTCGTGCACCTCGACGGTGTCACGGTGATCTACGGAGCCAATCGCGCGTTGAAGGATGTGACCGCGCGGTTCAATGCCGGCGCGGTAGGGCTGCTCGGCCCCAACGGAGCTGGCAAGAGCACGCTGCTCAAGGCGCTCCTCGGATTCGTCAAGCCAGCCGATGGGCGCATGACCGTGCTCGGGCTTGACGTGGCTCATCGGCCGCTCGAGATCCGGTCTCGTATCGGATACATGCCCGAGAGCGATGCGCACATCCCGGGCATGAACGCCGTCTCGTTCGTCGCCTACTGCGGCCAGCTGGCCGGACTTCCGGCGGTCGATGCCATGCAGCGCGCCCATGAGGTGCTGTACTACGTCGGCCTGGACGAGGCACGCTACCGCAATGTCGAAACGTATTCCACCGGCATGAAGCAGCGCATCAAGCTGGCGCAGGCGCTCGTGCATGATCCCGACCTCCTGTTTCTCGACGAGCCGACCAACGGGATGGATCCCAAGGGTCGGGACGAGATGCTCGAGCTGATTCGCGATCTGGGACACAACAAGAACGTCAACCTGATCCTTTCGTCCCATCTCTTGCCTGATGTCGAGTACACGTGCGACGACGTGGTGGTGATGGACAAAGGGCAGGTGGCGGCGCAGGGGCCGATCGAACAGCTGAAGGGACCTGCGGGCCGCGTTTTTGAGTTGCGGATCAAAGGCGATCTCCCGGCATTCATCGACGTGCTGCGTGCGGCCGGGATGGAGTGCAATTGGACCGACGAGGATGTGATGCGCGTGTTCGTGCCCGACGGCGCTTCGCGCGGCACCAACGGCCAAACCGCCAACGACCAGGCCGTGTTGTTTGGGCTCGCCGCACAACACGGCGTTCAGGTCCGCCATCTGCGTCCAAGCATTCCGACGCTCGAAGATGTGTTCGCAAAGGCGCTGGGCGAAAAGTAAGTCGGCGCGATCAGCCGGCGCGAGCGAATGAGCGAGCGCTGGCAGGCGCTGGGGGTGGGGCCCCAGCGCAAAGTGAGAAAAGAGAACGAAGCCGGCAATGCCGATACACGATCAGAGCTACCGGCGGTACCGCGGCGGGAAAGCGATGCCCGGCCAGGCGTGGACGGTCATTGCCCGCGCCGGGATCATGAACATGATCCGCAAGCGCGTCTTCCTCGGCCTGCTGCTGATGGCGTGGTTGCCGTTTCTCATCCGCGCGGTTCAGATCTACTTTGCCGCCAACTATCCGCAGCTCGCCCTGATCGCGCCGACCGCGGAAACGTTCCGACAGATCCTGGAGCAGCAGGACTTCTTCGTCTTCGTGATGACGATTTACGTCGGCGCCGGGCTCATCGCCAACGATCGCCGCGCCAACGCGTTGCAGATCTACCTGTCGAAGCCGCTGATGCGGACCGAGTACATCTTCGGCAAGGCCGCCATCCTGTTTGCATTCATTCTTTTCGTCACGCTGGTGCCCGACATTCTGCTGCTGTTCTTGCAGGTGCTGTTTGCCGGGAGCTTCGCGTTTCTGAGCAAAAACCTGTTCCTGTTCCCGGCGATCACCGTCGCCGCCGTGCTGCAGGCGATTCTGTGCACCTTCACGATGCTCGCCTTGTCGTCGCTGTCGAAGAGCGCACGCTATGTCGCCATCCTGTATGCCGGCATTCTGTTCTTCAGCGCCGCCATCTATGGCGCGATGCTCGCGATCACCGGCAGCACGCGCCTGTCGTGGCTGTCGCTGGGGGCGAACCTCACGCAGGTGGTCGACGTGATTTTCCGGCTCAAGCCGCGCTACGCGACACCCTGGCCGGTGTCGATGATTGTGATTCTCGGGCTCGTCGCGCTCTCCATTTCCATCCTCGAGCGTCGGGTTCGCGGCGTGGAGGTGGTCACGTGAGCGCGCCGATCGTCCAGGCCGAACACGTGTCGAAGTGGTACGGCCAGGTGATCGGCCTGAACGACGTGAGTGTCGACGTGCCGCCCGGAATCACCGGCCTTCTCGGTCCGAACGGCGCCGGCAAGTCGACGTTCATGAAGCTCATCACCGGGCAGTTGAGACCGAGCAAGGGGGCGGTCAAGGTGCTCGGCGAGCCGATCTGGCGCAACCCGCACCTCTATTTTCAAATCGGCTTCTGTCCGGAGCAGGACGCGTTCTACGAGCGGATGACCGGGCTCGAGTGGGTCACGGCGCTGGTCCGCCTCAACGGTCTCGACGGGAAGGCGGCAGACGAGGCCGCGCGTCGCGCGCTGACCGCCGTCGACTTGATGGACGCGGCCGACAAGAAAATCGGCGCATACAGCAAGGGCATGCGGCAGCGCGTGAAGCTCGCCCAGGCCATCGTCCACGATCCGTCGCTCCTCATCCTCGATGAGCCGTTGTCAGGGATGGATCCGCTCGCGCGGCGCCGGACGATTCGGCTCATTCGCGAGTGGGCCCGCGCTGGCAAGAGCGTCCTCGTCTCGAGCCACATCCTGCACGAAGTCGAATCGATGACCGGCAACATCCTCCTCATCAACAACGGCCGGATTCTGGCAGAAGGGGATGTGCATGCGATTCGCGAGCTCATCGATGAGCATCCGCATACCGTTTATGTGCGTGCGGAGAATCCGAGGGGCCTGGCGCGCGACTTCATCGAACGTGCGGACGTCCGCAGCATGAAGTTCGATGATGGATCGGTCACCATTGAAACCGGCAAGCCGGACGCGTTCTATGCGCGGTTGACCGAGCTGGCGGCCACCGGGGAGTACGGCGCGATCGAGGAGGTCACGTCCCCTGACGACAACCTGCAGGCGGTGTTTCAGTACCTGGTGAAGTGATCGATGACATCAACCGACACTCAACCCGTCGCGCGCCCGATTCCCGCGGCCCCCGGCTTCCTGGCCTCTGGCGCGAGGATTTTCGATCTCTCGCTGGGCGAGATGCTGTGGTCGCGCCGCACGATCTTCATGCTGCTCGTGGTCGGCGCTCCGGTCGTGATCGCGTGCATGCTGCGGGTCATCGTCGCGCTGGGCGCGCCGATACTCGAGGGCCCCCGCGGCGGCGGCTCGGAGATCCGGATGACCGGGCCGGCGATCTTCGGATTGATGATCTGG